>ENA-ORBV01000667-ORBV01000667.1-microbial-mat-metagenome-genome-assembly--contig:-NODE-667-length-78054-cov-9.991600_pt1 | contig 78054 bp, 49 predicted proteins | sample MGYA00237777_ERZ505514 | MGnify/ENA primary metagenome ERZ505514 (study PRJEB26160, sample SAMN06269048) | microbial mat metagenome | isolation source: Oligotrophic lake microbial mat | place...
GCCTTCGAGGCCGAGCGCGCCGCCCCAAAGCCGGCCCTCGGCCCCGAGTGTTTCCAGGCCGGCACCGAGTCCTGCACCCCGGCCTGCTGCGGTCGCCCAGCGGCCCGCGCCGCGCGAGCAAGCACCCGTGTCGCGGCCCGCACCCGAAGCGCCGCGCGTTCAACCGCAACCGCAGCCGCGTTACGAACAGCCGCGCAATGACCAACCCCGTTACGAGCCGCGGAACGATCAGCCGCGCTATGAACAGCCGCGCGACGACTCCGGGCGGCGCGAAGGGCCGCGCCTCGGTCAGCCCGGTGTCGATGCTCCGCGCGGGGACGCCTCGAACAACGGTCCGCGCTACTTGCCGCCCGACAACTCGGGACGCACACCCGACCGCGGGCGCAGCACGAACGGCGGCATCGAAGGTGGACTGAGCCGCGGGCGCACAGGGAGCGACGCGAACGATGACACCGACAGCGGTCGTGTCTGGCAGCCCGACGGCGGAGGCGCCTACGCGTTCGAACGTCGCGCGCCGCGCACGCCGGTGCCGTCGTTGGCAGGGACACGGCGACTCGACGGGAACGTGCCCGGCACACCGCGACCTGGTCTGTCTTCGCGTACCGGACGCTCGCCCGATTTCGGTGCGACGCGGCCCGCCCCGGGCACCACCGAGGGCGAGGGCGTGGTGCGACTGCCTAGGTCGGAAGTGACGCGTGAATCGATCCTTCAGCGCTACCGCGGGCGCGCGAACGCCGACCTGGTGCTGCCGAAGCGCACACCCGGCGGCACCGAATTGTCGCGCGCGCGCGGCGTCTCGATCGCGAGCGAGTCGACTCCGAAGTTCGACGAGCGCGCGCGAGCTGCTCGCGAAAAGGCGACGACGGTCGCTCCGCGCGGCAGCGTCGAAGCCGCTCGCCGCCAACGCGAGAGCCTCGATCGTCTCGACCGTTTGCGTCGCGATGCGCCGTGGCGCGCGCAACCGATCGAAGACACGGGTCGTGCGCTCGCCACCGCGTCCGACCGCGCCGCGCAACTCTCGATCGGGCTCGGCGTCGGTTTCGCGACGGGCGTGTACGCGGGCTGGTTCTGGGAGCCGAGCTGCTCGCCGCACCACGCGGCTCCTTACTCGCACTGGGCCGCGACGTACGGCTGGCCGTGGTCGTACTACGGTTCGTGCTCGTACTGGCCGTTCGGCTTCGGGTTGTCGTGGCACCACGGGAACTGGGGCTTCGGCTGGAACTCGTACTCGTACGGTTACCCGTACTCGTACTCGAACTGGTACCCGTACAGCTACGCGTACTGGTCGCCGGCACCCGTCTACTACACGACGGTCGTGAACGATCGCTACGACGACGTCACGTACGTCGTCTATCAAGAGCCGGAAGTTCGCGGCGAGGGCGTGATCATCGCGAACGACGCGGACGAGCGCTCGGTCCGTGATGTGCCGCGCGAGCCGTCGCCGGAAGTCAAGCAAGTCCTCGTGCGCGGCGCGTCGGAGTACTTGACGCTCGGTGACGAAGCTTTCCGTCAAGGTCGCTACAGCGACGCGGTGCACCACTACGCGCGCACCGTCGAGTACGCGCCGGGCGACGGCGTGCTCTACCTGCTGTTGTCGGACGCGCTGTTCGCCACCGGCGATTACCACTACGCGGCGTTCGCGCTGCGTCGCGCTGTCGAGCTCGAACCCCGCCTGCTCGACAACGTCATCGACAAGCACGGCTACTATGGCGACCCGGCGGAGTTCGACAAGCAGATCGCGCTCGCCGAGCAGTACCTGAACGAGCACTTCCTCGACGAGGACGCGCGCTTGGTGTTGGCGGCGAACTACTTGTTCGCCAATCGGCCGGCGCAGTGCGTCGACCTGCTGCTCTCGCCGTTCAGCCAAGCCGTGCTCGAATCGACGGCCGGCAGGCGCATCTACGAACGCGCCGAACTGCTGCGCAAGGCCGGAAATCCGGCCCAGAGATGATCAGCGCGAGATCTCGCGCGGACCGGAATCGCCGCCGTAGAAATCGACGCGCGGCGCACGTCCGAAACGAGCGGTGAAGTCCAGGGTGAGGCGAGCTTGAACGCTCGCCTCGCTGCCTTTTTGGACCAAGAGCACGGCGCATCCGCCGAATCCGGCACCCGTAAGACGCGCGCCCAGGCAGCCCTCGGCACCCGCGGCGCTGTCGACGAGCGTGTCGAGCTCGGGCACGGACACTTCGAACAAGTCGCGCAGGGAGGCGTGCGTACGGAACATCTCGGCGCCGAAACCCTCGGCGTCGCCGCGCTGCAACGAGGAGCGCGCGGCGAACGTGCGCGCCACTTCGGGGATGACGTGGTGCGCGCGTTTGCGAGCCGTGCTCGAGAGTTCGTGCTGGTACTCGGTCAGCGTGTCGAAGCGGATGTCGCGCAGGCACGTCGCGTCGGTTTGGCGCCGCGACAGCACTTCGAACGCTTCGCGACATTGAGCGACGCGCTCGTTGAAGGCTCCTTGCGCGAGTTCGCGCCGCACCAGGCTGTCGGCGACACCGATCGAGAGCGTCTCGGTGTCGAGCGGCAAATACGAATACGTGCGGTCCTTGCAATCGAGCCACAGAAGCGAGTTGGAGCGCGCGAGCCCGACGGCGTACGGATCCATGATCCCGCATTGAACGCCGACGAAATTGCGCTCGGCACGCAGCGCAGCGTCGACGAGATCCATGCGCGCGAGTCCGAGCTTCCACGCCGCATCCAGAGCGAACGCGGTGCCGACGCAGATCGACGCAGACGACGACAGACCGGCTCCGACGGGCAGATTGCCGCCGAAGAGCACGTCCAGACCACTGAGTTCCTTCTCGCGATCGGACGCGCGCGCGATGAGTGCGAGCTCGATCACGACACCGAGTGGATAGTCGGACCACCGCGCCATTCGTGCACTGGGCAGCGAATCGAGATCGACCTCGAGCGCTTTCGAATCTTCGAGCGTCGAAGCCAACACGACGCGTCGATCCCGACGCGCGCGCACGGCGATGAACGTCCCGCGATCGACAGCCGTCGGCATGACCGGCCCGCCGTTGTAGTCGAGGTGCGCGCCCATCAAGTTGATGCGGCCCGGCGAAAAAAAGAGTCGCGTGTGTGAACCGCCGCCGAAAACGCGCTCGAACTCCCGCGCGTGGGACGCGAGAGCGCCCGCGACGTCGAGTCGAGTTTCGGATCGGCTGTGCGCGCTCATGCGATCCGGCGAGCCTACCGATACACGGGGTCGCATCGAAGTCCCTCGCGCTTTCGCTGCCACATCGACTCCGCTATGTTCTCCCCCATGTCGCGCCGACCGATCCAAGCATTGCTCTTCGCCGTTCCGCTCGTCCTCGGTTCGTGCGCGAGCCTGAAGTTCGAGCGCGACACGCAGACTTCGGGCACGTTCACCTCGACCGGCGTGGCCGTGACGCTCGTGTCCTTCGACCTGCCCAAGGGAGCGCTGCTCATCGCGCGCGAAAACGCGTCCGACGCGAACCTCGCCAACATGATCGTCACGGAGACGACGGTGTTCCCCTACCTCGGACCGATGGATTGGCTGCTCGACATCATCGGCGTGCGCTGGGCACGTGTTCGCGGAACTTTTGGAGTCGCGCCGCGCGGCGGGTGAGCGCGATGCGCCAGCCGAGGATCCAACCCAGGATCTTCCATCCGGCGCGCACGCTGCCGATCCAGGTGCCGCTGATTTTCGACACGCCGATGCGCGGGCGGTAGTGCACAGGCACTTCGAGGACGACCAGTTCGGCGACGCGTGATTTGAGCTGCATTTCGACGGTCCACCCGTAATCGACGTCGCGCATCGCGAGGTGCTTCAGCGCGTCGACACGGATCGCGCGGAACGGACCGAGATCGGTGAAGCGCGCTCCAAAGAGGATGCGCATCAAAAAGCACGCGAGCGCGTTGCCGAAGCGTTGCTGCGTCGTCAGTGCCGCACGACTCGCACGATCGGCGGAGCGCGAGCCGACGACGAAATGCGCGCGACCGGCGCGAATCGGCTCGACGAGCAACGGGAGCTCGGCTGGATGATCGGAGTGATCGGCGTCGAGGAACACCACGATGTCGTGGTCCGAGAGCGGCGCTAAACCACCCGCGCCGCGCACGAGCAACAGATCGAGCCCGGCGAGGCACGCACTGCCGTAACCGCGCCGTGGCTCGCGGATGACGACTGCGCCGTTCTCGCGCCCTACCTCGGCCGTGCGATCTTTCGAACCGTTGTCGACGACGACGACGACGTCGACCTGCCCACGCGGAATCTCACGCAAGACGAGCGGCAGCGCGCCCTCTTCGTCGAGCGCTGGGATCACGACGCCGATGCGCGGGGCGGACATGGTTGGGACGCCTATTCAGACGGGTCTGCTTGTTTTTCACGCATTCTCGGCGTGTGCGCCGTTATCAAGGCAGGTCGACCTTGAACTCGACTTCGTCCTCGTCCGGCTTCAGGACGATCGACTTCGAGGCCTTCGAAAGTCCGCGGCGCACTTCGATGCGGTACTCGCCGGGCATGTAGCGACCGAGCTCGATGCGACCGTCGCTGCCGGACGCACCTTCGCCCGTGAACAGGTTCTGGATCGCCTTGCCCGCATTCGCGGGATCGTCGGTGCGCTCGCCCTTCGCCGGGTATAGATCGCCGCGCGCACCGGATGCCGGCGCACCGTTGGACGCGTACGCGATCACGGAAACGCTGACACCTTTTTGCACGACGATCTCGCACGGCGTGGATTTCTGTGGGCCGCGCTCGAGCTTGATGTCGGACTTCGTTGCGTCGGCGAAACCAGCGGCGGTCGCAGTCGCGCGAAACAGGCCGGGCGAGAGGCCCGTCACTTCGAACTCACCCTTGTCGTCCGTCTTCGCGCGCTCGACGACTTCACCGCTCTTCTGTTGCAGAGAGATGAGGATCGTCGCGTTCTTCACAGGCGCTTTCGACGTGTCGACGACGCGACCTTGCAACGTCAGAGCACTCTGCAAACGCACGATGATGCCGCGTTCGACGCCGTTGCCGCTCACGGTGACACGCGTCGGATCGGAGGGCGCGAATTTGCCTTTCGCATCGCCGCGCCGCACACCGCGTACGACCAGTTCGTACTCGCCCTCGGATAGGCGCTCGAACGAGAATTCACCGGAAGCCTTGGTCGTCTCGCGTGAGGATCGACCTTCGCGCGAGAGGAATTGTCCGAGGATTCCGCTGCTCGAGCCGGCACTTTCGAGCGAACGCAGCACGACGTCTGCGCCTTCGACCGGCTTGTTCGTCGCTTCGTCGAGCACGACGCCTTCGACTCCGGCTTCGGGCAGGCGCAGATCGACGCGCATCTCGGGCGCGTCCGGCACTTCCAGCGACATGCGCACTTGGCGACCTTCGCCGTCGAAGTTGAGTTGGTACTCGCCTGGCGCAAGGCCCGCGAACTCGAAGCGACCGGCGTCCATCATCTTGGCTGCTTTGAATTCGACGCCGAGCAAGTTGTCCGTGTCGAAGTTGATCGCCGACAGATTGCCGCGACCGACGGGTTCGCCTTTGTACGTGACGACGCCGAAGACGCGGCACGAACCGGAAGTCGTGTCGATCAAGTCGTACGTGACGACCTCGCCCGCAGGCACCGTGACGAGGTCGAAGTTGAGCGTGCCGAAGAAGCTCATCGGGTTCAGATCTTCGTCGCCGCGTGTCGCGACGAGGAAGTAGCTGCCCGCCGCGACGTGCTCGATCGAATACGCGCCTTTGGCGTCGGAGTGACCCTGGTACAGCCCCCCGCCTTGGCTAGGGCTGGACGGATCGAACCCCGACGGCGAGAACGCGAGCACCAACTCGTTCGGCACGAACAGGCCGCGACGATCGCGCACGGTGCCTTGGATCGTGCCGCCCTTCGGAAGTACCACGACGACGCCTTCGACGACGCCCGACTCGGGCATCACGCTCGGCTCGGATCGACCCGAAGTGTGCTCGCGATCGAAAGCCAGCACGCGGAACGAGCCCGTTTCGACGCCTTTGATCTCGAATTCGCCCTGCGCATTCGCGCGCACGAGTTTGTCGCCGGCGAGCCCCATGCTGGCCGCGTATTCGACCATGCCCGGAGGCAGCATGTCCGTCCCCCCCGTGCCGCCGAGGACGAGATTGAAACCGCCCCGACGAGTCGGCCCACTGCGCGCACGTTCGCGCATCGCATTCGGGTCGAAATTCCGTCGGCTCGTGGTGGCTGCCATCACTTGCGCAGCGGGCACCGGCTTCTGCTTTTCGTCGACGACGCGGCCGCGCACGATGCCGCCCGGCGTCATGTTCACGATCACGCCACGCGTCACCTTGCCCTCCGTGACGTCGATCGAGTCGATCGTCTTGGAGAGGTAACCGGGCGACGTGAACGTCAGACTGACTTTGCCGGGCTTCACCGAATCGACGCGGAATTTCCCGCTCGTGTCCTCGACGAGTTGGCCGCCCGAGAACGGATTGCGCACACCGGGCGCGTCGGCTTCGGTGTCGACGCGATCCTCGCCGCTGATCGTGAAGGCTTGGAGCGGCTCGCCCTTCGACGCGTCCATGACGACACCTTCGACGGCACTGCCGCGATGCATCGTGACGGTGATTTCGCCGCCGTCGCGCTCGGGATTCCATTTGAATTCCTGCTCGACGTAGCCCGTCTTCAAGAAGTCGATGGAGTAGTCGGGCTTGCCCGCGATCGGTCCGGCGAAGAAGCGTCCGTCGGCGTCGGACGTCGGCAATTCGAAGCCCTTGACCGCCTGCAGCATCATCGGTGCGAAGCTGAAATCGAATTGGAAGTTCTTCCAGTCGACGAGGCTCCAACGTGCTTGAACGCCTTGAATCGGCTGACCGTCCGTGTCGACGACGCGTCCCTTCACGACGGGACCTTTCGCGAGCGTGATGTCGTTCGCTTGAATCGTCGACGCATCCGCGAGCGACACGCGCGCGCCGACGGCGGGCAAGTGTTCCCACGCGATCGCGACGAGATCGACGTCGCCCGGCGGCACGTTGCGCATCGTGTAGCTGCCGTCGGCGCCGGTCTGACAGTGCGTCGTCTCGAGGATCTCTTCCACGCAGCGCAAATTGCGCAAACCACGAGGAATTGCGCCCAAATGGGCTCCCGCGAGTGGCGTCGGATCGCCGCCTTCGACGAGCGAGAGCACGCGACCGACCACGTCGCCGCCGACGCGCGTCTGCACGGTGACTTCGGTGTCGGCGCCGGCTTTGACTTCGATGTCGAGCGCGTGACTGAGCGCGAATCCGACGCCCGACGCCGTGATCTCGTACCCGGCACCGGGCGGAACTCCGCCGAACGCGAAGCGCCCGCTTTCGTCGCTCTCTTGCTCGAGCCAACGCAAGTCGCCGTTGCGCGCGTTCGAAAGGAAATTGTTCGGTCCTGGCACGAGCGCGAGCTTCGCGTTGCGCGCCGGTTTGCCGTCGGGCATCAACACGCGCCCTAGGACGCGACCGCCAGCGTTGACGTAGACGTCGATCGGCCCGCCGCCACCCGACGCGAGCAGTCGCGCGCGCACGACGGATTCGGGCACGCAGTACTCGCCGCGCGCGTCGAGGTAGTACGTGCCTTGACGCACGCCTTCGAAGTGGAAGGCGCCGGTGACGTCGGTGTTGACCGAAGCGACGGGAGCCACACGCCCGCTGAACTCGTTGCCGATCGCGGCGATGCGCAACATGCGTCCGAGGAATGCTGCACCCGCCGGAGGAACGGGCAGCAATTCGACCAGGACGCCACCGACGCCTTCACCAGTGGCGCGTTCGATCACGCGTCCATCGAGCTTCGCCGGACCACGCAAGCGCACGCCCGTCGCTTTGGCCAAGCTGCGCGATCCGCCGTCGCCGACATTCGCGAGCTCGGGTTTCGTTTCCGTGCTCGCAGCGAGTTCCGTCTCGCTGCTGCGCGCGATCGTGCGAGCATCACCGGCGCTGTCGATCTTGTCGTCGCGATTCGTGCCACGCAGGAACATCGTCAAGACGACGATCAACACGGCGAGTGCTGCGAGCACGAACAACACCGGCTTCGATGTAGCGCCGCGACGCGAGCATCGACGGAGCGATACGAAGGATTTCAAGCGAGACTCCTCGACGAAGACCTGGGGTGGAGAGCGTCCCAGGATAAGGAACGCGGGCCTCTGGGGTGTAAGTCCGCCGTCACCGGGGCGCGCGCAGGAGACCTCGCGACTCGAGGCTCTCGATGGTCGATTTCAGGACCTCGTCGAACGGTTTGGGATTCCAACCGAGCTCGCGCCGGGCCTTCGACGCATCGAAGCGCAGGTTGCGCGACAGCATGACGAGGCCCTGCGGCGGAGCGAGATCGATCGGGAAAAAGCGGTCCCAAACGCGTGCTCCGACGACGAGGGCGGGCCAGACGAAGCGTGGAATCGTGAGCAGCGGACCGCGCCGATCGAAGTGGCGTGCGACCGCGTCGAAGAGCTCGCGTGAAGTGATCGAGCGCTCGACGAGCAGGTAACGCTCACCGCGTCGACCGCGATCGAGTGCGGCGATCGTGCCGTCGGCTGCGTCCGCGACGCCGAGCACGCCGATCGTTCCGGGCGGTGCGGCGATCGGCCCCTTGCCGCGCGAGACTTGCGCGATGAACCGGGCGGTGTTCGAACGCCGCTCGACCGGGCCGAAGATCGCACCTGGATTCACGACGACGAGATCGAGATCCTTCGCAGCGTGGAGCGCGATCTCCTCGGCCGCGCGCTTCGTCGTCACGTAGTCGACGCCGCTGTCGCTGAGATTGAAGGTCGCGTTCTCGTCCAGCACTTCGTCGCCCTCGCAAGCGCCGACGGCGACGACGGAACTGATGTGCACCACGCGCCCGACGCCGCTCTTGCGGGCTGCGTCGAGCACGTGACGCGTGCCTTCGACGTTGATCGCGAGAGCGTTGGCGCGATCGCGTGCCTTGTAGCTGATGAGTGCAGCGCCGTGCACGAGGTCCCACGGCCGACGCAGAGCGAACGCACGCTCAGCCATTTTCCAACACGCGGACTCGAGGCTCGCGACGTCGGTCAGGTCGCCCTCGTGCCAGCGCACGTCGAAACCCGCGAGAACGCTTCGGTCAGCTGTTTTCCGCGCCAAAACGTGCACTTCATCGCCGCGTGCGACCAAGCGGCGCGCGACTTCTGCGCACAAGAATCCGGTAGCGCCGGTGACGAGGACGAGACGCGGATTCAAGGTTCGATACGCTCCGGCAAGGTGATGCGCGCGATGGTTCCGGGTCCTGCACTCTCGGGGCGCGGCTCGAGAGCGATGGTGCCGTTCATCTCTTCGACGAGACGTTTCGCGATCGCCAGGCCGAGCCCGGTCCCGTGTGTACGCGTGGTGAAGTAAGGCTCGAACAATCGGGCGCGCACGGTGTCGGAGAGTCCAGAGCCCGTGTCGCAGATCTCGACCACGAGGTTCGCGCCCTTGCGTTCCGCTCGTCGCGTGATCGACACCGACAGCGTGCCTCCCGCACTCATCGCTTCGAGCGCGTTCGACACCAAGTTGATGAGTACGCGCGAGAGCTCGTCGCGATCGGCGAACACGCGGCCCTCGACGAGCGACTTTTCGACGCGAACCTTCGCCTCGCTCGTCCACGCCGCGTGCATCTCCAGCACTTCGTCCATCACACCCGAGAGATCGAAGACCTTCGGATCGGCCTTGCGCGCACCCGCGAACGCCGAGAAGTCGGCCGCGATCTTGCGCATGCCGCCGACTTGGCGACCGATCATCTCGATCGTGCGGTCGAAAATAGCATCGAAATCAGGGCTTTTTTCGTCTTTCGCCCGTTTGAGCAAGTTCGCGGAGAGCTGAATCGGCGTGAGCGGATTCTTGATCTCGTGCGCGACCTGACGCGCCATCTCACGCCACGCCGCGTCCTTCTCGGCCTTGATCAACTTCGCGCGACTGTCCTTTAGCTCACCGGCCATATCGTTGAAGGCACGTCCCAGGTCGCCGAGCTCGTCGTCGGTCAAGTGCTCGACGCGCGCGTCCAAGTCGCCCGCAGCAATGCGTTGCGTGTGGCCCTTCAACTCCAGGATCGGTCGTGTCGTACGACGCGCGACGAAGATCGTCACCGTCACGACGAGCGTGAGCACGAGCGCTGTAGCTCCCCACAACAACGCGCGCAGTTCGCGCACGGTCGCGAAGATGTCGTCGTTGTCGATGCCGACGCCGACGACCCAGCCGAAGCCGTCGTGATCCAGACCCGCGCAATGCTTGAACGCAGCGTTCTTCCACTCGCCTTTGAACCAGTACTCGGGGTACAGATCCCAGTCGCTCCCTTTCGCGGCCGCGACGAGTTGCGGCAAATCGATCCCCGGCTCGGACACGCGCCTGCCGTACAAGCCCGACTTCGGATGCGCGAGAATCGTGTCGCAGTCCGAACTCCACAGCCACACGTACGAACTGCTGTAGATGTCGGGCGCGACCGACGGCGCGCGCGGACGCTCTTTGCGCGTGGCGATGCTCTGAATCGGTGCCCAATTCACCAGAGCGAAGACGACGCCGGCAGCCTTTCCTGGCTCGAGTTGATCGGCGACAGGCAGCGCGAACGCGATGTGGAAGTTCTCCGGATGCGGGACGGCGGTCGGAACGCGCGGCGGCAAGAGGTCGGATCGATGATGATCGACGAGCGCCATCCGCCCGGTCATCGCGGTCTGGAACCACTCTTCCTCGGAGTAGTCGCGATCGAGCCCCTTCAGAACCGCCGGGGAAAGTGGATCGCCTTTGTAATCGACACGATTGCTGACGATCAGCTCGCCGTTCGCGTTGATCGCGAGGATCAGGTCGTAGACACCGTTGCTCTTCGCGACGAAGCGGTCGAAGCCGGTGCCGAGCAGCGCGCGAAACGTATTCTCGTCGTCCCTTCCGCCTGTGATCGTCCACTGCGTGAACGGACTCTGCGACGTGACGGATTCGACGTCGCGTTCGCGCTCACGCAGCTCGTTGTCGACGCGCTCGGCCGCTTCGCCCGCCATCGTCAAAAGGTAGTAGCGCACCGTGTCGAGGTGTCGCGTCGCCATCTGCGTATCGACGAACCACGCGAAACCGAGGAAAGGCACCAACACGGCCGCGAGGACGCTGATCATCCACTTGGTCGAGATGCGCCGTATCATGAGCCCGCGATTCTACGCAAGCGTCGCACCCCGAACCTCATGCACACGGCTCACGAGCGCATCTTGATCGTGAGGCTGAGCCACCTCGGCGACGTCGTGCACGGCATGCCGGTAGCGCGCGCCGTGCGCCTCGCTCATCCCCGTGCGCGAGTGGCGTGGATCGTGCAGCCGGAATTCGCGGGCATCGTCGAAGCGTGCGGTTTCGTCGACGAGATCATTCATTTCGAACGACGCGGCGGACTGAGCGGTTGGGCACGGGTGGAGCGTGATTTGAGCCGTTTTTCGGCTGATTGGACCATCGACGCGCAAGGCAACACGAAGAGCGCCCTCGTCGCTCTCGCTGCGCGCGCTCCGCGTCGATCGGGACTCGCGCGGGAGGATTGGGCGGAGGGCTACGGCTCGCTGTCACTCAACGATCCGGCGCCGAGAACGCCACCGCGAACCGACGGAACGGTGCACGCGCTCGACAAGATGTTCACCCTCGCGCGTCACGTCGCTCCAGGCATCGAACCCGACGATCGCGCCATCGCTTTCCAATCGACGCAGGATTCAGAGCGCGCTTTCGCAGATCGATTCGGCGTTGCATCCGGTCCGTTCGCGATCCTGCACCTCGCGAGTGCGAACGACGTGCGCTCCTGGCCCGTCGAACGCTTCGAAGCACTGGCGCGCGAACTGGCTCGCGATCACGACGTGCTCGTCGTGTCTGGTCCGAGCGAAAGCGACCTCGGCTCGCGCGTCTCACGAGCCACGAACGGATTCCCGCGTGTTCGACATTGGATCGGTCAGCGAGACCTGGTCGAACTCACGCGCGTCTGCACCGGTGCGGCTGAAAAGGACGCCGTCTTCGTCGGCTGCGATTCGGGACCGATGCACATCGCGTGGGCGTCGGGCTTGCGCGTGGTCGTGCTCGCCGGCCCGCAGGATGCGCGGTACACCGGCCCGTGGCCGCCGATCGACCGAGTGCAACCGGAGCATCATCGCGTGATTCGCGCAGCGCCGGCTCCGCACTGTGCGCCGTGCTTTTCGCGCACGTGCGCTCATCCAGGCGGGAACGTCTGCATGCAGCGCATCGAGGACGTCGAGGTAGCGGCTCTCGTCCGAGCTGCTTCGAACGCGCCTCGCGTCGCGAGCGGCGCTCACGCACTGCGACACGCAGCGAGACACGATGTCCCGATTGCAGTCGGTTCGCAGCGCTGAGGGGGTGAGCGTCCGGAGGGGTCCGCCGAATCGGGCTCGGCGTTTTCACCACACGAGAACAGCTCTACCGCAGGACTTCGATCACGGCTTCTCGCTCAAAGCCTTGATCTGATCGGCGACGTCTTTGTAGTCGGGCCAGAACGTGCGCAGTTGCTGCAGCGCTTCGAGCTTGGCCGCCGGATCGGTCGCGGCCTGAGCCTTCGCGTAGAGATCGGTCGCGAGTCGAATGTACTCGTCGAGCGTGTCGCGACGCGTGATGGCGTCCTTGTAGTAATCCGCCTTGGCGAGGATGTCGGAGTACGCTGCGACGGCTTCTTCGTAACGGTTGTCGCGTCCCAGCGCGAGCGCACCTTGGTATGCACGCTCGAGTCGCGCCTCGCGGATCGCGGCCAATTTGCCCTCGCACATGTCACTTTGTGCCACCGTCTTCGCCGACGCCTCTTCGACGAGTTCGGTTGCGCGGTCGAAACGTCCGCGCACGATGTCCATGGAGGCGCGCGCGAGCAATCCGGCGACGTCGAGCTCGGAGCGGGCGCGCTCCGCACCCGACCGCGCCTCTTCGTTCTGCGGTTCGAGCGCGAAGGCTTTGCGGTACTCGGCCAATGCCTCGCCGAACATGCGTTTTTCCTCCGCACGCCGGCCCAGTGAGAGGCGCTCCGACGCGAGCAGTTGTTCGACTTGGTCCTCGCGCTGCACGGCTTTCGGGTCGTTCGGCTTGTACTTCTTCGCGTACGAGAAACGCGAACGCGCCTGCTCGAGCCAGTACTCGGCGAGCGCGTGCAAACCATCGTCGAAATACGTGCGCCCGAGACCGGCGCGGTGGTTCAAGATCGCGAGACACAGATCGCGTCCCGTCAACGCGTCCCTGTCGCCGGGCGCATAGCTCAACGAGGTCTCGTATGACGCCAAGGCCGCGTCGATCTCGTCCTTCGCGTGCAGTTCGAGCGCCATGTAGAGCCAACGCTCGCTCAACTTGCGCTGTGTTTTCTCGGTCCACTCGCGGACGTGATTCGATTCGGGATCGAGCGCTCGCGCGCGGTCGAGCAGCTCGAGGGCGTCCTCGTCCTTGTCCAGGAACGACGCGCGGCGCGCCTGCTCGAGCAGGAACGCGACGCTCGCATCGCGATGCAGAGTTTGGAGCTCGGCGTCTTCCGGCGCCTCTTCCGCAGCTCGAGCAGAGACCTTCACGGCCTCTTCGTAACGTGCGTGATTGACGAGTGAGCGTACTTCCGAACGCACGTCGGTCTCTTGTGTCGCGCAGCCGGAACTGAACGTCGAAAGGAAGCCGGCGAGAAGCAGTGCGTGCGTCGATCGAGTCTGGAACATGCTCTTTTTTCTTGGGGCTAGGGCGCTGCCTCGGCTGCGCCTCGACGCATCGGCTCGGAATTCCTTCCACAAAGCCCAGCGCCGATGCCCAGTTTTCCGATCTGCCGCCGAAGTTCCAGAGGATTCCCCCCCTGTCACGTGCGCATCGCGTCGAACAGCACGATTCCGAGGCTGCCGAAGAAGAGAATCGGGATCCACGCCGCCATGCGCGGATCGAGCGCCGCCTGCAATCCGAGATTGCGGAACACGAGGTCGGTCGCGAAGAACGAGATGCAGAGGAGCGATCCCGCCGCCAAGCCGGCTGCAGCGCGCTTGCGCTCGTAGCGCATCAGGAGCGGAACGCCGACGAGCACCAGCACGATGTTCGCGAACGGAAACGTGACGTGATAGTGCAGGAGCGTCTGGTACGCGACGTTGTCGGGATCGCGGCGCGTCATCTCGCGTGTCTCGGCATACGACAGGTCCAATTGCGAATCGTGCGCGCGTGCGACGGTCAAAGCGAGTTCGGGCGTGAATTCGAAACCGTCCAACATGTCGATCTTGGTCTTCCCGCCGACCTCGCTGCGCACGCCGTTCTCGAGTTGCCAACCCGTCCCCTCTCCGCGGCGCACGAACACGGCACGATCGGCCTCGATGTTCACCCATTCGGCACTCTTGGCGAGCGTGGCGTGGAATCCGCGCACTTCGGCGTACGCCGGTTCGCCGGTCGCGGGCCTGAACTCGCTCAAGTGAACGACGCTGCCCGACAGATCGCGCAAGAACAGATTCTTGTACACACGGTCGTAGTTTTTCTCTTCGAGAACGAAGCGCAGAGCATCGCGTCGATTGGCGAGCGAAGACGTGGCACTCTCGCGCAATCCGAACATGAGTACGCCCGCAAATCCTGCGAGAACGAGGACAGGCACGAGCAGGCGCTGGGCGCTCACCCCTGCGGCGAACGCCCCGATCGTCTCTTGGTGCTTCAAGAGTTTCGACACGGTGAACAAGCCCGCGACGAGCGTCACGAACGGCGCGACTTGGAGGAACAAGAACGGGATGTGCAGCAAGTAGTAGCGCACGATCAATACCGACTGCATCGGCGTGCCGTCCTTCATCGGTTCGATGTACTCGTCGACTTTTCCAGCCAAATCGAGCACCAAGAACAATCCGACGACGATGAACATCGCCGTCGCGTAGGAGGTGAAGAACAGCGCGCCGACGTAGCGATCGAGGCGACCTCCGAACTTGAGCGAGCGACCTTTCATTCGCTGAGAGCCTTTCGCGTCAGGAACACGCCCGCGACGAGGCCGAGGATCACGACCGCCCACGCCGCCAGTTCGGGTGCTATCGCGCGGCCCTCGCTCAAGATCGGACCGAGGCGCATCGACAGCACGTAGTAGATGAGTGCGTAGCCGACCGCGATCGCGAGTGGCAAGAGTTGGGCTCCGCGTCGAAACATCAGAGCCGTGGGCGCGCCGAGCAGGAGGAACATGAAACAAGTGGCGGCGAGCGCGCGGCGGTACTGGATCTCGAACCGGAACATCTCGATCTTGTCGGGCTCGACCTTGCCAGCGTCGAGTTTCGCGCGCATCGCCACCGAGCTCATGTAGCGCGGCTTCTCGCGCGTGCCAGCTTTGCGTCGCAAAGCATCGAGGTCGATGCGCACGACCGGCTCGCCCAATCGCACTTCCTGGCCACCGATCACTGACCGCGCGTTGATGAACTGCGCATAGATGTTGTTCTCATCGGAAGAGAAGCGCACGCGGTCCGCGCGCACGGACATGTCCTCTTCGCCCGGTTTCTGCGAGGGAATGTGCACGTACGCGTCGACGAAATCGTCGCCTTCGCGCGAAACGGCCGACACGTAGAAGTCCTTGATCTTGACCTCGGTCCGACCGGGCGCGATGTGGCGCGTCGTCTCCGCCAGCGCTGCAGTGGCGAAGTTGCTCTGTCGAAAGCGAATTTCAGGCAGTTTTTCGGCGAGCAACCACCACGTCGTGAGGCCGAGGACGGCCGCGAGCACAGCTCCCGGCAAGAACATCTCGAGCGGATTGCGTCCCGACATGCGCAGCGCGGTCCACTCGTTGTCGGCTGCGAGTCGTCCGTACACGTGCACGACGGACAACAAGTACGCGAGCGGCAAGACGTACGGAATCAGTCCCGCGACGATCAGTGGGATGTAGAGCAAGACGTGCAAGATCTCGACGCCGGCGAGTTTGTGCACGGCCGCCGCCGTGATGGCCGGAAGTGCGAGCACGAGGATTCCGCCGAGCGTGAAGACGAAGGCCGTCAGGAGCTCGAAGAAGATGTAGGAGTGGAGCTTCACTGCGTCAGAGCACCGGCTGCGGGCGCGCGGTGGTCGCGGAGTACAATCCACCCGTGAGCGAATCGCAACAGAGAGAGCCTGTGAAGCTCGGTCCGCGGCGCTCGGTCTGGCTCGAATTCGCTGTGAATCGCGGTGAAAAGCGCGCGATCAAGCGATTTCACGACACGGGCCCCTTCGCGCGCGTGCTCGACCGCCGGCGTGCGGATCGCGAGCGTCGGGCGCTCATCGAACTCGCTCGTTGCGGCCTGCGCGTGCCTGCTCCGATCGCTGTCGGCGAAGGCGAGGGTGTGATCGAACTCGCGACCGTCTGGATCGAGAACGCCGTCACGCTGTTCGATCTCGTTCACGACCGGTCCCCGTGGCCGGTGGCTCGCGAGAGCGTCGCGATGGAGTTGGGTCGCGCCCTCGCCCTCGCGCGCCGCCACGGCGTGACGTTCGCCGATCTGCACGCGAAGAACGTTCTCGTCGATGTCGCGGGCGCGGTGTGGCTCGTCGACGTCGCGGGATCCAAGGTTCGCGGTCGCGAACTGTCCGACGACGAGCACGCGCGCAACGTCGTCACGATGACGGCCGAGCTGCGCGAGACCACGCCGCTCGCGTGGCGTCTGCGCGTCATCGTCGCCTGCGCGCGGGAACTCGAGACGGGTGTGCGGCGCGAACAGCTCGCACGCTGGAACGAAGACGCGCGCCTTCGTCGACGCGCAGTCGTGACCCGCGCGGTCGAGCGCTGGACGCGCGAATCGAGTGTCACGACGACGCTCTCAGGCCCGAGCTCGCACCTCGCTCCCGCGCCTGGTGCGCGAGCATTCGAACACGCGCTGCGCTCCCGATCCGTCGACGAAGCGTCGGCTGCACGAGCGCTCGAAACGGGGCATCCCGTTCGAGTCGAGGGTGATGATGCGAACGTGCTCGCTGCCTGGCGTGCGGCCGCCTTGTTCACCGAACACGCACTGCCGAGTTTCGCGCCGATCGCGCTTGCGACTTCGAGCACACACGTGAGTGGCGCGTACGCCGTCTTCGACGATCACGCTGCGAAGTACGCGATCGAGGACATCGAGCACGACCGCGTGCTGCGCCGTCGCGCCGCGTACAGGCTGGGCTGCTTGCTCGGCGCACTTCACGATCGAGGACTCACGCTGGCCTCGAAACTGCGCGACAGCATCGCGTTCGACGAATCCGGTCGAGCGCGATTCACTCCCCTCGCGACAGCGATCGCGGGCTCTCCGGGACACGACGCGACCTCGCTCGCAACACCTCTGGCGCGTATGGCTACGGCACGAGAAAGAGGCCTTTTCATCGCTGGTTTCTCGCGATCCCTCGAAACGACGCGCGACGCTCGTGCAGCGGTGCGCAAACGTCTGTCCCTGCATCCGTCGCCGGCACGTGAACCTCGCCGCCGACGCATCCGCGCGCTCGCGCTCGACGGAGCCACGTGGGCGACGAAGTTCGTACCGCACGCACTCGTCCAGAGCACGCTCGTCGCAGCGTCACGTTTCGCATCGTTCTCGCGCTTCGATCGCATGACCCGTGAGAACCTGGCGTCTGCTTATGGGCCCGCGATCTCGGCGAGAGAACTGGACGCCATCGCACGCGGCGTCCACCGTCACGCGGCGCGTCAGTTCGCCGAATGGCTGCGGCTCGCGAACACGCGTTCTGGTCGCCACGAGTGGATCGACGAACTCGTCGAGATCGACGCGAGCGTCGCGATCCTCGAGCGTGAGCTCGCCCGACGATCGGGTGCGCTCGTCGTCAGCGCGCACATCGGCAACTGGGAGCTTCTCGCAGCCCGCCTGCGCCGCGCGGGCCACGCGGGGGCGGTCGTCGGCTACCGGCGCTCGAGCGACAGCACTGCAGCTTGGCTCGAGCACATGCGCGAGAACTACGGCGTCCAGAACATCCCTCAATCGGCGCATCCGCGTGCGATCCTGCGCGCGCTCGATGAAGGTCGCGTCGTCGGCTTGCTCGCTGACCTCGAAGTGCGCCGTTTGGCCGGTGAATTCGCACCTTTCTTCGGTCGCCAGGCCTTGACCATGAGCGCGCCCGCCGCACTCTCGCGCGCGGCGCGTCGTCCGCTCCTCCCGGCGAGTTGTATGTTCGACCCGAATCGCGGCCGCTATGTGATCCACTTCGAAGAGCCGCTCGAGGCGCGCGATCACCTCGATCGGCGAGCGCGCGTCGTCGATCTGTGCACGCGCTTGAACGCTGTGTTCGAGCGCTGGATCCGCGCCGCGCCGGAGCAATGGGCCTGGCATCAACCGCGCTGGCGCACGCGTCCCAGAGAACTCGCGCCGAAGCCGGTTCACGCGCGGCGGGGCCTCGATCCCTGGCCTGAGCGCGTTCCGAGCCAGTCTTCTTTACAAGCCGTTGATCCGGGGTTGTCGCCAGACTGATCTGCGACCGATAGGTTCCTCCCGATGAAAAAGGCCCGCATCTTGCTAGTGGACGACGAGCCCGACCTCGTCGAGCTCGTTCGCCATCATTTAGTCCGTGAGCACTACGACGTCGTGACGGCCTCCGACGGCGAAGCGGGACTGGCCGAGGCGCGCCGCAAGCTGCCCGACCTGGTGATCCTCGACCTGATGTTGCCCGGGATCGACGGTCTCGAAGTTTGCCGACGCTTGCGCGCGGATTCGCGCACGCAACACATTCCGATCGTGATGCTGACGGCGAAGGGCGAGGAAGCCGATGCCGTGATCGGCCTGGCGCAGGGCGCCGACGACTACGTGCGCAAGCCGTTCGGCATGAAGGAACTGATCGCGCGCGTGGCTACGCGCTTGCGAGCCGCGGAACTGCGCAACGCGGGCGACGGTCAGAAAGTGCTGCGTTTCGGCGACCTCGTCGTCGATTCGGTCAAGCACGAAGTCACGCTCGCGGGCGAGTCGGTCAAACTGACGGTCACGGAGTTCAAACTGCTGCGGCACCTCGTGCAAAACAAGGGTCGCGCGTTCACGCGCAACGAACTCTTGAACGCTGTGCTCGGGCAGGAAGTCGTGATCATCGATCGCAACGTCGACGTGCACATCGCGACACTGCGCAAGAAATTGGGCCGCCACGGCGATCACATCGTCACGATTCGCGGACTCGGCTACAAATTCGCCGAGACGCCTACGCCGGTAGAATGACACCGCCTTGCGCGCGAACACTTTCTTCGGCCGTATCTTTCTCACGCTCGCTGCACTGATCAGCGTTTCGCTCGTTGCCGCTGCATTGGTCGGCGGGTTCAAACTGCGCGAAATCGTCGAGGATGACATGGCCGCGCGACGCAGGATCGCCTGCGATTTGCTCGCGGTTCCGGCTGTCGACGTGCTCACCGGTCAAGGCGATCGCGACGCATTCGTCGAACGACTGCGCGTGCTCGGCGGACTCGACGGCTTTCGACTGACGCTGATCGCCGCCGATGGTTCGGTGATGGCCGACAGCGAAGTGCGTGGCGAGCTCGCGAATCACGGGGAACGGCCGGAGGTCGTTGCGGCGAAGCAGAACGGTCGCGGTGAAGCCAAACGCCTGAGTACGAGTACCGGCAAGACGACGGCGTACACGACGCTGAAACTCGAGTCGAAGGGTGCGTACGTCGGTACGTTGCGCGCGGCCAACGAGTTCGATCAGGTCGACATCATGGTCGCTTCGATGCAGGCGAGCATGCTGTGGTTCGGGGTCGGATCCCTGATCGTCGGGTTGCTCTTGTCTGCACTCGTCGCGCGCTGGCTCTCGCATCCGCTGAAGTCGATCGAGCGCGAAGCCGCCGCACTGTCGGCCGGCAATCTGGAGGGCGCGGTTCGCATGGAGGGGCCGCTCGAAGTCGTGCAACTCGGCGAAGCGCTCAACGCGATGACGCGCGAACTTCGCGGTCGACTCGAAGGCCAGCGTCGGGCTCGTGTGCAGATCGAGACGATTCTCGCGTCGATGGCAGAAGGCGTCGTCGCCGTGGACCGATCCGAACGCGTGCTACTCATGAACCGCGCCGCAGCGGAACTGCTGGGACTCGACGCGCAACTCGAATCGGGCGCGCTTTTGTGGGAAAAACTGCGCTTTCCGGACCTCGAGCGTTCTTTGCGCGACGCGCTCGCAGGCCATGGGCCCTGGCACGGAGATGCGATTTCGCCGCTCGGAAACGGCCGAACGCTCGGCATCTCGGTCGCCCCTGTCGCCGCAGGTACACCGGGAGACGGCGCCGATTCACAAGGCGCGGTGGCGCTACTCGCGGACGTCACGGCGTTCCGGCGCCTCGAGCAAGTGCGCATCGACTTCGTCGCGAACGTCAGTCACGAACTGCGCACACCGCTCGCTGCGGTGATGGGCGCGCTCGAGACGCTCGGCGACGCGGAGCAAGACTCGACCGTGCGTGTGCGCTTCCTCGACATCGCCAATCGCAACGCGGCGCGCTTGCAGGCGATCGTCGTCGATCTACTCGACTTGTCCTCGATCGAAGCCCAAGGCGACAGCATGCCGCTCGAGGCCGTGCGCGTGGAGTCCCCGCTGCGAACAGCCGCGTCGGCGCTGGTCGGCTCGGCGGAATCGAAGGGCGTGAAGCTCGAGATGCCACCGCCGCTCGCTTTTCCCGCCATCGTGAACGGTAACGCGCAGAGGCTCGAACAGGTCTTCACCAATCTGCTCGAGAACGCGCTGAAGTACACGCCGCGCGGCGGTCGCGTGAGAGCCGTCGTACGTCCCGGCATACGCGAAGTGTCCGTCGACGTCGAGGACACGGGAGTCGGCATTCCTGAGAGCGATTTGACCCGTGTTTTCGAGCGTTTTTATCGCGTCGATCGCTCGCGCTCGCGGGACATGGGCGGCACGGGACTAGGCCTCGCCATCGTGAAGCACGTCGTGCGCGCGCACGGCGGCCAGGTCGCGGTGAAGAGCAAAGAGGGCGTCGGTTCGACGTTTACGGTTACGCTGCCGCTTTACGGCGACCCAGACAAGAACACCCGCTCCTGATCCGAAACGATTCCATGTCGAAACAAATCCGCGAAGACCTGACCGACATCACGAAGAAGATCCAGCACATCGGGGGCCTCGTAGAAGCGGCGATCGACAAGTCGCTCTCCGCTCTGCTCGACCGCAATGCGCGCAGCGCTCGCGAAGTGATCGAAGGCGATTCGGTCGTCGACAACCTGGAGAACGAGGTCGAAGAGAAGTGCCTCGAAGTCTTGGCGACGCGTCAGCCTGTCGCGCGAGATCTGCGCTTCATTTGCGGCATGATGAAGGTCAACTCCGACCTGGAGCGCATGGCGGACCTCGCCGTGAACATCGCCGAACGAGCCGAAGTCTTGGCCGAAGTGCCGCCGCTCCCCTTCCGTCCCGACGTGTCGCGGATGGCCGCCGTGGCCAAACGCATGGTGCGCGATGGTCTCGATGCTCTCGTGCGCCGCGACGCCGACCTGGCTCTGCGCGTGTGGAAATCCGACGTCGAAGCCGATCGCCTGTACCGCGAGCTCGTCGGCGAGGCGATCCAGTTCATGCGCGAGCACCCCGACCGGATCGGCGACGTCATGCACTTGGTCGGCGCGTTGCGCAATCTGGAGCGCCTCGCCGATCATGCGACGAACATCGCCGAAGACGTGATCTTCGTGACGAGCGGTCGCATCGTCCGCCACCACATGGTCGAGTTCAGCCGCGAAGCCGGCGCCGCACTCGAAGAGCCGAGCTGACGATCTTCGATCCGTCAGCGTCCGACGCGGAACACCGGCCGGGCCGGACCTAAAAGGGCGCGCATTTCAGCCGCTTTTTCATTCAATGCGCCCAGCGTCGCACCGGCTGACGGAGGGTCGAGACCGAGGATGCGGGCGGCCTCGTCGAGCAACGGCAAAGCTTCGGCCTCCGACTCTCTCGCGAGCCAGCGCTCGGCCTGCACCGCGAGAGATTGAGCGAGTTGAGCACGCGTCGCTTCGTTCTCTTCGATGCGAACCGCCGACCGCGCGATCGCGATCGAAGACGACATGTACTCGTCGCCCTCCGTGCTCGGCATGCGCAGAGGTTCGAGGGCCTCCGTCCGCCCCGTCACCGGCGCTCGCCCATCGGCGCGCAGTGCTTCACGCAAGGCCGCGTCGGCGATCATGAGCACGACGCGCGTCGCCTTCGGATCGGACGCCATCACCTTGTCGGCGATCACACGTGCATCCAGCGGACTCTTCTTCCCGTCACGCCACTCGAGCAGCGCGTCGACGAAATCCGGAACTTCGCGGTCGAGCCCGTCGCGCACGTCGAGAATCTTCTGCGAGCGCTTCAACGCCGCGAGGAGCGCATCCAACGCCGCGACTCGCCGACCTTGCGCGAGTTGCGCGAAGCCGGAACCGAGTTCGGCCATCCCCGCGTAGTGCCGAGCAGTCTGCTCGAACTCGGGACGCAGCGTGATGCTCTCTTCGAAACGTCGCGCGGCGCGCGCGTACGCGTCGATCGCGATTTCCGGGCGCTGTTCCTTGCGTGATTCTTCGGCGAAGAGGATCCACGCGTACGCAGCGTGCCAGGCACACGTGCCCGAGCGTTCGTTGCGCGACGCGATGAACTCGGCCTTTTTCGGTGCGAGATCGAGTCGACCGGCGGCCCACAGCGCGCGATTCAAACCTTCGCGCAAGGCGTTCGATTCGGGCAGGCGGATGGCGCCGATTTCCCACGCGCACGCGGCTTCACGCTCGAATCCGATGGCACTCATGAACGAAGCGAGGCTCAACCAATCGGTCTCGGTCGACGACGGCGACACGGCGACGAGGGCGAGAGCGCGCGCTCCGCGCAAGATGCCTGTCACTTCGAGTGCCGCGTCTCCGCTTGCACGTGTCGCGAGCACTCGCGCCGCTGCGTCGCCGATCCAACGCAAGGCCTCGAGTTTCTCCTCCGCGAACAGCAACGTCGCCGCACGTCGGACGTCGCCGTCGCCGAGCGTGCGCGGATCGACGAGCGAGAGCGCGCGCGGATCGATCGCGTCACGTGCCGGAAAACCGGCGAGCGCGTCCTGCGCGATACGTTCTTGTTCCTCGAAACGGCCGAGGTAGTACGCCGCTTTCGCTCGATCGAAAGCCAATTTCACGTCGTTTGGGCGCTCTGCGGCGGCGCGCGCGAGCCACGTCCGCGCATCTTCGAACAACAGGCGCGGATCTCCTCCGCCGGCTTCGACGTAGCGAACGGCGAGCGCGAGACTGGCACGTCCGAAGCGCTGCTGCAGCACGGGGTCCTGCAGATCGGCACCGACGGCGGTGTCGCTCGACTCGAGTTCGCGCTCGAGTTCCGCTGTGGGAAGCAACATGACCGCCGGCTTTTCCGCTCGTGGGAGCGCCCGACCGACGTCACCCGCGAAGATCATCAAACCAGGAAAATCGCATGCGCCACCTTCGGCTTCGATCGCGGCGGCGATGCGCGACACGTCGCCTGTCGACACGTACGGAGCGAGCGCGCGGCCGGCGGCGTCGCGGTCGGATTCGGCTCCGACGGCTTGGTGCGCGAGCAGAAACGAGCGCACGGCCGGCGTCGTCACACCGAACCTAGCGAGCAACTTCAAGAGAACGCGATCGTCGCCGAACGAGGGCCAACCCGGGAATTTGCCGAGCGACGCGAGGCGCTCGCGCACGCTCGTCGCGATCACGGGGCCGACCTTCAAGGACTGCGCCGTGTTGCCCACGCGCTCGAGCAATGCCGGACTCGGGAGCGGCTCTCGGTTCTGCAAGGCGCGCAACACGCCGATCGATCCCGCGTCGCCGACTTCGGCGATCGCGTCGAGCGCTTCACCCATCCAGCCTTCCGACTTCGTGTCGCGTACGACTTGCTCGAAAACGTCGCGGCTCTTCGCGGTGCGAGCGGCAGCGAGAATGCGCCACTGTCTGAGCCGGTTCCTCCCGTCTTTCTTGTCGAGAACGTTCGGCAATGCCGCGGGTGCGCTCGCGACCGGCGCCTGCTCCGCGCAGCGTTCGATCTCGGCGTCCAACTCCTTCAGATCGAAGAGCAGGAACAAGTCGAAGCTCTTCTTGCCATCGGGCTGGATGACCGCATGACGCGGTGAAATGCGCTCTCCGCCCAAGTAGCGATCGAAGACGATCGGCTCGAGCGCGATGTGTTCTCCGCAAGTCACGTCACCGAGACGCGGACACGGGATGCGCTTGCCGTCGGTGTCGAAATCGCGCGGGTTGTGTCGCGACGGGCTTCCGACGACGCACACGAATCGCTGCGTCCACGCGACGAAGTGCGCCGCGCGGTAACGCTCGGTCACGATGCGATCGGACGCGGATTCGCCGTCGACATTGACCGCGACTAACAGGGGGCGCCGCTCTGCGGCCGCGAGCGCGAGAGCGTCGTCCAACGAGCGCTGCCACGCGATCTGCTGCGTCGAGTTCGTCGCCGCGGCCGCGGACGTCGTCTGCGCGACGGCGGACGGTCCGGCGAGCAGCGCCAGAGAGCAGATCACGACACGGATCGGGCCCAAGTGCGAGTTCATCCAGCGTTCTCCTTCACTTCTTTGCCGACAGTTCTCTCTCGAAGTCGCGTCCGACGCCGAAATTCTGCGTCCAGTAGATGCCTTGCAATGAGGACGCCAGCTCACGGTGCGCGGGATTCAGGATGTTGCGGTGGTGGCCGCTCGAACTCGTGAGCCCCATGTGCGCTCCCTCGGGTCCCGAATCACCCATGCTGCAATTCTCACCCGCACCGGACTTGTAGCCGGCGAGTCGCATGCGGTCGACAGGCGAGCGACGCTCCGGGTCGGTCTCGAAGTGGCTGAACGTGCCGGTCAACGACATCCAATCGGAGTGTCCTTGCGCCGCGACCTGCAGCAGCGGATGCCAAGCGAGAGCGCAGCGTCCGAACATGCACCGATAGTCGTTGGTGATGGCGACTTGGCGCTGTTCGTCGGCGCTCGCGATCGCAGCCGGCAGGGCGTTCTTGTCCTTCTTGCGCCAGACTCGGGCGTTGAGCGCTTCGACATCGGCATCTCGCTGCAGCGCCGCTCGTTCGACAGCGTTCCAGCCGAACGTCTTCAAGTCGATCACTTCGGCGGTGCGGTCGATTCCGTCGATCCACGCGGGCAGTGCACCTAGAGACGCCACGGTGAGGTGCTGTGCCGTGCGCACAGCGCGATTCCAATCGAGTTCGTCGAGTGCGCCGCGAAAGTTCGTCGAGAGACTGGCGCGCCGCGGATGATTCCAAGCGGTCGCGACGGCGGCGACGAGATCGTCGACTTGTTGCTGAACGGCGGGATAGAGCTTGCCCTTCTCCGGTGGACAGTCGGGCGGTGTATAGGGATAGAAGTAGCGCTCTTCGTCGAAGATCAGATCCAGCGCCCGCTTGCGTTTCAGGTCGAGAATCTTGCGCGCGTCGGCGAGTTGATCGAGCTGCGTGAGCGTGTTCCCGGCGGAGAGCGTCGTCGACGCGCCGGCGAGGCGGCGATCGAGCGCAGTGACCAAGCGCGCTCGCGCTTCCTCTCCGAATGCGGTCAGTTCGGCGAGCACCGCGTCGCGCTGCGCAGGCGTGGCCTTTTCGAGCGCCAGTGCTGCGGCCTCGAAGCCCGCCTGCACGGCGAGCGGTGCGCGAGCTGCGTCATCCGAATGGGCCGCGGCGGTTCGAACGGAGACAGCGAGAACGAGTGCGAGGAGAGTCGTGAGCATGGCGCGCTGAACGGGCGGCACACTCTACACGCGCCGCGTCCGCCGGTGACGCTGTTGCATTCATCGCGCGGCCTCTTTCTCGATCAATTCCTGCGCTTCGATGGCCAACGACCGACCTCCGGTTCGGGCGGCGAGCTCGGTCCACGCGCGCCGATTGCCCTTCGGCGCTTCGACGAGCAGCGAATCGAACGCGACCTGACGGAAGCGATTGCGCTCCACCAAGAGCTCGACCATCAAGTCCATGTTCCAGCGTCGCCCGCCCGTCGGTACGCCGTCCGTCAAGACGACGAGCGTGTCCACGTCGGGATCCTCGAGCGCGAGCAGCGCTGCATCGAATACGTTGCCCGATCCGCGCTCGTTGCGCTTCTCGAACCACGTCGCCGCACGTCCGACGTTTTCCTTCGTCGCGCGGACGAGGCGTTTTTCGAACGCGTTCGCCGTCTTCGTATACGGGATCACGTTGAAGGCCGAACTGGCCGGCAGAGCTTCGAGACACGCGCGCAACTTCATGTCGACGAGTTCCTTGCGCGTGCGACCGCCGGCGTCCGTGTTCCACATCGATCCCGACATGTCGATCAAGAACGTGACGCGATCGGAGGTGAGCTCGAAACCGGCCAACTTGACGTGCGTGTCGCCGCGGTAGGGCGAGCTCGCACGAGCTTCTCCTGTGGACCACGGTCCCTTCAACGTGTTCGCCCACGCCCTCCAAGCCGCCAGATCGTCGCCGTATTCGAGGCCCGAAGTTTCGCGCAAGTAGCGACGGATTTCGCACTTCAAGCGCGAGCGCGATTCGCGTCCGAGCTGCTCGATCAGCGCGAGCACGGCGGCACGGCTCTTCAGACGCTCGAGATTCGCGATCGCGACTGTGCGCACACGATCGCTCGTGTCAGCGAGAGCACGCGTCGAAAGCGTGAACGCTTCCTGTTCGCTGAAGGTGCCGACGACGAGCATCCCTGCACAGCGCAACGCGTCGGCCGAGTCCGACAGCGCCTCGAGCGCGCGATCGTGTGCTGCGAACGCGTCGACGGAGAGCAACGCGAGCAACGCCGCGCCGCGCACCTCCGGCGGCAACGACCCGCGCACGAAACCGTCCAGTCTCAGGCCCGTGTCGCGCTCGTCCGCAGCGAGTCCTTTCGCGCGCGCTTGCCGCTCGATCGACCACAGCGCCGTGCGCGCGAGTTCCGGATCGCGCGACAGGACTCCCCCGAACATCTTGCGGACGTCGAATCCGTCCTCGATGCGCCCGCAGGCTTCGAAAGCGCGCAGTTTCACCCACTCGTCGCGTGAGGCGAGCCCGAGCGGGCCCTGTACGAGAGCGAAGAGTCGTGCATCTTTCACGCGCCCGATCGCGAGTTGCGCTTCGTCGCCCGCTTGCCCGTCGGGGTCCGCCAACGCCTCCAGTACGAGCTCGAAACTCTCACGCGTTCCGAGTGCCGCCAATTTCTTGACCGCCGCACGCCGCGCTTCGGGACGTCCGAGCTTCAAGTCGCGGCGCGCGTCCTCCAGCACGTCTTGTACTTTGTCCAAAGCTCCATGCCCTGCTGCAAACGGCGCGAGCAACGCGCAGAAACACAGGGAGAGGAGTCCGCGCCCATTCCGTCGACATCGAAGTGCCATCACTGGACTCGACGGACGGCGCCGCGCGCGGTTGCGGTTGCAGCACGATTTTTCTGCATGCTGTGTGCGAACCGACGCGCGACGTCGCATGGGTGGATTCGACTGCTCGCTCCGTCGGGGAACGACTTTCGCCTGTGCGCCTCTTCTCTCACGCGCGTACTACCCTCACAATCGTGTGGAGGCCCTCATGAAATTCATTGCGATCCCTCTGGTGTGTTTCTTCGCGGCGACCATGCCGCCTGACGAGCAAGTCGAGCAAGACAAGAAGGGCCCGGCCCAGGCGCCCGTCTACGACCGCGACGAGCTCGCGCAGCGCATCGACGAGCTCGCTCGCTTCGCCGTCGAGAAAGAGGGTCTTCCCGGTCTGACGATCGCGGTCGCCGAAGCCGACGAAGTGTTCTTCGCGAAAGGCTACGGATACGCCGACGCGGAACACGCGCAGGCCGCGAAGGACACGACGCGCTACCCGATCGGCACGTTGACGCGACAGTTCACATCCGTCGCGATCCTGCAACTCGTCGACGCCGAGAAGATCAAGCTCACGGACGGGCTCGAAGCGTACCTGCCCGAGTTCCCGCTCGCCGGACGCAAGGTCACGATCGAACAGCTCCTCGCGAACACGTCGGGAATTCCAGGCTTCTCGAAGCTCGCCGGCCGCACGGATCGCGCCGGTAGTCCCGGGAAGAAGCCGGAAGACAAGGCTCCGGACGTTCCGAAGGGGAAGAAGGACGAAGGCGAGTCGAAAGGCCTGGCACAGAAGCAAGACAAGAAGCCTGCGGATGAGCCGACTCCGAAAACCGGGACGGCGAAAACCGCGCCGTCAGCCGACGCAGATCTCGAGAAGGCCTTCTTCGCGCAGTTCAAGGACGTGCCCTTCGACTTCGAACCCGGCTCCGATTTTTCGCTCGACAGCTCTGGCTACGCGCTGCTTTCCATCGTCGTCTCGCGCGTGGCGAAGCTGCCTTACACGCAGTACGTGAAGGAGAAGATCCTCGAGCCCGTAGGCATGACCGAGACGCAATTTTGCAGGCGCGGCGAGACGGCCTTCGGATTCGCGCGAGATTGCGCGGGCGCGGCGAGTGACGAAGATCTGGAACTTCCGATCGCGGAGGCGGGTGAGTTGTACACGCAGTCCTTGTGCGCGTCGGCGCGCGATCTCGTGAAGTGGCAACAGGCGCTGCTGTCGCGCTCTGTGTTCAGCGAGCAGGGTTCGCGACGCATCATGGCACCGACGACGCTCGCCGACGGCAATTCGACGAACTTCGGGTATGCGATCCAGATGTCGAAGCTCAACGACTTCAAGAACTACGCGTACACCGGCGTCGGTGCCGGCTATCGCACGCGGCTCTCGTACTGGTCCCTCCCCAAAGTGACGATCGTCGTGATGGCGAATTGCGATGCCGCGCCGGTCGAGCGCATCGAACGCGACATCGCGCGGTTCGTGTTGTCGGTCCCGCTACCGCCGAACGAAGAGATGAAGCTCTCTCCCGAAGATGCAGCGAGGTGCGTCGGGATGTACCAAATCGCGACGACGCAATACCGCATCGTCGAACGGGACGGACAGTTGTGGTTCACGCCACCGGTGCAAACGGCGACGCGCCTGCGTCATCGCGGTGAGCTCGTGTTCGCGTTCGAAACCGATCGCGACGTGACGGTGAAGTTCACGGCATGCGAAGACGGCAAGTGCGCAGGATTCACGCTCTATCGCGGCGGCTTCGAGAACCAAGCCAAGCGCATGGACTGATCAGCGTGCGAGCCGCAGACCGCTGAATTGCCAGCGTGCGTCGGGCGCGAAGAAATTGCGGTAGCTCGCGCGGATGTGCGACACGGGCGTTGCGCACGATCCACCGCGCAGCACGTACTGATTGCACATGAACTTGCCGTTGTACTCAGCCACGGCGCCTGCGGCAGGTGCGAAGCCGGGGTAGGGCGCGTAATCGCTGCGCGTCCATTCCCACACGTCACCGAAGACTTGGGAGAGTTCTCCCGCAGCGAAATCACCGCGAGCCGCGAGCGGATGCAGCGCGCGCGACTCCAGCAAGTTGCCGGCGATCGGCACGGAATGAGCAGCGACTTCCCACTCGCTCTCGGTCGGCATTCGCGCACCTTTCCAGCGTGCGAACGCTTCGGCCTCGAAGAAGCTGACGTGACAGATGGGTGTCGCGGGATCGATCGCGACGTCGCCGTGCAACGTGAACGTGCGCCATTCGCCTGCGTGCTTCGACCAGTAGAGCGGCGCGTTCCATCCGCGTGATTGCACGGCGTCCCAACCGGCCGACAACCACAACTCCGGCCGCTCGTATCCGCGGTCCTCGACGAATGCGAGGAAATCGCCGTGTGTGACGAGCACACTCGAGAGTTCGAACGGCTCGAGCCAAACGCGGTGCCGCGGCCCTTCGTTGTCGAATGCGAAGCCTGCACCGGTGTGACCGATCTCGCGCAGTCCACCCTCGAACGCGCGCCAAGTGGCAGTCGTCGCGCGCACGGAAGTCAGCGGCCACGCGCTCGAATACACGGGCGCCAGCGGATTGCGTGAGAGCAGATGCTTGACGTCGGTGAGCAACAATTCTTGATGCTGCTGCTCGTGGTTCAGCCCGAGTTCGACGAGAGCGAGTGCATCGGGCCCCAACTGTCCGCGCTCCAACGCGCCGTACATCGCGCTGTCGACGTGACGCCGATACGCGAGGACTTCTTCCAAACTCGGACGCGACAACAGTCCGCGTTCGGAGCGCGGAGGCCGCTCGCCCACGCCGACGTAATACGAGTTGAAGAGCACGCGGAAGTGCGCGTCGAACACGCAGTACTCGCTCACGTGCGGCGTCAGCACGAACGTCTCGAAGAACCACGTCGTGTGCGCGAGGTGCCACTTCACCGGGCTCGCATCAGGCAGCGACTGGATCGCGCAGTCTTCGGGTGAGAGCGGCGCCGCGAATGAGAGCGTCGTTTCGCGTGTCGTGACGTAACGACGGACCCACCCGGTGTCGGATGGGGACGCGTCTCCGGCCTCAGGCCTGGTGATCACGGCGCCCAAGTCAGCGTCAAACCTTGTGTGAGGTTGAACGTCGACGACGAACAGAATGCAGCCGCGTCGCGGTACCAACACTGGTAGTGCCTGATGTCGCCCGCGCTGAGCGGCCCGCCACCCACGCTGATCGGATTCGGCGTCAATCCGCCCGGATACGAGGCGACGCCGGCACTGGGGAACACGACGCCGAGTCGCACAATGCCGACAGCCGCGCACAACATCCCGTCGCCGAACGTGATCGGCGAAACGGCCAGTCCGCTCGCTTGGAAAAAGAGCCCCGGGCCGGGAATTTCGCGCGCTGTCAGAACCAATGTGTCGGCGGCGAGTGAGGCGCTGCCCGTCGCATCGAGCACGCCGCCGTTGACCGAACTCGCGTTCGCACAGCCGTGTCCGACAGCACCGTTGTTGCCGCACGCAAGACACGTCGTTCCGACTGCATCTCCGCTGCAAAACGAGGTCGTCGGAGTCGAGCCGTCGGTGACGAACGTCGTGGCGATCGGGTTGCCGGTCAACGCGATCACGAACGTGGCCGCGCCCGTGGTGAGATCGATCTCGTAGAGCCCCTGCATGCCGCTGTTGTTGGTCGCGTACATGCCGAAATTCGGGTCGTACGCGAGGCCGATGCCGACCGAGCCCGTGAATCCAGTGGGTCCAACGAGCGCCGTGGCGCCGGTCAAGCGGTCGATGGTGAAAAGCGAATCCGTGCTCAAGTCGGCCAGGTACATCGTCTGCGTCGATGCGACGAATTCGAGTGATCCGAAGCTCGCCGGGTGCGAGCCGGAGATCGGTGTACCTTGGCCCGTGTTGCGGTCGATCGAGAAGAAGTAGGCACCGCTCGCGAGATTCAAGCTGTAGCCGTACAGCTGGCCGGTGTCGTCGACGGTGAGTCCGTGCATGACCACGCTCGCCGTCACGTTGTACGGGCCGATCAGCGTGGCGACTCCGGTCACGTAGTCGAGATCCCACAGGTTGTCGTTGCCGGTGCTCGACAAGAACATCTTGTTCGTCGTGACATCGTACGCGAGCGCGCCGATCGTGCCGATCGTGCCCGCGGCGGCCGTGATCGGAGTCGAAGCGAGGAGGCCACCGGTCACCGGGTCGAGCTCGTTCAAAATCGAACCATTCGTGACGAACAATCGACCGGCACTGTGACCAGGGAGCGCGAATCCCACCAGAGCCGAGATGCAGAGGGCGATGCGAATGGGGATGTGCACGTTGGAAGTCCTCGACCGCGCAGACCTCGAGACGACTTCCGCGACGTGCGGAATGTGGGCGGACCTCGAGGCGTGAACGGCAGGTTCGATCTTCCGCGATCGCTCGAGAACTGTCTACGGGTCGCGAGGCGTGGACACACTTCGGCGTATAGCGTGCATTGCTAGACTGCCCGGGGCAGCCCTCCCCGTGTTCGCAACTCCCCTCGGATTCCTCGCTCTCCTCTCCGTGCCCGCGATCCTGGCGTTGCACCTGTTTCGCCGCAAATTCAGGCCGCACGTCGTCAGCGCGCTGTTCTTGTGGAGCGACGAGAGTGCGACGCCGATCTCGGGGCGCAAGCGTGAGCGTCTTCCGAAATCGCTTTCGCTCGCGTGTGAATTGCTCGCGGCGATCTGCCTGTCGTTGTGTCTCGCCGGGCCGCGTGGTTGTGCGGGCGATGGTGGTGAGCACTTGGTCGTCGTCGTCGACGGCTCGGCGTCGATGGGCGCGGGCGTCATGAACGGCGTGAGCGTCGTCGACTCGGCGCGCACGCTGATCGAACAGCGCATCGATCGACTGGCGAGCGGTTCGAGCGTCACGCTGATCCAGAGCGGAGCCCGCGCGAAGGTCATTGCCGGTCCCGCGGCGTTTCCGGTCGAAGCGCGATCGGCGCTGGCACGCTTCGAGCCGACTGCGCTGCATCACGACTTGATTCCTGCGCTCGAACTCGCGCGTCAGATCGCGAACGGTGGACGAGTCGTGTGTGTCACCGATCGGCTCGAAGGCGCAGATTTCGGCGCGGACGTCGAAGTCGTCGCTCTCGGCAGTCCAAGCGACAACGTCGCGATCGTGCGTGCGAATCGCTCGAGCCGTTTCGGCGCGAGCGTCGAGAAGGACACGGTCGAACTGGTCATCGCGAACTTCGGCCGATCCGAGCGCGACACGCACATCGAGGCCGTTTTGCCGCTCGAAAACGATCGCGCAGTGCTGACTCCGGTGTCGCTGCGCTTGGGGCCGAGCGAGCGCAAGACGACCAAGTTCGACGTGCCGCGCTCGACCGGACCGATCGAAGTCCGGCTCGGCACCGACGCGCTCGCGATCGACGACAAAGCCTGGCTCGCGCCGCCGCCGCGACGGACCGTTCGACTGCGCGCGCATCTCGCGGACGACAACGCGCGCTTCTTGGGTTTGGCGTCGAAGGACCGCGGACCGATCGGAAGGTGGCTCGCGCTCGTCGACGACGTGACCGAGAGCGACACGGACGAACTCGCGCACGTCCTCGTCACCGACGCGGGCGGCGGCGGTCCGACGACGTGGACGATCGCGCTCGCGACGCTCGGTGCGGAACGCAAGGACTTCATCGGACCTTTCCTCACCGACAAGCGCCATCCGTTGCTGGAAGGCGTGACGCTCGAAGGACTGGTGTGGGGCACGGATCCCAAACTCGAACTCGGCGGCGCACCGCTCGTTTCTGCCGGAAATCAAGCGCTTTTGACCGAGGAACGGTTGCCGGGCCGGCGTGCTTACAGCTTGGCGCTGGATCCTGCGCGCTCGTCGTTCCAACGCTCTCTCGACTGGCCGATCGTGCTCGTGAACGTCGTCGAAATGCGTCGATCGGAACTGCCCGGACCCTCGGCGACGAACATCCAGGTCGACGACGAGATCACGTGGCGTGCCGGTGACGTCACGGACGCGCCGCTGAAACTCGTCGGACCGGGAACGGAACGCGAAGTCGCGCCGCGCTCCGTGTTGACGCTGGCGTCCTTCGAAAGTCCGGGCTTGTACACGCTGACTCGCGCAGGCACGACGCTCGCCACCTTCGGCGTGAATTTCTCGGACGCGGCCGAATCCGATCTGTCGGAGCGCAGCTCGGGCGAACGCGCATCGACGCTCGTCGCCGCAGATGCGCGTCCGACGACATCGAACGTGACCCTCGTCTTGCTCGCGCTCGCGGCGGCGTTGTTGCTGTTGGATTGGTGGGTTTTGGGCCGGAGCTCAGCCCGTTTCGGACCCGAGCGTTCAGGCTCGCGCGCTCCACTCGGCGATCGCGGCGGCGCGGCGCTTCCGCGTTCGGAAACTCCGCTGCGCGCTGGCTCCACGGAGGCGAGCACGAGCGCGTGATGGGCTTCCTGCATCCCGAGTTGCTGCTCACGCTGATTCCCGCAGGGATCGCGTGGTACTTCGTGCGCGGTCGTTCGATTCCGACTGCGATCGTGCGCGCGGTCGTTCTCGTCATCCTGGTCGTCGCCCTCGCCGGACCTTACGTGAACACCGCTCGCACGGGACGTGACGTCGTCATCGTCGCCGACCGTTCGCGCTCGATGCCGGCGACCGCTGCCGGAACCGCGCTCGAGATCGCGCGCCTCACCGAAGAAGCGCGCCGCGACGGTGATCGCGTCGCGATCGTCGCGTTCGGAGCAGAACCGGCGATCGAGAGTTTGCCGACGGATTCAGGGCGTTTCGCGCGTTTCGACCGTCCGCTCGACAGCGACGGATCAGACATCGCGTCCGCGCTCGAGACGGCGTTGGAACTCATTCCTTCCGATCGGCCGGGGTCGATCTTGCTCGTCTCCGACGGCGAATCGAACGGTGGCGATGCAGTTCTGATCGCACGGCGCGCTGCGGCGCGTGGAGTGCGCGTCGACGTGCGTCCCTGCCCACGTCCGGCGACGAGCGACCTGTCCGTCGAACGCGTCGATCTGCCCGACACCGTCAACGTGCTCGAGCCATTTCAATTCGGCGTGTGGGTGCGCGCCGACGAACGGGTCACGAGCTCGTTCGAATTGCAGCGCGACGGCAGGGTGCTTTCGTCGGGTACCCGCGTCTTCGAACCGGGCCTGAATCGTGTCGTGCTGCGCGACGTCGTCGATGCGGCCGGCGTGGCCGTCTATCGCATGCAAGTCGGTACGGGCGACGATCGCACACCCGAGAACGACGCGGCGATCGGCGCCGTGCGCGTCGAAGGTGCGCGGTCGATCCTCGTTCTGAATGACGACGGTGCCGAGGACACATTGGTGCGCACGCTGCGCGCCGCGAAGATCCCGGTGCGCGTTTCGAAGCCGGAAAACGCGCGTTTGGACCGCATCGCGCTCACGGCGCATCGCGGGATCATCCTCGAGAACATCGCGGCGAGTCGCATCTCGTCGTCGATGCGCGAGATCGCGCGCTTCGTCTCGGACGGCGGCGGCGGATTGCTCGTCACCGGTGGCAAGAGTTCGTTCGGCACGGGCGGTTACTTCAAGTCGCCGCTCGACGTCGTGTTGCCGGTGTCGATGGAGATGCGCAAGGAACAGCGCAAGCAAGCGATCGCGCTCTCGATCACGATGGATCGATCGGGCTCGATGATGGCCCCCGTCGACGGCGGCATGGTCAAGATGGATCTCGCCAATCTGGGCGCCGTCGCCGCGATCGAGTTGTTGTCGCCGTTCGATTCGATCAGCGTCATCGCCGTCGATTCGTCCGCGCACGTGATCCAAGGCCAAGCGGACGTCGCCGATGTGCCCGATCTCGCCAGTACCGTGCGCGCGATCCGCTCCGAAGGCGGCGGCATCTTCACGTACACGGCACTCGTCGCAGCCGCGGAGGAGTTGGAGCACGCTGCCCAAGCGACGCGCCACATCATCCTGTTCGCCGACGCGGCCGACGCCGAGGAGCCAGGCGAATACGTGGCGTTGCTCGCGAAGCTCGAGCGAGTCGGCGTGACGACGTCGGTGATCGCGCTCGGCACGGAAAGCGATTCGGACGCCTCCTTTTTGAAGGACGTGGCCAGGCTCGGCAGGGGTTCGATCTACTTCACGACCGATGCGACCGAGCTGCCGCGCTTGTTCGCGCAGGACACGTTGACCGTCGCGCGCGCGACGTTCATCGAGGAAGTGACGGCTGCCGAGACGACGCCGAACCTGTTCGCGTTGGCTGAGCTCACGAGTCCCGAGTTCAGCGACGTCGACGGGTACAACCTCACGTATCTGCGCAGCGGCGCAGTCGCCGGCGTCGTGACGAAGGACGAGTACAAGGCGCCGCTCTTCGCATTCCAACAGCACGGATTGGGGCGCAGCGCCGCCTTTGCGTCACAGATCGGCGGGACTTTCGGTGGCCGCCTGGTCGCGTGGAAGGGTTTCGCACCGTTCTTCGTTTCGGTTGCGCGTTGGTTGGTCGGACTCGAGGAACCGAACGAAGTGTTCGCGTCCGTTCGCCGCGAGGGCGCTTCCGCGGTCGTCACCGTCGAGATCGATCCGGAGCGCGCATCCGAGGTCGACACGAGTCGCATGTCCGTGCGCGTGCGCGAGCCGGACGGCACGACGCGCGATCTCGCTTTCGAACGCGTCGATGAACATCGTCTCGTCGCACGCACGCCGCTCGCGAAGGAGGGCGTGCAACTCGGCACGCTGTCGCTCGGCGACGGCCGCACGCTCGAGTTGCCGCCGATCGCGCTCCCCTACAGCCCCGAGTTCGAACGCGGACAAGATCCGCGGCGCGGCGAGCGACTGTTGCGCGAGATCGCATCCGAGTCGGGCGGTGTCGTCGATCCGAGTGTGACCGATCTCTTCCGCGGCGAGCGCAATGCGCGCGGTTGGAAATTGTTCGCGCTCGAACTCACGCTGCTCGCTCTCGCCTTCGCGCTGATCGAGATCGCGGCGCGCAGACTCGACTTGTGGAGCTTCGTGCGGTTGCCGACTTTCTTGACGCGCACGACACGCACCCGGGCGAACTTCAAGCCACGCGAGGTCGCCGCACCCGCCCGCCTTCCGACGCAGCCGTCAACGGCGCCTGTTCCTCAGGCACCCACCGTTCCCACGATCGAATCGGCGCTCGAAAAGGCGCGAAAATCAGCCGGAAAACGCCTCGACCGCTGACACCGCGACTTCGCAGGGCGCGCTCTCCCGCCACGGGCATCGCGCCGCGCGCGTTCAGCCGACGCCAAGCACACCCGCCGGCACGAGACGTGATCTGCATATCGTTCCGATGGCCGAAGCAGCGTCGATCGAAACGAAACGCGCGCCCGCTCGCCGGCATTCGGTTTCGAGACCGTCCGTTAGCCGCGTCATGCGTTCGTAGTAGCGCTGCACAGTCTTCTCGTCGAGGACCAGATCGCGTGCTTCGTCGCTCTCGGCGTCGACGAGGCGCAGCGCGGTACCGACTTCTGGCGCGCGGTCGGACGTGCCCACGATCTGGATCAATGCCAATCCGCCGGCACGTGCAGCGAGCGGGCGCACGAATTCAGCGGCGTCGTGCGGAAAGAGGAAGTCGCTGACGAGGACGCGCATCGAGCCGCGACGCAAGATCTCGAGGCTCGTCGGGAGCGTGCGTTCGAAACTCTCGCGCTCGTCGATCTCGGCCCCTTCGCGCGCGAACCTTTCGAAGTCGACGAGTTCGGGGCGCACACGGGCCAGAGCGATCTCGACTTGGAAGCCATCGCCGCGGCCAGCTCCCGCAATCACCGTCACGATGTCGATCGCCACCTGGGCTTTGGTTTCGTCGATCGCCATCGAACGCGAGACGTCGAGCACGATCTCGACGCGCGGCAACACTTCTTCGCGGTACTGACGCACGAGCAACTGATCGGTGCGCGCGAACGAACGCCAGTCGAGGTGCCGCACGTCGTCACCGATCGCGTAGCTGCGCCGATCTTGGAATTCGAGGCTGGAGCCGGTGCCTTTGCCCAAGCGCTCACCCGCAACTCCGCGCGGCGGCGCTTCGAAGAGCACCAACCGGAACTCCTGCGCGGCGCGCAGTGCGTCAGGGCTGGGGCGCGGCATCGAAAGCCCCCTTGACGCGGTTTTTCTCGACGATTTCTCGCCACTCTCGCCGCGCTCGGAGGATGCGCGGGATGTTCGCGAAGACGGCTAGGCCGCTGAGGACGTGCAGAGCTATCCACGGTCCTCTGTGTGTGACTCCACCGACGGAGTCGAATCCGAACGGCACGTCGACAAGGCTCCAGTTCACGAGCAAGCGCTCGGCGAGGAAGACGTTCACCAACACGGGGAGCAAGAGCGATCCGATGATCAAGAGCACGATCACGAAACGCATCAAGGCGACGTTCTCGGGCTTGGGCGCGAAGCGCGACACGAGAGCGCTGGGCAAAAGCAAGTACACGCCGACGACGAGCACCGTCGCGAAGAGCCGCATGAAGTGGCCGTCGAGAGCCGCGGTGTGACCGAAGACGACGCGCCCGATGACGGCCTGTGCGAAGAGCACGAGGGCGAGATGGATGAGAACGTACAGGACTCCACGCCCGCTGCCCGGCAGCCACGCCGTGAGTGGAGAGATGCGGATGGCCCACTTCGGCGCGTTCGCTGCGACGACGCGCGGCAGTCTCTCGCGCTCGGTCGTGATGAAGAACATCGAAGGCGCGATACACAAAAGTGTGATGAGGAGCAGGATCGTGGCCGTGTCGATCGAATCGGCGAGCGCGGCGAACACGCAGCCGACGAATAGGACGAAGGTGGTGGCCACGCGAATCGGCGTCGAGCGATTTTCCTCGGCGTGAGCAAGAACGACGGCTGCGAACGTCGCGAAACCGATGGCCGCCGTCAGGGCGACGACGACGAAGCTCGCCAAGCCGACGGTCATGAATCCAGGGGAGAAACCCCCTCGGCCAACGAAGAGCACCGCGATCAACGGCGACGTGTACAAGAGGCCGATCAAGAAGATCACCGACACGACGATGCGTCCGATACGTGTGCGAGGCAGCGCTCCGAGCGCCATTGCGGCTGCGCATTGCGCTGTGCAAGCGGCCATGGATGCGACGAGACTCGCGACGATCGCTTCGGCCGGCATCCCGCGCAGCAAGAAGGCGAACATCAAGAACGGCAAGAACGCCGAGTAGACGAGCAAGGCCTGCAACAAGACGCTCGCGAGCTTGCCGACGACGAGCCGCCACGCCGCCATCCCCGACAATTGCAGCAGTTCGAGCGTGTACTCGTCGCGCTCGGTGCCGAGTGAATAGAGCGCCGCGAACGGCACGATGCCGTGGACTGCGAGCGCGAGGCAACCGAACACAGCACCGAAGTAACCGACGCCGGACGGCGGCCCGTGAGTGCCGCCGGCAAACGCGACGAAGCCGAAGCTCACGACGAGCGCGATGAACACGACCGCCCAGAGCATGACCTTGAACGTCCGTCCGCGGAACGCCGCACGCACGTCCTTCACGAGGATCGGGTTGCAGCGCTCGGACCACCGCGCGAGGAAGGCCTGCATCACGAGCCTCGTGCGCGCGTGCGGTTCTCGCTGCAGTGACGCACGACTTCTCGAACGGCTCGGACGACACGCGGCATGTTGAGCAGTACGACAACCAGTGCTGCGATCATGATGGCGGTGCGTTGACCACTGGGCAGCAGCGAGTTGCGCGCGAGCGACATGAACGGATTGAACGAATGCTCGAACTCGGGATAGCTACGCTCGCCGAGCAGATAAAAGCTGAAGGCGGGCACGCACACGGCGAGCAGGACGAAGGCCGGTATCGCCAGTCGCGTCACCCACCTCACCACCGGTTTGTCCGCACGCTTGTGCGAGAACCAGGAGATCATTCCGAGATAGACGAAGAGATGCGCCGCGAACGAGAACACGCGCAGGGTCTCTCTCCCTGCGGCCGCCTCGTCGAAGCTCGCCAGAGAGCGCGACGTGACGACACACACGACGACGACGATCGCGAACAGGGAATGCAGAGCGAAGAGCAGCAACCCGCGTCCTCCGCCGGGCAGGAGCGGCGCGGCGAGAACAGCGGATATCTTGGTTCGCGGCACGTCGTGAGCTGCGCGTCGCGTCATGTCTTCGCGCTCGGTGACGAAGAAGATGTGCGCGAACGCGGAAAGGGCGAGGCCCGCCATGACCGGCTCGGCGATCCAGTCGAGCGACATCGACGCAGGGCGTCGCATCAAGAAGACCATGGAGATGATCCAAGCGGCAAACAGCGCAGTCACGAGCACACGCGGGCCGGTCGAGTGATTCTCTTCGGGGTGCGCCAACCTCTCGCAAGCGACCGTGGTGGCTCCGAACATGAAACCGAAGAGAACGACCAGCGACCACAAGGTTCCGCGCCAGCCCAAGCTGCGCGGTCCAGCCCACGTCGTGAACACCCACTCTTCGCCGAACGCGTACGCTCCGACGATGACGCCGAAACACATGGCCGCGACGACGCACAGGACGAGGATTCGCGCGATGCGAACGCGCGCCAAGCTCGAGAGAGCGAGCGCGACCGCCGCAGTCGCGAATGAAGCGACATACGTGACCGCCAGCAACGACAGCAACGCGACGAGATCGAGGCCGCGCAACAAGAACGCGAACACGAGCAGCGGTGCGAACGCGCTGAAGTACAGCGTCGTTTCGACTCCGGCCGAGAACAACTTGCCGAACACGATGTGGCGCGGGCGCAAGTTCGAGATCGACAACAAGTCGAACGTGTGCTCCTCCCACTCTCCGCCCATCGAAAAGAAGGCTGAAAACGGCACGATTCCGAGGATCGTGATGCACAGCATGACGTAGATCGGTTCGACGAATTGCCGCCCGACGTCGGCGTCGCGCGCCGGATCGAGCGACGACAAACGCATCATCGCCACGACGACAGCGCCGAGTACGACGATCGGGAACACGATGCGAAACACGCGACCACGCAACGCCGCGCGAACTTCTTTCACGAGGATCGGATTCCAGTGATCGCCCATGCTCGCAAGCGAGCTCATTGCAGCTTGCCTTCGGTCAGCGAGAGAAACACTTCTTCGAGGTTCAACTGCTGCGGTGTGAATTCGACGGGTGACAAACCGCTCTGCACGAGCGAGGTGAGCGTCGCGGCCAGCTCTTCCGGCCCGCCTATTTGTTCGAAGACGACGCCTTCGCGTTCCAGTCGCACGCGTTCGATGCCGGGCAGTTCGACCAGAGCGCGCTCCGTCGCGGCCGCTCCTTGTAGCGTGCGCACGTAAACCTGCAGCGCGGGCCGCAACTTCTTCGTCAAGTCCGCGACGGTGCCGTCGGCCTTCAATTGACCGCGCTCGATGACGATGACGGAATCGCACATCTCCGCGAGCTCGGTCAAGATGTGCGAGCTCAACAGGATCGCTTTGTCGAGGCCGCTTAGTTCGCGAACCAGCTCGCGCAGTTCGACGCGGGCACGCGGATCGAGCCCCGCCGCCGGCTCGTCGAGGATCATCACGGGCGGATCGTGGAGCAGCGTTTTCGCCAGGCACAAACGCTGTTTCATGCCTTTGCTCAAGCCCGCGATCTCCTTCTCCTGCAAGTCGCTGAGCGACGTGAACTCCATCACTTCACCGACGCGCCGACGGCGTGCATCGCCGCGCAGGTCGTAGGCGCGTGCGTAGAAATCGAGGTACTCCCAGATCGTCGTGTTCGCGTACGTGCCGTACGAATCGGGCATGAAACCGAGCATGCGCCGCACGGCGCGCGGATCTTCGAGCACCGATTTTCCACGGATGAAAACGTCGCCCTTGTCGGGATACACGAGCGTCGCGCAGATGCGCATCGTCGTCGTCTTGCCGGCGCCGTTCGGGCCGATGAAGCCGACGATTTGTCCCGGCGCGACGCTGAACGACACGTCGTCGACGGCTTTGAGCTTGCCGTAGGTCTTCGTGACGGCGCGCACTTCGAGTGCGGCGCTCATCGATTGACCTCGGCCATGTCGACGATGCCGACGACATGATGCGTCGAGTCCACGTCGCGCGCCTCGACGCCCATCGCGTCGTCGAACGGCGACGACTCGAGCACGGCCGCGTACGTGCCGAGCGGTAGACCTTGCGCCTCGTCGCGCGCCTTCGCAGCGAGGATGCGCTCGACCATTCCGACATCGACGTTCGACACGGCGAGTTCGAGCCGCGCGGTCGCGCCGTCCGACGCCGCATCGCGCAAGCGCCACAACTTGCCCTCGGGTGCGCGAAACACGAAGCGACGCACATCGGCGCCGAGCGCGAACTGTGCGCTCCATCCATCTCCGACGCGGCGCAGGTCGACGCGCTGACGCGCCGCGCGATCCGTGATCGTCGTCTGGCGCGTCGGTGTGCGCGCCGGCAAATAGTCACCGCTGAACTCGACGCCGTCGTCGAGCCTGATGCGGAAGTTCTTGCGATCGTCCCAAGATCCCGTGTTCGGATTCGAATACACCCACGCGCCGGGTCCGGGCACGAGCCCGTTGCCGACAGCGAGCCCCGCGAAGATCTCGCGTGTCTGAAGCGACGTCGAGCGGTGCGTACGTTGATCGAGCAGCGTCGTCGTCACGCGCTTCATGCGCACGTCGAGTCCCTGCGCCAACGCTCCGTACGCGAAGAGCGCGAGTGAGAACACGATCGCGATCACCGGCACGGTGACGAGCAAAAGCACCGGTTTTTTCGAGCGTTTCACCAACCACAGATTCACAGGCCCGATCACGATCGCGAACAGGAACAAGACGCCCATCAGCGCGCGGTACGGCAATTCGAGCCCCGGGAGTACGACGACCAGATCGGTTCCTCGGCCACCTCCGACGCGCGGAACGAGCGAGAGGTCGCCGTTCTGCGAACCGAGCAAGCTCACGATCGTTCGATCGAAATACTCGAGACTCCAGATGTCTCGCGGTTCGACGACGAGCAATCCCTGACCGCACAAGTACGCATCTCTAGACGTGCCTTTGTCGCCCACCAGAAAGCGGGGCTCGTTCCACGCCGCGAACTCGGGCGCGGACCGCACGCTCTCGCGCGCGCTCGATCCGCCGAACACGACGACACCACCCGCGCGCGCGAACGCCGCGATCGCAGCGAGTGCGTCGACGCTGGGCAGTCCGCCGTTCGTGTCGATCACCACTGCGTCGACGCTCGAATAGCACGCGGAGTTGCGCGGCAGATCTGCGAACAGGATCGGCGTGACGGCCACCAAGTCCATCGTCGTCGGACTGGGAGTGCTCATGGAACGCACACGCCGTCGGTAGAAATCCGCAGGGTCGGTCGGATCCACCGGCGGCGGAATGCCCCAACTCGTCGGCGCGTCGATCGACAAGCTCTTCGCCCACGTCGCAGGCATTCCCGGATCGAGCGGTGCGGCCGAAACGATGAGTACGTTGCGCACGCCGTGCTCGGCCGGCAACGACGCGCCGACACCTTGGATGAACTCGGTCTCGGTGCCGCACGTGAGCCTCGCCATGTACGGTGACGCGCCGAACGAATGCACCGGCGCGCAGACTTCGAACGCCGTTTCCTCGCCTGCGCCGAGACGCATCTGCCGCCCGATCGTGCACGACTCCATGCCCGCGTTCATCGAGAGCGACAGATCCAAGGTGCGCTCTTCGCCGCCCCGGTTCGCCACTTCGACGAAGATCGGTTGCGCTCCGTGGTTGAGCATGTCCGGCCACGGCCAACGCATGCGCACGACCACGTCGTTGCCGACCGTCACCTCTTTGTCGCCCACCGCGTGAGCGAGCGTCGCGAGGACGAACACGCAGAAAAGGCTCAAAATCAGGCGCATTTCAACGCGCATCCGCAACCTCGCTCGGCAGAGCTTCCTCCATCTCGGAAGTCGCGGCGAGGATGTCGCGCACGATGTCCCGCCCGCTCACGCCGTCGAGTCGCGCCTTGTAGTCGAGCACGATGCGATGCGCCATCGCAGGATGCGCAACCTTGCGGACGTCGTCGAAGCCCACGTTCGGCTTGCCGACGACGAGCGCATGAGCTCGCGCCGCTTCGGCGATCGCGATGGCCGCGCGCGGACTCGCGCCGAAGCGCACGTAGCGTTTGACCTTGTCGCCGGCGAGATCGCTCGACGGATGCGAGGCGTGCACGATGCGCGCGATGAATGCCGCGACGGCTTTCGGCAAGAACACGCGATCGACCGCGGCGAACAACTTCGCGAGTGACGCCGCATTCGCCGCAGGTTCCAACGTCGGCGGCTTGCCCGCGCGGCGATCGACGAGGATCGACTGCAGCGCCGCGCGTCCGATCGACGGCACGTCGAGCTTGAACAAGAAACGATCGAGCTGCGCTTCGGGCAGTGGATACGTGCCTTCGAGCTCGATCGGATTCTGCGTCGCGAGCACGTAGAACGGCTCCGGCAACGCGTTCGTCTCGCCCATCACGGTGACGCGGCGCTCTTGCATGGCTTCGAGCAGCGCCGACTGCGTCTTCGGCGACGCGCGATTGATTTCGTCGGCGAGCAACACGTTCGTGAACACCGGCCCTGGATGGAAAACGAGCCTGCGTTTGCCGTCGACTTCTTCGAGCATGTGTCCGCCGGTCACGTCACCTGGCAACAAGTCGGGAGTGAATTGCAGTCGACGAAATCCGATGCCGAGCAGCGTCGCGAGTGCTTTGACGAGCTCGGTCTTGCCCAAGCCCGGCAAGCCCTCGAGCAGCACGTGACCGCGCGCGAGGCACGCGACGAGCACGAGCCGCGTCAATTCCTCTTGTCCGTACAGCGTTCGATCGAGTCCCGCTTGGATCGCGAGTGCGGCGTCGCGAGCTGTTTGGACCTCGGCCGGAGTGAGAAGCGTGGCAACCGGGGTCGTGCTCATGCAGTCGTTGTAGCTACTGCTTCTGCGCCGTGTCCCGCGTGAAATACGTCTGCACGGCGCGGCGATGATGCGGCGCGAGTCGTCGCTTCCACGCAGTGCGACCGCCTGACGCGGAGACGTCGACGAGGCCGGCGGATTCCGCCGTCGGTTCGACGGTCGGCGCGGCGACACCCACGCCGACAACTGTGCTGTGTTCGGGGTCGCGATACTCGGCGTCGGGCAGCGACTTGGCCTCGAAGCGGTCGGTTGCGCCGGGAGTTTCCGCACCCCACGTCAGCGGTGCGTCGCCTCGGCCGCGTGAGATTCCGCCGGAACCCGGAATTTGTGCGCCGGACAACCCGTGTCCGGCTCCCGCACCCTTTCATGTTCCGCCGGGATTCTTGGCGCACTCTGGCGTGCACACGTGTTCGGCGAATTCGGGATCGTCGCCAGGCTTCTCGCCGCGCGCAAAGCGACCTTCCTTCAAGAGCCCCTTCGCCGCCAACTTCGCCAGCTTCTCGCCGAGCGCTCCTTCCAACGACTTCGAGAGCCCCGCGAACTTTGCCACGTCGAGCTTCGTGCCCGGTGGCAATTCGAGCGACTCGAGTCCGAGTTGCTTTGCGAGTTCGTCCTCGAGTCCCTTGGCGAGCCCGGACTTCGTCAGTTGCGCGAGCGCTTCTTCGACGGCTTTCTGTGCGGCATCCGGATCGCTGTTCGCGTTCGCTGCGGCGGCTTCGATTCCGGCGAGCACGCTCTCGGCCGCGTCGGCGGAAGCTTCGGCCTCGTCAGCGAGACGTTCGCTCGCACGGTCGGTCGCTTCGAGCGCGCTCTCCTGATTCGCGAGCGCGTCTTCTTCCTTCAACCGTTCCAAATTGGCGCGCATTTCCTCGGCGAATTCGGGCGCGAGCGTGATCTCTTCCTCCAGCGTCGCGAGCTGTTCTTCGACACGCTCGACGCGCGCTTGTTGCAGCACGACGTTCGGTCCCGGCGGAGGTTTCGGGATCGGCGTGAGAACGGTCGCGAGCGCGAACGCGACACCGACGAGGCACAAGGTGAGAGGCCGCTTCAATCGCGCGGCAGGCAGGCCCTCGACGCGAGCCAACGCTTCGTCGACACGCGCACGCCAAGCGTCGTCCGCGACTTCGAACCCGGTGACGATGGATCCGCTCGCACCCGAGCGCACGTCGAGCCACGCAGCTGCTGCGGAGTCGCTCGGACGCTTCTTCGAGGCGACGCGCCACGCGATCAGCGGTGCCAGCGCGAGTCCTGCGAGAATCCATGCGGCGCGCGACGCGTCCAAGGGAATGGATGTCCGCGCAATCAAGACGACACACCCGAGCCCGAACGCGAGACCAGCCGCCCACGCGCACAGCGTCGATGCGAACACGGCGCGCACGACGGCGGCACGGACGCGCGCGATGGATGATTCGAGTGCGGGAGTCACTGGGATCAGTCTACGTCAGGCCCGTCCTCACGAGCGAGCCTCGACGCGGCGCGCGATCCCGGTTCAAACAGCCCCGTGTTCGGTCGCCGGATGCAGTTGCGGCTCCAGTCGACCGCTCGTGTGTGCTTCAGCGCAACTCGACGTCGGCGCGTCCACCCTCGGAAATCAGCACTGTCTTCTCAGGAGTCGCAGTCCCGCCCAGAGCGGCGCGCACGGTGTACTTGCCGGCCGGCAACGACGGGAACGCGCGTGCACCGAGCGGTGCTTCGAGGAAACGAGTCAACGGCTGGATCTCTTCGAAGTGACGTCCATCGACATCGACGATCTCGAGCGGCGCGAACGTGGGAGCGCCGGTCGCATCTTGCACGAGAACGGTGAGATCGCTCGCCGGATGCAACACGATATCGATGTCGGTGGGACTTTCAGGCGTCGCGACGACGCTCGCTTTGCCGGCACTGTGAACGGTGCGCGCGTAGAGGAAGACGCGCCCGGGCAGCACGTCGCGCAACGTGAATTTTCCTGCGGAATTGCTGGTGGTTCCGCGCTCATTCGAAAGCACGTGACCGTGTTCGTCGAACGCGAACACTTCGACGTAGGGCAGCGCGGCGCCGGACGTCGAGCGGACCGTGCCGCTGACTCGATCCATACTCGCCAAGGCGAGCACGAGGTCGCGCACGGGTTCGACTCCTTCGACCTTGACGCCGTCGACGCGTGCTCGACCGCGCTTCTTCGAGTCCTCCCACCATTCGACCGCGCCCAAGGCTTCGACCGTGTACGTTCCCTCGGCCAATCCGTCGATCGTGAACGCGCCGTTCTCGTCCGTCACGGCGTCGAGTGAATGCGCGTCACCGAGCGCGTCGCGCGATCCGGGCAACGCGGCGCGCACGTTGTACTTGGCGACGGGTTCGCCCTTCGAATCGACGACGCGACCCGCGATCGATCCGGCCGGGAACGCGAAATCGCGCTGGAAATCAGGCCCTTCCGGCACCTGCACGATCCAACGCGCGTTGCGACCGCCGCTTTCGCGCTCGATCTCGACGCGATGTGAGCCGGCCTGCGCGAGACGCAGTTCGTACGCACCGTCTTCACCCACGACGGCCGTGACGCCCTTCGACCATTCGTCGTTGCCGACGTGCGTGACGGTCAGACTTTGCGCACGACCGTTCGGCACCGTGATCCGGCCGTGCATGCGAATCGAGAGCGCGCGCTTGGCGGCCAACGTGACGGACACGACTTCGCCTGCACGCACGGCGACGATCGTGCTCGTGCCGTCGGGCTCGTCGATCGGCACCTCGATCGACGACGCGTCGGGCAGTTCGATTTTTTGTTTCTTGTGCTCGGCGGTGACGAGTTTGTAGCGGCCCGGGCCGAGCCCCTCGAGCGCGAACTTGCCCTCGGCATCGGTCTGGACGCGCTTGTCCCACCGTCCGTCGATCTCGTTCGCTGCGACGAAACGTGCAGCATCGGGTGAGCCGTCGGATCGCTTCACCACACCGCGAATTGCGCCCGGTTTGGCCACGAACAGCGCGAGATCAGCCTTCGTCGCGCCGTGTCCGAGTTCGAACCGCAGCGCTTCGCCGCGCGCGAAACCGTTCGCTTCGGCGTGCAAACGGATTGCGCCGAGCGGCACCTGCGAGAGAGTGAATTCCCCTTTGTCGTTGGTCTTCGCGCTCGTGCCGCCCATCCACCATTGTCCCGAATCGAGCGCGCACACGACCTTCGCCTTCGCGATCGGCTTGTTGTCGGGATCGAAGACGACGCCGGACAGGCGTGCTTGCCGGAGCAGCGTGAAGTGCAGCGCTTGGTTCGCGCCGGGCACGGTGATCACGATCGGATCAGCATCGAGGTGATTCTTCGCGCGTGCGCCGATCGACCAGCCGCAGGTGCGCAAACCCTCGAGCGCGAAGCGTCCGTCCTTGTCGCGGAAGGCGCGCTCGATCTGCTTGATTTCGCTCGAATATCCGGCTGAATCTGACTCCGGCGCGGCAGTCACGACGAAGCGCTCGATCGGCTTGCCGTCAGAGTCGACGACGCGGCCGCGGATCGTTTCACCGTTCAAGAGCGCGACGACGACGTCGCTGGTGCCGCTCGTGACGCGATCGACGCGACCGGACCAGGGGATGCCTTTACGTCGCACTTTGCGCGCGCGATCGGTCTCGTCTGCGACGTTGTCCGCGCCTTCGTTCACCCACGCTTCGGCGGTGATCGTGAAAGCACCCGGAGTCAGTCCGGTGATCTTGAACGAACCGTCGGCAGCCGTTTCGACGGGCTCGCGCTCGATGATCGCGCCAGAGTCCAAGGCACGCAGAAACTTCATCTTGTCGTCATCGGCGTTCTCGTCGAGCGCACTGACGCGCGCTCGCCACGCCGGCTTTCCAGCGGGGAACTCGACGCGTCCCGAGATCGCCAAGCCCTCGCCGAGTACGAGGCGCAGATCGCGCCTCTCCGCTCCGCGCGCCATCGGCCCCAGGATCTCGATACGCGGCTCGAACCCCTGTTTTTGAGCGAGAATGTCGACATCGCCCTCTTCGACGCCGACGAGTTCGAAGGCGCCGTCCTCTTTCGTGACCGCATACTCGGGCAGGCTGAAGAACGTCCGCTCGCGCTCGCCCTTCTGTTTGGCCGAGACGCGTGCTTCGAAGATTCCGTCGCCCTTCGCATCGACGACACGACCCGAGAGCCTGATACCCATTTCGGGCGCGAGGTCGACGATCGTCGCTCGCCCGACTTGAATCGCAACATCGGACTTCTTGTACGGCACGATCCCGCGCGCCTTGAGCAACAGGTTCAGACCTGCAGCCGGCTCGAGGCCGCCGACTTCGTACGTGAGGTCGTCCTCGATGCGACCGAGTGTGCGCCCGATGGTGAAGAAATCGAATTCGTGCTCGCCGACGGAGACCTCGCCCTTCTTGACGTCGCTGAGGAAGTCGAGCGCGTTCGCCGCCAACGTGATGCGTCCGCGCACACATCCGCCGAGCTTGCCGTGCAACACGATGTCCTTCGGCGGCTTCGCCGGACGCACGGCCAGATCGTCGACGAGGAAGTTGTAGCGCGCCGAGATTTGCAACCAACCGACCTGTGTGTCGCGCGCGAATGCGACGCGAAAGGTGCCGTCAGGAGCTACTTTGCCGCGGAAAAGCGGCCGGTTTTCGAAGTTGCGCCCTTTCGCGACGACGTACGCGTCCTCGTCGGCCGGCGTGTTGGGCGCATACTCGACGCGGCCTTCGACCCACTGAGCCGCGCGCAATTCAGGATCGGCGCGGGGATCGTCGGTGATGTCGGGCCGCGGTTCGGCGCGCGCGCGCTCGGCGGGTTTCGTCGCGCCGGGTTCGAGCGCGCGTGAGGTGTCTTCGCCGAGTTCGTGCGCTGCTTCGTCCGCCGAGCTCGCGTTCGTCTGAGTCGAGTGCGTGATGCGCTCAGAACGCGCTCCCGCACCGCTGCTCAATCCGAAGACGAGCCAAGCGACGCCGCCGAAAACGACGACGAGTGCGGTGAGGAGAATGGTGGCGCGACGGTTCACTGCGGGGGCGATTGACGCGAACGGGTCCCACTCATCCTGCCAAATGTCGCGCGACTCCTGAGTCAGGATCGTGTCAGGGTCGGCGTTGGAACTCGATCCGTAGCTGAGTCAGCTCGGATCGTGTGACGTGCACGATTCGCTCGCTGGGCTTCGAATACCCGCTCGGCACTCGATCGAACCGCAGTCGCAACGTGCCTGGTCGGGAGGCGTGGATGTAGGGGAATTCCTCGTTCCATCGAGGCCCAAGCTCCACGCCGAGCGCGTCGATCGCGACGAAGGACCACTGTGGCCTGTAGTAGGCGTGCATGATCGGCAGGGAGGCGTCCGAGTCACGCAGGTCGAGCTGGATGCCCGTCGCGCGCGGCAGCTGGATCTCGAGCGCATTGGGCCCAGCGTTCAGATCGACGTGCTTGCGCACGATCTCGTAGCGACAGTCCCTGGGCTCGACGGTCAGCTCGATCGCCTTCGTGGCCGGCGTGAAAATGTGCGTCCCCGACCACTGGTCGAAGCTCGCGAACCCGTTCTGCGCGGGCCGATCCGAATGGATCCGCGTCGATTCGCTCCACCACAGTCGGTTTGATTCGAGCGCAGTGCCGGTGTCGGCCGCCGTGACGCGAACCCGGACCTCGCCGACGTCGGTCCGTTCGAGAAACGAGTTGAGTGCTCGCGCACAGGGACTGCGTGTCTGCCCCAAGTCTGCGTGTGCTCGCAGGACGGCGTGAAAGTCTCGAGGCGCTCTCGTGCCGGCGATGCGCACGAGTTCCGTGCCGTCTGAACGCAAGAGGACGTTCGTCGGAGATTCCGTCACGCGTAGCGCTTCGACGAGGCCTTCGGATCGCAACATGTCGACGTGCAGGACGATGCATTGAGTCGAGGTCCACTTCCGCACGCTCTCGTCGTCCCACATCACGACGTCCGACGCTCGGCAGTGATTGCAATCGGACACGATGTCGACGAGAACGAACTTGCCCTCGAGAGCGGCGCGCAACCGCGCGGCCAGGAGATTCTCGACTGTGCGTTCGATCCAGATGTTCGGGATCGACGGCGGAGTGGATCCAAGCCGCGCAGGATAAGCACACCCTGCCGCGAGCCAACAGATGGAGACGAGCGCCGAGAGAATCGATGTTCGCATTGGTTTCGTGGCGGTGGGCGGCACGCGCGCGCCACCCGACCGTGTCGATCCTCCACGGCATCAACACAGGTCGCAGGCATGGGTTCCTTTGATCGAGCTGGGCGCTCTTCGCGACGCGCTCGACCATGTCGCGCGTCGTGTCGACGCGGCTCGAGACGAGAACGCGTTTCTGCGCGTCCGTCCCACGCTCGCCCACGATCGGTTCGCCCCGCCAAGTGGATCCGAACCCACATGTGCGCCCGCGCTCGAACAGCCCCGAGTGGCAATCCGTGCGTGAAGAGCTGGGCTGGATGTCGAACATGTCCGCCGATTCAAGATCACCCCCGAACCCGTCCACACCTCGTTCGAGATGGCAACCGGACTCGAATTCGGGCGCACGGTAGGTGAACGAGATCCGGGCCAAGCTGGCGAGGATTGCGTCCCGAATGTCCGCCGAATCAAACCCTCTCACCCCCCGTTGAACTCGTTCAAAAAATTCCAACGCCAACCGCAACCGTTTCGCGCGCCGATCGTCTGTTCAAGGGAGGGCCGAATGAAGCGTGCGAGACAATCGGAATTCGAGTTCAGGAGGTGGGGCGGAGCGCGTGCAGGCGCGGGATGCAAACCGAAGGGTGAGCGCGCGCGAGCCTCGCACGAGAAGCGACCCTGCCTGGCTTCGCGCCATCCAGTACACGTCACGCTGCGACTCGAAGGCGGCTTCGAGAGCCTGCGCAAGCGACCGAACTTTCGCACTGTTCGCACGGCACTCTTCGAGGGAGCGAACCGACTCGGGCTCAGGCTCATCGAATTCTCGGTGATGACCAATCACCTCCATCTCGTCTGCGAAGCCGTGGACGAGCGCGCGCTCGGCCGCGCGATCAAAGGCCTCAGCGTGCGCATCGCGCGTGCCTTGAATCGGCTCTGGGATCGGATGGGACGCGTCTTTGCGGATCGCTACCACGTGCACGTGCTGAAAACCCCGAGCGAAGTGCGCAATGCACTGGAGTACGTGCTGCGCAATGCCGCACACCACGGCCATCACTTCGCGGGGCCGGATCCGTGCTCCTCCGGCAAGTGGTTCGATGGTTGGCGCGAGTGCGTGGCTCGCACCCTCGAGTTCGCCGCTGCGCCGCTGCCGACGGCGCAGACGTGGCTGCTCGCGCACGGCTGGAGACGACACGGGCCGATCGATCTGCGGGCCTGACATCTCGAAGGGCTGGAATCCGAGCGACCTGCGATTGACCGCGGATTCAAGTCGCGTCCACTCTCGCGCGACGCACGCCGTTCGTCGATTCAAGCCTCAGGCACAGGGCCCGTTCACTCACCAATGTCCGCCGAATCAAGCGTCCTCGACGCACGGATCTCCGCTCACGCGAGGCGGCGCGTCAGCTACGCGGCGAGGGCGCAGTCAGTCTCGGCGTGCGATCGAAACCACGACGTCCGCACGTAGTTCGCCCGAAACCAGATCGACCGCCGCGGTTCCGCGCGCTGTTCCGTCCTCACTCACGGCGCGCAGGCGCACGTTCCCTGGAAAGATCTCGGTCAGTTCGAAATGACCTTCGTGCGACGCGGTGACGCTCGTCTGCTCCTTCATCATCCCGCCGCCGAACATCGCGGGCCGATCCCATTCGACTTCGACGAGCGCGCGCACGGCAGGCGAGCCGTCGGCCAGGATCACGCGACCGCTCACGACCGCCGGACGGCGCACGGCGAACACGAGATCGTCGATTCGATACGGCACTTCGACGCGCCGCGCGGGCTCGAACACGAGACCGCGACCGTACACGAAGACTTCGAACGGACCAGCGGCGAGGTCGTCGATCGCGAACACACCGTCCTGACTCTTGACGTCGATCGTGCGCGGCTTCGGCGTGGGATCGTTCGCGTCGATGCGACGCACGCCAGCTGTGTAGCGCAACACGGTGCGCCCCAGATCGTCGAGCACGCGGCCCTTCAGCACGTAGCGTTCGGCGAGCGACACCACGAGATCGGCCGCTCTGGGATCCACACCGGAGAGATCGACACGCAAGACGCGATTCGGGCTCGATTTCTCGCCCAAAATGCGCATCGGGAGCGCGCTGAGACCCGCGATCGAGAACGTCCCATCCGCGCTCGACTCGAGCACGTGCGCGTACTCGCTCCAGCCCGGTCGCGCTTGTGTGATGGACAGCTTGGCTCCCGCGACGGGCGCGCCCTCGGGATCGACGACTTTGCCGTGCAGGACGATTCCGGAAGCCAGCACGATCGATAGATCCATGCGCATCTCGCCTTCGCGCAAGCCGGCGAACTCGACCGAGCGCGGCATGTGATCGACGTGCTCGACACGCACGAAGACGTCGCCGGGATAGAGCCCGAGCGCGAGGAAAGCGCCGTCGACGCCCGAGACGAGACCGCTCGCGACCTCGGTCGCGAGCGGCGCGAGCGGATCGGAGCGGCAATCGAAAACCAACTTCGCGCCGACGATTCCGGCACCCGATTCGTTCACGACGCGTCCCGCGAGCATGACGCCGCGCTGCACAGTCCAATTCACGTCGGTGCGCCGGCCCGGCTGGCAAACGACGGCGTCGACCAGCAGCGGTCGATGCATGTCCGCGAACACAGTGGCGCTCCATTCGTGGTCGCACGCGAGGCCGCCGAATTCGAACGCTCCGTCGGCAGCAGGTCGCGTCGTGCGCTCGAGAATGCGACCGCCCGAACGCGTAGGAATGCCGCGCATGTGGACTTCACCACCGCGCAAACGGCCGCTCGCGGTCTCCGACGTGACGCGACCGACGAGCCATGCGCCGATCACGGGCTTCAACTCGAACTCGCGCACATCGGCCTTCGGGAGCCACGCCGGTTCCTCCTCCAGCACCGCGTAGCGCGCGCGCAACTGCAACTTTCCCCGCCGCGCGTCGTGTGCGAAAGCGACTTTGAAAGTGCCGTTTCCGCCAACAGAAACGGCGAAATCGTTGAACTTCGGCAAGCCGACCGCATGCGCGACGACCTCGAAGCGCTCGTCGGCGGGCGTGTTCGCAGGACGGACCACACGCACTTCGACCCAACGCGCCTGCGCGAGCAGTTCGGGCGTCGGCGGCTTCGAATCGAGATACGGCGAAGAGAGGAGTGCAACCCAAGCGAGGACGTTCATCACGCGTGAAATCCTACGAGCAGGCCGTCGCTCGAACCACAGCGCGCAGATCCGGAAGCGATCACAGCGCAGGAAGAACGGGTGAGGACAGCGCCGCCTGCTTCGAAGCGCGTCAATCGTTCGCAGTCAAATCGCGCGGCGCTCCGAAGTGCACGACGCGCGCGCGCAAGGTCTGCCAACGCTTCGCGACCGTGTCGCGCTGCAACTGCATGCGTTCTCCGACCTCGGCGTAGGACAAGCCCTCGAGCCCGCAGTGCACGAACAACTGCCGATCTTCCTCGGGCAACGTCTCGGCCCACGCGAGCAACGCGGCGATGCCTTCGTGGCGCGCCATCTTGCGGCTCACGGCCGTCGCGCTGTCGGGCAGATTCTGCAATTGGAAGAGCCTCGTCGTCGGTCCGGCAGCCGGATCGCCGCTGCGGCGCAGTTTGCGGAAGCCCTCGAGCAAGACGTTCTTCGCGATGCGGAACACCCACAAGCGGAACGGGGTCGCGTTCGCGTCGTAGCGCTCGAAACTCTTCCACGCGCGACACCAGACTTCCTGCACGACGTCCTGCGGGTCGAGCGCAGTACGCATGGCCGGTCGAATCCGCAACGACGCCCACGTGAACAAGGCCGGAGCGATGCGCTCGTACAACTCCGCAAAGCGTGCAGCATCCCCGGCTTTCGCCGCGCGAGCGAGCCGCTGCGTGTCGGAGGGCTCAGGCTCGGCGTCGTGTTCGTCGGGACCGTGATTCAACGATTCGATCGTACCCGGCGCGCGACCCGAGGACGATGCGCGCATAGAATCGAATCCGTCCCCGTTCATGACCGCCGATTCAGAAACCGCCGACGTCTTCGATTTCGTGGATCTGTACCTCGCGGATCTGGAGCGCGGTGAGGATCGCCCGCTGGCGTATTGGTTGGAGCGTTTTCCACGCAGTCAGGCGGCGATCGCGCGCGAGTGGCTGACGCTGCGACAGCCGGGGACGAGCGCGAGCGCAGACGGCGCAACTGCGACGAGCAGCGCGAGCGTCGACACGAAAGATCGCGTCGGCCCCTACCGCATCTTGCGCGAGCTCGGTCGCGGTGGACAAGGCACGGTGTTCCTCGCCGAAGACACGCGCATCGCGCGGCGCGTCGCGTTGAAGATGTTGACGTCGCGCTTCGATTCGATCAGCGACGAAAAGCGTCTGCGTTTCAAGCGCGAAGCCGACGTCATCGCCAAGTTGGAGCACCCCGGCTTGTGCTCGATCCACGATGCCGACTTGACCGGTGACGCGCCGTGGATCGCGATGCGCTTCATCGAGGGACGCACGCTCGGCGAATGTCTCGTCGAAGCGAAGGAGAAAGGCGGCGCCGAGATCCTCGGTCTGCGTTTTCCACCGACGAACACCGTCGAAATTCACGCGGTGCTGTCATTCTTCGAACGCGCCGCGCGCGCGCTGCACGCGGCTCACGAGGGCGGCGTAGTGCACCGCGACGTGAAACCGGGCAACGTGATCGTCGCGGTCGACGGTCGGCCCGTGCTGCTCGACTTCGGGCTCGCGCGCGACGAGACGTCCGAGACGGGCACGCTGACGCAGTCGGGCGACGTCTTCGGCACGCCGGCGTACATGTCGCCCGAGCAATTGTCGTTGCCTTCGTCTGATCTTGATCGACGCACGGACGTGTACTCGCTCGGCATCGCGCTGTACGAAGCGTTGACGCTCGAGCGTCCCTTCGAGAACGCGGCGAAGAGTCTGCTGTACCGCGCGATCCAATCCGATCCGCCGCCGGATCCGAGGAAGAAGAACAAGGCGTTGTCGGAGGACGTTAAGGTCGTGCTCGAGACGGCGCTCGAAAAAGAGCGCGCACGTCGGTACCTCTCGACGTTCGAATTCGCCGAGGATTTGAGGCGTATTCGCGAGTACGAGCCGATCCGAGCGCGGCCGGCGTCGGTCGCGGTGAAGCTCGAGCGCTGGGTGCGCAGACATCCGGCGTTGGCCGTCGCGATCTCGGGCACGATCGCCTCGCTCGCGATCGGCCTCGTCGTCACGTTGAAGTTGCTCGCGAACGAGCGCGATGCTTTGCGCGGCAAAGACGACGCACTCGACGTCGCGCTCGGCAAGCACTTGGCGCAGCGCGCGGTCGCATTGTCCGCTGAAGATCCGCCGACGGCCGTCGTACTCGGCATCAAGGGCGTCGAAAAAGCTCCGGGCGAGTTGACGCGCTCGAGCTTGTTCACGGCGCTCGACGCGTGCTGGCTGATGACGACGATCGGGAACGAGACGCGCGGCCTGCAGATCGAGAACATCGCGACGAGTGCGGTCGGCAATCTGGGAGCCGTGGCGTTCGACGACGGCTCGATCACGATCGTTTCGCTCGACGATGGACTCCAGGTCGCGCACATCGAATCGAAGGAGCATGCACAGATCGCGTTGGCGTTCGACGCGAACGGAACGCGCCTGCTCGCCGCGAGCGACTCGGGCGTCGTGCGTTTCCACGACGCGAAGAGCGGCGCGATGATCGTCGAGCGTGCGCTGGCTGGACCGCTGTCGTGCGTGCGCAGTTCGAGCGACGGTACACAGCTGGTGGCATTCGGCTCCGAAATCGGCGGTGTCGTGCTCGACGCGCAGACGTTGAAGCCGCTGGCGCAGCTCGCGTGCGCGAACGACGAGTTCACGCGCGGAGAGTTCACCGCGCGCGGTCACTCGCTCGTCGCGTGGGAAACGGGCGGAAATGCTGCTGTTTTCGCGGCGACGGGCGCGCGCATGTTCGACGTCGCGAGCGGCGGCGGAACGAGCGATGCCGCTTTCAGCGAGGGTGCCGATGCGAGTCGATTGCTGATCGCGGGCGTCGACGGCGCGCTGCACGTGCTCGACGCATCCGACGGGCGCGAGATCGGTCCGACGCTGCGTTTTCCGCTCGCGCCGACGCTCCTCGTCGCGAGCCCCGACGGACGCCACGTCGCCGTCGCGACGAATCGCGGGGAAGAGGGCGCCGCGTATCTGCTGGACGTCGCGCTCGGGACGTCGACTGTGCTCGGATACGGTTTGGGCCGCCGCGTCACTCAACTTTCCTTCAGTCCCGATCACACGCGCCTCGCGACGACGGCGCACGATTCGAAGGTGCGTCTCTACGAAGTGCCGACGGGCCGCATGTCGCGCTCGATCACCGCGACGATCCGCGAACAAGACGTCGCGTGGAGTTCCGACGGCGAGCACCTGCTCACGCGCTCGATCGGTGGCGCGGCGGAGGTCTGGTTCGCGCGCGTCGCTCCCGATGTGTTCGATCTCGAGGGGCACACGGATGCTGTGCGCGCCGTCGAATTCTCACCCGACGGCAAGCTCGCGTCGACTGCGTCGCTCGACGGAACAGCGCGCATCTGGAACGTCGATCCGCACGATCGCAAAAAGGTCGGACGTGAAATCGCGCGCCTGACTCATCCCGGACCGGTTCAGTCGGCTCGATTCAGTTCGGATGGGACGCTCGTGCTCACCGTAGGCGCGGGCGTCGAAGCACGCACGTGGAGCGCGATCGACGGCCGTCCGCTGCGTGATTTCGCCGAGAGCGGCTCTGCTCTCGTCGCGGCTGAACTCGATCCGACAGGCGAACGATTCGCAACACTTTCCGTCGATGGACGAGCGCGCATCTGGCCCTCGCGCACGAACGGCGCACCGATCGAACTGGCGGGCGCGGGCGGACAAGGAACCGCGCTCACGTTCTCGAGAGACGGACGTTGGCTCGCCGTCGGCGGATCGCGCGACTCGATCGCCGTGTACGACTCCAGCGACGGTCACGTCGTGCGCACGCTCGACCTCACGCGCCCCCAGCCGGGTGACAGCGGCGTCGTCGCACTCGTCTTCAGACCCGGCACGAACGAACTCGCAGCGGCGTGCCGCGATCTGTGCTTGCGCTGGTTCGACGTTTCCGAAGGCACGCATTCGATCGACGAAGACGTGAAATTCGCTTTTCGAGGGCTCTCCTTCAGCGCGGACGGCGGGCGCGCGCTCTTGTCGGGAACGAAAGGCGGAGGCGCTGTGCGCTCGATCACGCTGACGAGGGATCCGGCGCAGTTGCCCGTCTTGAACGCGTCGATTTCACCGAAGAGCAGTCACACGGACGACATCACGAGCGCGTGCTACTCCGCCGACGGCTCGATGGTGTTGACGACGTCGAAAGACGGCAGCGTGCGCGCGTGGTATTCGAGCGATGGTTCACCGTTCATGCGGCGCGAAGGTTTCGACAGTGCGATCACGTGCGGCTCGCAGTCGAGCGCACTCGGCTCGCAACGCGTCATCACCGGATGTGCGAACGGACGCGTGAGCGTCTGGCCGCTCGACCCGTTGCCGATCGCTCGCGCGCGGCGACTGCCGGCCCTGAATCAAGGCAAGATCGGGCGCGAGGTCCAACTGGCCAAACCGCTCGAATACCGCTGAGAAAACCGAAAATTCTCGGATTCCTTTCCACGGCCCACGGGCGCGGGTCACTGCGTCTGGAGAACCTCCCCGTGATGCAGAGACCTCTTTCGAACCGCACGGAACGAGCGGAACCCATCGTGCACGAGACCCGTCTATCGAGAGCGGATCTTGGTGCGATTGCCCGCTTTGGAAGGCGGGAGTACGCTGCATCTAGGCCCTCAACTTTCGACGCACACCTACGGAACGGCGCTCGGTCATGACTCCCCCCACCCATGTTCACAGTGTTAGAACGAGTGCCCAGAGCGCTTGCACGCGCCGTACGCCGAATCGCGCCGTTCCGTTCGCCGCTGCAATTCTCTTCTGTCTCTCTCCCGAGTTGCGCGCGCAGACGCAGGTCATCTTCTCGATCGATTTCCGCGGCGGAACGATCGCCCAGCCGAACTCGCAGACGGGCACGCCGATCCACGAATCCGATTTGATGCGCCCGCCGTTCGTGCAACCGACCTTCGGTCCGCTGCCGCCGCCGGCGACGCAGTTCGACGGATCGACGTTGGGTCTCTCGGCGTACACGGCGTGCGTGTCGCAAGTGCCTGGGCAACCGTGTCAGATCGAAGTCGACGCGCTTTCATTCGGCACGGACGCGCCGTTCGACAACACGCTTCCGGCGGGAGCGATGAATCGCGCGCGGATCATGTTCTCGGTCGATCGCTTCGCGACGGGTGTTCCAGGGAGTGGTCTCGCGCCGAATGTGTTCAGCGAAGGTGCGCTCGGAACGAACGAGGCGGCGGCGGACATCTTCACCGTGATCGGCACGATCGCGGGGCCGCTGGGGGTGCCGCCCACGACGGGGGCGAACCGCGGTGAGTTCGACGGCAACGGATTGCCGAACACGGCGGGCAAGCGTTATCGCGGACTCGGACTGCGTGAGCCGGGTCAACTCGGACCGTTCGACGATTTGGACGCGCTCGCCATCTCGACCGTGCCGAGCGGCGTGAACTCGTACATCTACTTTTCTCTCGACGGCAACACCGTCGATCCGCTCACGCTCCAGTCGGGCACGAATTCGGCTCAAATTGCAGGCTTTTCTGCGAGCGCGATCCTGCAGCACTCGACCTCGCCGGGCGGTTCGAGCACGGTCTACGCGAATCCGTTCTTGCTCGGTTTGAGTCCGACGATGGACGATCTCGATGCACTGTTGATCGCCGAGAACGGCGACGGGATCTACCAACCGTCGATCAACCACTACCAGTGGCTCACGGGCGCAACGGACATGGTCCTGTTCTCGGTGCGCCGCGGATCCGCGATCGTCGGCATGCTGGACACGGAGTTCGGGATTCCGATCGAGCCCGGCGACATCCTCGCTCCGCCGATGACTCCGGGCGCGCGTCCGCGCATCTTCATCGCGGCCGAACGTCTCGGGTTGAAGACGAACCGTGGCGGCGGCGCGATGGCTCAACGCGACGAACTCGACGCGCTCGGTTCGGTTCGCGAACCGTACCTCGACTGCAACATGAACGGGCGAGACGACGCCGAGGACATCACTGTCGGCTACTCGGTCGACACGAACGGCAACAACATCCCCGACGAGTGCGAGAAGAACTACACGCGCTATTGCTTCTGCGAAGCACCCAAAGGTCCGTGCGGCAACCACGAGCCGGCGGCGGGATGCTTGAACAGTGCGGCGACCGGCGGCTTGTTGTCGGGTGCGCGCACGGCGAGCGTCGCGACCGACGATCTCGAGATCGCGGCGACGCAATTGACGCCGTTCAGCATCGGGTTGCTGTTCATGGGCCCGACTCAGCTGGACATCCCCTTCGGTGACGGACGCTTGTGCGTCGGCCCGACGGTGTTCCGACTGCAGATCGCCGCTGCTGATGTCGCGGGCACGGCTCTGTATGGGCCGGGATTCGTCGCGATGTCGAATTCGATCGGCGGAGCTGCCGTCATCACGGCGGGCACGACGATGAACTTCCAGGTCTGGTACCGCGATTCGGCCGCGTTCTGCACGACGAGTACGTACAACTTGACCAATGGGTTGTCGGTGGTGTTTTCGCCGTGACGCGGCGCCGACGCGGCGAATTCGCCGCGTCCAGCCAGCGGAGGATTCCGTGCCGGTCCCACGTTGCCCTAGGGCCGCATCCACGTCCGCTCCGGACAAAACTCACAACGCCAGGACCTGAATCTTCTCCCCTGCCTGCGCCGTCCGCTCCGGTTCTGACTGACAACGCACCGGCATTCATCTTCTCCCTGCCTGCGCCGTCCGCTCCGGTCACGACTCACATCACACGTCTATCCTTCTCCGCCGCCCTCGGCGATGTCTCGTTCTCGGGTGCCTCGGCGTCCTCTCTCTCAATCCCCCGCCCTCAGTTCCCCTCCCGCCGAAATTCAAACCGCTGCGTGCCGCCACGCATGTATCCGATCTGCGCCAACATTCCGCTCTCACCGCTGCGCTCGTACACGATGCGCTGCGGAAAATCATGGTGCGGATTCTCGAATACGAAACGACCTTCGGCTGCGAGCGTGAGCACGAACTCGACCGGCGGTTTGCCGTTGGGCTGCGCGACATAAACCAATCCACCGTCGCGCTCGACCACGCGCAAGAATTCGAACAACACCATCTTCTCTTTCGCGATCGTGCGCGCCGTCGCCAACATCGCGCCGCCGCCCGGCGGACTCCAACGTTCCTCCAGCGACGCCGTGCCGCGCGTACCAGTCCAATTCCCGGCGAGCCACGCGAGTGAGGCGATGTCGGCTCGGGTCGGGGTGGGCACCGGAATGTCTTCGAGGCGTTTGTAGAGACACACGCTCTCGACTTGGATCGGCTCTTGGGTCTGCATCCGCACGAGCAGTCCCTCCGTCGTCGGCGTGAAGTGGCACTGCGACACGGTGATCTCGCGTTTCTCACCGCGACCCGGCGCGTCGATGCGGATGGACATGCGCAGCGCGCCGTCTTCGAAGCGCCCACTGTGCGTGTCCTTGGTGTCGTTCCGTTCGATCACCTCGGGCGTGCCGTCGAGTGTGAGACGCATGCTGTACGGCGTAGTGGGACGCGGCGCTTCGAGCACGAGCGCAGCGCTCTCGAGTCGAAAGATGAAACGCGCACCCTGATTCGGGCGCTGCTTTTCTTCAGGCCGTTTCTCCGAGCGATCCTCGCAGTAGAGCCAAGTGCCGACCAGGTCCTTCGGTTCCGCACGCGCGCTCGAGACTTGCGTCGGAGGAGTCGTTTGGGGCGGCGTGCGTCCCGCGACAAGAGCGGCGAGTGCGACCATCGCGAAGAGTGAATTCGGCATGTGGGAAAGCCCTTGGCTCGTGATCGAACGGTCACTGCCGAGCACACCGTCAGCGGCGCTCAGCGAGTGAAACACTAACGCGGTCGACGAGAGCCTGTCGATCGTGTGCACGTCGCAACTGCGAATGTGCAACGGGGTGAAGCGCTCGCGCGCACTCGCCGGCGAGGACGCACCGCCGAATCACAGCGTCTGTGGTGCTAGAATCTAAGGTTCGAACCGGCATGAGCGCGTGCACGAAACATCAGGACGCGGACGAAGCGAAGTCCGCGCTCCATCCGAAAATTCGCCCATCGCGCGTCGGCAAATGGCGCGCGCTCGTGCTCGTCTTGCTGCACGTCGTGTTCGTCGCGCACCTTCTGCATTGGAAATCGAATCGCGAGACGCTGACGCCCGTCGAGCCGAGCGAGGCGATGCAATTCGCCACGGAAGGCGTCGTCAACGCGGGCCTGATCTTCTTCGGGATCACGATCGTTTCGACGCTGATCCTCGGGCGCTGGTTCTGCGGTTGGGCGTGTCACGTCGTGGCGCTGCAGGATTTCTGCCGTTACCTGCTCGAAAAAATCGGCGTCCGCCCGCGTCTCGTGAACATGGGGCTCTTGCGGTCGGTCCCGTGGATCGCGTTCACGTACATGTTCTTGATGCCGTTCGTTGGCCGCATCCTCGAGGGCGCGCCGCTCGTTGCGACGAGCGTGCAGCTCTACACCTCGGATTTCTGGCGCACGTTTCCGACTTGGCCGGTGGCGGTGGCCACGTTTCTCGTCTGTGGTTTCGCGATCGTCTATTTCCTCGGCGCGAAGGGTTTCTGCAACTACGGCTGTCCGTACGGCGCGATCTTCGGCATCACGGATCAGCTCGCGCCCATGCGCATCCGCGTGACCGACGCGTGCGAGGGTTGCGGTCACTGCACGGCGGTGTGCACCTCGAACGTCAAAGTGCACCAAGAAGTGCGCGACTGGAAGATGGTCGTCGACCCCGCGTGCATGAAGTGCCTCGACTGCGTCAGCGTGTGCCCGAAGAACGCGTTGTACGTCGGATTCGGTGCGCCTGCCTTCGTCGCCAAGCCGCGGCGCGAGCCGAAGTCGTTTGCCAAGAACGTGGTCGCACGCTGGCTCGTCGTCGCCGCGTTCACGGTCGGAGCCTTCTGGGCGTTGTCCGCTTTCAACGGCGAAGTGGGCGCGTACGCGAACCCGGCCGACTGGCGATTGATCGGCACGCTGTCGGCCGCGTCGCTGATCGTGATGTTCGTGTTTCGCTCGAAAGCGGCCGGAAAACAGGAGTTCTCGCTCGTCGAGGAGGCCCTGCTCGGCGTGTCTTTCCTCGCTGCACTACTCGCGTGCCGCGGGTTGAACGGCTTGGTGCCGCTGCTCTTCGCACTCGGACTGTCGAGCCTGTTCGCGTGGAGCATCGTGCAACTCCTGCGCTTGACGAAGCGCGCGGATGTCAAGTTGCAGCACACGATCCTCAAGTCGAATGGCGCGTGGCGTTCGGCCGGGTTCGTCTTCGCAGGTGCGATGGTGCTCGTGTTGTCGGGATTCGTCTTCGCGACGAGAGAACAGCTCGAATTGCGCCGCTCTGGCCGCACGGCCTTCGCACAGGTCGTCTTCAATCAAGGCGTCGCGAGCGCTCAGTCGGGCGACGTCGAGAGCGCCATCAAACGCTTTCGACGTGCGCTGTCGTTCGACCCGACCTCGCTCGAAGCGCGCGAGAACTTGGCCGGCATGTTGTGTCAAGTCGGACGCTTCCGCGAGGGCGTCGAGCAATTCGAGATCGCGCTCGCGCAGAATCCGGACGACGCCGAGACGCACGCGCTGTGCGCTCGAGCGCTGCTCGCACTGAACGATTCGGAACGTGCACTCGTGCATCTCGCGCAGGCCCTCGCCCTCGCACCGGATCGCGCGGACTGGCGTCGAATTCGCGCCGACGTCCTGCGTTCGCTGGGTCGGCATGCGGAAGCCGCGGCAGAGCTCGACCTGGGGCCTGAACCGGCCCCGAGTCCGCGCTGACGCGACTCTGAGCATTATGCGGTGTGACATTGCGGACTCGTGCGCCTTGGAATAACCTCAACGCGGTAGTTCTTTTTCGATTCCGACAGCGCCTCCACCGCCGCGCGAATCGCCCCCCAGCTCATTTCGAGAACAAGGATTCGACTCATGATCCAGCGCGTTTGGCTCTTGTGCGCAGCCACCTCTCTCGCGTCGATCGCCGTCGCTTCGCCTTCGAGCGAATCGCAGACGACGCTCGGCATCAACTACGTACTCGACGGCGAGATCCTCGTCTATTCGCCGCGCGTCAGTGGATTGCCGGAAGCGACGATCGTCGCACCGCGAGGTGCACGTATGGAGAGCGATCTCCTGCTCGAAGTGCACAGCATTGCGAATGCGAGTCCCGATCTCACGCGCTTCGAATCGGGTGCGCTCGTGCACGGATCGAAGCCGCTCGTGATCGGCGGACAAGGCGCCACACCGCTCACGCTCGGTGATCTCTCGCTGCACAAGATCGACGGTCGTTGGACCTTCTTCGGTGCAGACGGCGAGCTGAAAGGCCGTCCGATCTTCGCGATGACGCCGGAGTCGGCTTCTCTGAAGCGCTTGTCCGACTACGAGTTCACGCTCAGCGGCGAACTCGTGCTCGACGAATCGATGGCGGCCGAGTTGGGTCTCGATGCCTCGCTTCCGCCGCCGTACATCGTGGGTGCCACGGTGATCCACGGTTCGAGCGCTCCGGGTTCCGCGTACGTCGTCAGCGGCTCGGCGCCGCAGTCGCGTCCGACGGTGATGACTTCCGCGCTGTCGCTCGTTGGACCGGACGTCATCGTCAGCACGATCGGCGACAGCACGACCACAACCGACTTCGCCGAGAACGGTGCCGTGGGCACGATCGGCGCGTACTCGGTCAAGACGGTGTCGTGCAACATCGGCACGCAGGACGCGATCTGGATCGATTGCACGACTGGCGCACCGACCTGCAATCAGCATCCGGTCATCGGCACGCAGCTCTACCGTTTGAAGACGGTCAACGGCGCAACGCGCTTCGAGCAGATCGGCATGAGTTGGCTGAAGCACGGCTTCTGTGCGGCGGACGCCAGCAACTGCGGGCAAACGGCGACGCCCAACGGATCGTGCGATTGGCTCGGGCTGTGGTCGACGGACACTTACAGCTCGGGCTTGAACGCCAGCCAGACGGGATGCGGACCGCGCTCCGAGATCAATCCTTGGACGGGCGTGTACCCGTATCCCTACGTCCTCAATTGGAACGTGACTGGCAACTCGATTTGGAAGCGCACCCAAGTCCAACAGGCGGATCTCGATCCGGCACAAAATGCGGGCGCGCAGTACCTGGTCGACGTCGTCTACATCTGCACCGACGAGCCTGACGCCAACAAGTACAACAACTACAGCAACCGTGCGGCGACTGTCGGCGCGTTCGGGTCTCAATACAACATGACCTTCTCCGGCACGACGAACCGCGAGCAGTCTGCGCTCCAACGTTGGCCGCTGATCGACACCGGCGTGACGTTGGTGTCGGTGGACACTCCTGGTGACGGACGCTTCTGGGTCGGCGCGAAAGTCACCGACCTCGGCGGCGGCACTTGGCACTACGAGTACGCCGTTTTGAACATGAACAATCACGATGGTGCGCGCAGCATCACGATCCCCGCCGACCTGACGGTCACGGTCACGCCGGGCAGCATCGACTTCCACGACGTGCCTTATCACAGCGGTGAACCGTACAGCAGCACCGACTGGACGAGCGCGCGCAATGTGTCGAACATCGAATGGTCGACGGATACGTTCGCTGCGAATGCGAATGCCAACGCGCTGCGTTGGAGCACGACCTACAACTTCCGCTTCGACGCGAACATCGCGCCTGTCTCGGGTGACATCGAGATCGGCCTCTTCCGCTCGGGTGGCAACGCGACGGCGGTCGGCGTTCCGATCCCGGGTAGCTACGGCCTGCCGACGCCGTTCTGCTTCGGCGATGGTTCGGGTGCAGCGTGCCCGTGCGGCAACGCGGGGTTGGCCGGCAACGGTTGTGCGCACTCGCAGAATCCGGCCGGAGCCAACCTGAGCGGCGCGGGCTTGCCGCGCATCTCGGCCGACAGCTTCGTCTTGACCACGACCGGAATGCCCAATGGTCCGGGTCTCTACTTCCAAGGCGATACCCAAGCTGCCGGCGGAAACGGAGTCTCGTTCGGCGACGGTCTCTTGTGCGCGAGCGGCACGATCACCCGCCTGGGTGTGAAGTTCTCGATCGCAGGCGTGTCGAGCTTCCCTGGCGTGGGCGATCCGACGCTCTCCGTGAGCGGTTCGGTCGCGATCGGCGACACGCGTCAATACCAACAGTGGTACCGCGATGCGTTCGTGTTCTGCTCGCCGTCGAATTTCAATTTGACGAATGCGGTGCAGGTGACTTGGGTGCCGTGACGCGGCGAATTCGCCGCGTCCAGCCAGCAGAGGATTCTGTGCCGGTCTCGCGCGACCCCTTTGCCGCCTGACGTGTCCGCTCCGGTCAAGGCCCCCAAACCAAAGCTGACGTGCTGGTGACGTGCTGGTGACGTGCTGCCGACGCGCTGCTGACTCCCCGCTGAATGACTCCGGCCGTGTGGCGCACCTTCGCCACGCGGCCGGAGTCTTTCCCAATCTGTGTGGCCCTCTGCCCTCTGCCCTCTGCCCTCTGCCCCATTGGGAGGGCTCCAGGTTCCGTCAAAATCAATTTTTCCTCTCCCCGCGAGCCCTCTCATTCCAGAACTCCTTGCTGAGTCCTTTTTTCCGAATCACAACTCTCGTCTCACGCCCAACCCCACTCTCTGCCTGGATGCAGAAACCTCTGCCTTTTCCCTATTCCGCACGCACCTTTCGTCCCGTTTCCGCATGTTGCGACATTGGAAACCTCGGCATACTCTTGAGGTAGGTCTCATTCGACACGCCGCGCTATAGAGCCGCTCTCAGGCACAACCGGCGTGTCCTTCTCTCTCGTGAAAGGTGTCGGATCATGATTCTGTTCGCCCGGATGCTCACTGCATCCGCTCTCGCGTCGGCGGCATTTGCCGCACCCTCGGGCACAACGCAACCGAGCACGTTCGTTCTCTCCGGTGAGATCCTCGTCTACTCGCCGAATGATTCCGGCCTGCCGATGAGCACGCTCGTCGCACCGCGCGGTTCGCGCGCGGATCGCCCGCAAGTGTTGAAGGTCGACGGCATCTCCACTGCCAACGCCGACGCCACGAACCTCGAATCGTCCGTGCTCGTGCACGGTCGCAATCCGCTCGTGATGGGCGAGTACGGCACGAGCCCGATCCAAGTCGGCGATCTGACGCTGCGTCACGACGCAGACGGTTGGACGCTCTTCGCGGCCGGTGACGAAATCCAAGGTCGTCCCGTCTACCGCCTCGCGAGCGACGATCACAATTTGACCTCCACGCGCGAGGGCGGATTTGTCCTCACCGGCGAACTGCTCCTCCACGAAGTCATGGCCGATGAACTCGGTCTGCGCGGCAACGAAGCTCCGGCTTCTCTCGTCGCGGGCGCATTCACGTTGTTCGGCTCGCGCGCGCAAGGCGGCATCACGAGCGCCTCGACGTCGGTCCCCGTTCAGCCTGCAGCGGGTTTGCCGCCGGCGCCGGTCCCCGGCCCGGACGTCATCGTCAGCACGATCGGTTCTTCGCTCACGAAGAACGGCACCGTCGGCGCGATCACCGCGTTCTCGGTCACGACCGTCTCGTGCAACATCGGCACGCAAGACGCGATCTGGCTCGCGAACAACAATCAGCACCCGGTCATCGGCACGCAGATGTACCGCTTCAAGACGGTCGCAGGCGCGACGCGCTTCGAGCAGATCGGCATGAGCTGGCTCAAGCACGGCTTCTGCGCCGCGGACGCCAGCAACTGCGGCCAGACGCCGACGCCGAACGGCTCGTGCGATTGGCTCGGTCTGTGGTCGACCGACACGTACAGCTCGGGCCTCAACGGTCAGCAGTCGAACCTCGGCCCGCGCTCGGAAGTCCAGCCGTGGTCGGGTGTGTTCCCCTACCCCTACGTCCTCGCGGGCGGTGCGGCGGGCAACGCCATCTACAAGCGCACGCAAGTCGACAACGGCGACCTCGACCCGGGTCAGAACGCGGGCGCGTCGTACATCTGCGACGTCGTCTACATCTGCACGGACGAACCGGACGGCAACAAGTACAACAACTACAGCAACCGCTCCTTCACGGTCAGCGGCGCGGCGGGTAGCGGTGTGTACACGGGCGCGTTCACTGGCACGACGAACCGCGAACAAGCGGCCATCCAACGTTGGCCGTTGATCGACACGGGCGTCACGCTCGTCAACGTCGACGTCGTCGGCGACGGTCGCGTCATGGTCGGTGCCAAGGTGACGAACCTGGGCGGCGGCACGTACCACTACGAGTACGCGGTCTTCAACATGAACCTGCACGACTCGGTGCGCCTCGTGCGCGTTCCGGCCGACAGCACGGTTTCTGTTTCGAACGTCGGCTTCCACGACGTCCCCTACCACAGCAGCGAGCCGTACAGCGGCACCGACTGGACGAGCGCGAAGACCGCCACCAACATGGAGTGGAACACGGACACCTTCGGCGCGAATGCGAACGCGAACGCCATCCGTTGGAGCACGACCTACAACTTCCGCTTCGATGCGGATGCTCCGCCCGTCACGGGCAACGTCACGCTCGGTCTGTTCCGCTCGGGCGGCAACGCGGTCGCTGTCGGTCTGCCGGTGCCCGGCAACGGCACGCCGCAGAACCTCGCGTACTGCTTCGGCGACGGCATCCTCACGGCCTGCCCGTGCGGCAACAGCTCGTCTCCGGCCGGCACCGCAGGTTGCGCCAACTCGCTCCTCGCGGGCGGCGCCTTGGGCGTGAGCGGTACTCCGTCGATCGCGGCGGACACGTTCGCAATCGTCGGCTCGGACATGCCGAACGGCCCGGCCTTGTACTTCCAGGGCACGGCGCAGAACGGCAACGGCACCGGTTTCGGTGACGGTCTCCTGTGCGTCGGCGGCTCGATCGTGCGTCTCGGCGTGAAGTTCAACACGGCGGGTGCCTCGCAATGGCCGAGCGGTGGAGATCCCACGATCTCGGTTCAGGGTGCAGTGGCGGCGCCGGGTGTGCGCACGTACCAGGCTTGGTATCGCGATTCGGATCCGACCTTCTGCTCGGCGTCGACGTTCAATTTGACCAATGGGAGGCAGGTTATTTGGATGCCGTGACGGCGCCGCTGCGGCGAATTCGCCGCAGCCAGTCAGCCGCTGCGGCGAATTCGCCGCAGCCAGCCAGCCGCTGCGGCGAATTCGCCGCAGCCAGCCAGCGGAGGATTCTGTGCCGGTCCCAAGTTGCGTCGCGTCTGACTGACGCGTCCGCTCCGGTCAAGGCCCACAGAGCTCCGGCCTGATCGACTCCGGCCTGATCGACTCCGGCCGCGCGACACACCGTCGCGCGGCGGGAGTCATTTCACCGCTGCGGCGAATTCGCCGCAGCCAGTCAGCCGCTGCGGCGAATTCGCCGCAGCCAGCCAGCGGAGGATTCTGTGCCGGTCTCGAGTTGCGTGGCGTCTGACTGAAGCGTCCGCTCCGGTCAAGGCCCACAGGATCCGGCCTGATCGACTCCGGCCGCGCGACACACCGTCGCGCGGCCGGAGTCATCTCATGCTGGCAGAGAGAGACCTACTTGAGAGCCTCTCCATGTGGGCCTTGACCGGAGCGGGCACATAGGCCGACGCAACGCAACTTGAGACCGGCACAGAATCCTCCGCTGGCTGGCCGCGGCGAATTCGCCGCGGCGGCTGGCTGGCCGCGGCGAATTCGCCGCGGCGGCTGGCTGCCCGCGGCGAATTCGCCGCAGCGACCTACAATCCCCCCAACGTCCCCCGTCTCCCCTGATTCTGCGCCACCAACCACTCCCTCAACGGCTCGAAGTACTCAACCATCGGCCGCGCCGAAACTTCATATCCGAGCTTCTCCCGCAACTTGGTGCGCCAGTCGACCGTCGCACCGAATCGCGCGATCGACTTGACGAAGTCGCCAACTTCCTTCCGACCATAAATGTCGACATCCCGCGGATCCCCATCCAACAGTTTGCGCGCGATGTGATCATAGAGCTCGAACGCGATCAGTTCCGCGAACGCGTCGTCGTACCCTTGCGCAGGAGCCGTGAACAAGCGCGCCTCGGCCGCCGGATCGCACCAGCGTTCGTCGCGAGGAGCGGGTGGAGCAATACCTTCGAAACGCGCGGTCGCACTCCACCAGCGCGCGTTCCACTCGTTCGGATCGATTCCGTCCCGGTAGAGTTCGCGCTCGAATTGGAACAGCGTGCCGGCCGAATGCGCGATCGGCATGACGATCCTGAGTGCTTCGATCAAGAGCTCCGCACGGCGATCGTCGTCGCTCGCTTCGACGGCGACGCCGGCCGACCCTAGCGATCGCGAGTGTCTTGCGCCATGCGCGACGGCCCCGGCCAGTGCTGCGTGAAACGCGCGATTCGGGCCGGTGCGCAGCACGATCGGAACGTCTTCGTCCACCGCGAGCAAGGCACAGTGCGCGCGACCGACGACTTGTTGGGCGTCGATCCAACCGCGTAGATCGGGCGAAGCGTCGAAAATCGCTCGCACGTCGCCGGCGCGATCGATGTCCGCGACGACGAGCGCGGACGAAGACAGATCCGAGTCGAAGAGCGAGCGCTCGTAGAACTGCATCGGAAGCGGCGCGAATCCCAGGCTCTGCCACAGGACGTCGGCGCGCTCGACGAGTCCGAGCGCAGTCTCGCCGGCGAACGCACTCGTGCCGCCCGACACCGGTGTGCGCAGACCGAGCCACGTGACGAGCGCCTCTGCGCCACTCGCGCCCGGCAACCAGTGTGCGGGGATCAAGTCGGGCACGGGCCGCTCGAAGAGACGCGCCAATTCGAAGCGCAAATACGTGTGCAATTCCGTCTGCAGCGGGCGTAGCTCGCGCAAGGCGCCCTCGAGCACGCGCTGCAACTCGGCCACGGTCAGCCCGTACTCGCGCGCGCGGTAAGCGAACGCATCCGAACTGCCCATCGAACGCACGATCTCGTTGTGCAACCAACGCAAGCGCACGAGCGCCGGCCTCTGGACTTGCCCGGCTTCGTGCAGGCTCTCCCACGCGCTGCGGCGCAAGCTCAGATCGCGATCTTCGCGGAGGATGCGCTCGATTTCGCTGCGTTGGACGATCGCGCCGTCGATCCTGTACGTGCGCTCGCGTTCGACGTGCGCGACTTCTTCGAGCGCGTCGATGCGCTTCACGACGAGGTCTTGGACGATGGCTGGCGAACCGGCTGCCGCGAAAGCGATGCGCGACAGTTGACGTTGGTCGACCGCGACGAGTTGTTTGCGGCGCCGATCGAACGTACGCGAGAGTTCGATGTTCTCGATGCTCCCGACGAAACTCGCCCACTCGCGCTCGAGTTGCCGACGCGTGGCGGCGCTCTCCTCGTCGTCGGGAGTCGTCGCGACGCGCCAGCGAGCTTCGGCCAGCGCACGATGTTTGTCCGCGAACTCGACTGCGTAGCGTGCCAGGTACTTGCGCACTTCGGAGCGCAGTCCCGAGCCGACCGATTCGTCTGCGCGCAGCGTCGAGCCAGCAAGGAGGAAGGTGGCGGTGACGAGAAATGCCGGTTTCAGTTTCATGTCGTGCGACGACCGACCAGCGGTCGCGAGCAGTCTGCTACACTTTGCGGCTGCGAAAAACCCCGAAGAAAAGCCTGATCTCATGAACTTCGCTCGCCAGATGCTCGCGCTCGCCGTCGGTTTCACGCTCCCCCTCGTGGGATTCGCGAAGGCTCAGTCCGCAGATCCGGCATGGGATGCCGCGATCGCGCTAAAGCAAAAATCGGCGTACGCAGAAGCGGCCGTCGCGTTCGACGCATGGACGAAGGCCAATCCGACGGCACCGCGTTTCGCAGAAGGACTGACCGAGAGCGGCGTGTGCTGGTTCTCGAACGGTCGCGCCCAAGTGAAGCTCTTGCGTGCGACGCCTGAGTCCACGGCGTCCTTCGAGAAAGCGCTCGGGTACTTCGACCAAGTGCTCGCGACGAAGGCGACGCCGTACTTGGCGCGCGCTCGATACATGCGCGGTTCGACGAAGTTCTTCACGGACGACATGCCGGGCGCGGAAACCGAGTACTCGATCGTTATCGACAAGTGGAGGGCGGACGCGAAGTACTTGCCGAGAGCGCTCGAGAAGCGAGCGTTGGTCCGTCGCAATCGACTCGATACAGCGGGAGCGTTCTCCGACCTCACGCGCTACGCGACCGAATTCCCGATGGGTGAAGAAGCGAAATCGGTCAAGGTGTACCTGGAGCACCTCAAACTCTTCGGGCGGCCGGCCCCGGAAGTGACCGCGAAGGCTTGGGTCCAAGGTGAACCGACGACGATCGCGGCGCACAAGGGTGATGTCGTGATCCTCTACTTCTTCGCTTCGTGGTGCGAGAGGTGCGAACAAGTCCGGCCCTTCATCCTGGATCTCCACGACCGCTTCGAATCCTTCGGCGTGAAGTGGATCGGCATCGTCGACGAGAGTCAGAAGCAGACGGTCGACTCGATGCGCGCCTTCGTCGGCGTGAACAAGATCCGTTTCCCCGTCGTGATGAATTCGGGTCAAGCTGCGCTGGCCTACGGTGCCGGCGGGCTGCCGGCGATGGTGCTGATCGATCGCGCGGGCAACGTGCGCTGGAACGACAACCCGAACAACCTGATGGACTCGACGATCGAAGCGCTGCTCGCGGAAGACCCTCTGCAACCTGCGACGAAGTGAAGGCGGTCTGCGTTTTCTGCGGCTCGTCTTTCGGACGCAGGCTGGCCTACGCCGCCGCGGCGAGAGAACTCGGTCGCGTGCTAGTGCAGCGTGACATCACGCTCGTGTGGGGCGGCGGAAACGTCGGGTTGATGGGTGTCGTCGCGGATGCGGTACTCGAGCACGGCGGTCGAGCGATCGGGGTCATTCCTCGCGGACTAGAAGAGCGCGAGCTGTCCCACCGTGGTGCCACCGAGGTGCACGTGACGGCGTCGATGCACGAGCGCAAGGCGTTGATGGAGCGCTTGTCGGACGCGTTCATCGCCTTGCCGGGCGGCTTCGGAACGCTGGACGAGTTGTGCGAGATCCTGACGTGGCGCCAGTTGGGCTTGCACACGAAGCCAATCGGCTTGCTCGATGTCGAGCGCTTCTTCGATCCGCTCGTCGCGTCGTTCGATCACGCGGTCGCCGAAGGTTTCGTGCGCGAGGAACAGCGCTCTATGTTGATTCGCGACGACGATGCCGAGCGGCTGCTCACGCGCTTGGCGTCGCAACGCACTTGAGAACACGCAACGAGTGACGGGTCGGACCAGCCGTGCGCAGATGCGCCGACGTCGCAGCCACCGACGACTCGACTTCACGTGCGAAGGCGTTGTGCTGCAGAACGGCGAGCCGGCGTGACGCGGAGGACTCTACGCAGCCGTCCGAAAGGATCGCGGCGTCGTCTCACAGCTGCCGGCGCAACAACCCCGCCAGCCATTCGTTGAACTTCTCCCTCCGCGGCCGATTCTGCCAGTCCGCGAGTGTGACCAGGTGAGACGCACGCACGTCCTCCTGGAACACATCGACCTGCCGACGCGCGAACTCGCCGTCCATCAGATTGAGATTCGTCTCGTCGTTCAGGCGGAAGGAGCGGTCGTCGAAGTTCGTCGAGCCGACCGACACGAAGAACGAGTCGACGATCATCACCTTCGTGTGCATCATCGTCGGCTGGTACTCGTAGATCGCGATGCCGGCTTCGAGCAGCCCACCCCAGCGCGAGCGCGAAGCCTTCTGCACGATCTTCACGTCCATGACGGGACCGGGCACGAGGATCTCGATCCGGACACCGCGCTTCGCCGCCGAAGCCAGCGCTTCGACCGAGACGTCGTCGGGGACGAAGTACGAGTTCGCGAGGTGGATCGTGTCCTTCGCCGCCGAGATCGCGAGTAGGTACAGGAGCCGCATGTTCGCGCTCCCGCCGTCGGGCGAGCTGCTGTAGACCTGCGCCTGTGCGTTCCCGACCGGCTCGATGGCGGGGAAGTAACGCTGGTCGTGCAGCACCTCCGGTCGCAGCTCGAGCCAGTTTTCCATGAACGCCGTCTGCATCTGCGCGGCGACCGGTCCGGCGACGCGAAAGTGCGCGTCGCGCCAATGCTCGGGCGAATCTGCGTCACCCGTCCACTGATCTGCGATCCCCACGCCGCCCGTGAACGCGACTTTGCCGTCGACGACGAGGATTTTTCTGTGCGTGCGGTTGTTGATCCGGTCGAGCGAATACCACGCGATCGGGTGGTACTTCTCGATCTCCACGCCCGCATCGCTCATCGCCGCGAGCAGCGTGTCGTCCATCTTGCCCGAACCAGCCCAGTCGAGCAGGACGTGAACGCGGACGCCCGCCCGCGCGCGATCGGAGAGTGCATCGGCGAACTCGCGGCCGATGTCACCCGACCAGTAGATGTACGTCTCGAACGTGATCGACTGCTGGGCCCCCCGAATCGCCGCCAGCATCGGCGGAAAGATCTCGACTCCGTTCTGGTAGCCGACGACTTCGTTGCCGGATTGAACGCCCGGTCCGAGAAGGCTCCCCAGAGCGCGCGCGAACTGCGGGTCGCGCACGCCGTAATCGACGCGCAGCGTGTGCTCGAGCGTCTTCGCACCGGAGAGCAGGTTGATCGCGAAGAAGGTCGAGACGGCAGTGATGGCGATGGCCAGGCCGATTGCTTTTTTCTTCTTCATGAGGAGAGCCGATCGGCACGCACGGCGGCAGACGAGGTCGTCCGGTCGTTCGCCGCGTAGGGCATGCAAGCGCACGACCGGCGCGAGCATCCTATCGTGCAGGACATCGCGACCGCCCTGCTGGCGCCTGCGCATTCCTCGTCCTGGATCCAGCGCTTCACTCGCCCTGAAGCTCGGGTGAATGCTCGAAATGCCCTGGTTTTCTGCGTAGAAGGAGGTTGTTCAGACTCAACGCCCAGGCAGCAACCAAAGCATTTCAAGTGAAGGCCAACAATAGAGTTCGTCTCTTAGAACGCAAGGCTCGTCTTGCCGAGCGGATCAACCCCGGTCACTTGCTGGCGACCGCTGCGCCGGTGCTGTCCGGCTCGAACGCACGCTACGAGGTTGCGGCTCGCGCATAGGGCCTTGCCTGCGGAGGGATCGCCCTGGTGCACGAGTTCGTGCGTGGCCTGGGCTTACCTGCGGCGATCGACCGGCACGTGCACGTGCTGAAGCGCCACTTCCCTTATCACGAGTCGGATCACGTTCTCAACCTGGCCTACAACGTGATGGCGGGTGGCACGTGCATCGAGGACCTCGAATTGTTGCGCACGAACGAAGGCTACCTCGATGTGCTGAACGCGCAGCGGATTCCCGATCCGACGACGGCTGGTGATTTCCTGCGGCGCTTCGAGGAGTCTGACATCCGGTCGCTGATGGCAGCGATGCACGAGACGCAGCGCGTCGTGTGGAAGCGACTCTCTGAGGACGAACGCAAGCTAGCCTTGATCGACGTCGACGGCACGATCGCGCCGACGAACGGCGAGTGCAAGGAGGGCATGGGTCTGTCGTACAAGGGTGAGTGGGGTTACGCGCCGCTGGTGGTGAGCTTGGCGAACACGCGCGAGGTGCTGTTCACTGTCAATCGACCGGGCAATTCGGTGTCGCACGTACAGGCTCCGTCTTACCTCGATCGCGCGGTCGAACTGGTGCGTTCGGGCGGCTTCCGACGTGTGCGGTTGCGCGGTGACACGGACTTCTCCCTGACCACACACTTCGATGCATGGGACCGCGACGGCGTGGAGTTCGTCTTCGGAATCGACGCTAATCCGAGCTTCGTCGAGCGCGCACGACAGCTTCCTGAGAGCGCCTTTCGGCCGCTTTCGCGACGAGTCGCACACAAGTCCTCGACGGCATCGCGCAGGCGTCGTGAGAATGTCAAGGAGCGCATCGTCGTCGAACGCGGCTACAAGAACATCGTGCTCGAGGCCGAACACGTGGCCGAGATCGACTACTGGCCGAGCCGGGCCGCGCGTGGTTACCGCATGATCGTGCTGCGCAAGTCGACGGCCGTGAAACAAGGTCAACTGCGGCTGAACGACGAGACACGCTACCTCTTCTACGTGAGCAACGTCGCGCCGAGCACGCTTTCGCCGGAGGCGGTGATCGGACAAGCAAACGCGCGCTGCGATCAAGAGAACGCCATCGAGCAGCTCAAGAACGGAGTGCGTGCGATGCGCATGCCGTCGGACACTTTGCTGTCGAACTGGGCGTACCTCGTGTGCACGAGTCTGGCGTGGAATCTCAAGGCGTGGCTGTCGGTGTGCTTACCGCGAACAAAGGCAAACACGGAACTGCGCCGCATGGAGTTCCGTCGTTTTCTCAACGTGCTGATGCTGATTCCATGTCAGGTCGTGCGAGGAGCGCGACAGCTCGCGCTGCGAGTACTCGTGTACACGCCGTGGGCGGGAGTCCTGTTGGACGGCATGGAATGGGCGAGACGACGACGCTACGCCTGACAAAAGGTGTCCTCTCCTGGGTGCATGAGGTGAACGACTGCGGAAGAAATCTGCCCGCAAAAGAGGCTCAACGATGCCGCGCTGGCAAACCAGCGACCGAAAGTCGCCGGAAGCGACGCGGTGAGACTCGTGACAGAAACGGGTGCGACCCACGGGCTGATTTTCAGGCGACAGCCGATCACTGGAACGCTTCGCCGTAAGGCGACGAGACGGTCACTTTCGGTCAGCGAAGTACTTGAGGATGACGTCCCGAGCGTCATTGCCACAGGACTTGAGACCCTTTACGAGTGAGGGCAACTCAGGGTCTTCGTCTGCGGAGACGCCATAGGTGATCACCCAGTCCGAGATCGAAAACGAAGATAGATAGACCGTCTTTTTCAGGACACGCGCGTTCCGCACATCCGCATAAGGCATGTAGTCGAAGTCGCCCCCAGCGCATTTCAGGGATAGACGGAAGTCGATTACCCTGCGAAAGCGTTCGAGTATCCCCTCGAGTTGAGAGCGTGAATCTTGCAGCTGTGTTTCGATTTCGAGGAGGTCCTGGTCATTGATCGTGGCTTCTTCGACTTGGTAACGATTGCGCAGTACCTCAGCTGTGAGCGGACTAACGGGTGCATGCTGACTGCGCATCATCTCCAGATCTCCGTCGCTCACGCGCATCCGCGAACACACTTGATCTGAGATCTCAGACCAAGGCACGAGCTTCGAAGGAAGCGAAGCGTCGAGCGGAATCCGCTTCGCATAAAGTGGCCGAAGGCTTTCCCATTCCGGCCCAAAGAACTCTCGAAGACCCTCTTCTGGCGTGTGAACCGGATTCGACATCATGGGGCCAGTGGTACTGGCGTCCGGACCTGGACTACCCTGAGATAGTGCTCCGCTCGTGCGACCTGCAGAGGCGGAGGGAGATAGCTCCTGTGCCTCCTTTGAAGTCGATGGCCGCGAACTGGCTGGTTGTCCAGCACTAGCTCCTGCATCTGATTCGTGATTGAGAAGCCAGAGTGCGGTGGCCAAGACAAATACGCTCGCCACCGCAGTTCCCAATAAGATGCTCTGACGCCGCATGCTACGGCCCCGTGCACGCCGAGCATGAGGTCAGCGCCGTTGCGAAGAGCCCGTGCCACTGAACGGAGAATTGCTGTTCACGGCCACAGCGTGTGAACCCGGTCGTGTTGTCTATGCCGCCACCCGACCCTCCCGTAGAGGGTGGAGGATTCTGACAGCTCGTGATCCCGGTCGACACGTCCGTAAAGCAGAAGTCGATGCTCGAACCCGGCGTAAGTCCGCCCCACTCGCGCGACACCAGCACTTCGCAGGGAGCCGCATAGCAAAGCGTCGGATTGGGGAAGCAGGCACCGTCCAATGTGCTTGTGCTCACCTTCACGAATTGCCCGCCGACGCTTGACGTAGCAGTGGAATTCGGCCCACCCACGCACCCTTCGCATGAGAAGAGAGGTGCGGGGCATGCTGGTACAGTCCCTGTCTCGACGGACGCAGCAACCACGAGGATGCTAAATGAGACAGCTTTCAACTTGGGCAGCTTCACCTCGATCGACCTTTCAGCTTGAGTGTGAGCGCCCGCTTGAGTGTGAGCGCCCGCTTGATTGCAACGAGATTAGCGAATCACCTCCTTCTGGTAACGGTAAGGATCTGAAAATTCCGCTCGGCAGAGATCTATAGCGAGCCATCACGTCCGCTCACCGATCAGGACGTCGCCGAGGTGGTCGTGCTTCTTCGACGCCCCCTTGTGAAGTACCTGCGCCGCTGTGGTCGCATCCCGCGGGACAAGCACGACGATTCCGCCCCGCCCCATCCCAACGAGAGCCGCTGTTCGCCGAACTGTGCGCCGCCTCCGTGCAGGGTCGCGTGGCGCTCGGACCGAACAGCGGCGCGGCTGTCGAGCGCTTCGGGCTAGAGAGCGGCGATCAGCGCCCGCGCTGTCGCCCCGGTGAATTGTGCTGTGACGTCGACGGCTTCTCGCTGCAGGCCGAGGTCCGCATCGCGGCCGACGATCGTGAGGGACTGGAGCGGGTGTGTCGGTGCGTCACTCGCTCACCGATCCAGATCGAGCGCCTCTCGCTCGATTTCCTCACCGCGGTTCGCGGCGGGATCCCCCGCGCAAGGACGCGGGGCGTCCTCGCCCTCCGCTGTGCCGACCGGGGCTTACCTCCCTCCGCCTAGAGCGCGCATATCGACGTATCGCTGCGAGCCGCTGCGCCTCGTCGTCGAGGAACATGCGCGACGACGGCTGCCTGCCCGAAGCAAATGCAGCGAGCGTGATCTTCTGCAGATCCAGGTTCATGGGGCTCCCGACCGAGGCGACAAGCATCGCGCCAGCGCGAGCGACTCCTGAGTTCGAGTTCACGGAGAAGTGGGTCGCATCCTGGGTCATGCTTCTTGAGCGAACTCGGGCTGGCGGAGATATGCCGTCATTCACACGAGCCGACGGCGAAGTGACCCGCCGAACGGCGGACGCGGTCGCAGTCACAATTCTGTTGGTGACGCTTACCGCAGCCGCTCTCGATGGACCGCGGCGACGGCTGGCTCGTTCCTGCGTTGTCTACGCCTCCGAACCGAGCGCAGGCATTCACGTCTGTCCGTCCTCATCCAGGGGCAGAAAACGCACTCCGGATCGCGCTCTTCAACTGCTACCGTCTCTCCGGCAGCCTCGAGAACGACCGCGGTAGGAGACTTTTACCCACTCGCGTCTGTTCGGCGGAAGCCAGGATCGCGTATCGGGATAGCTAGAGAAATGGTCACCGGAACTTCTATGTCCGCTCATGTGTCCATGCCTTCCGACCGTTGGTCGATGAAGGTCGCACCCCCGTTCGCGTCGGAGCCATCATGAACTCCCCCGTCACACCC
>ENA-ORBV01000668-ORBV01000668.1-microbial-mat-metagenome-genome-assembly--contig:-NODE-668-length-78034-cov-8.767397_pt1 | contig 78034 bp, 57 predicted proteins | sample MGYA00237777_ERZ505514 | MGnify/ENA primary metagenome ERZ505514 (study PRJEB26160, sample SAMN06269048) | microbial mat metagenome | isolation source: Oligotrophic lake microbial mat | place...
GTCTCGTGGGCTCGGAGATGTGTATAAGAGACAGGGTCCGGGTCGCGGGGCCCCAAGCTTGCACTGGAAACAACCTCTATTATGTGGACGATCCCTTCCACCCGACCTTGGCAACGCTTTGCCCGGCCACGTGCCCCCGCCTGAATGGGACGTCGTATTTCCTGGACTACGAATTGGGTTGTCTCCCTCGGCCGGCGTCGTGGATTCTCAACGAGGTCTACGAATCTGACTGTCCCTCAGGGGCGCTGGTGCAATGGTCTTTTCTCGTATTCGACACCGCTACTCCCGACGATGCCCAGGTTAAGTTTGATGTGCGAACGGCTGACCTTGCAACAGATCTGCCCGCCGCTTCGTTCCAGCAAGTGGCGCTCGCACAGCGGGTGCCCACTGATACGCAGAATTGTGGGTTTGCCAGCACCTGCAAGGGGGATCTCTTCTCGACTCTGGCCGAACCGGCGAATCGCAAGAAACTCTTAGAACTGAGCGTGACATTGACGCCGAGCAGCACCGGGATCCCCGCGCAGCTGAGGGACTGGCAAGTCACGTACTCGTGTCCGCCTAGCCTGTGAGCAACGCCACTTGATGCGACTTTCAGGGCGGATCTACGCCAGGCTGCAATGCGTCGCAGGTTTTCAAGGCGGTCCATTCCGGGCTGCAACTCGCCGCGTCCGGGTACCCCTTGGCGTTGCACGAAAAACTTGGACTATCAGTGGTACACAGTGCGAAAGCGCTAAACTGGGTACCGCACCCAGGCACCAAGCGTGCTTCGCAGTCGCAAAGGCATCCGGTGAAGGATTCAATACCTCGGGGGCAGTGTGCGCTGATAAGGCCTTCGCAATACGGAACGCATGAGGGCTTGGTTTTGGCGCAGAGTGCGCCCTGTGAATCAGCCTCACACGCCATGAGAGCGAATGATTGCTTCTCACAGGTTCTGATTGGGGTAGTTGACCCGCAGTCAATCTGCGGAGATGCGCCGGCGCAAGTTTGCAGGCTCGCAAGCTCTGCGGCACAGAATTGCACTGAGGTTTGCTCGCAACTGCAGACGCAGTTGTCGTAATTTTGGCCACACGCAGTGGAGAACATCGTGCAGTGCTGGTCACAGGCTGGCGAAGCAGGTCCGCAGTTCGGGCCGCCAGCCGCTTGCCCCATGCCGCTCCCGCCGGAGCTGCTTCCGCCGCTCGGCGCCGCGCCGCCTTGACCGTTTCCACCGATGGTTGGCGTTCCGCCTGTGTTTGGCGAGACTCCGCCACCACCTCCATTACCCGGACCGCTGCCTGCCTGGCCGCCCCGCGCCGCGCCGCCACCCGTCGTTACGGAGCCTGCTCGCCCGCCACTTCGGGTGCCCCCAATCGAACGAGCGTTGGCTCCGCCCGCGGGCGTTTCGTTGGCATAGGGAGGTGGTGGGTCGCTGCTGTTGGAACAACCAAGCCCCCAGCCAAGGCAACAAATAAACGAGCTTCCCAATAAAACCACGGGACGGGGGCGCATGCCCGGCAAACCGTAGCATGTTCCGAAACAGGCGTCAGTCAGAAGTAGGTTGTCACTGCGCTGTCAGACGTCGTCGCGCCTAGCGGTAACGCACCGTATTTTTGAGATTCATGGGCGCTTCGTCGTCGCCGATTGACGGATTTTGAACGTCGGTGAGGCCGTAGCCGAGGCTGCCGTTCACGTTGACGCCCCAGCAGCGCACATCGCCGGTTTCCAGGAGGGCGCAGGTGTGGATGTTGCCGGCGGCGATGCGCAGGGCTTTGGCGCCGAGCGGCACGTCACCTGCTGCGGGAGGCGCATTCGACGTCACGTTGGGAGTTCCGTAACCCAGGTAACCGCGATCATTCAGGCCCCAGCAGCGAACCTTGCCGTCGGTCAGGAGAGCGCACGTGTGGTAGCGGCCTGCAGCTAACTGCTTCACGGGAACGCCGACTAGCACCGGGCCAGCTGAAAACAGCGGAAAGTCCGTGGATTGGCCCAGCGCCGGAACGCCGTTCGCAGGATCAGGATTGTAGCCGAGCTGCCCGAACTGATTCGAACCCCAGCAATAAACCTGCCCATCCAGCGCGTTGCCTTTGAGTAAGACGCACGTGTGAGCTTCGCCTTCCACCGTTTGCGCCACGCTCGCGCCCCCAAGATCGACGTTCGCCACGGCGGAAGGATCCACGGCGGTGGTGGTGCTCAAAATCCCAAGCTGCCCGCTCACATTTTCACCCCAGCAGCGCAAACCGTCGCCCATCACGATCGCGCAATTGTGCGTAGGGCCCGCACTCAGCGACACCACAGGAATGCCGAACGGGATGGCTTGCGGTAAGGGACCATATTGCAGGCGTTGTTCATTCGAACCCCGGTTCACGCCCCAGCATTGAACCTGGGTGGCGCGACGCACGCAGCTATGCGTTCCAGCTGCGACGATCTGTTCTGAGGGTCCGGTGAAAACGATGCTGCGCCCTTGGTCGAGCGTTTCGTTATCGCCGATATGGTTGATGTCTCCGGTGCCGAGCTGACCTGAATGATTGGCGCCCCAGCAGAGCACGTTGCCGCCTTCGAGTCGGGCGCAGGTGTGCAAGGTGCCCGCAGCGAGCTGCAGGGCGGGGGCGGGGAGCTTCAGATCGCCTCCACAGCCAGCGGGCTCGTCATCGCCGACACTGTTCTCGTTGCCATAGCCGAGGACTCCGAAGCCACCATCGCCCCAGCAGCGGACCTGCCCGGTTTCGAGGAGCACACAGGTGTGGCCGCCGCCCACGACGATGTCTTTGGCGACGCCGGCGGTTATCGGTTCACAATTCGGAGCGAGTGGGGGCAGGGGGACTAAGCCAGGCCGTGGCTTCTGGAACAGGTAGCGCTCCGGCTCGCACGCTTTATTCGCGTTGCACAAAAAGCCTGCGGTGCAGTCGCGATCCACACGGCACTGTTGCCGACAAATTGCCTCCAAACACACTAGAGGCGAGCTGCAATCAGAATTGTAGCTGCACGTCGCGCCCTCGGGGCCTTTAGGAAGAACGCCCGCTTGCAGCTCACCCGGATCGGCGCAGGAGCCGGAGATGCAAAGCTGGCCGCTCGCGCAATCACGCGCTGTCTGGCAGGCATTGCGGCATTGATTGTCGCTCGCACACACGAGCGGGCGAGCACACTGACTGTTGAACTCGCACTTCGTTTCATCCGGCAACTGGCAAACGCGCAGCGGTGCTTCTGGAGCCACCACGCAACGGGCGCCCAGCTTGCAATCGCTGCTGTCGACGCATTGCTCATGGCAACGCTCAAAGGCACAAGCCAAGGGCGAACGGCAATCTGAATTGAGAGTACAGCCAGCGGTTAATTCTTGAAGAACCACTTGCGATTTGGAGTCACTCCCACACGCGGCTGGCAGAAGCGCCGCGGCCAAAGCGCTCAACCAAGCGAGGCCAGGCCGCTGAGAGCGCGTTTTCTTTCCAAGGATTCGCATGGCTTCCTTGGAGGCCTACTGGTTGCAACCCAGGGTTGCGCCCGTTCCAGCACCTGCGGCTCCAGCTGCCCCGGAGGCGAAACCTGGAGTGCAGCGACAGGCGCGGCACTCGAACGTCGGAAAACAATCGACGCTCTTGCGACATTCCACGCGACATTGGCCATCCACGCAGGCCAACGGCAACGGGCAGTCCGAATTGTAGATACAGGGTGTGCCGCTGCCGAGATCAGTTGTCACGGGGAGCTTGCCGTCGGTGAGCTCGGTTGTCTCAGCACAGCTGCCGTTGGCGCACGCCTGATCTTTCAGGCAATCCCGGTTGGTTTTGCATTGATCGCGACACTGACCATCCACCGCGCAGAGCTGGCCGGGAGGGCATTGGCTGTTGAACGTGCACAGCTTCTCGTCTTCCAGTTGGCAGACTGAAAACGGCCGATCAGCGGCCACACAGCGTTGCCCGGGATCACAATCCTTGGTCGCTTCGCACTGCACGTGGCAACGCCGGAAGGCGCACACGTAGCTGCCCTCGCAATCGCTGTTTATCAGACAACCCTCGGAGAGCTTGGCCACGGTGATGGCAGCTGCGTCCGAGTTGCCGGAGCAACCGCCCATCTGGGAGAGCAACACGGCACCCCCAAGGCCCAGCAGGACGTAGCGAGGGTATCGACGGGATTGGGAGAACAATAAAGAAAAGGCAGCTTTCAGCATGACCGAAGCTGCCCTCATACCACTTCACCCTTCCACAAGGAAAGGGAAGCTAAGCTTCTGAAAGCCTCTGCAAGCCTCAGGGCTCGCTAGGATCGCGATCCCGGTGCTCATTCCAGTGCGTCTTGGCGGCGTTATACACGGCGCGGACGGCTTCAGTGCGTTCCTCGTCGCTCACGGCGCGCATTCCGCGCTTGATAAGATCCGGAACGACGAACTGATCCACCCGGGCTCGTGACTCGCTCATCGTGCCCGGCCAGGCGCCCGCAGCCGCTCGGCCTTGGCGGTGGAGCTCTTCGCGGCTCAACCGTGCCCATTCGATGCCTAAAGAGGAGGCTCGGCGATCCAAGAAGGACTGCCGACGGTTGTTGGTGTTGGGCCGTTTGGGCTGGCCCTCTGCCGTGATGATTCGAGTAGACATGATGTTGCTCTATGGCCTCGGCACCCCACCTGGTCCCGACTGCCGCTCGCTTCTTAGCCCGTATGGAGCGGAAAGTCTTAACAAAAGCGAAGCGTCCGCGCTGTTTTTCTGGCGGAAATCAAGCGGGACTGTCTCTCAGGCTCGGGCTAAGACCGGCCCGTGACGTCTGAGCAGCACCCGGAACCTCCGCCCGTGATTGTCGCGATCGGAGGCAGCGATCCAAGCGGGGGAGCGGGCATTCAAGCGGATATTAAGACCATCACCGTTTTTGGGGGTTATGCCGCTGCGGTCATCACGGCGCTCACTGCCCAAAATACGCTGGGTATTGCCGGGGTTATGGCGATTGACCCGAGTTTTGTCGGTCAGCAGCTCGAGTTGGTGCTCACGGATTTGCCCGTTGCCGCCATCAAGATCGGTATGCTTCATAACGCCGCCATCGTGCGCGAGGTGGCTGCAGTCCTCGAAAGCCTGGCGTTCGGGATACCGATTATTTTGGACCCGGTACTCATCTCAAGCAGTGGCACGCCATTACTGGATAACCCCGGGATCCGAGCGCTCTGCCAATTGCTGTTGCCACAAGCCGCGCTCGTCACGCCCAATCTACCCGAAGCGCGTCTGCTCACCGGCTTGGACATTCAGAGCGTCGATGATTTCGGACATGCCTGCGATCACCTGCTCGCCGGCGGAGCTGCGGCCGTGCTGATCAAAGGCGGACATTTGGAAGGCGACACCGTTGTCGATTACCTGCGCACCGGGGAGGGGCTTGAGTACTATCACCGAGCGCCGAAGCTTGTCTCACAGAGCACGCACGGCACTGGCTGCACGTTGGCTTCCGCGATTGCAACCCTGGTCGGGGAAGGCCGGACGCTGGCCGACGCTGTTTCTCAGGGCCACTCGTTTGTGCACCAAGCGATTCTGGAGGCACATCCGATGGGCAAGGGGATAGGCCCCTTGAACCACCTGTGTCAGTTGGCTCGCTAACGTTGCGAAATCCGCGTGGCGCGCTGGCGTGCCAATTCTGCGAGCTCTTCGAGGCGCCGGGCTGAAGCCAGGTGTTCCAGATTGGAGGGAGAACCCTCGCGCACACCGCGTGCGTAGCTCAACAGCTGGTCGGCATCGGCGTTCGGGAGTCGAAGAATCACAGCACGCAGCTTGGCAGCTAGCGGCTCACTACAGAGGGTCAGTTGAGAGCGCAGGATCTGAAGCGAATAACTGAGCCAGCTCGCATTGCCCGTGAGCTCCGCAAGCTTGAGTCCGAAATCTACGGAGAGTTGGGCCGTCTCAGCGTCGACCGGTTTTCCGCTCTGCAAGGCGCTCAACACGCGCTTCAAGTGGTTGGAGAGGAGTCCCTCGGCTTCAGCGCCGCGACCCGCATCCAGTGCACGTTGGGCAATATCGCCGACGAGTGCGAGCGCGCCTGCTTGACGCGTTGAGGTGGAGGATGGCTCGTCCAGACTTCGTGGGGGTGGTCGCGAGAGGCCACGATCGGAACCAAAACTCAAGTGTCCGCGCGTGTGCTCAGATAGCTGTAGCGCCTGCTCAATGCGTGTTTGGCCTGGGGCAACTTCAAGCTCCTTGTGACCAATCTTGACCCTATCCCCGATTTTGAGCACCCGCGAACCGAAGATGCGTTGACCGTTCACCAGCACGCCATTCGCACTATCTAGGTCTTTGACGATCGCTGTGTCCCCTGCGACCCGCAGCTCTGCGTGGCGGCGTGAAATGAGGGGGCCATCGATCACGATGTTGCAGAGTGGACTCCGACCGATGACGTAGTTGCCCGTCTCCAGCGCCAGATCTTGTCCGTTGCTGCGCAAATGGATGGAGGTCTTCGGCGTGGCCAAGTGCCTGTAAGAACGAACATTCTGGGCACTTCTTTAGGACCCTTGGTGGAGGGTTGGCATTTGGTGGCCCGATGTCCCAAGATGGCACACGCGCATGAATCCCCGCCTTCCACCGCGTTCATTGATGCTCTGCCTGGGATTGTTGGCGGCATTCGGCCGTGCATGTACGTCGGACGCCGACTCTTTGGGGCCGAGTGGTTTTCAGATGCTGGGCGGGATGGCAGGTATGCCACCCGAGGTTCGCCAGACAGGCGGTGTTTTTAGCGCTCTCTCGGGTGGCGCTGCTGCCCAATTACCTGAAGCGCCGCGGCGTCCGCCGGAGCCGCCAGGGACCTCCGTGATCACGTTCGTGCATGGAGTGGTGGATGCTCCCCGGATTTCTCTGTGCTTCGCTAAGAGCGCTCCGGGTGGGCTCAGCACTTTGTCGGAATTCGCCTGGCCCACTCTTGGGCTCGGCTTCGGCGAGAGTTTGCGGTTGGATCCTCCAGGCGGCCTTGATCTGGATAAGGATGCGTTGGTGGTGATTGTGGTGGCGGGCGAGGCTGGTGTCGTGGCTCGGACGTCGTGTGCGTCGATCCAGGTGCAACTCGAACGCGGCAGTGTGAACGGGCAGGCGGGGAGCCTGGCGTCGCTTGAGGCGGCCGAAATGGCGTTTGCTGGGGCGTCCGGCGCAAGTTTTGGAGGAATGGCTGGGGCTCTTGGGCAGGGGGGAGCACTCGGGCAAGGGGGAGCACTCGGTGTCGGTTCTGGCATCCGAGCGCGCGTGTTGAGTGCCTTAGCGCCCGGGAGCTTTCGTGCGGCTACAAGCTACCTCTTCGCGGCCACGGGCTGCTTAGGCGCCGTGGGGCAAACCGATCCGTTCCAGGAACGTATTTGTGGCAGCGGTTATACCCCAAAAACCAGCACGCTCACGCCACTCTTAGTATCACTCAGCCGTATCACCCAGTTCAACGCGCCCGGTCTTCAGATCTTGAACGCGAGCCTGGGTGCGGGCCCCGTTTCCGTGCTCACGCAGCCGGGCCCTGTGAGTGCGCTCACTCCGCTCACGTTGCTGAGCGCGCTGCAGTTCGGAGAGCTCGCGCCTCATCCACCGTTCTCCCCGTCGCCGCCTCAAGAGTATTGGGTTGGAGTCGGCGCTTCCGTCAGAGTCAACGGCAATGATTTGGAAGCGAACTGGAGAGCGCTTTTGCAAGGTGCTGGTCTGACGACGCTTGAAGTGGCTAAGAACTACAGCTTGGTTCTGCTCGGCCCGGCGCCGGAAGTGGGTAAGCCGAGTTGGTGGAATCCGAGCAGGTTGAGCCTGCTCCCCAATGATCCAGCCGTCGCACCCGCCAATTAGGCGAGCGTGTGAGCTGCCCATTCGGTCCTTGAGAGATAGTAAGCATGCTTACTACCTGGCGTTCGATTGAGATAGAGGTCCCGGACAAGCTTGGGAGCACGTGGGGATGCTCAACTTTCAATCGCACTTTGGCCGCCAGGTGGAGCAGCAGGGCAATAAGCTAGTGTCGCAGCTGGACATCCGCGAGCTTGGCCTTCACATCGTTGATGAACGGTGAGGTTGGGAAGCGACGAATGAACGACCGGAGCGTGGTTTTCGCATCGTTCCACGCTTCAATTTTGAGCTGAGTGGTGGCCAGCAGCAGTGTCGCGTCGTCGAGGATCTCTTTATCTCCGGAGGCCTCAGACAGTTCGATCAGGCTGGTGATGGCCTCACGCTGGTGCCCCAGCTCGGTGCGCGCGAGCGCAAGCTGATACGTGGCTGCGGGGCTGTGGGCTGCGTCGTCTTTGTAGCGCACGGATTCTAGCATCGCTTGTTCGGTTTCGTGCCAGCGCCCCTTCCCAGCGTGTTCGAGGCCAGTTTGGTAGGCGAGCAGCGAGAGCTGATTCTTGGCTTGCTCGGCGGCATGCTGAAAAACAAGTCGTTCTGTAGCGGTGAGTTTCAGCTTTGCGACTTCCGAATAGCCGTCAATGACTTCTTTATAATTCTTCTGTTCGATCAGTCCGTAAAAATCGGCGGCGGCGCGGGCAGCACGCGTGGTGCGTTCTTCGCGCTCTTGGGCCGACTTCAACTCCTTATCGAGCTGGGTCACGGCATCGCGGGTGTCCTTCGTCTCAGCGCGAACAGCATCCAGCTTCAGATCCCAGGCCAACTTCACGGCCACCAGAATGATCACCGTCGTGATCACATAGGCTGTTGCCGTGCTGAACACAGCGCGCCGATCGGAGCCTTGCTGGCGTTTAGCAATGCTTTTCAAATCAGCTGCAAGGGCGTTCACCAGATTGTTCGTCTTGATGGACAGGGAGCGGCCTTCGACAATCTCGCGCTTGATCTCCTCTAGCTCGTACTCGTCCATTGCCCGGTTCGCCCTCCTCTCCGAGTATCTCCCTCGGGGCATGCCCGCAAGCGACGTCCCCAGCTGAAAGCTGATTTTCCTCGCGAAGGCAGCGCTGAAACCCCGGCCTCTAGGCGAACCACGGGTGTTCTCTGACCGGAACCGAACAAGCTGGCTTTTTTCTGGAAGGGCTGTGCGCTATGAGGCGCCCCATGGATACCAGCGACATTCGCAAAGGGCTCAAGCTCATGCTGGACGGTCAGCCCTACATCGTCACCGATTTTCAGTTCGTAAAGCCTGGTAAGGGGCAGGCTTTTACGCGCACGAAGCTTCGAAACATGCTGACAGGCAGCAATCTCGAACGGAATATTCGTTCGGGAGAAAGATTTGACCCGGCCGATGTGGAGGACAAAACCCTCCAATATATCTACCCCGAGGGCGAGGCGTATGTGTTCATGAGCTCCACGAGCGGCGAGCAAGTGAGCGTTAACAAGGACGTGGTCGGCGATGATGCTGACTTCTTGATCGATGGTATTGAAGTGACGATCACGATCTATCAGGGCAATCCTGTCAGCATCTCACTCCCGCCGCACATTATCGTTCAGGTGACTTCCACGGAACCGGGCGTTAAGGGCGATACTGCCACCAACGTCACCAAGCCGGCTACTGTTAGCTCGGGTGCAACCGTCGGTGTCCCGCTGTTCGTCGGCGAGGGCGATTGGATCCGCATCGACACCCGTTCGCGCAGCTACTTGGAGCGCGCTAAGGCCCCCTGAGCTTGGAATAGCACCGGGCGCCCTGCTTCAAGGCAAGCGACGCGCTCCCCGCCATTCTGAATCACGCAGTCAGACAGCTCGCCAAACTCACTGCCCGGCTCCGCTGACCACAGTTCGTTGGCCGTGCCGGTTACCAATAGGCCAAAGGCACTTGGGACGACGAGGAGCTTGCCGTCCGCTGAGCGTGGCGTGCCTTGAAAATAGGGCAAATCTGCCAGGTTTTGACCGGGCGGGCCCACTTCTAGAGGCCCGACGAGCGCGTGCAGGAGTCCGTCTTTGAAGCCAAGCGGTGTGAGCGCAGACGGCCAGGGTTTTCTGCCGCCACAGCTTCCAGGCCGCGGCGCGAGGTAGGACGTGAGCACGGGTGGCAACGGCCGCCCCTCGAGATCGTTGAAGTTGAAGGTGATGAAGGGGGTATCGCACGGTTGGCTCATTCCAACCCAACTCAGGTTCGGCCCCACCACGGCTAACGGCCAGACGGGAAGCCCAGCGTCCGAATCAACCGGGTCAAGAGGTGCCTCCGGCACACCATCGGCATTGATTCGTGCGACACCAGCATCGGTTAACAACAGGAGGCTACCGCTTGTGTCGAACAGAAGTGGCGAATATCGCGGTGTCGGCAGCTTGCTTATCGCTTGGGCTCCAATCAAGATCTTGCGGGCGCCGCGCAGCGTCAGGCTCTTCTTGAAATCTGCTGTCAGCTTCTTCAAGGCGGCGGCGTCGGGTCTGCCCAGGTACCAGTCTGAGGTGGCAAGTGCTGCGAGGGCCTCCAGATACAATTTCTGTTTGAGTGCCGTTCGGAGCCGGACTTGGGTGATTTGAAAAGCCACCCTGTCTAAATTGCCGCAAGGCAGGGCCCCGCCGTCGGCATCGGTGATGCGGTAGGTTCCACTTTCGGCACACATCGCGGAATAAGTGCGAATGAGTGCTCGTAGCGTTGAGCTGGCACGCTTGGCGCCTCCCTTGGCCCCGCTCTTGGTCAGCGTAGCTGAAGCCAGTCTTCCAAAGGATTTAGCCGGTTCGGAGGGGTCGCGGGCAAAACCGAGTGCGCGGTCGAGCCACACGAGTGGTGCAGAGGCGCGTGCCACCGGATCAGCGTCTTCCCCGATCAGCGCGGTCACTTGGACATCATCAGCGTGATCCCCGTCGCGATCGGTGGAGTCGACACTGAAATCTTGGGTCTCGCCGGGCGGCGGAGGGGCGACGCGAAGTGTTAAGAGTGAAAGGCGAGCTCCGAACGGGCTGAGAACGAGCAGCGCGCGATTGGGTGCGCGGGCAATGAGTGGGGTTTGGCAGTCGGCGCGAATATCGAGCGTTAGCGTGTGCGGGCCGGTTTGGTTGAGTGCCACCTGCTGTTGGCAATCGGCTGCCGTCGGGATGAAACTGGGGAGGTTGACGAGTAGGCGCGGTGCTTTTCCTGCCTCAAACAGCCAAGCTGAAGGCTGAGCCGCAGGATCGCGCAAAGCGGGGGACGCCGCGTCCGCTGTGGGGACCGGTATGAGCCAAGCGACGGTTTCCAGTCGAGAGTCCTCGTTGAAGTCCGAACTCAATGCTTGGCCAAACACAAAACCAGGAGGCGCCACGAGCTCTTGATCGCCCAACCGCCAAGTGGGCGCATTCTTCGGCGCGAGCTCTGAGCGACGGCTCACGAACGGGGGTGCGCCAGCAGCTGCGGTTAACCCGGCAGACGAACCTGGAGAGCTCAGCCCCGCCTGGCTGTGCCCGGATGCCACCGCAAACGGAGTGTAGGGCTTGTCCTTTTCACAACTCTGGCACCCGCACGCCAACAACGCCAAGAAGCCGAGCGCTGCCTTGATTGGGGAAAAACTTCGCGATGCTAAGCTAGGCAAGTGCTGCAAGAAAAACTCCAGATTAACTTCCCGTAAAGGCCGCCGGCCGTTTGGCGCTGAAGGCCAACATGCCCTCTTGCGCATCGGAAGTGTCGAAGAGCCCGCCAAAAGCTCGGGTTTCTCGGCCAAAAGACCGAGCCCGAGACCCTTCGCCATCTGCGTTGAGCAGCTGTTTGGCCTTCGCCACGGCGAGCGGGGCGCCATTCGCAAATCGGTAACAAAGCTCCAATACCTTCTCGAGCAGGCTTGCGTGAGGGAAGACGGCATTGACCAGCCCAATGCGCGCTGCTTCTTCGGCGTCGAGCACGCGCCCCGAATAGATCAATTCGCGTGCATGCCCCAGGCCCACGCGCTCAGCCAAGCGCACGGTGCCGCCAAACCCGGGGATCAACCCGAGAGTTGTCTCCGGTAAGCCAAAGCGCGCTTTCTCGGAGGCAACCATGAAATCAGCACACAGCGCCAGCTCAAGACCCCCGCCGAGAGCAAATCCGTTCACCGCCGCCACGATCGGAAATGACGCACCTTCCATCAGTTTTCCAAGCACCTGTCCCGTTTCGCTGAAACGCTCGGCCGAGGCGCTGTTCATGCCTGCCATTTGGCTGAGATCCGCGCCGGCAACGAAGGCTTTTTCGCCCCATCCCATCAGCACACAGGCTCGCGGTTCTCGGCCGTGCACAAAGCTCTCCTCGAAGTCCCGGAACACTACTGATAGCTCGTCGATCATCTGCTGGTTGATAGCATTCAGTTTGTCGGGTCGCTTGAGGTGCACGATCCGCACTTTGGCGTCGCCCGAGAGTGCGATCGTTTCAGGTGTCTTCATTCTGCCACCCTAGCCGACTCGGCGAACAGCGTGGCGGGCTCGATGCGTTTGCCTCGTTCGTCGTAGTCGTAAAAGCCGCGCCGGCTCTTTCGGCCCAATCTGCCTGCCGCCACCATATTTCGAAGCAAGGTGCTGGCCCGATATTTATTGTCGCCAAACTCGGCCTGCAAGACCTCCGTGATGGCGAGCACCGTATCTAGTCCGATTAAATCCGCGAGCTCAAGCGGACCCATCGGATGGTTGAGTCCAAGGCGCGCGCCTTGGTCGATATCTTCGACGCTCGCAAGATCTTCCTGAAGCGCAAAAATGGCTTCATTCACCAGCGGAACCAACATCCGATTCACGACGAATCCAGGGTGGTCGCGACTCACGATCACTTCTTTCCCAATTCGCTGGCAGAGCGCGCGTACTGAAGCAAGAGTGCCTTCACTAGTTTCCAAGCCTCGGACGATCTCCACCAGCTTCATCAACGGCACCGGGTTCATGAAGTGAAGCCCCACCACCGACGCGGGGCGAGTCGTGACCGAGGCTAGGCGCGTGATGGAGATGCTCGACGTGTTAGACGCCAGAATGGCGTGGGGTTGCGCGAGGGCGTCGGCGTCCTTCAGAAGCTTGAGCTTCAGTTCGAGGTTCTCGGTGGCCGCTTCAATAATGAGATCCGCCTCCGCTACGCCGGAATCGGTTGACTCAAGACGCCCTTCGATCCGGGTGGCTGCCTCTGCACTGAGTTCGTTTTTCTGAACCAAGCGTCGAACGAAATCGAGCACCTTCGCGCGGCCGGCTGTCGCACGTTCCAAGCTGATGTCGGAGAGCAAAACCCTGTATCCAGCGCTCGCGAAGACCTGTGCGATACCGCCACCCATTTGGCCTGCGCCGAGCACACACACGGTCTTAATTTCGCTGAGAGTCATGTAGTGTCGCTAACGCGTCGCCCAATCCAGGGCAAGCAAATGGCCAAACACCGCCGCCTACTTAGGCCAGCGGGCCCAGCTCGACGGCCGGAAACGACTCAGCTTGGCCAAGAAACGCGGCTCAGCGGCGCACGCTGCGCGGGCTCGAACGTTCTGCGGAGGGAGACCTTCACATAGTTCTAAAATTCGGTCCGCGACTTCCCTGAGCATAGTAAAAAGGAACCAAAATGGATTCAAATACCATCCGCTCGCTCCTCGGCACACTTCAGAGTGATCCAGATTCAACCGACGCCTGGCAGCGGCTCAAGGAGGCGGCTGGTGCTTCGGAGGGAGATCTGAGCCGCACAGAGTTCATGCGGCTCATCGATGCCGCTCGCCTCCGACACTCTGAACGCGGCGAGTGGGAGGCATTCGCGGGGCTGCTCGCGATACAAGCGGATGCAGCCCAAGGACTCGCACACGAAGCAGATCTCGTGCTGGAGCTCGCACGCGTCCTCACGGATCAACTCTTCAACGACGAACAGGCCACCACAGTCTTTCAGCGGTTCCTTGAGCTTCGACCCAACGATGCCACGGCGCTATCGGCGCTGGAGGATGCAGCTGCCAAGCGGCAACGCTGGCTGGAGCTCGTGCAAAGCTATCTGTCCGAGGCAGAGCAAGCATCCGACGATCTCTACGCAAGTTCTATGTTCATGCGCGCGTCGGAAATGGAGTTTCGTTTCGCAGGCGAGGCTGGGGATCTCGATGTTGCGGCGGAGCGGTTGGAGCGCGCCGTGCGCCTCGATTCCAGCAACGAGCGTGCGGGTCATCTTTTGGAGCGTCTCTATCGGAAGCAAGCGAAGTGGGAGGAAGTTGCGCGGGTACTCGAACGGATGGCGGATCGCGGTCAAACGCAACAGAGTCGAGCGAGTTCGGGCATCCGCTTGGCGCGCTTGTATGCCAAATGGCTGGAGGATAAGGAACGCGCGGCACAGGCCTATGAACGGGTTCTACGCAGTGATCCGAATAATTCTGAGGCGATGGAATTCTTGTCCGAGTTCTATTCGGGCGAGAGCCGTTGGGATGATCTGGTGCGCTTGTACGAAAACGAGCTCAAGCACAAGGAAGCCAGCAGTGGCGAACGCTTGGGGGATTGTCTGCAAATTGCGGTCATCCATTGGCGGAAGCGCAGCAGTCTTGAGGATGCGGAGCCCTGGTTTGAACGCGTTCGGAAGTTGGAGCCGGCGCACGCGGGAGCTTTAGAATTCTATCGAGTCTATTGTGACGCCAAGGGCGATGATGGGAAATTGCTTGAGATCCTCCAGAATGCACAGCGCGCGATTCCCGATCAGGCCAAGCGAGCCGTTCTCGCCAAAGAAATTGCGAAGCTTGCCGAAGGTCAAGAAAATGCTCAGAAGGCTATCGAGCAATATCGGAATATCCTGCGCCAAAGTCCGGATGACGACGACGCGAGAAGCTCACTCAAGCGCTTGTATCGCCAAACGCAAGGCTACAATGCCTTAGTGGAGCTCCTGCGCCAAGAGCTGGAACGCGTGCCGAACGAAGAGCAGAGCGCACGCTTGCTCATCTTGCGCGAGGTCGCGTCGGTCTACCGCGAGCACATTCGCAGTGATACCGCGCTCGTCTCCATACTCAACCAAATCGTACAGCTTGATGAGAAGCTCGATCAAAACGATGTGGTAGAGGTGCGCGAGCTTGTTCAGCTTTATGAAAAGCTGGCACGCTGGCGCGATCTCCTCACAACGCAGCTTCTTTTGGCAGAAATTTCTCCAGATCTAGAGGAGAAGAAGAACCTGTACCGAGTGGCCGCACGCCGTTGGCTTGACCAATTCTCCAACGCTCAACAGGCCACGGACGCGTTTGCAGCCCTCCTCAAGTTGGCGCCAAGTGACGTCGAGGCGCGTGAGCGGTTAGAGGAGCTCTACCGAAAGCGACGCGCATGGACCGAGCTTTACGCACTCTACGCAGGGGAAGTCGATGATGCGAAGGGCGAGCGTAAGCTTTCTATTCTGCAAGAAATGGCGCGCTTAGCGGCGGAGAGGCTGCAGCGCCCGAGCGATGCGATCTTGCTCTACAAGCAGATTCTGGATGCTGAGCCAGGACGCCTCGCGGTGCTGGACGCTCTCGAACGCATCGCAGAAAAAGCACGCGATCTGGAGAGTTGGGCGGATGCGATCAATCGACGTGTGTTCGCCAGCGCGGCTCTGGAGGAGAAACTCAATCAGTTGCAGAAGCTCGGCGGGGTCTACGCTGATCAGCTGAAGGATGAGGCGCGTGCGCTCGAAGTTTGGCGGAGGATCCTGGAATTGTCGCCTGGGCAAGCCAGAGCCCTCCGCGTCTTGCGAGATGCGTACGTCCAAAACGGTGACTACTCCGCGCTTGAAGCCCTCTACGCGTCACAGAATGATTGGGAGGGATTGGCGGAGGTGTTGAGCAACGCCGCTGACCGCGCGAAGGAGGACACGGCCAAGATCGAGCTCAGCTATCGTGCGGCGGCTGTCTACGCCGAGAAGCTGGGTCAGGGCGACAGGGCGTTTAGATCCTACGAACGCATCTTGAGCGTTTCCCCTAAGGACCTTCGCGCCATCGAAGCGCTGATCCCGCTCTACGAAGCGGAGGAAAAATGGGTGCGCCTGCCAGCTTTGTATGAGGTGCTGATTGAGCTTGCGCCCACGCGTGCCGAGCAGGTCGAAATCTACCAGAAGCTGATTGAGGTGGCGAGCAAGCGCCTTTCCAACAAGCAAGCCACGCTTGAGTACGCAGAGCGCGCGTATGAGCTCTCGCCGAATGACTTGAGTAGGCTCTTGGGCTTTGAAGTGGCGAGTCGAACCGCTGGCAATTTTCAACCGTTTGTCCTCAGTTTGGAGGCGATGCTGGCGAGAGTGGCTGAGCCCGTGGAGGCGGTTGAACGGGCGCCCCAGAAGAAGCGAGGGCGAAAGAAGAAGAAGACCGAGCAGTTAGCAGAGTCCGAAGATGGCGCGGTCACGGAGGAGATGCGTCGCATGCTTGAGAAGAAGCTCGCTGAACTCTATGCGCAAGAACTCGGTCGGACTGAGGACGCGGTTCAGGCCTACAAGAACTTGGTAGAAGCAAACCCAAGGGATGCCTCGACGGTCGCCACTTTTGAGGCGCTGTTGAAGAAAGAACAGCGTTGGGATGACTTGCGTTGGTTGCTAGCGATTGGCGTTGAGCACGCCTCGGAAGAAGAGCGCGTGGGCTTGCTGGTGAGCTGGGCGGAATTGGAAGAACAGGGCCTTTCTGACCCCGGCCGCGCCATCGAACGCTATCGTCGTGTGCTTGAGATCGAGCCAGAGAATCTGGGCGCTTTGGAACGACTCTCCGCGCTGCTTTTGGGCGCCACTGAATACGCAGCCGCAGCTTCCGTGCTCGAAGTTCTTACGCAGCTGCTTTCGGGTGATGCGCGCGCGGGGCGCCTGATCGCTCTCGGACGCCTCTACCTGGCGTCGTTGAATCAGCCAGAGCTCGCCCTCGAACGGGCGTCTGAAGGCTTGGAATCCCCCGTGTGGCGTACCGAGGCCATTTCCGTGTTGGAAGGATTGCTCGCGGTCCGGTCCGTTCAGGCGGCGGCCGCCAAGGTGCTGGCAGCGGAGTACCGCGAGGTGGGTCAGGGGCAAGACGAAGTGCGCGTACTCACGCTGCTCTTGGCGGAGACCCCTGACCTAGAAGATAATCTACAGCTGTTGCTGCGCATCACGGAAGTCTACGAAAAAGGACTGTCTTCTACGGGACGGGCTCTGGATACGATGCTGCGCGCCGTGCGAAAATTCCCGACAAAATTGGAGTTGTGGGACCGCGCTGAAGATCTTGCACGTCTGGCGAGTAAACCGAGCGAGCTTGCGGAGGTGTTTCGGGAGGTGTTGAGTGGGGAGCTTTCAACGGAACTCGTGGCAGAACTCTGTGGGCGGGCAGCGCGGCTTCACGAGGATCGCCTGGGAGATCCGATTGGTGCCACTCCCTATCTGGAGCGCGTGCTCGCCTTGAATCCCGGTGATGAGGCCGCCTTTCAACGGCTGAAGGACATTCTCACAGCGGCTGAGCGCTGGAGCGAGCTTGAGTCGTTTTACGACAAAGCCTCCGAAGGCACCGAAGATATCGTGCGGCGCGTGGATATGCTGGTTGAAGTTGCGCTTATTTGCGAGGAAATCATCGAGAATCCCGAGCGCGCGATGCTCTATTACGAGCGCATTCTCGCCAACCAACCCGCGCATCCGTTAGCTAACGAAGCACTCCTGCGTCTCTACGCGAAGCTGGGTCGGCAACGCTCGCTGTCAGAGCTCCTAGAAAAACGCCTGGCAACCGTCGACGGCGAAGAGCTGATCTCCACAAAGAATCAGCTCGCTCGACTCAAGTTGGAACTCCTCGAGCCGGAGCAGGCGATCGGGCACGTTGAGGACGTTCTGGCGCTTGAGCCACAGGACTACGTTGCGCGTGAACTCGCGGAACGCATGCTCGATATCGGCGATCTTCGGACGCGGGCCGCGCGCCAGTTGGAGGTGGTCTACGAAGCACGCCGAGAGATGCGGTTGCTCGATAAGATGTGGGTGATTCGGCTCTTGGATTTGCGAAAACAGGAAGCGCTCCTGTCTGATAAGGAGCCGATCTTGGCGGAGAGGCGCGAGCTTTTGCAGAAGATGGCGGAGTTGCGCGATGAAAAGCTCCACGACGACGAAGCGGCGCTCGAAAGTTTGGCAGAGCTGGTGCCGCTCGTGCCGTCCGACGAAGGTTCGCGCGGGCGCCTGCTCGAGGTGGGTGAGCGGATGGCGGCACACGAGCGAGTAGCAGGCGTGTTGCTGGAGGCGGCAAAACACGTGGAGGTATCGAGTGTTCGGGGAGAAATTCTGCTCCAAGCGGCTGGCCTCTACGAAGGTCCACTCAAGGATGAGGCGAGGGCCGAAGCCACGTATCGAGAAGTGCTGGGCCTGGACGAGTTCGATCGAGAGCTTGTCCTCACGGCGGCCCGTGCGCTGGAACCCATCTACGAACGAGCGCTTTCCTACACCCGGCTCGCTGAGATCTACCGCGCCATCATCCGGCACGAGACGGAGCCAGCCGCGCGCGTGATCACTTTCGGCAAGCTTGGAAACTTAGCGTCGACGGCCTTGAATGATCCAGCGGCCGCAGTCAGTGCGTGGGAGGCGCGTTTAGGAGAGCTTCCGGATGATGCGGAAGCCCTCCGTGCCTTGGATGCGTTGTTCGTACAGACGGAGAATTGGTCTGAGTTGGTGGAGGTGTTGGAACAGAGGTTTCAGCTTGCAACGGCTGCGCCTGATCAACTCGGCTTTCTCCTGCGGGTGGCTGAGGTGCAGCGCGATAGACTGGGTGCCGTCAGTGACGCAATCGATAGTTATCGGCGTCTGGTCGAGTTGTTCGGAGCCACTCAAGGGAGCCTTTCTGCGCTCGAACAGCTTTTTGAAGAATCCGAGCGTTGGGGGGAGCTGGCAGAGGCTCTCGAACAGCATCTGGGTATTACCGAAGAGAAAGCTGTTCGCCTGGCGCTATTGGCACACCTGGGGAGCGTGAAGCACCAGCATCTGCATGATGTCGAAGGGGCGTTGGAAGCCTATCGCAGAGCGCTCTCGATTGACGCCGAGGATGTTCCAACCGAGGCGGCGCTCGCTCGCTTCTTGGATGCCGAGGATCCTGTCACACGGCGTGAAGCGGCCGAAACCCTTCACCCCATTTACGAGGCCGCTGCCCACCACGACAAGCTGCTTCGCGTGATCGAGATCGAAGTGGAAACCAATGAGGATCCCTTCGTCAAGCTCGAGAGATTGGGGCAGGCACTGGCGATCGCGGAGGGTGCGCTCAAGGATCCGCGCCGCGCGCTGGGCTACGTGAAGGGCGCCGTTCGCTTAGCGACCGGCAGCGCAGAACTCCCCGCGTGGCTCGTGCACCTAGAGCGGTTGGCTGAAAGTCTTTCAGCCCACCCGGAGCAGGTAGCGTTGCTACGAGAAATCGCTCCGGAAGTGCTCGATGGTGATGTGCAGTTGGAGATTTATCACAAGATTGCAGGGGTAACTCGCGAACGCCTGAAGGAGCCGCTGCTCGCGCAAGAGTATTACGAGAAAGCGCTTGAGCTGAAACCCGATGATCGGGCATCGCTGGTGGCGCTTGAGTCACTGTTCGAGGAGCTGGGTCAATCTGACAAGCTGCTTCAGGTTATCGAGCGTCGAATTGATGCCGCGGATTCGGAAGCTGAGCAAAAGCAGTTTTTGTATCGGAAAGCGCGCTTGCTCGCGACGGCGCTCAAGGACCAGGAAGGCGCGGTGGAGGCTTACCAGCGTATCTTAGACTTGGCGCTGGAGGTTGAAGCACTCCACGCGCTCGAGAAGCTGTATGCTGAGATGGAGCGCTGGACGGACCTTGTGGAGCTCTATCAACGGCAGATCGACGCCAAGATCGAGTCCGCACCGAATTTGCGCGTGAAGATCGCGGCGGTATTGGGAGAACGTCAGGGAGACGTCGCTCGCGCATTGGAGGAGTTGGAAGCGGCGCTTGCTGAAAATGCCCAGCACGAAGGAACGCTTGCGGCGCTTGAACATTGGCTCACGCAGGCAGAATCATCCAGTGAGCGCGCCCGTGCGGCAGAGATCCTAGAACCCGTCTATTTGCGTCGCGCAGCTTACGACGATCTGATGCGGGCATTGACGACACGCCTCGATCACGCGACCGATCCGGACGAACGCCGAACCCTCTTAACGCGCCTTGCAAAGCTCTACGAAGAGCAAAAGGAGGACTATGCTCAGGCGCTCGAAACCACTGCCCGGATGTTGCCTGACGCGCTCGACGATGAATCGGTCGTGAGCGAACTCGAACGGCTCGCTAAGGTGGCCGGCGGGCAGGCGCGGCTCGCAGAAATCTACGCAGTGGAGCTCGGGAAGCTGTCCCAAGACGACACGGCCACGGCGAAGCTTGCGCGACGAACAGGCGAGCTGTTTGCCCATCTGGGCAAGACGGAACGGGCACTCCAGTTTTACCAGCGAGCCCTGGATTTTGAGCCGGAAAGCAAGGAGCTGTTTGGGAATGTCGACGGACTCTTGGAGCGCACTCAGCAACACGCCGCACGCGTGGAGCTCTACCGAATGGCGCTTGAGCATCGCGACGAAACGTCCGAACGGTTAGCTGCATTGCATACGATCGCGGCTCTTCAGAGAGGTGCGCTGGGCGAGCCCGAGCAAGCGATCGCAACGTATCAGGAAGCGCTGACGATCGACGATACCGACAGCGTCTCTTTGGCCGCACTGGCGGACCTTTATCGGGCCGGGATGCGGTTTCAGGACTTGGCAGCTTTGTTTGAGCTCCAGGCGGAATCTGGGCTGGGTGCGGAGGCGGTCACGGTGCGCTTGGCGTTAGCCCGGATTTACAGAAAGGAGCTGTCGGACGCGGGACGCGCCGTTGATCAACTCGAAACCGTGCTCGAACTCGATGCTTCGAATGCGGAGGCTCTGGTTGAACTGGAAGAGCTCCGAAGTGAGCCCGAGCAGAAGCTGCGCGTGGTTGAGATTCTGAGGCCGCTCTACGAGGCCAAGGATGATTGGCGACGCCTCATTCAGCTCAACGAAGATCGCTTTCAGATTTCGACAGACGTGCTCGATCAAGTGAATATTTTGAGGGAAACGGCCGAGCTGTGGCGTGAGCGCGGCAAAGATCTGGATAAGGCGCGTCGGGCTTTGGAAGAAGCAGTGAAGCTCGACCCCGAGGATTCACTGGTACGTGAAGAGTACGAACGTGTCGTACGCACGGCTGGAGCCTTCGATGCGCTGGCAATCTTTTACGAGGAACTGCTCCAAGGACAGCCGGAGCTCAGGGACAAAGCACCACTGCTCGCGACGCTTGCAAGAATCCACGATAAGGAGCGAGATGACGCGCGCGCTGCCCTGCACGCCTACAGTCGCTTGCACCTTTTGGAGCCTCTGGAGCGAGAGCCACTGCAACGCATGCAGGAACTCGCAGTCTTGTTGGGCGATTGGCCGCGTTTGGTTGAAGTTCTCCAATCCAAAGCGCAGCTCGCTCCTGACGATGAAGAACGGGCCGCATCGTTTCGTTATGTTGGCGAGGTGCGTCGCGACATGCTGTCTGATCGCACGGGAGCCGCCCACGCCTACGAAGAAGCTCTCGACCTTGAGCCTGACCACACCTTCACGCTCGACTGCCTAATTGAGCTCTACGAAACTGCTGGAAACGCCGTTCGGCTCGTGGAGCTCTACGAACAGCGCCTGCAGCTGACGGACGAGGATGATGCGGAACTTCGTTATCAGCTAAGAATGAGTGCAGCGCGCGCTTTCGAGAAAGATCTTGGAGAGAACGGCCGTGCGATTGATCTGCTTGAGCGTGCCCTGGAAGAGCGGCCACGGGATGCGGACGCGCTCTCCGAAGTCCAACGGCTCTACGAGTTGGAGCAGCGCTTCGGGGACTTACTGCAGAGCTTGAAGGGGGAGGTGGATGCGGCCACCGACAGGGTTCAAAAACTGCTGCTGCGGCGTCGGATCGCTAAATTGCTGACCGTTGAGCTTCAGAATTTCGATGAAGCCTTGGATGAATATGCCGGGATCCTTGGGGAAGATGCATCCGATACTGAGGCGCAACTTGCAGTGGCAAGCATCGCCGCCAACAACGATCTGCAGCGCCAAAGGGCGGCCGAAATCCTGTTGCCCGTGCTGCGAAACGGGGAAAACTACGAACAGCTGGTTTCGATGCTTGAGCTCGCTCTGACCGTTGCGACTGAAGCCTCGGAGCGCGTCGGCATCTTGCGCGAAATTGCCCGCGTGGAAGAACAATCACTCTCGCGCAAGCCTGAGGCCTTCGCGGCGTTGATGCACGCGCTCAGCGAAGCACCAGCGCTGGCTGAGCTCCACTCAGAGGTGGAACGCTTGTGTGCGACGAAGGCTGATTACGGTGCCTATGCCGAACGGCTCGAAGAACGCGCCTTGGCCACGTTCGACCCCGAGCTGGCTTGTGATCTCTTCTCGCGGCTCGGGCGCATCGCCGAAGAACAATTGAAGGATGATGTGCGCGCCACCGCTGCCTATGTGCGCGCCATCGAGCAAGCTGGAGATCAGCCCGAGCTTCTGGGTGCCCTGGATCGTCTCTACGCGCGTCTTGGTCGCGCGGAAGAGCTCGCCGATATCTTGGAGCGGCGCGCGCTTGCGGAGTCCGGGCCGGAGACTCAGGCCGAAATCTACCATCGGCTGGGTAAGTTGCAGATCGACGAGTTTAAATCGTTTGATCGAGGGCTCTCATCCTTGCGCATGGCGCTTGAGCGCGAACCCAATCATGGGGGCGCAGTGTCCGTCTTGGAATCGCTCACTTTGGACCGAGACCTCTTTGAGGAGGTCGCGGAGCTTCTGGAAGTCGGTTATCGGAGTGCAGGCCAGACTGATCGTTTGGCTCGGCTCTACGAGAAGAGAGTAGGATTTGCCCAGCAACCGGAGGAGCGTGTGGAGATGCGGCGCGACCTTGCGCGTGTGCTTGAGGAAGATTGTCGCGATCCGAAAGCGGCTCAGCGAGTTCTTCAAAGCGGTCTCAAGGATGCTCCGGGCGAACCTCTGCTGCTCGAAGAGGTGGAGCGGCTTGCCGCTTTGACGGCGGATTGGCAAAGCGCCACCGAAGCATTTCGGGATGCTATTGCGTCCAGTAAATTGTTGGGTTCGCAGCGTACTGCGGAATTGTTGGAGAAGCTTGCTGCGTGGTATGAGAACCACCTCAAGGACAGACCGGCCGCGGAGGCCGTACTTTTGCAGGCCTTGGGTGAGGAACCCACACGGGAAGAACTCCTGCTCAGCGTTGAACGCCTTCAGCGTGAGCCGGGGCGCGAACGAGATCTGATCGCCACGCTGGAGCGGCGTGCGAATTTGTCTCTGGACGCTGATCGCGAAGGCATTCTGAGAGAAGCAGTAGGGTTGGCGCGCAGCCTGGCAGATTCAGCTCTTGCTGAGCGTCTGCTCCGCAACCTCTTGGCGACCGAGCCTGACAGTAGTTGGGCGCTGGCCGAGCTGACGGGCATCGCCGTGGCTTCGGGCAACTTCAAGGAAGCCTTTGAGCTGCTCGTGAGGCGGAGTGAGCTCGGTGCCGAGGGGGAATCAGTGCTCGATTTGCGCCGTCAGGCCGCTCGGATCGCCGACGCGCAGCTTGGGGATGCCGCGCGTGCCACCAACCTCTACGAGCAGCTTTTGGAGAACGACCCTACGGACGCAGAGAGTGTGGCGATGTTGCGGAAGCTCTACACGGCCGGAGGAGCTCCGCAAAAGCTGGCTGATTTGCTGGAGCGCTTGGTAGACGAAGCGGATTCTCCAGGTGCGCGCCGCCAGTTGCGGATGGATTTGGCGAAACTCCAGGCCGAAGAGCTGGCTGCGCCTGAACTGGCGATCGAGCTCTTGCGTGCAATTCTTGAGAGCGATCCCGGCGAATCCGACGCGGTGGTGTTTCTCAGCGAGCTGCTCGAAAAGTCGGGGAAGGATGAGGATCTCGCGGAATTGCTGCGCTCGCAGATCGAGCTTGCCGCGCGGCGCGGCGACACAGAAAATGAATTGAGATTTCAAGTGCGGTTGGCTGAAATCTGCGAGAACCGTCTGGCGGATCGCCCGCGCGCCATTCAGGTTTACGAAGAAATAGCCACGCGTGACCCACGGAATGTGGGAGCGCTCAGTGCTCTAGTCCGTCTTTGTCGGCAAGAAGGCAACCTGTCTCAATCGGCTGGGTTTCTAGAGAAGCTACTTGATACCAGTGAGGGTTCGCGAGCGCGCGAACTCGCCGAAGAGCTCGCAGCGCTCCGGCTTAGCCTTGGCGAGGAGCGCGCCGCCGCAACCGCTCTTGAGCGAGCGCTCGGCTTCGATGACAAGAACACAAAGATCATCGAGCAGTTGACGGGCCTCTATGAAAATCTTGGAGAGTTTTCCAAACAGGCGGCGCTTTTCGCAGCCCAAGCTGAGCACGAGCCCTCCGTGGATGCAGCTATCTTGCTACTCCGAAAGGCTTCGGCGGTGGAAAGTGAGCGCTGTCAGAATCTGCAGGGCGCGGCTGGGTTGCTGAAAAGAGCGAGCGATAAAAAGCCCGCAGATCGCGAGCTTTTGCTCGAATTGTGCGATGCTTACAGTGCCGCGGGCCAAGCGAAACAGGCCATCCTTGCGCTCGAACAAGTGGTCGCGAGCTATGCTGGCAAACGTGCCAAGGAGTTGGCTGAAGTTCACCGTCGATTGGCTAACGCCTACCGTACCGAGGGGGACATCGCGCGCACGCTCGAAGAGCTGGACAAGGCTTTTCGCATCGAGCCTGGCAACATCAGTGTGCTGAAACAGCTTGGGCTGGTGGCCCTAGAAGCCTCTGACCTCAAGAAGGCTCAACAGATGTTTCGCGCGCTATTGCTGCAGAAATTTGACGCCAAGAGCCCCATCAGCAAAGCAGAGGTGTTCATGTATCTCGGAGAGATTCATGAAAAAATGGGAGAGGCCGACAAAGCCCTTCAAATGTTTGAGCGCGCCGTGCAAACGGATCCAGCGCTCAGCCAAGCGGCGCAAATGCTGGCAGCCTTGCGGGCCAAGTAGCCCGAGGCTTAAGCGTTTTATGGCTCAGGTGGTGATGATCAACGGTCGGCTAGTGCCGGCAAACGAAGCCGTTGTCAGCGTGTTTGATCGGGGTTTTCTATACGGCGATTCGGTGTTCGAAACGCTCCGGACGTACGGTGGGGTGCCCTTTCGTTCGGCGCTCCATTGGGAACGCCTCCGCGCAAGTGCCGAGCGCGTGTTCATCGAGTTGCCGGTCGCTCCGGATACGATCGATCAAGAAGTTCGTGCAGCAGTTCTAGCGGCTCAGAATTCTGAGAGTTACGTGCGCGTTGTGGTGACCCGAGGCACGGGCGATACGCTGGGGCTCGATCCGGCGCTCGCGAATCAGCCAACCCGCGTCATCTTGGTGGGGCCGCTCATGGCCCCGGCTGCGGCCGCGTATGCCGAGGGCGTGTCGGTAATTAGCTACCGTACTTCACGGGTTGCAGACGACACCGAGGCATCGGGCGCCAAAGTGGGGAACTACTTAGTGGCAGTGTTGGCCATGCGTGAGGCCAAAAAACATGGCGCTCTGGAAGCGTTGATCGTCGATGGCAGCGGGCGGGTCCTAGAAGGTGCCACCTCCAACATTTTTATGGTGAATGCCGGGGGCCTTTTGACCCCACCCCTCGAACTCGGGATTTTACCAGGTATCACCCGCCGCACGGTGCTCGAATTGGCGGAGAGTCTCGGCATCCCGCGCGAAGAACAGGCGCTTCGCTTGACGGATCTTTTGCAGGCGGACGAAGTTTTTATCACTTCGAGCATCCGCGAAATTCTTCCAGTGGTGCGGATCGACGGAAACCCAATCAAGGCAGGGCAACCCGGATCGATCACTCAAAAATTGCTGAAAGAATTTCGAAGATTCGCGCTCGAGACGAATTGTTAACCGGAGCTGATTGCGGCGCGGCGTTCTAGGCGCTCTCAGTCACGGGCAGTGCGGCGGGGGCGTCACTCGCGGGAGTATCAGTCAAAATGGCTGGTGTTTGCGCCACGGGGATCGTGAGGCGGCCATTGTTTTGCGAAAGAATGAGGCCAATCGCCTTCTCAAAGAAGCCCTTGAGGAATGCGACCTCGTGCGGCGGATCGGTGATGAGCCCAGCTTTTTCGATCACGTGGATGGTGGCGGCCACTTCCAGCGCCTGAGTCTCGCCATCTCGCTGCAGGATCCCCAGCGCGCAGTCCTTCATCAAGGCCGCTATCTCTTGCCGGCGTTCAGGTGAAAAGTAGCGATCGGTTGCGAGCAACGTTTCGGCTTCAAGATGCTTCTGGAGCTCTTCCTGGGGTGGTTCGGTGCCGGGTGTGAGGTGCGTTCCGATGCTCTGCAGGAGTTCAGCGATGGCGGATTGGGATGGGAACCAGGAGCGGAACTCCGGCATGGTGTGGAGCTTCAGCGAGGTCTTGGCGAGTGTGCGTGCGTCGTCGTCCGCAAGCTCTAGTCCTTCCGACTCGAAGGGGTGTGCCACAACGTCTTCCGGGACGGGTCCAAGCAGTGCTTGGTTGCTCGTCCAGCCGAGGGGCACGGGCAACTTCGTCTCGGCGTGCAGGCGGTGACCTGCGGCAATCCGAAAGCGAGCCCATTCAACCGGCACCTGAACCGCGCGACTGTCGGGTACAGGCAGGGCACGCTGTAGGGCATCCTTGAATTGAGATTGGCTCAACATCCCACCTTCCACGCGCCGGATCCCTAGGGCTGGATGTACAAATACAAACACCACGTGATGGTGCTTGGTGGCACTGCGCCGAACCACGACCAAACCAATGGTGGCATTATTGTCCGGTGGTATGAGCCACGCTTCATCGGTTGGTTCATCGGTGCGACTGCGCAACGAGACCACGTGGGACGGCTCATCGAACTTCACGCCTCTTGATTTCAGCACATTCAGCGCTCTTTTCGCTTCCTTCCGCGCCTTACCGCTGGGAGCGTCGGCCACGCTGAGCAGCGCCTCCGTGTTTGCCGATTCAACCCATTTTCGGATGAGTTCAGGATAGCGGTCGCCAGTTTTCTCAACAGCGGCCAGCGCTTGGCCTTTGGTGGCTTTGATCAAGGCTTCATCAATGGCTTTGGGCTGACTCATGGCGGGTTTGGCTCTTCCGAGATCTGCGCGATGGCATCGATCTCAACACGGGCTCCCTTGGGGAGAGCGGCGACTTGCACGGTTGCGCGGGCGGGTGGATGGGACCCAAAGTACGCACCATACACGGCGTTCACTTTGGAGAAGTCTGCGAGGTCGATCAGATAGATAGTGGTCTTCACCACGTTAGCGAGGGAACTGCCGCTGGCCTTGAGCACCGCTTTCAGGTTCTGAAGCACGCGTTCCGTTTGCGCTTCGATCGGCCCAGGAACAAGTTCGCCTGTTTCTGGATCAAGAGGAATTTGGCCACTCAAGAATGCGAACCCAGCTGCCAGCACCGCCTGGCTGTACGGGCCAATGGCCGCAGGCGCGTCAGGGGTTGAAACAGGAGTCCGCATGGGTGTCGGGCATCTTGGCCTCGGCATCCCTGCGAATCAAGCGGCGCGGGTGCGTTTGCACGTCTTTCTTCCTCCCTACGAGCCAAGATCCCTTCGATCGTCGATGGCGCGGCCGAGCGTGATCTGGTCAGCAAATTCGAGGTCCCCACCGTGTGGGATGCCACTCGCAATCCTCGAAAGCTTGAGGGCTCGTTTTCCGAGTTCACGCGCCAAGAACAGCGCAGTGGCTTCACCATCGACTGAGGGCGGTGTTGCGATGATCACTTCTTCAACATTTTCGGCTTCCGTAAGTCTTAGGAGTTGCTGAAGCGGCAGCTCTTCGGGGCCAATCCCGTCGAGTGGCGAGAGCAGCCGGCCCAGGACGAAATAGCGCCCGCGCATCGCCCCGCTGCGTTCAATAGCCAACAGATCCTGCACGCGTGCCACAATGCAGAGCAGCCGACCGTGGCGCCGAGGATCCGTGCACACCGTGCACAAGGAGGGTGGAGACAGCGCGCGCTCCGCGATGTTTCCACAGCGTTCGCACACAACAATGCTCGCAGAAAGCTCCGTGAGCTCGCGGCCCAGTTGATCGGACAAATCCGAGTGTTGGATCAGATACAAGGCGAAGCGTTGTGCCGTCTTCTCTCCAACGCCGGGGAAGCGGCTGAGAAGCTGGATCAAACGGGTGAGCTTAGAAGGTAGCATCGGCACTAGTGAAGTACGTCAGGTTCACCGAGCTTCAAGTCCTTAAGCTTTGCGCCCAGTACTTCGATGGCTAGCACGACGGCGGGGTGTTTCCGAGCCCGTTCGATGGCCTGTTTACGTGCCAGTTCGGCCTGTTCAGTTCGAATGCTAAGGAGCGACATGAAATCCCGTCCCTCGGGAGCTTCCAGCTTCTGACTGGCAGTTGTGGGAGAGCCAAAATGGTCGGAGAGTGCGGTCTCAAGCAGCGCCTGATTTTCGGGCGACCCGGCCTGCAGCGCAAAGACGCTTCCAGGCTCCCATGCCAACACGACGTTAGGAGCCGCAAGCGTCAGCGGCACCGCGTGTCCGAGATAGGCGCCTAACTCAGGGCGTATTGCCTCTAGCTTTTCGACGACCGATCGCCAGTGTTCGAGGAAAATAGGATCCTGCAACAGGCCGCCATTTCGGCCCTTGATGATGGCGGACTGCGGCGGCCGGGCGGACTCAGACCGTCGTTCCGGAAACTCAGGAAAGGGATGGGGTGTTAGTTCGGCCGCTTGGCGCGTGTAGGCTAACGGTTCGGATACCGGTGGCGGCTCGTCCGATGAGTCCGTGGGCGCGGGCCGGGCACTGGGCGGCGATTGTCCCTCGCGGCCGCGCGGGCGCATGTCTCCGCGGGGAGAGCCGGCGCTTGCAGCCGGTGGACCCTGAGGTGCGCGTGCCGGCGCTGGAATGGCGCGACCACTCAGTCGCCGTTCCAGTTGGGCAAGGCGCCCGATCAGGTCATCAATCGGAAGGAGTGGTGGCCTGCGCGCCAAGCGCACCAACAACATTTCCAGAGCGGAACGTGGGTGTCCGCTCTGGGCTACAGTGTCGAACCCTTCCGAAAACCCCTGGTGCAAACGGATCAGATCATCGAGCTCAGCACTCGCCGAAAGCGTGACGACATCTTTTCGCTCTTCATCCGCAAGATCGAGTAGCGCTTCAGGCTCCTTGTGAACCTTCGCCACCACTAAATCGCGGAGTAATGACAGGATATCCCGCGCCACATGCGCCAGATCGTAACCTTGCACCGCGAGGTCCGCGACCACCGACAAACAGCGGCCGGCGTCGCCTTTCACGAGCGACCCTGCGATATCATGCAGTACCTGGTGGCTGGCGACGCCCAGCACCTCGGCAACGCCAGCTCCTGTGAGCTCACTTCCAGCCCAGGCGATCACCTGATCGAGCAGGCTCATGGCGTCGCGCATGCTCCCGGCGGCTTCGCGCGCCACAATCGAGAGCGAGAGTTCGTCAGCCTTGAGGCCCTCTTCGCCAAGCACATAGCGCAGGCGATCAGCGATCAGTCGCGTCGGAATGAGCTTAAAATCGAAGCGCTGCACGCGGCTGAGGATGGTAACGGGGACTTTCCGCACCTCCGTTGTCGCGAAAATGAACTTCACATGTGGAGGCGGCTCCTCCAAGGTTTTCAAGAACGCGTTCCACGCGCTCTGCGAGAGCATGTGAACTTCGTCCACGATGAAGATCTTGTAGCGGTCGCGGGAAGGGCGATACGGCAGCGAATCCTGCAGCCTCCGCACCTCATCCACGCCGTTGTAGCTGGCGCCGTCGATCTCCTGCACATCCATGTCGGTGCCAAGCGTGATCTCTTTGCACGCTGAGCACACTTGGCAGGGTATAGCGGTGGGGCCAGGGTCGATCCCTGCCGGGACGCTACCCGGGGGACGCATGCAATTCAGAGCCTTGGCCAAGATGCGAGCGCTCGTCGTTTTGCCCACGCCGCGTGCTCCCGTAAACAAGAAGGCGTGCGCGACGCGGTTGGCAGCGATCGCATTGGCGAGGGTTTTGGCAACGTGCTCTTGCCCGACCAAATCCTCAAAACTCGCGGGTCGCCATTTCCTGGCTAAGACGACGTAGCTCATGCGCACGAGGACGTACCAGATCGGCTTTGGGGGTGCGAGCGGGTTGGTTCGGCACCCCAGAATCCCACGGACTTGAGGCTCAGGCTTGCCCAGTAGGCCTGTTGGGCAAGCACAGGGGCGTGCCTTGCGTCGCAAAAGTTCAACTGAGGTGGCTTGGCCGGTGGTTGAGAGTCTGTAATTGTTAAGATTCTCGAATGAACGACGAACGGCTGGCATCCACGAGTACCAGCTCTAGCACAGTTCACTCACGGTTCATGTCGCTAAGCCGGCGTCGCGTGTCGCAACGAGAATGCTTGAGCCGCAACGCACGCGTCGCTTGCTCGCGAGTGACAGAGTGGGCATAGTCTGTCGCAAGAAGCGGAAGCGTCGAAGAACCAAATTCGAACGCATCGGAGACATCTATATGGCGAAGCAGTTCGTTTGGGTCAGTACGGTGGGTGCGTTCCTGGCGACGGCGTATGCCTGTTCGTCGCCCGAAGGAAGCCCGCCCCGAGGTGTGTTGGAACCTGACGCGCTCGGTGGAAAGCCAGCAGTCAACGCAGCGCGTCCCGTTATCAAACCCATCATGAACTCGACGGCAAGCGGAGGGACGGGGGGAAGCGTAATGGCGTCGGTGCCGCCCGCCTCAGGTGGCATGCCGCCAGACTATTCGGGGTCCACCAAGGATGTCTCCGGTTACAACACGGGTGATCAAGGCTGCAATCCAGACGACGGCTGCGCGGGTTCGATGATCGTCGGCGCCCCCGGCACTGTGCTGCGCGAAGTCTGGAACGATATCCCCCACGTAGGTTTTCAAGGCAACACGAGCTCGATCGCGGCGCTCACTTCTCGGATGTATTCCCCTGATTTCCCGGACCACCCCAACTTTTCGGATCAGCTGATGACCGGCTTGCTGGCACACGCACCCGGAAATCCCCTGCAGCCAACGGATTGGGCGGAAAATTACGGACAACGGATTCGTGGGTTCATCAAAGCGCCAGAAACCGGCGTTTACGTGTTCTGGCTGGATTCTGACAACTCGGCGCAACTCTGGCTGAGCCTCAGCACGCCGGATAAGGCGCGACCGATCGCCGTGGTGGATGATTACTCACCGGCTAACAGCTTCTTGTTGCCCGGACAAAAATCGGGCCCTATTCCGCTCACCGAGGGCAAGTACTACTACATCGACATCTTCCACAAAGAGGGCGGCGGGAATGACTTCTGTGAAGTGCGCTGGGCGAAGCCGAGCGATCCGCAAGGAAAACCTGGTCACACGTACTTCGTAGTTCCGCCGAGTGTTTTGTACAGCGCGGTCCCCGGAGTCGATATGGGCACGGGCGGCACCGGAGGAGTGGCGGCAACCGGTGGTGCACCGTCGGCCGGGGGAAACAGCGCAGGCGGAGCGGGTGGGAGTAGTGGAAGCGCCACAGGCGGAGCGGGTGGCACCAATGGACAAGCGGGTGCGAACGGCGGCGGAATGAGTGGTCAAGCTGGCATGAGTGGCAACGGCGGCGTGGGCGGGTAACGCTGTTCGCGGGTGCGGTTGATCGCGACCGAACTTAGAGTGTCCCGCCGTGCTCCGCGATCACGCGCATCGCCCCCCGATTCACCCACGCCTGATCGTGGAAGCGCTCTCCCCAAGCTAACGGCGTGACATCTCGGAATTCGTGCGTGCTTTCATCTTCCACGAAACGCAGGCGTTTCCTAAGCGAAGCCCGCGCATTCGGGTTGGCGCCGTGCGCGAGCAGCAACCGTGCACAGTCCGCGTCCCTTTGCCGTCCAGTTCTGAACGGTTGCGATACGACGCAGCCAAAGAGCGCAGTGTGGCCACCGAAACCCTCCGCATCGGTAGTGGCCTTTCCATCGGCTGGCGCACCTTCTCGGAGCAGCCAGCGAAGGATCTCCATTTCATCGGTGTCCACCGCGAGGTGCAGCAGCGTACCGCCAGCGATGGGTGTCCCATGCAGCGCCAACGACTCGTCGTGATCACAACCGAGCGCTGGCGGATAGATCTCTTGGTGCGAGAAGGTTTGTGTTAACATTCCTCGCTCTCTCCGGAGCTGAGCGGCCAACAGATCAATACGTCCGCGATGCAATGCGAGGGGAGGAGTATCCGGAAATTCAACTCCCGCGTTAGTACACAGCGCGAGGCAAGCGCGCTTGCCCTCCGGATTGCGAGCGTAGGTTTGCAGGAGCAGCGCTACCGGTGCGAGCACGTTGCCGAACTCATCCGAAAGGGGGGCGCCTAACTCGAGCAACAGCTCAAGGCCAGCCGCATTGAGCGTTTCGGCGGGACCCATCACAGCACCTGGCCTTGGGCGTGCACCGTACTCAAAAAGCTTACGCGCTGTCACAAGCTGGCCTTGTAGGCAGGCTCGCGCGAACGCGTGGTTGAGATCTTTAGCACCGAGCCCGAAAAGCAGTTCAACGATCGCCGTTCGTCCAAGGTTCGCAGCGTACGACATCGGCGGGCCCCAGTTGCCATGCACACCGCGCGCGTCTTCACCGAGCAATGCTGGCTGTTCGGTGACCAGCCTGCGCACAGTTGCTGCGTCGTCCTCCCAGATCGCGTGCGTCAAATGGCAGGCCAGCGTGAGGCGCGCCCAGCTCGTCACTCCATAGCTTTGCGCAAGCGCAAACTGAGCGTCGGCGAGTTCTTTCTTGCCAGACCGAAGCAAGAGTTCTTCGGCTTGGCGCTCCAGCTCCGCAAGCTCGGGGCGGACTGGTAGTTGTCGCGAGGGCTGGGGCACAAAAGGCTTCCGTGGTTTTTAGGTGGCTCAGCCGAGCCAGCGGGTGCGAACATACCAGATTGGTACTAGGCGGGAAGGAGTTCGTTGGCGAATAGGGGGCAAAGTCGACGACACCGGCACGACGGCTGCACCACGCACGCCCACACCGCTGCGGACACCTGGTGACGCGGTGCGCTCACGGAGCTTCTGTCAATCGAACGAGCTTCAGTAGGAATTTAACCGGTGAATAGCTCCGGAAGTTTACCGGTATTGCTGCCCGGGTTTCCGAAATTGTCCATCGCAACTCCAAGCTTCGGAGCGATCGTGGCCCAGAAATCGTTCGTCGTACGGCCACTGTATTGAAGGCAACGGCCACCCTGATTGCCCAATGCCTGGCCGCCTATCATCAACAGGGGGATGTTGCTCGAATCATGCTGACCGTTAAGACCATTTCCAGTGATCGCCACTTCGCTAAAAAACACGATCAGCGTATTGTCGAGAATGGTTCCGCCACCGATATCAGGCGTATTCGCGAGGTTCTGGACGAACGTAACGACGTGATCAAGGTACCACCCGGTGATCATGCGCATATCGACATTCTTACCAGCATAGTCGATATGCGTCACCTCGTGTACATTCCCATTCTGGCTTAGGTTGGGCAGGTAGGATGGCTTCATATTGACCCAATTGTGCCCGCTCGCAAACATGAACGTTCCGACCCGGGTAAGGTCGAATTGGAACCCAGCCTTCAAGATTGAAAAGAAGGAATTAATAACCTTGTCATGATCCTGAGTGCTATTCAGCGCCAAATTCTGCATAGCCGCAGGATCTGGTAGCGCCGCACCGCTCGTATTTTGAGTGACCAGCAAGCGCTGCTCAAGCTCACGCAGCCCTTGCAGGTGTGCATCGAGCTTCTGCTTTTCGTACGCTGGGGCCCGCGCAATCATGCTGTGAATGCTCGCATCCACAAAGTCGAGGACGCTTCGATTCTGCGCGAGCTTAGCTGCTGCGGCAGTCTCGTCCCCGGGAGGGAGCGGAGTCGCCGCGATCCCGGAAAAAAGCGACCGGTACGCCTCGTACGGGCTATTCTGCGGTTGGATCGCCTGCAGGTTATCGTCGAACGAAATGATGTGAATACTGGGCTGTTCGCTTTCGCCGGTCGTATGAGCAGATAGCGTCACGGAGGGGACAATCTGCCCGGCCTTGAGGGTTGGTGAATTCTTAGCCAAGATTTGATCGATACTAGGGGAGTTACTCTCCGCGTCCAGCTTCACATCTCCAGACATGAAATGGATCTGAGAGGCAACGTGCGGATCGCCACCCGGGCGATCGATCCCGATCCCATTGATGATCGTCGTATACTGGCGAATGGCCTCTACCGGGGAGGAAGAGAGCCCGTATTGGAACACTTTGGCGTCGCCAGATGCCTGCTGAACGTTCCGCCCCCCCGTAGGCACCCATTCGGGGAGCCAGGTACAGTTAGGCATGTCGATAACCAGTAGGCGCTGCGGAGCGGCAGCCTGCGCGTCGCTCAGGCGGGGATCGAGAAGGCGCGCAAAGGGCCACGCCAGGCCGGCACCGGCTAAACCGCGAAGAAGACCCCTTCTGGTGGATTCAAGGCGAGGATTCCAGCGTTTCATCTCAAGTTCCCTTCGTCCGATTTAGGTAAAGGTGGCTGTCCGTCAGCAAACGGAGGAGATCATCCAGCCGTTTGGGCCCCTTGCTCCACGGCTCAACCAACTGTTTCACTGAACAGGTCTCTGGACTACTGAGGTGACGACCCAGCGCAAATGACATTACCTCCTGCGAGATGCAATTGGCAACGTCGTGGCTCGTAGCGAAGCGACTACTGAGTTCCAGGACTCCGTCGAAGGGTCCGTCAACGTCTGTGCCAGCAAGCGCGCCAGTCGCGTTAACTGGCGCACCATCGCGCTCCGTCAAGTACGAACCTATGAGGTCATAGTGCTCGAAGGCAAGCCCCAACCCGTCGAACTGCGCGTGACACGCGCTACATTCTGGCTTGGAGGCTCTAAGCTCCGAGATCTCCCGATCCGTCAGGTTCTGCGCGGGAATGCTATCGATTTGCGCTTGAAGGGCAGCCGGGGGGGTGGGAACACTGCGGCATAAGTACTTTTCCGATAAGAAGAGGCCGCGGTGAACCGAACGTGACCCGGTACGAAGGCCGAGCAGGGTCGCACCACGGGTCAAAATTCCCGACCGCTGGGTGGCCGGAAGTTCCATGACCTGCGCCGTTGTGGAAGCGCCCACCGAGACTCCGTAAAACGCCCCCAGCTGCTCATCGAGCAGGCCGCGATGGGAGGTAAACAGGCCGGGGAGTGAACCGGATCCCCAAACGTTTTCGTTAACCAATTGGTTCACTTCCTCCGCCATGCTGCTCCTTAGGCGGGCGTCCAGTTGAGGAAAGAGAGCTGGGTCGCGCTCTGCGGTAAGTGATTTATTCGCCCCCAACACCTGAATAAACAGCCGATCCAGTCGAGCTTGCACGTCCGGCAGAGCCATCAACCGCGCAATCTGTGTCTGCACCTGGTTCGCGTTGGACAGGGAGCCCAGCGAAGCGGCCTGTAAGAGTTCGGGGTCGGGGCCGCGTCCAAGAAAGAAAAACGCGAGTGAAGAAGCCACCTCGTAGGGAGTAAGCGCCACCTCAGGTCCCGGCGCTGTCGCCTCGCCAAGTTCCGTTCGGTAAATAAAATCAGCCGACTGCAAGACGGATTGCACCACGAGTTCCACCCCGCGCGAAAAGGATGCGGTGGCACCAACTTCAAAAACGGCCAGCAAAGCGGCTCCCTCAGTCGAGGAGACGGGACGACGATAAGCACGGGGTGCGAAGGTTTGGATGAATTCCGTGGCACAAGAAGTTCGTGTACCCACATCCGAAACGGCCGTGGTACACGGGAGCAGTTCGCTCAACCTAAGCCCAACCTGTGTTGCCGTGTCGACGGCGGCAAGGTGGTACTGGTTCACCAAGGGACTGCGAACGACGAACTCGTCGGAGTCCTTGATGGTCGTGCTCTCAGCGCCCGGCGTGACGACGGCCAAGGGCGTTACGCCCGGAAACAGATCCGATACGAGGTTTGCGTATTGCTCGTCCGTGATCTTTCGTACTCGCGCGGGGGCGAGGGCGGCCGCTGCGCATAGAGCGGGGTTCGCAACCGGTGGCATTCCAGCTGTCGGCTCACCCACCGTGTCCACTGAGGGCTTACCATCCGACTGAGCTGCAGGTCCGACGGTGGGAGAACTAGGGCCAGAACCCGACAGCTCCGCGCTGCATCCGAGGGACAAGGAGAGGAGCGCCAGGGGGATGAACGGGGGGACCCTCCGGGGAGTTTTGAGCTGCATAAAATCGTTTCTCAGAACGGGCATGCCGTCACCGCCTAGCCAGCAGGATACCGTTACGTTAACGTTAACGCAAGCTAAATTTAACGTGGCCTTCGGTCGGCCAGGGATGGGGGGAGCTCTGGGCGGCGGCAAGGGATCCCCACGGCAAGGAGCAGATCCAGTGCCATGACTGGCTAGGCGGTGCGAAATCTGGGTTTAGGCAATACAAAGCACAGAGGCTATTCGTGGAACCAGACCCTTCGATCACCATAAAGGAAATTGCCCGGCTGAGTGGCGTGTCGATCGGCACGGTCGATCGTGCCTTGCATGACCGCCCGGGAATCAGCTCCGACACTCGCCAAAAGGTTATCGAATGTGCCCGCAGCAAGGGCTTCCGGCCAAGTCTGAGGGGATACGCACTGGTCAAGGGGCATCTGCCGTTTGTCGGAGCGGTGATACCCGCAGGAAGACTTGGTATTGAGAACGAAGTCGAAGTGCTCCTGGGGGCACGCCAGGAACTCGTACGCAATCAGCACCTACTTATGATTGTACCTGCCGAGGAGGAATACGAGGAGGCGATCAAGGATTTGGAGTTTGCCGGGTGCAAGGCCATTCTGTGTTTTCCCCAGGGAGTGACTCTTCCCGCTACCAGGCAGGCGCAACTCATCTCCGTCATCCACCATATAGACAATCCGGCTGTAGTCTCGATAACCGCCAACGAACACCGTACCGGCTCCACGGCTCTTGAGTATCTGTATTCGAAGGGGCACCGCAGCGTGTTGTACCTGGACAGCGGATATCCGTTCTCTGCCCAGATCGATCGCGCCCGTGGATTCTTGCAGGCGGCCGAGTCTCGGGGTGTACTGATGGAGCGCACTCTTGATCCAGCCGCGCTGCCAACACTGATCCGGCAGAGGTCAGCTTCCGCGGTATTCTGCCACAACGACTATCTGGCGCTCAACGCCATTCGCGAGCTTGACAGTAATGATATTTCGGTGCCGCGGGATGTATCGGTGATGGGCGTTGATGACATGAAAATCCTCGGCTTCATACGACCCGACCTTACGACAATGCGCTACGATTTCCGCGAACTTGGGATACAGGCCGCCCGCAAGGCTCTCTCTATCATCCATGCAACGTCCTACGAATCTACGGTGCCGGACCTGGTGGTGGTAGAGCGCGGGACCGTTGCCGCAATCGAGGCGAAAGCCTGAGATCGGCGCGCTCCATAGCCTCAGCGATTTGAGGGGGCTTGGCCTGCGCGGTCACCGGAGGCCGCTACTGGGCACCGCTTCGTGGTGGGGTACCCGCGACGGCTGTCGTGCTCGAATCCTTCGGAATACACAGCCTGGTGGTCAGGATGCCTGGCAAGAGCCAAAGTGAGTAGCTGAGCGGAGGTCGGCGGGCTCATCTTGCTTCTGCCAGATTTTCTCGGTTCGATTGTCTTGTTACCTTGATTCCGGCAGTGGCATTGGTGCTGGCACCCAGACCCGCACACGCGACGGATAAGACCTTCATCAAGCCGACGTCGAGGCTCACCCGACCGCCAGTTTGGAGCTCTGGGCCAACGTGGCAAAGCGCAGCATCAACGGAAACGCCTACTGCGCTCTCCAGCATTGCGGCCTGATGACGAGTTCGACGCTCGGTTGTGGGGAGGATGAGTCCGCGTACATGCAATGGGACAACGCCAATGGGTGGGCCGTGTCACCGACGGGCAGTGCCAATCAGTGTTACGATATTCTCGGGAGCGTCAGTTGCGAGAAGTGCCCCGGTACTTCCCGCCCCCCGGTAACTCCAGCCGCGGTCCCGGTCACGTCGCCGGGCGGGATGCTCTTTCTTACTGCGGGCCTGATGGCGCTTGGCCTGACGCTGGCTCGACGACGAGGCCAGCTGTGGCAAGCGGCGGAACGGCGAGTTCGTAGTGGAGCTCCACTTCCCCCTGGCGCCCCAACGCCTCGATTGTGAGGCGAGGGGGCCGAGCCTCCAGTGTAAGCAGACCAAAGTTGAGCCCCGTGTACGGTTGCCCCCGGCGGTACTGGTTGGGCTCCTTGATGGCCCCTTGCCACGAATGTGTAAGCCCGCTTGACGTGAGCTCCACGTAAGTGGTGTTCCCTTTTTTCATGACCGAAAGCTCCGCAAAGTGGCGGTTGCCACTTAGGATCACAGTAGTCGCCTTCGAATATTGTGCCAGAAGGTTGAGGAGGCGGGAACGAGCTACGGGAAATTTACCCCAACATTCCGATTGGTGCTCGTCGGGCACTACCTCGATCGAAGAAGCGATTACATGCACGCGAGCGCGGGATTTGGCAATCTCTTGCTCAAACCAGGCCCACTGCTTTTCTCCCAGGATATCGCCGATCTCTTCCCCTAACACTGTGGCCTTTTGCCCTGGTGTGTCTCGTTCGTAGCGAGTGTCCAAAACAAACACGCGGATTTGACCGCCATCTAGATCTTGGACGGTGTACACGCCCTCCTGTTGGCGTCGCGGGCTATCTGCAGGTACTTTGAGGAAATCTAGCAGAGCCGCCTGGGCATTCTGCTTGAGCTTGTATTCCTTGCCGGCGTCGTTTTCGCCGAAATCGTGGTCGTCCCACGTGCCGAACACAAGGCGGTTGCGTGTGAACGATTGGTAATCTGGATTGGAGTTGAGCACACGGTGCGCCGCTCGGATCGTGTTCACGTTGTCGGTTGAATCTGCGTACACAATATCGCCCAACCAAAGCCAAGCGTGGGGGTCGGTTCCTTGGATCACCTTCCAGAGCGGTTGAGGCAAGTTTTGTTTGTTGCAAGAGCCGAACGCTAAACGAAATTCGTCGGTCGCCGCAGTGGCAATGTTAGCCGCTGTAGCCGTGACCACACGGAGGCGGCTCGGGTTGGTCGTGTTGGGCGTAGGCGTGGAGTGGGCTAGCTCTTGCCGAGAGCGGCTGCCTTGGTGAGTGTCGTTGCCGGACGTGGAGTTACAGGAAACGGCGAAGAGCAAGCAGGTCAAGCTCGGGCAACGCGCACGCAATTGGGCGTTTGGTGTCAACATCGGTCTTCCTCGGGTGGACGTTAGGCAGAATACCTCGAATATGCACTTGGAGGGGAAACCCCCGAGGAAGCTCGGTCATTTGAGACGGCGTTCGTAGGCCGCCCCGCGCCTGGAGCTACTGCGATCCGGAACGCCGCAGCGGGTTCGACCCTCTTCTGTTGGAGTCTCGACTGCTGGAGTGCGACCATGAACACTGAGCGGGTTCGGGTAGTCTGCGAAACAGGCGCGGGCGGCGAGCGCCTGAGGTGTGAAAGCGGATGTGTTAGATCCGGCCGTTTGGGATGGCGTCGTTTCCGATGCCGACGCACTTATTCATTGCGCCGCTGTAGTGAGCTTTGCGGCAAAAGACCCCCAACGCGAGATTGTGGACGTTGCGGTGGAGGGAACCAACAGCGCGGACGCCAATTCGAAGCTCACATCGTGGCGACCGAATCTGGGATCCTGCACCGAGTGGGAAAGGCCGCCCCAGAGAAGGTGTTCATTCCCGCCCCGCCCGAGCTGGACCCCGAGCTTGTCATGGAAGAAAGCCTCTGAAGGCGGGCCCGCTTGCCTATCGAACGGATGCTGGCGCTGTCGTAGGGCAGGAGCCCTCGCCGCGGGGCGCGTCAAGGATTGCGAGCGCAGCGAAAACCAACGCGCATGCTCTGCGGGTTGTGCCCGATGCGATACCCCACACGCATCCCGCTTGACCCATTGGCCCAGCCCCCCCCTCTCATGATCCGACCCTCTGAAGCTGGCCCACCAGGATCGAGCATGCTCGTGCAATCTTGGCAGGGTGTGGGGTACTCGACCTCGTAGTCCAAGGTCCATTCCCACACGTTCCCCCCGAGATCCGCCTGCCCGAACCGTCCGTCGCCGAGCGGGTGAGCGCCGACTCTAAAGATGCAGTCCTCAAGGCCGTTCTCAATTCCACACTCGAAGCTCGCATACTTGCGATCATATTGCTGAGCGCTCGGAGGCGACGACCACGGCAGGTAGCGTCGTTCATCGCCTCCTGTTTGCGCGAAGTTGAACTCCGCCTCGGTAGGCAGATAGCCACCATCCCAAATGCAGAAGGCGAAAGACTGGTACCAATTCACGCAACCAATGGGCCGCGTTTCGTGGGCGCCGGGTGCATCGGACCAAGTGTTATTGCCAGCAGCGGAACACGCCAAGTTCTGGCGCAGGGTCGCGGCGTTGGGTGCCAGGATCGCAAGCTCTGAGTCCCAGGCGGGATCCCAACCGGTACCGGGTGCGTTGGGATGGGCGCCTTCGTTCGCATTGGGATGGCCGGCGCTGCGCCAGGCGTCGTACGCCTCCACAAATCTGCGATAGCGACCCACCGTGACTTCGAAGCGGTCCAGGCGAAAGGGGCTCAACGTTGCCGGGGCTCCGTTGTCGGTATTCTCGCCGCGATAGAACATTCCCCCGGGCAACAGCGGGCTAGCGCAGCAGTCTTCGGTTTCTTGCGGGCCGCAGGTCGGGGGCAGACCATTGCAGCTAGCGTTGAGCCCGGCGGGCGTACCCCCACTCGCACTTGCAACCCCGCCCGCAGCATTCGCGACTCCGCCGCTCCCAGCGCCGCCGCTCAATGAGCCGCCGCTCGCGCTGAACGAACCGCCCGCTGCTGAAGACCCGCCACCTCCAGAGTGGCCGGGGGTCGCGCCAATACCTGCGGCCGCTTTGCCTCCTACCGCGCCTCCTGAGTTCCCCGAGCTCCCAAGCACCGAGGAAGACCCGCCAAGGCCCATTGACGAGCTGCCCCCACTTTGGCTCTGCTTGTTGAACCCTCGTTCAGTATTTCCACCACCGCACGCGAGAACAGCGGCTTCGCCGAAGACGACGCACAGGAAAGAAACGTAGGCGCGAAATCGCAACCTTAAACCGTGTCGAAGGATCATGGTAACTCCAACGGAATCAACGTTCCACCCTAATCTAATAAGGTGTACCGAGACCGCGTTAAAGTTAGCACCACTCGCACAGCACTATCACGTCGAAATCGCGCGCAAGCAGGACTTTCAGTTCACCAGCGCAGATTCTTCTCGCTCCGCCCTGGAAGCTTTCCGAAACCTCGGTCGGCTACCAGCGTGAGTCGGGAGCCGCCTGTCATCGCGTCATCTGATGGCGAATCCGGGAGTGGCTACGCGTTGACTTCAGTTTTCGAGTCGTCCGAGAGCGAGCCGTGCATGTCGCCGCCGACAACGAAGCCCGCAGTCTGCACGGAGAACGTCGATCCGATGGTAGCAGATGCCTTCATTGGAGCGGATAGCCCCGCCAAACCCACATCATCGCCTGCGGAATTGAGAACCCCACGGGCGCGTCTTCCGAGTGGCCCCTCCCCAGCGCTATTTGGTACTGCACATGGTGGCCCTTTTGTATCAATGCGGTGAACATGTTGTCGTTGGCCACCTGCCAGTTACGCCTGCCTGTCGGACTACCGATGATCGAATCGAATTCGCCACGCATGAGCCAGGTTCGGAGGGGCTGGAGGGGAGAAAGCGGGATAATGTTTTGATGATACTCCCAGGCTCCATACGGATACATCGCTTCAGCGGCCTTGGACTGATCGTCCTGGCCACTCTGCAGATCGACGAAGGTTCCGGAGTAGCTGATCACGCGCCTGAATCGCTCGGGGTGAAACCAAGCTGCAGTGAAGGCCCCCGCAGCTCCACTGCTGGTGCCCACGAGAGCGCCCCCCTCCGGATCCGTCGTCAGCAGGACTCCGGCTTCTAGCTCGACGCGCGGGAGAACTTCAGCGATGAGAAATTGCCCAAACGTTCCCGAGACGGTGTCGTACTCGAGACCGCGCTGACTGCCGGGCGCGTCCCCGCCGCCGTTCCCTACGAAGATCCCGATCATGACCGGCAAGCACTTGCCAGGAATGAGATTGTTGAGCGTGTTGGGGATCTGAAAATCGTAGCCGTCGTTTCCGATGATGAAGGGCGCTTGGGTACCGGGAATGTATTGGGATGGAACGAATACCTTGACACGCCGCTCGTAGGGCCCCTTGATCCCGGGATAGAAGCTGCTCTCCGCGGACTTCATCGTGAACTCCACCATCCTCCCCTGCGGTAAGGCCGGGTTGGGTGTGAGCTCGGGTTGATCGAAAAAACCCATCTGGCCCACCTCCGACTTGCCGTCGCCTTCTACGCCAATCTCCGGGCTCGCGACCGTTGAGCTGACCCACGGCGTGCACACGCGGTAGCTGCCAGCCGGAGGCTGCGCGGGGCTGCCCCCCACTGCGGAATTGCTGGTCCCCCCGCTTGCGTTGCTAGCCCCGCCGGCCTCGCTCGGACTACCACCGGTCGTCGTTCCTACCTCGTTGGCTATACTTCCACCTACCCCATTCGTGCCTCCCGACGCTTGCCCCGTAGCGCCGTCCTGTGTCGGAGGGCCTGGGTCGCTGCCACTCCCGGAGCAAGCCAAAAACGCGAGGCCGAACGCACCTCCCCAAACCAGGATATGCAGCACAGGGTTCATGTCTGTAACGCAAGACTCTAGCATTCATCCCTAGCACATTGGGTTCGAAGGCATCCCCCAGGACAGGACAATTGGTTCAGGCGCGCGTGAAGCAATGCGGCGTCAGCGCGTCTCGGCTCGTGCTCGGCGTTGCCACTGTCCTCATCAACCCACTCCAAGTTCCGTCCCGGAGTAGTCCCCAAGCCGCCACAGGATTCCGCCTCATTCTATCAGTTCGATTGTCTTAAGCTCCTCCACCACCGTGTAGTTGCGTCAACGGGGAACTCGGCTTCTCGATTTGCGGCATCACTCAAGATTGAAGTGCCAGATTCGCTCGGATAATACGGTGGCGATTCCTGACAGCTGCCGCCGATACGAGCATCAGCGACATCGATACGACGACGTAGAACCACAACAACGGCGCTGACGAGTTCCTCTATGTTGGCGGAAGCAACGGTTCTGGCGCGCGACGCAGTATGCTCCGATTTGATCTCTCCGGCCTTGCCCAAGCCATGTCGGCTGGCGCGCAGATCACCCGCGTTCAGCTCGTGCTGACAGTCGATCAAGTTCCGCGCAATCCAACCAATGAGTCTAGCTTTCTGCTTCAGCGGTTAACTAAGATCTGACAGGAGGGAATCGTCGATGGTCCACTGGGTGGCGCGGGCGGTCCATGTGCCGGCCTGGGCGCAACGTGGAACGAGCGCTTGTGCGATGGCGGCAGTGCCTGGGGATCGACCTGCTCAGTTGGAGAAACCTGCGGATCAGGCGGAGCATACTAAACCGCCGTCAGCGCGAGTACGCCAGGAACGTTGACCCAGGATCGGCGCCCGTGCTCCCCGCGACCGTCAACTGGGATATTGTACTCGGATGGAATGCCAGCGAAGCAGCGGCGCGATCACTGGCAGGGGGTGTTGTAAAATTGGGCGTGCGCGCAACTAAGACCGCACGGAGTGGAAGTGAAGCTGCCCCCGTCTCGCGCAGCAGGGCCGAAGTTCTCGCGAAAAGGCAAGCCGCCCAGCGTTAGCGTAGCTCTCGTTTTCCTTCAACCCCGGGATTGAAATCCCCTGATTCCAGCTCCGCAAGCTCGGGGGCGGACCGGTAGCTGTCGCGTGGTCTCCTGGGGCACAAAAGGCTTCCGTGGTTTCCAGAGGGCTCAGCCGAGCCAGCAGGTGCGAAGTGCGTAACACGACTTCTTGGTTGACAGAAGGGGCTTCTGGCCCCTCCCATCGGGGCCAATGCAAACGGCACTCCTACTCCTTCCAACATGAAGACGTTGGATCGCAGGAAGTTTGGAGCCCTTTCCCTCGCGCCTCTCCTCGGTGGGTGCGTCGCCTGTGACCGTGGTGCATCCAACACTCAGCACTTGGAGCGGGAGCTTATCGTTTTTGCCGCAAGCTCACTACGCGAGGTATTTAGTGAGCTCAGTCACAGCTTTACGGCTCAGCATCCGGAGGCGCGCGTTGCTTTCAACTTTGCGGGCACCGGAGAATTGAAAACGCAGGTGGAGCACAGCACGAATGCAGATGTGTTTGCCGGAGCTGACCGCGAGCACACGGAGGCGTTGGTGCGAGCCGGCGCCTGTCAGGGTTTAGTCGTCTTCGCAAGGAATGAGCCCTGCATAATTGTGCCGCTTGCGCCTCGCTCTCCGGTAGCGAATTTCTCGGAATTGCCGAACGCCGCGCGAATCGTGGTGGGGGCACCCCAGGTCCCAATCGGGCGTTACACGGACCAGATTCTGGAACGGGCCAACAAAGTATTAGGTCATGAGTTTCGGTCGCGCGTCCTCGCTAAGGTCGTTTCTCGTGAGTTGAACGTGAAGCAGGTACTGGCAAAAGTTAGCCTAGGCGAAGCCGACGCCGGGGTAGTGTACCGAACCGACGCGCTCTTGGCTCAAAATCGAGTCAGAATTCTCAATATTCCGGCTGAGTTCAAGGTCCTCGCGGAATACACCCTCGCAACCTTGACCAAGGCCAAAAATCCGACTCTGGCTCGGGAGTGGGTGGCGTTAATCCGTTCGCGTGCCGGTCAATCCTTGTTCGCGCGATTTGGATTCTTGCCACCCAGCGAAACAAACCCATGACGCGTATCGGTCTCGCTCATCGCGTGCAAACGCTCGCCCTCGGAACGCTCGCAGCACTCCTCTTGGCGTTTCTGGTGATTCCGATGGGCTGCCTGATGCTGGGCACTTCCTGGGGAGAATTCTCAGCTGGTCTGCGTCACCCGCTGGCCTCCCCGGCACTCAAGCTGAGCCTCTGGACCAGTGCACTTGCCCTCGTGATCGTCGTGACGCTCGGCACGCCACTCGCTTGGCTGCTCGCGTTGCGTCGCGGCCGAGTCAGTCAGCTTGTTGAAACGCTGGTAGTGCTTCCGGTAGCGATCCCGCCTGCCGTGGCGGGCCTAGCGCTGCTCTTAGCCTTCGGCAAAAAAGGCCCATTTTCTAACTGGTTCTCCCCAGAAGGTGGGTCATTGGCGTTGACAACGAGTGCCGTCGTGCTGGCCGAGGTGTTCGTCTCTTCGGCATTCTTTCTGCAGGCAGCACTCGCAGCGTTCCGCCGCATCGACGCGCGGCTGCTCATCGTGGCTCGCAGCTTGGGGGCGTCGCCGTTTCAGCTTTTTTTTCGCATCGCCTTGCCACTGGCGGGACCTGGCCTTGTGGGCGGCGCGATTCTTTGCTTCGCGCGTGCCCTCGGCGAATTCGGAGCGACCCTCATGTTTGCTGGCAATCTGCAGGGAAAAACCCAAACTCTCCCGCTCGCGATCTACACGGCGATGGAATCTGATTTGCGTGCAGCCCAAGCGCTTTCGATCCTGCTATTGGCTGTCGCGCTGGCATTGTTTTTTGGTGTGCGATTTGCGGAACGTCGCTCCCACGCATCGGTTGAGGGACGTCTGTGAACGAACCAGGCGACCTCAGCTTCAGCGTGCGCACCCCGCTCGGGACATTGGCACTTGATGTGAGCTTGCAAGTGGCAGCCGAAGCTCCGCTCGTTGTGGTTGGGCCGAATGGCGCAGGCAAAAGCAGCCTGCTGCTCACCCTGCTGGGCGCCTTGCCGGTTCGGGAAGGGTGGATCCAGATCGGCGCTGACGAGCTGCTGAATACTCAGTCAGGCGTTGATTGTCCCATAGAGCTGCGCCGGATCGGATACGTGCCGCAGGATTACGCGTTGTTCCCGCACCTCACGGTGCGCCAGAATCTCGAGTTTGCGGTCCGCGGCTCCGCGGTTCCAGCCACGCGCTTTGAACGACGTGAGCAGGTGGAGGCTATCCTTCATGATCTCCAGCTCAGTTCGCTCGCCGAACGCCGAGCCACTGCACTTTCGGGAGGCGAAAAGCAACGTGTGGCGCTGGGGCGAGCACTTGCGAGTAGGCCACGCGTTCTGCTGTTGGATGAGCCGCTGGCAGCGCTCGACGCGCAGGCTAGGTATGAAGTGCGGCTGTTTCTTGCAGAGTACCTCGAAACGCTGCGATTGCCGACGCTCATCGTTACCCACGATCCCAACGACGCTCAGGTTCTTGGGAAGCGTGTTGCGGTGATTGAAGCCGGCAGCTGTTCGCGAACGCTCACGTGGGCAGAATTGTGCCAAGCGCCGACGTCACGTTTTGTGAGTGAGTTTGTTGGTAGAGAACGCTAAGGTTTGCGGGCGTGACGAGTAATACTCAACTGGAAGCACTTGGATGCTCGTGAATTTCGATTTTCTTGCCGGAGTGCTGGTGGCTTGGACCCTCGCGCAGGTGGCACTCGGGATCTTCTTCGTGCTTGCAGAGCGTGTGGGTCGCCGCCCCAGCGAGTACTTGTTGTTTGGAGTCCTGTGCTTCCTTCTCGCCATGATTACTGGGAGCATTGCTCAGCTGTATGCGGTGGGTAGTTTTGAGGAGCTAGGGCCGATCCGGCTTGCACACGCCGCTGCGATTTTAGCCGGGCCGGTGAATCTTCATTTCGTCTACTGGTACACGGATGCGCGTCGCCCGCAGGGTTTGCTTTGGGCGCTGTATGTTCCAGCGTTGGTGTTGGAGGTCGCAAATCTCACGATATGGTGGGGAGCAAACGCTTGGGTACCCATTGAAGTGGGAATTCTGCATGGTGTCGATAGCTCAACCCTAGCCTCCGCTCCGTGCGCCTATTTCGCATCGCTGCTCTGGGTCGGGCAGTTGTTGTTGGCGGGTTGGCTCTTGTTGGCACGTGTTCGAGAAGGAGGCCGTGAAGCTCTGAGCGCTTTCGTCGGAGTTGCAGTGCTTCTGGCGGCGGTTACCAACGATGTAGGCCTGGTTTCGGGTTTGCTCCGCAATTCACTGTACCTCGTCCCGCATGCCTTCCTCGCCTACGGGTTCGGTGTCGCAACCACGCTCTTATTTCGCTACCAAGCCACCTCGGGCGCGCTAGAGCAGAGTGTGGTTCAACTGGAAAATAGCTCGCGCGAGCTCCGCCGTTCCCACGAAGATTTGAAAGTTGTCCAAGCTGAGCTGATCAAGAAGCAACAGCTCGCTGCTGTTGGCGAGTTGGCCGCAGTGATTGCCCACGAGGTCCGAAATCCGCTTGCCATTATTGTGAACGCCGTGGCTGCCCTGCGTCGTCAGCGCGTCACGGAGGAGGATCGCTTAACGTTACTCGGCATCGTTGAGGAAGAAACTGCCCGATTGAATCGCTTGGTCACGGACCTCTTGCGTTATTCCCGGCCCGTGACTCTCAAGAGAGCGCCGATATCGCTGGCTGATATGGCTCGCCGCGTGCCAGCGATGGACAAGTACGATTGCTCCATTGAGTTTAAGATTGCCGCCGATCCTGAGCTGGAAACGATTTGGGTCGATTCCACTTTGTTCCGCGTGGTGTTCGACAACCTGGTGGATAACGCCTGTCAGGCCATGCCAAATGGCGGCAATGTCCTCGTCAGCGTAACGCGTCACAACGAACGCGAAAGAGCCTACGCGCGAATCGAGATCAGCGACACCGGGCGCGGTATGGAGGAGGATACGCTACATCGCGCACGGGATCCCTTCTTCACCACCCGGCCGAGTGGAACGGGTCTGGGCCTACCCATCGTGCAGCGTATCATCGAAGCCCATGGGGGGGAGATTAAGCTAGAAAGCGAACCTAGCCGCGGCACAACAGTCACACTCTTGATTCCGCTCGGTGAGCCCGCCGGCCCCGACGGCAGTCTGAGACTCGGAGGCTTATGACCTACACCCGTGAAGAAATTGTTCAGCTGGATAAACGCTACGTCTGGCACCCGTACACGCCGATGCAAGAATACATCGAGCACGGCGAGCCGTTAGTTATAGAGCGTGCGCAGGGTAGCCGTTTGTTCGATCAGGATGGGCGTTCCTATCTGGATGGCAATTCATCGTGGTGGACCGCTCTGCTCGGCCATCAACACCCAAGGCTGGTCGCTGCCTTGAAGGCCCAGGCCGATACGTTGTGTCACACAGCGCTCGCGGGCATCACGCATGAGCCTGCAGCACGTTTGGGCAAGGAGCTTGTCGCCGTCGCACCGGAAGGTCTGTCGCGGGTGCTTTTCAGCGACAATGGTTCGACAGCGATCGAAGCTGCCATCAAGATCGCCCTAAAATTTTGGGGCCAAAATGGCAGACCGCTGCGGCGACGGTTCATCGCGCTGGACGACGCCTTTCATGGCGAGACGCTGGGCGTGACGGCGCTTTCTGGGGTGGAGGTGTTTCGTCGGCCGTTCGCGGACGTGCTGATGGAATGTGTTCATGTCCCTGTCGGTCAGGATGGCTACGAGCGAGCGTTTGCTGCCGCGGAGCGACTGTTGCGCGAAGGCGCCGACGAGATCGCGGCTGTCGTTGTCGAGCCGATGCTGCAGGGAGCTGGCGGCATGCGTGTCTATTCGGCGGAGTATCTGCGCCGGCTGCGTGCGCTCACCCAGGAGCTGGACATCCTGTTCGTAGCCGATGAAGTCTTCACAGGCTACGGCCGGACGGGCCCCATGTGGGCCTGTGCGCACGCAGGGATCGCTCCAGATATCCTGTGCACCGCCAAGGGTTTCAGCGGCGGCCTGTTGCCGATGGCGGCGACGCTGGCTTCGGAGCGCGTTTTTGATGGGTTTTTGGGTGATGCCAGTCGTGCCCTGCATTACGGACATACCTACTGTGGCAATCCGCTGGGCGCTCGGGTCGCACTCGAAGTGCTGGCGGTCTACAAGGATGAGCAGATCTTGGAGAAAGCTGCACCCAAGGCCGAGAAGTTAACGCGTGCGGTAGAGGCATTCGCGGGGCTTCCCGGAGTGAAGAGTGTTCGGAGCCTTGGGATGTTAGGGGCCGTGGAACTCGAAGGTGAGGCGAGTGGCTACCTCGGGCGTGCTGGTTGGCGGGTTTATGAAGAGGCCAAGAAGCGAGGGGCGTATCTCCGGCCGCTGGGCAATATCGTCTACACGGCGCCGGCACTCAATATCCCAGACGCCGATCTCGATGAGCTGCTTTTCATCTTCAGTGAGTCCATTCGCGCTGTCTTGGCGAGGTGAGTTCGTAGCCCTTGACCGTAGGATCTATCGGCGCCTATTGGGGCTCCATGGCTCAACGAAAGCGTTACGTGTTCGTGTGCGTCAATCGACGACCGGACGGCACAGCTAAAGGCTCGTGTGCGGCTCAGGGTAGCGAAGAACTCCTGCTTCAGCTCAAAGCACGCCTGAAGGAGAAGAAGCTCGCCGACCTCGAAGTTCGAGCGTGCAGCGCCAGCTGTTTAGATGCCTGTTGGGTGGGTCCGTGCATTGCCGTCGAGCCCGATAACTATTTCTACGGCCACGTGCAGCTCACAGACATTCCTGAAATCATCGACGCTTGGGAAAACGGGACACGCGTTGAACGTCTCGTGCTTTCGGAGTCGGACTACGTGATACCCAAGGAGGTTAAACGTCTTGAAGAAGAGCTCGCTCGCACCAAAGGTGGCGCATGACCGTCGACGGCGTGGTGTCCCGTCCAAGCAGCCTCGACTGATTCGAGAGCGTGTTAGAGATTTTCGGTTCGGTTCGGATCTTGGCGCCCGGCGCGGGGCACCTTTCTTGTGCAAACAGGTAGTAAGCATGCTTACTATCTGTTTGAGACGCAGGGGGCATCCGATACGCGCCGCCAAGCGCCAAGCACATCGCCCAGCGTACGCCAGCGATCCAAGCTCCTGGCGCGCGTCCTGATCCATTCAACGCATTTGGGGATGGGCGAAAACCGTACCTTGACCTAGCGATGGACCTTTGGTGCTGTTTTCACGAGAAAACAAGCGATCAGACGCATCCGGAGGGGTGCCATTCTGACTGACAACCTGACAATCTGGCATCGGTTTGACGAAATGCGTGCAAGAAGACATATTGGCGGGAATGAACGACTCTTCATCCAACGCCGATAGTTCGCCCGAAAGTGCCGCACCGGGTGCCGGAACACCGGGCTCCCCCGAAGTGAGCTTGCTCGTTGTCGACGATGAATCCAGCAATTTGCTCTCCTTGGAGAAGATCTTCCAACGCGAGAACATGCGCGTGTTTTCTGCGGAGAATGCCAAAAGTGCGTTGGAGATACTGCGCAAGCATCGTATTCAGGTGGTGCTCACGGACTTGATGATGCCGGGTGTCAGTGGCGTTGAGCTGCTGCGCGGCGTGAAGGAAATCTCGCCTGACACCGAGGTCGTGTTGATGACGGCCTACGGAAATGTGGAGACGGCAGTGCAGGCGATGCGACTGGGGGCGTTTGATTTCGTCGAAAAGCCTTTGAAGCGCATGACGATCGTGAAGAGCATTCGCATGGCCGCAGAGCGGCAATCCCTCGTGATCGAGAACCGTTCGCTACGGCGAGAGTTGGAGTTGCTCACCACGCGTGAGATCATTGGTCAGAGTGGTGCGCTGCGGCACGTGCTCGATGTGGCGACACAGGCGGCGCCGTCGAGTGCCACGGTGCTCATTCTGGGCGAGAGCGGAACGGGCAAGGAGCTGATTGCGCGCTATGTGCACAGCAAGAGTTCGCGGGCTTCTGGGCCTTTTCTGGCGGTTAATTGTGCCGCGATCCCCGAGAGTATTTTGGAGGCCGAGCTCTTCGGGCATGAGCGTGGTGCATTCACGGGAGCGATTGCAAAGCGCGAGGGTCGCTTTGCCAAAGCCAAGGGAGGCACGCTGTTTCTCGACGAAATTGGCGAGTTGAGCCCTGCGGTGCAGGTGAAGATCCTGCGTGTGTTGCAAGAAGGTGAATATGAACCCGTAGGTGGCAACTCGATCAAAGCTGATGTGCGGATCGTCGCCGCCACGAATCGCGATCTGGACGTAGAGGTTGAGGCCGGAAGATTTCGTGAGGATCTCTTTTATCGCTTGAATGTGATTGCGGTCACAGCGCCGCCGCTCCGAACACGACGCGAAGACATCCCGCTGCTCGTGGATCATTTTATCGGAGTCTATTGTCGGAAGAACAACCGGAATCGGTTGCAGGTCGAGCCAGAGGTCATGGCCAAACTCATGGACTACTCCTGGCCGGGCAATGTGCGAGAGTTGGAAAATATTGTGGAGCGTGCCGCTGTGCTCTGCCGCAGCGATATTTGGGCGGTGAGCGATTTGCCGCAGTCCGTCGCCCGAGCAACTGACAATCGGGCGAGCGCTCTCACTTTCGAGCTGGGCACACCGTTGGCAGAGGTCGAGCAGCGACTGATCCGGGAAACCCTGCGTTCGACCAATGGCGACAAATCGCTCGCGGCACAGTTGCTTGGGATTTCCGCGCGGACGATTTACCGAAAGCTCGACGAATCCCCATAAAAACGCCTCAGCGCTGCGCACGCATTCTTGCCAATCTGTCACCAGGGCGGGCTGCGGCTCGTTTCGCGTGTCAGGATGACGAAGCAACTCGCGGCCGACAGCCCATAAATCCCCGTAAACAATGGAAGTTTCGGGCTGGACCGTTGGCACGACTCTCGCTATTCAGGCGCTCAGGTAATTCGTGGCCATCGACGCACTTCTCCGGAAATATTTCACGCTCGTGGTGCTCGCTCTGATTGGGGCGGTGGCGTACCTGCAGGGCTCTGGCGTGGCGCAATTGGCCAGCATTGGGTTGATCAGCAAGGACGAAGTTTCCGTGCCCCTGGTCGCAGCGACGGGCAGTTCTGCGTTGCTGCGTCCCCCGCGTTCGAGTTCGCAGCCGCTCTTAGACCGCAATCCGTTCGATTCGGTAACGGGCGCGCTGAAGCCGAAACCTGTGGAGCCGATCGTCACCACGCCGCAAGCAGCGACGGTTACCGATCCGTTGAGCGCACCGGCGTGCGAGGGCGTGCAGGTCCTGATTGTCACCGAGTCCCCGGATCCCACGTGGTCCCTGGCGGCGCTGCGAGGGCCAGGGGACACGGCTTCCAAGCTCTACCGGGTCGGCGATTCAGTGGGTGACAAGAAAGTCGCCTTCATTGGTTTCAATCCACTGCGGGCTAGCCCATCGGTTTGGTTCGAATCCGGGGCCAGCGTTTGCCAGGTGATGATGTTCGGAGCGGCGCCCCCGCCTGCTGCTGCCCCAACGCCGGTAGCCCAACCTGGAGTGCCCACGCCTCCACCCGGAACCTCTCAGGCTCCGGAGGTTCCCTCAGATATTGCCAGCAAGATTAAGCGCATCAGCGACAGCGAATATCAGGTGGACCGCTCCGTGGTGGATAAGATCTTGGAGAACCAGGCGGAGCTCATGAAGTCGGCGCGCATCGTGCCGGAGCAGCGCGACGGAAAAATGGTGGGGATCCGCCTGTTTGGCATTCGCCCCACGGCCCTGCTCGGTGTGCTCGGTCTGCAAAATGGCGATCGCCTGGAGCAGATCAATGGGTTCGATATGGCCAGTCCAGAGAAAGCTCTGGAGGCGTATGCGCGCTTGCGCACAGCCAACAATCTCACAGTGAAAGTAACTCGTCGAGGCCAGCCCTTGAACATCGACTACCGAATCAAATAGCCATGTTGAAAAAGCAATTTACCCTGTTGAGTTTAGTTGGGTTTCCGGCGCTGCTGTTCGCAAGTTCGAGTGCCGCGCAACCTGCGGAGGCGCCCGGCGCCGTGGTGCCCCCGCCAGCGACGATGGACAAGATCGCCAAGGCCGCGGATGTGCCTTATCGGCCGAAACCAGGCGGGCAGCTGGTCAAGTTCAATCTGGAAGAGGCGGATTTGGCGGAGCTCGTGCAGTACATCAGCGTGCTCACGGGGCGGCGCTTCATCGTCAATCCTAAGCTCCGCACGATTAAGGCCACGGTCACGTCGCCCGCGCCGGTCACGCTGGAAGAGGCGTACCAGGTCTTCTTGTCGATCCTCGACATCAACGGCATGACGGTGATCCCGCGCGGTCGGTTCCTAAAGATTGTCGATAGTGGCGGCATTACCTCTCAGCCCACGCCGGTGATCGCACGCGGAGCACCTGTCCCCGAGACAGACACGTATGTCACCCGCCTGTATCGGTTAGCGCATATCTCTCCGGATGAAGCGGTGAAGGTGCTGGTCAAGTTCAAGAGCAAAGACGGCGACATCTCGACGTACGGGCCCGGGAATCTGCTGATCATTACGGACACCGGCACGCAGATCGCGCGCTTGGTGCGGCTGTTGGAAGAGGTGGATGTGGGCGGTGCTGGCCAGCAAATGTGGATCCAGCCCGTGAATGGCGATGCGGACGAGCTTGCGAAACGGGTGAACGAGCTTTTCAACGTGGGCAAGGATCCGAACGCTCCGCTCAGCAAAGTCGTCGCGGATGCTAAGTCGAATTCACTGATCATCGTGGGCACGAATGATAGCTATTTGCGGCTGCTGGAGCTGCTGAAGCGTCTCGACGAGAGAAAGCCTGGCATGTCCGGACGGGTGCGCGTCGTCCCTGTCGAACACGCCGTTGCCCAGGAGTTGGCCACCACGTTGACGCAAATGCTGGCTTCCTCAGGCAAAGATGGAGCAACCGATGGTGGCGGCATGTTTGAAGGAGTCGTCAAAGTTACGGCAGACGTGCCCACCAATTCATTAGTCATCACTTCTTCGGGCCGCGATTACGCCACGTTGCGCGGGGTGCTGGATCAGCTCGATCGGGAGCGGCGCCAGGTTTACATCGAAGCAGTGATCATGGATCTTTCCGTTTCGGATTCGTCGACACTCGGCGTGGCCTTTCATGGGGGCAAGCAATTCGGTGACGGCAGTGCCGTGGGGAACAGCACCTTGTTGGGTGGCTTCAACGCCGGTCAGTCGGTGGCGTTTCCAAGTGCTGATGCCCTGACAGGTTTTGCGTTGGGTTTGAAAGGCGCTGATATCCCAGGGTTTAAGCTGAACGGCCTGAGCATTCCAGCGTTCGGGGTGGTGCTGCAAGCTATAGCTTCAAGCGGCAAGTCGAACATTCTGGCGGCGCCGCACATCATTGCTACGGACAACGTGCAAGCTGAGATCAATATTGGTGAGAACATCCCGTTGCAGCAAAATGTTGGCGGCTCAGCTCTTTCCTCCTTGGCTGGGGGTGCGGGGGCGGGAGCCCAAGGTGCCGCGCTGCTGGGAGCACTGGGCGGCGGCGGCTTCAGTTCACCTAGGCAGGACGTTGGTAACCGAATTCGGATCACCCCGCACATCAATGAATCCAACCAGGTTCGACTTGAAATCGATCAGGAAAGCAGCGCTGCTGGGGCTGCCTCCGGCACGCTCGGCGCTGTTTCAATCACTAAGCGCACGGCGCAGACCACGCTGGTTGTCGACGATCAGCAGACGGTGGTGATTGGTGGCCTCACCCGCGACGAACTGGTCACGTCGCGGGAGAAAGTGCCTATTCTCGGGGATATTCCTGTACTGGGGGCGCTTTTTCGGCGCACTCAGACGCGCAAAGCCAAAACGAACCTATTGCTCATCCTGACGCCTTACGTGATTCGCAGTCAGGATGATCTGCGGAAGATTTTTGAACGCAAGATGCAGGAGCGTCAGGAGTTCCTGGATCGTAACTTCGTGTTTTCAGGTGAAGCCTGGAAGGCCCCGAGGGATTATTCGCGGAGCAGCGGCCTGATTGAGGATGTGCGCCAGTCCGCCTTCGAGATGGCGGAGGCGACTCGGCTGGAAGCCGAGAGCCAACCTAGCGTTCCCCAGAAGCACCTGCCTCTTCTACCGATTGATTTGGCATCTGACACACCCACAGGTGGAGCCGCTGCGCCAGCGGCCCCAGTGCCACAGCCGCCGGCGCCGGCAACTCAGAACAGTCCGCCTGTTGCTACGGAAGCCGCGTCTGCTCAGGCGAGCACAGATGGCGAGCAAGCTGGGCCGCTGCGCTTGGTGCGCATGGCGCGGAACGTGGACGCGGGCCAGAACGTGGACGCGGGTCAGTAAGATGCAAGAGCAGCGCGTTCTCGGTGAGATTTTGGTCCGGCATGGCGTGCTCACCAGCGAAGCTATTGAGCCGCTCTACGCCCAGCAAATCGAAAAGAACGCGCAGCTTTTGGATATTATTGTTCAGAATCAGGCGGCTTCTGGGAGCCGCATCGCAGCGGCGCTGGCTGAAGAGTGTGGCTTGCCGTTTCTCGAGAAGATCGAGGCCGATCAAGTGCAGGTACACATCGCCACCAAGCTACCCATCACGTATGCCAAGAGCCATCGTGTGCTGGTGCTCGATGAGCTCGCCGATCGAGTGCTCGTGGTGTGCGCCGATCCTTTGGACGTGAGTGGGCTGGATGATATCCGGGCCACTTTTGGCAAGCCGCTGTCGGTGCACGTGGCTCCGCCAGCTCTGGTGACGGACGCCATCAATCGGGTCTACGAGCGCCAAGATACCATGAGTGAGCTCGCCAGCGATGACTCACTGGTCGATGATGCGCAGATCGATATCCTCGATTCCGATGACGATGCTCCGATCATTCGCTGGGTGAATGCGCTGTTCTCGCAGGCCGTGAAGGAGCGAGCGAGCGACATTCATATCGAGCCGGAGGAAAAAGAAGTTCTGGTTCGGTATCGCATTGATGGCCAGCTCTATGTCGCCAAGCGGGCGAGTCGTCAGTTCATGAGCGCCGTCTTGGCACGCGTGAAGATCATGGCAGGCTTAAATATTGCGGAAAAACGCCTGCCCCAGGATGGGCGCATCTCGCTGAAGATTGCCGGTCGCAGCATCGACGTGCGCGTTTCTACCATCCCGACGAGTCGGGACCACGAACGCATCGTGATGCGCTTGTTGCACAAGACGAATATTCTGCTGAGCTTGAGTGAGCTTGGTTTCGCTGAGCGCGATTACATGCTCATGGATGAGCTGGTCCACAAGCCCAACGGGATCATCCTGGTAACGGGGCCCACGGGTAGCGGCAAAACCACCACGCTTTACGCATGCCTGAATAAGATCAACGATCCAAAGATCAATATCCTCACGGCTGAAGATCCGGTTGAGTACGAGATCGGCGGCATTCATCAAGTGCCAGTGCAGCCCAAAATCGGGCTGACGTTCGCCAACGCGTTACGCTCCTTTTTGCGCCAAGATCCCGACGTGATCATGGTGGGCGAAATTCGTGACCGGGAAACGGCCGAGATCGCCATTCACGCGAGCATGACCGGCCATCTGGTGTTGTCGACGATTCACACCAATGACGCCGCGGGTGCCGTCACGCGGTTGGTGGAGATGGATATTGAGCCGTTTTTGGTGCGTTCCACGGTGGCTGGGATCTTGGCGCAGCGCTTGGTGCGTCTGTTGTGTCCGCACTGTAAGGAGGCTTATCCGGCCACGCCGTTTGAGTTGAAACAGCTTGGCATCGATCCTGAGCGCACACGCCTCAGGGATACTCGGCGTGTTTCTTCGCGCTACACCGTGCACGGCGTGACGTACGATCCCGTTGGTTGGAGGGAAGCCACACCTCCCACGCTGTATCGCCCCCGGGGCTGCGATCGTTGCGATCAAAAAGGCTTCTCCGGGCGCCTCGGAATTTACGAGTTGTTGATGGTCGACGAAGCGGTGGGTGCGCTGATTTTGTCGAGCGCGGATGCTCAGGCGATCAAGCGTGCGGCTCAGGCGCAAGGCATGGATTCGTTGCGCGATGATGGGGCGCGCAAGGCGCTTCTAGGTGTCACGAGTGTGGAAGAAGTTGTCGCGGCTACCCAGGAGGACATCGTCGTTGACGAGTGAGGTCCCAGATGGCGGTCTACGAATTTAAGGGCATCTACGCAGATTCTGGTAAGGCCGCGAAGGGTTACCGCGATGCGGACAATCCTAAAGCATTGCGTGGGCTCCTGCGCCGCGACGGGATCTTATTGACAGCAGCCACCGAAGGCGGTGAGAAATCCACCAAGCAAAAGCGCCAAGTTGATTGGTTGGCTCCGTTTCGGCGCGTCAAGGTGGCTGAGCTGGCGGTGCTCACGCGCCAATTAGCGACGTTGGTGCGAGCTGGGATCCCACTCGTTGAGTCCATCGGAGCACTCACCGAACAGGTTGAAAAGGAGCTCTTGGTCAAGGTTCTGACTGAAGTGCGTGAGAATCTGAACGAAGGAACGAGTTTCTCCAAGAGCCTCGAAGCGCACCCGAAAGTATTTCCGCCGCTTTATATTAACATGGTGGCAGCAGGTGAAGCTTCGGGCACGCTCGAAGTGGTGCTCGAACGCCTTGCGGACTTTATCGAGAATCAATCCCGGCTTCAGGGTAAGGTGACCTCGGCGCTCGTTTATCCGGCAGCGATGGGTGTGTTTGGGACGCTCATTGTCGGGCTGTTGATGGCGTTCGTGGTGCCCAAAGTCACGGCGATTTTTGATAGCCTGGGCCAGGCCTTGCCTTGGTACACGGGGCTGCTCATTCTCGTTTCCAACATCATTTCCGGTTATTGGTGGTTGTTGCTGTTGCTCGGGGGTGGAAGCTTCTATTGGTTTCGGCGCTGGAAATCGAAGCCGACGGGGCGCTTGAAGTGGGACACCTTCCTCTTGGTGGCCCCCATTTTCGGCAAGCTTAATCTCTTAGTGGGGGTCGCCCGGTTTTCACGCACCCTGGCGACGTTGCTGCAGAGCGGGGTGCCGTTGCTGAAGGCGATGGAGATTGGCCGCAACGTTTTGGGCAATACACGGCTGGAGGGTGTCATTGAGGAAGCGACCGCCTCGATCCGCGAGGGGCAGAGCATCGCGGAGCCGCTCAGGCGCAGCAAATGGTTTCCGCCCATGGTGGTGCATATGATTGCCGTGGGCGAACGCAGTGGGCAGCTCGAACAGATGTTGGAGAATGTGAGCCGCGCCTACGAAGCCGACGTTGAAACGCGCGTTACCACATTAACGAGCTTGCTTGAGCCTCTCATGATCATGGTGATGGGTGGCATCGTGGGCTTCATCGCGATGGCTATCTTGATGCCGCTCATCCAAATGAATGAGCTGGTGCAATGATGGCCAGGCGTTCCCGGAGCTCTGAACGAAGGATCTTTTTTCCTTGGGAAGGGCGCGGTGGCCTCAGGCGTTGGTTTGGTGCTGGGCGGGTGCGCCCCGTGCTATTTTTAGGTCTTTGTATCGGATTGGTGTGGCTGATTGCATCGCGTGAGCGGCGCGATTCTGGCCTGCGGCAGACGCGCGCGGGGCTTTATACGTTACGTCAAGCGGTGGAGTCGTACATCGCGGATCACGGCGGTGCATGCCCGCCCTCGCTGGTGGCGACTTTGGAATATACGAACCTCGAGAGTGCGCCGAAGGATGCTTGGGGTCGCTCGTTCAGGTTCGTGTGTCCTGGCAGGGACGAGCAGGCGTATGAGCTGATGAGTGACGGGCCTGATGGTGAGCCTGAGGGATTGGATCGAATCAAGTGAGGAAATCATGAAAGATAATTCAAGAGCGATTGCAGTGGTGTCAGTTCGGTGGAAGCTGAGTGTCGCACAGCGCGGCGTTACCTTGGTGGAGGTGATCATCGTGGTCGCTATTCTGGCGATGGTGGCGAGCGGTGTGGCGCTGGTGGCGCTTCCGCAGTTCAAAAAAGCACAGGTGAAGACTGCGATTACAGGCGCTCAAGTGATCCGGCAGGCGGTGGCCTCTTTTCAGACCTCCAATTCGGAGTGTCCAACGGTCAGTCAGCTGGTTTCTGAGAAGCTGTTAGACAAAGGCGCGAATACCTTGGATCCCTGGGGAAACAGCTACAAAATCAGTTGTGAAAACGACGAGATCACGGTGACGTGCGCCGGGCCCGACAAGAAGAGCGGGTCACTGGATGACATCACGGTGCCGAAGGCCACAACGACTGAGGAGCCCGCGGAGAAGTAGGAAGCGCGGCCCGGGTGAAACATGGCATCTGCACTGCGATCGAGAAGCTCGGAACGGGGGGTCACCCTGGTCGAGCTATTGATCGTGGTGGCGTTGATTGCACTGTTAACGGGTTCGGTGATGTTCGGGTCCGGAATGATGGGGTCAAGTCGTCTGCGCACATCGGCAATATTGCTCATTGGCGCTACACGTTTGGCCCAGTCGCGAGCGAGTGCCATTGGGCGGCCGGTGCGCTTGGTGCTCGATCTTGATAATGCGCGGGTAGATTTGCAGGAATCTGCCTCACGCCAAGTCACCCGGATTCGCGGCAAAGAAGATTTCTCGGGTGAAGATCTAGCTACTCAGCTTGAAGGCGCTGCTCGTGAGGAAGCGGCACGCGCCACCACAGGGGAAGAGTCGGTGGCGCCCCCGGCGCGGTTTACGCCCTCTCCTAAGTTCGCCGGAGATCTCGGGGATGAACAGCAAGGGAGCGGCAAGTTCCTGGGCAAGGGTGTCTTGTTTCGTCAGGTGCAGGTTGCCCGTGACCCGGAGCCGCGCACACGCGGACGTGTTGCCATCTATTTTTGGCCAGGTGGCGAGACGGAACGCGCGAGTATCCAACTGCAACGCGATCGCACCGATTCAGGGTTGACGGTGATGCTGAGTGCCCTCACGGGGCGCGCAAAAATTGAGACGGGTTTTCTGGACTTGCCGGAGTCGAATGCCGAGGGGCAATTCAGCGAAAGGCAGGAAGAGTGAAGAACCTTGGCTTCACCTTGCTGGAAGTTTTGGTCGCCGTGGCCATTCTCGGCTTGGGGCTCACCGGGATCTTAGGCGCACAAACCGGCGCTTTTTCGAGTGCTCAGCGTGCGGAGCATATGAGCATCGCGACGGATTTGGCGCGCTGCAAGATGACCGAGGAAGAGCTGCACTTGGTGCAGATGGGCTTTCCGATCAGCGATGAATCCTACGATGGCTCGTGTTGCGAAGACGAAGAGCAAAGCACTTACAGCTGCGAGTGGACGGTTGATCGCGTGAAGCTCCCAGAGCTTTCCTCAACCGACAGTGTCAACGGGGATCCCGGTGCGGCGCCCAGTGCCTCTGGCAGCTCGTCATCTCAGGAGCTTGGCCCTCTCGGAGTGCTCGCGGATATTCAACGCTCACAGGGGGCATCGCTCGGAGAGAAACCAAGCCTTGAATCGCTCACGTCGCAAGTGGGTGAATCCACCGGCGGGATGCAGGGCATGGCACAGATGCTGTTTGGGTTTGTGTACCCGAGCCTTAAGCCTCAGCTTGAGGCGAGTATCCGAAAGATCACCGTGACCGTGAAGTGGAAGGAAGGTCGGCTGGATCGCGAGCTCTCTGTCAGCCAATACTTCACGGACCCACAAAAAGGTGGTTTTGAGGGTGAAATCGAGGGGCAGCCGGGGTCGAACGCTCCGGGATCGCAGCCGGGGTTGGTGCGTTGATGAGCAGTTTTCGGAGCAAACGTGGCTTCACTTTGGTTGAGTTGATGATCGCGATCGCCGTGCTCACCATGATCACTACGTTGGTGTACTCAGCCTTTGCGGGTATGAAAAGCAGCCGCGATGGCGTGCTACGGGTGACGGACCGCTACCGAGAGGGGCGGGTCGCGATGTCGATTATTGTGCGCGATCTGCAGAGTGCTTTTTTGTCGTCGAATGTCCCGGTGAATAATATCGCCCCCTCGCGCATCACCGCGTTCATCTCTAAGTCGGGGACGCCGATCGACCGCCTGGACTTTGCCACGCTGGCGTATCGCCGTCTGGACACGGACGTGCATGAATCCGATCAGGCCGAGATTTCCTATTTCGGCTCTAAGGATCCCAATAGCGATGCCATCGATCTGGTGCGCCGCGTCGATCCGATGGTTGATACAGATCCCGAGCACGGTGGGCGGGTGGAGGTGCTCGCCACCGACGTGGGTCTTTTGGATTTGCAGTATCTCGACCCGCTCACGGGGCTTTGGACCGAAGAATGGGACACGCGCCAGGCAATCGGCGTGGGCTTCCGTTTGCCCCATCAGGTGCGGGTGCTCTTGGTGTTACACGATGGCCAGAAGAAGGAATCGGGCGGTGCTCGGGAGGATCTGCGTTTCATCACCAAGTTTCAGTTGATGATTCCGCAGCCGCTCAAGTTTACCGCGGATTTTAACGGTGGTACGTAACGTGCGGCGGCTCCGACGTTTCTTTGCAGAGTATCTGGAGTCGCGGCGCGGTCGGCTGCGGCGGCGTGGCGTGGCGCTCATTCTGGTATTGGCTTCCTTGACCATGCTGACTCTGATGCTCACGGAGTTTCAGACGGAAGTTTCAACCGACCTCGGCAGTGCGCTGACCAAGCGCGACGCTTTGAAGGTCGAGTATGCCGCCCGAAGTGGCATCAACCTCACACGGCTGCTGATCGCGAGCGAGCCCAGTATTCGTGAGTCTCTAGCGCCAGTCTTCGCGATGTTGCAGCAGCCGGCTCCGCAGATCCCGGTATGGAATTTCGCCGATCAGGTCTTGGGCGCCTTCAACGATGATATCGGTCGCGAGAGTTTTGCGGCCTTTGCCGGCGTTGTTTTCGGAGACCCTACGGAGCACAAGCTGGGCTTGCAGGGTGCGCGTTTTGAAGTTCAGGTGGTGGAAGAGGAATCCAAAATCAATGTGAATATGCCGGCAGGCGGCGGCATATTTCAGCAGGAATGGCTGGTCTCCCAGCTGACGAGTGTGATGGCCGGCGAACAATTTGATTTGCTGTTTGGCAACCGGGATCTCGACGGCAACTTCTCAGACCGTCGGAGCGTCTGCGGGGAGATCATTGATTTTACCGATCCGAATCAAGACGCACACCCCTGTGATCCCACAACTACCACTGCGCAAGCGGGTGGTCCTGAGCTCGACTATTACAGTCAACTGAAACGCCCGTATCAGCGCAAGAACGCAGCTTTTGATACGCTCGAAGAGCTGCGAATGGTGCGCGGCATCGGCGATGCTTTTTGGTCTAAGTTTGTCGAACCCGATCCGGATGATCCGCAGAAGCGAGTGTTCACGGTCTGGACGGACGAGCGCATCAACGTGAATTCCGCCAATGCTCAGGTAATTTTGGCGCTCATTTGTTCGAATGCAGAGGAAGATCAGGCTGTTTGCACCGATCCTGTGCAGGCAGCTAGCTTCCTCAGCCTGATTGGTATGGTGCGCGCGGTGAGCGGCGGGGCACCACTTTTCGCGTCGCCATCCGATTTCCGGCGCACGATGGAAGGGCAGAGTAAGAGTTCGATCTTCGCCAAACTGAAAGATACGCTCGGCTTGCCCACAGTAAAGTTCAAGGGTGAGATCGAGAAGCTGGTGACCACAACGAGCAAGGTTTTCAGTATCTACGCCACTGGCATACTCGAGACAGGCAAACGCGAAACCCGGCGCCGTATACAAGCAGTCGTCGATTTCAGGAAGGCACCACTGCCCGGCGCTGCCACCCTTCAATCGAATACACCCGGGAGCTCCCCTTCGACCTCCAGCACTACGGGCGCACCGCCCGTACCGAGTGTTCAGCTCCCCGAGGGGGCGAGCCCGGACGCGCTGACCAACCTTTTTCGGCCCAATCCTGCGGGCACTGTGATCTATTACAAGGTGGACTAATGGCTAGAGTAGTTGGCGTAGATATCGAAGGATCGCTTGTGCGGGCCGTGCTCTTGCAAGTCAACGCACGTCGCGTGGCGGTCGAACAGATGCAGGAAATCTCGATCGATGTAGCGGGTTCATTGGAGGAGGCGCTGAAGCTAATCGCCGTGCCAATGTTGCAGCATGGCGAGGCGGTTGCGGCCGCGATGAGCGGCACCGAAGTGTTGGTGCATCGGCTCAATTTACCGAAGACAGCGCTGAAGCAGCTCACAGAAGTGTTGCCCTATGAGATCGAATCGATGGTTCCGATCGATATCGATGAGCTCGTGTATGATTACCACGTGTTGAAATCGGACGCTTCGGAGGGCGTCGCGGTGCTCACGGTTTGTGCGCGCACGGAGCAAGTGCGTCGCTTCATTGACCTCTTAGCCCTGGGCCTAGGGCGCGAGCCCGAACGGATCGGTTGCGGAGCTGCGAGCCTAGCGAACCTGATCGGAATGGCGGATGTCCTGAAGCAGCCGGGCCCGTATGCGCTCGTAGATTTGGGCCTGTTGCAGAGCGAAGTGGTGATTGTTGCTGACGGTGAGGTGCGTTCGCTCCGCACCCTTTCACGCGGCGTGAGTGGCTTGCCCGAAACAGCGGGCCAATTGTCCGCTGAGTTGCGTCAGACCTTCCTGGCTTGGGCTGGTCAGGCTGGCGCGCGTGTTGAGCAGGTTTATCTGAGCGGGAGCGGAGCGGCGACACCGCTTGCAGCAGAGTATTTATCAGGAACGCTGGGGACGCCCGTGGCGCTGCTGCCACCGTTATCTTTTCAGAATTTGACCCCCGAGGTGAGTGATTCGGTGCCACGTTTTGCCAAGGCGATCGGAGCGGCGCTCGGGCTTTTAGGGCGCCCTCGTGATTTTGATCTGCGGCGCGGAGCACTTTCATTTCAGCGAGGCTACGGATTTCTGAAGGAGAAGATCCCGCTGTTGATCGGCTTTGGGATCGCCATTGCTATCAGCTTCCTGTTTTCGATGGCAGCCAATCTGTATGCACTCTCGCTTGAGAAGACCAAGTTGCTAGATACTCTCGCGAAAGTCTCCACCGAGGTGCTGGGGCGAGAGGCCGAAGATGTCGACGATGCCATGGTGCTCCTGGCAAAGGCTCGGGAACAAGAGGAGTTGGATCCGCTGCCCATGCTGGATGCCTACGATGTGTTAATTGAGATCTCTAAGGCTGTCCCGAGCAGCATCACGCACGATATTGAATCCTTCGAGATGCAGCGCGGACACGTGCGGCTCAACGGCATTCTTGGCACGGCCGACGAAGCCCAGCGCATCTTGGCGGGTATGAAGGAACACCGCTGCATCAAAGACGCCAATGTTGTGAAGATCACACAGGCGGTGAACAGCGACCGTAAAAAGTATGTGCTGGAGTTTGATGTGAAGTGCCCCGAGGAAAGCCCAAAGAAGAAAGCTAAGAAGGCGACCAACGATGCTGAGAAATCGGACACCGATACCAAAGAACCGGCGGGCGCGGAGAGACCATGAGCCTCAACGATAAGTTTGACCAACTGGAGCCACGCGAACGGCAGCTCCTCCTTGCATTGGGTGCTTTTCTGGCGGTGGGCGTGCTGGTGCTTCTTCCCGGCCTCGTCTGGGCACAAGTCGCCAATAAGCGTGAAGCCGTTGAGCAATTGCGGGATGCGGTTGGGGAGATCCAGACTAGCCGTGCCAAGATTGCGGAAGTGACGGCAGCCCGTAAGTCAATTCTGGACCGTTATTCCCGCCCCGCCCCGCCCCTCGCGAGCTTTCTTGCTGGGCTTGCCAAGGGCAGCGAGCTTGATATCCCCGAGATCCAAGATGCGGACGTGAAGGCTCACGGCAAGAAATACGAAGAGCATCTCACCAACATCACGCTTCGAAAGGTGAGCATGTACAATTCGGTTAAGTTCATGGAGAGCATCGCCCTCTCCCCGCACCCCGTGTCCATTTCCCGCCTGATCATCAACAAGCGAGGGGCCGATGAGGATTCTTACGACATGCAGATGACGGTGAGCGCCTTCGAGCGCACACTGGTCGCCAAGAAGCCGAGCCGGAGTACCGGAGCCGACACCGAGGCACAGTAGAATAGGAGCATGGCATGACGAAGTGGCTTGAGCGTCTTTCGAACCTTTCAACGCGTCAAAAACGGATCCTGCGCTGGCTTGGTTATCCGCTATTTTACCTATTTTGCCTCACCTTCTTCTTCAGGGTGCTCTTTCCATACGAGAGGCTGAAACGCACGTTGGTGAGCGAATTTAGCAAGGCGCAAACGGGCCCCAAGCCGATGCGTCTCGAAGTCGATGAGATGAGCTCCTACGGGCTTTTCTCCTTTGGCGTGGAAGCCGACGGGCTGCGTCTGATCTCTCTGACGCCGAAGCTGACACCGGAGGGGAAGCCTGGGGTGCCCGATACCACGACAGTAGATCACGTACACGCCACGTTCGGAGTGCTTTCGGCGCTGTTTGGGACCAAGTCCGTCAAGTTTGGTGCAGAGGCCTTCGGTGGGGACCTGAGTGGCAACCTGGAGGATTCTTCAGGTGAGCGTGTTGTGATGCTGAATCTAGATGATGTCGATCTTGGGAAGCTGCCGTTTCTTACGGATATCATCGAATTGCCGCTCAAGGGCCAGGTCAATGGTCGGGTGGAGTTGGTCGCGCCAGAGCACGATCTCGCCAAAGCCGAGGGCTCGCTGCGACTGACAGCCGCTGGTATCGTGGTTGGAGATGGCAAGGCGAAGATCCGCAACACGATCGCGCTGCCGACTTTAATGGCGGGTGATCTCGAAATTGAGGCCGAGGTTAAGAAGGGCAAGCTCACGTTCAAGAAGTTCAGCATCGCCGGAGGTGAGCTTGACCTTGATGCTCAGGGCACCATTGATTTGCGCGAACCCTTCGGCCAGAGCACCGTCAACATTCAGCTCGAGTTCAAGTTCGCCGATAGCTATAAATCGAAGAACGACATGACACGAGGCTTGTTCGGCGATCCGAAGTCAAATGTTCCAGGTGTCTTTGATTTGGATCCGCAGAGTCGGCGCGCGAAGAATCCGCGCACTGGAGGCTATGGCTTTCGGCTACTGGGCCTCATGAATAAGCCCACCACTCAGCCTGACGCCAATGCGATGGCTGGGCGTGGTCGTGCTTCGAGCGTGCCTGCGAAGCCCTAAATGTGCCTCTTTTTGCAGGGTAGCTAAGGGAAATTCCTGGACGTGACGTGAATAGTGGGTGGGATCCAGAGCGGATGAGGAGCTACTGCGTCGATTGGGAGGCGAGCCTCGATCCGACGCTCCGGGCGCGACACCTCACGGGCACGCGACAGTCCGTCTGAGCGACGGTGCGGCTCTCCAAGTTCAGAACGATCTGCTTGAGTTACCGCTTCTTCAGACTCCTGAAATTCGCTTCCAGGATGACCTAGGTTCTTCGGGTCCTGATTCGCTCACGCCGGAGCAGCCGCATCGCTATGCGGCCTCGTTCGAAGTGGGGCGAGGCGGGATCGGTCGCGTTTACATTGCTAGCGATCGTCATTTGAATCGTAGCGTCGCGGTGAAGGAACTCCTCCTAGGGTCCAACGGCAAAGATCAGGCGGAGTGGCGCCAACAAACGGAGCTGCGATTCGTCCGTGAGGCGCGGATCACCGGCCAGCTCGAGCACCCGAATATCATTGGTGTTCACGAGCTCGGAAAACGCCCAGACGGCACCATCTATTACACGATGCCAGTGATCCAAGGTCGGACACTGGCAGTTGCAATCGAAGAGTGTTCGAGCTTGGGAGCGCGCCTTAATCTCATGAATCACTTTCGTGGAGCGTGCCAGGCTGTCGCCTACGCTCACAGTCGTGGCGTGATTCACCGCGACATCAAGCCGGATAACATCATGATCGGGCAATTTGGCGAAACGATAGTGCTCGATTGGGGCCTGGCGAAGGTGACGGACGCCGAGACATTGTCCGGACCTGGCTCAATACCTTTTGAGCGCCCAAGCCTCAGTGGGCGAGCACTCTCCCTGTCGCCACCCGAGCGCGCTCTGGATCCGATCCGAGGGGGTGGAGCGCTGCGCACGCTGGTAGGAACGATATTTGGAACACCGGCCTTCATGAGCCCGGAACAGGCGCTTGGGCAGGTGGATGAATTGGATGAGCGAACCGACGTTTGGTCGCTGGGTGCGGTGCTCTTTACGATCATTTCCGGAAATCCGCCCTTTGACGGCGCCAATCCGAAGCAGATCATTGCGCGTGTGCTGAGCGGCTCGCTGCCCAAGCTCCAGGAAACAATTCCCGACGTTCCAGCTGAGCTTGATGCGATCACCCGTAGAGCTCTGTGTCGTGATTTGGACCAACGCTATGCGTCCGCGGCGGAGCTACTGCGCGATATTGAATCCTATCTCTCGGGCGCTCGGGTAGGGGCCCACAGCTACTCTATTGGGGAGAGTGTGGCACGTTCAGTGCGCAAACACCGTGCAGCTTTCGGCGTGGCCGCTGCGGCGGCTATCTCGCTTGTCACGTTTGGCGTCGTCTATCAAATCAAGCTCGTTCGAGCGCGTGATACGGCAGTCTTGGCTCAACAGACCGCTCAGCAAAGCGCGAAAGACGCAGCGCACAGTGCGCATCTGGCGCAACTGAACTTGGCTTCGCTGCTGGTGGAGAAAGCGACGGCTTCCGCGCGTCGGGGCGATAGCGTATCGGCGCGGAAACTCGCCGAGGAAGCGCTTGCCATTGAAGAAGAGCCCCAAGCACGCGGAATCATGATTGCTGGAGCCAATCTGCCAAGTCCCAAACTGGAAGTTCAGGGAAAATTTTCCCAGGCTTGCACTCAGGTCTCAATGGATAGCCAAGCGTTGCGTGTCGCCTGCCTCGCGCCGCCGCAGATTGAAGTTTGGAATACTTTCACCGGAGTTTTGGAATGGAAAAGTAACGTAGGCCTGGGTGATCCATTCTTGGTACACGCGCTGCCGGGATCTGGTGTCATTCTTATTTCCCGCGGAGGTCTCGTACAGGAAATCAGCGACGGGAAAGTGCGGAGTTTTCCTCCAATCGCGGCAGAGCTGGGTGCGCCGCTACGATCGGCATTGGCGCCTGACGCGCGCTCGGTCGCTCTCGCGACAAGCACCGGGCGGATTTTAGTTTTGGACCTAGAACGAGGGAGCTACAGCTCTAAGGCCGAAGGTCAGCCTGAAGCTTCCGCACTTGGATTCTCTCCAGACGCGAGAACGCTTGCGGTCGGAGGGAAACGGGGAGATCTACTACTGCTCTCACTTGATACGGGGCGCAAGCGTGAGTTCATGCCGCACTCCGGGAGCATTGTCGCGTTGAGCTTTTCACCCGATGGGCGTTTTTTAGCGACTGGGAGTAGCGATCGCAGCGCCAAGCTGTGGAGCGTGAAAACGCTCGAAGAGGCCTCGCGCGGTATTCCGAGCGACGGCGCGGTGAGTGCTCTCGATTGGTCGAATGATGGCAGATTTTTTGCGTTGGGAAGCGACGACAGGAGTGTTCGGGTCGTGGATCTCCGAGAGCCCAGCTTTGGCCTGAGCTTGCCGCCTGATACAGGTCCGGTGCGCGCGCTACAATTTGCCGCGGATAGCACACGGATCGTCAGCATGACGGAACACACTTTTAGCAGCTGGCGTCGGCGCCCCGCGCTCCTCCCGACCCGTCTCGTTCAGCGGTCTAATATGCTCAGTCTGCGCTTTGATCGAACGGGACAAGTGCTAGCCGGTGGTCTCCGTGAAACGGGCGTGTGCGCCTTTGATTTGCGAGAGGATCGCTGCGCCACACACTTGCCCGTGGATCTTGCAGAGGTGAGAACACTCTCGTTGGAGCCGAAGCGTCGTTGGTTGGCCGCTGGTGGTACGGGCGGCGATACCACGCTCTGGGATTTGGACACCAAGTTGCCTCTTCGCGTTTTTGCTGGGCACCCGGGCGGAACTCGGGGCAGTGCTTTTTCGTCGGCCGGGCGGTATTTGGCGACGGTGGGGAAGAACGGATCGGTTTCGATATTCGAGGCAAGTTCCGGCATCCTCGTGTTTTCGGAGACGCTTCCCTGTGGGCTCTCAGCCGTGGTCTGGAGCGAACCGCAGCAGAGTTTTCTTTTGGGCCGTTTGGATGGGCAGCTCCAATATGTTCATCCCGCCACGCAGCGCCTGATGCCCCCATTTCCGGCTCATTCTGATTGGACGCTCGCGCTCGACGTGACGGAAGACAATTCCAGATTTCTGAGCGCTGGTGCCGATGGGCGCATCCTGATTTGGAACGCAAAAACCACCCACCAGCTGATGGCGTTCGCTCCCCAGCCAGGGCGGGTGTTTGCAGCCGCATTTTCGCCCGACGGACGGTTTGTCGCGTCCGGTGGTGAGGGCAACGTGGTCTTCCTTTGGGATGCCGAATCCGGACAGCTCCTGGCCTCGCTCTTGGATCATCAAGGGCCGATTCGAGCCGTGCGCTTCGCACCAGGACGTTCGCTGCTGGCATCGGCGAGTGATGACGGAAGCGTGCGGCTGTGGGATCTTTCCGGCGTAGCGGCGTCCAGCGGACGCCGAGCGTCGCTTCAAGGCTCTAAGGCCACACCGAGATCAAACCGCGTCTTCAGATAGAGATCGCTCACCGCAAACATCATGAGTTCCCGGTAGCGATCCGTGGCCGTCACACTGCTCACGGATTCATCCGAGGCGCGTATGATCTCAGTACAAGATTGGAGATCGTCCGCGAGCAGGAAGCCAATACGATCTGCGGTGAGATCCACGCCAGCCACCCAATTCTTGAGATCGAGTGAGCCACCGGATTGGAGGAGCTTATTCACCACCCGCGTTAGCTGATCGCGAGCTGGGCCCCGCAATCCCGTATCGAGCGCCGTTTGCGCCTCATTCACAGCACCTTCCAGATCAGCCGCGACCGGGAATTTCGGCGCGATCAGGCGAATGGCGGCAAAGAGCCAGGCTTTGAGTCCAGTACCGGTGGGCACCAGCTGACGCACGTACAGCCCAGGCCGGAAGAAGCAGAGATGGCGCGCCGAAATGAACGCGGCAGGCTGTGCGGGCAATTCGGCGGCAAGCGCTGCTGAGCCCAGCACAATCGCGGGTTGGCGCGCATGCAGGAAGAGCATGCCCCCAGGCTCTTCTGGATTTTCGAAAGTGGGCGGGGGTGCCATTCCGAGCACGCTGGCGGCGTACAGCAGATTTTGGCTGAGGCTCGCGGGGTGAGTGGCCAGATCGAGAACGTGGGTTGCATCGTAGCCGAGGCTGCCGAATTCACTGCCACGCCGGGCAACAATCGCCGGTTCGATCAGCGCGAACAGGGCCGTGAGCAAAGGATCGGCTTTGGGGTGCATCAAATCGAGCCAATCCGGGTCGCCGAGCGCTCGCTGGGCAGCGATCGCACTTTCGCCTTTCATGCGCGCGAAGAAGCGTTCTTCGTCAGCGTCCGCGAAGTTGAGGACGGTGAGTGCCTGGCACAGACACCACGTCGCATCAGGATGCTTGGCGCGTGTGTAGAGCCGGCAGAGTGCCTTGTAGGACTCCTGGCGCAGCGGCTCATCCACCAGGATTTGAGCGTGGCACTCGCGAGCTTTCTGAAAATACTTGTCGAGATCGGTCGCGTACAGATCGCTCAAGGTGAGCAAGAGGTCGCGGTTGTCGGGGGCCAGTGTTCGGGCGGCCTCGTAGGCGTCAATCGCCTTCGAAACATCTTTCAGGCTCTGCTGGTAGAGCTCTCCGAGTTCAAGCAGTGTGGCCAACATCGCGGCGTGGTCGTCGGATTGTGTCTTGAGTCGGCGCCGGAGGAGGCGCTCGATTTTGGGAAAATCAGCCTTTGCTCGGCATATGGCCAAAGCCTCTTGCTCGGAGCGATGCAGCTCCGGATCCAGGGCAACGACCTGTTCATAAAACTCCAAGGCTCGTTCTGAATCACCGAGTTCTTTGTGTAGTACGATGGCTGCCGTCTGCAGGTACTTGGCCTTTTGCTTGGCGTCGTCCACGAAGCTGGCGAGTCGGATCACGACATCCACCAGCTTGCTCCAATCTTTCTCTTCGCTGTAAAGCTGCATGAGCTTGGTGAGAAGCCGCCGATCATCCGGACGTTCCTCAAGCGCTGCCACCAAAAGGCCCGTGGCACGGGGACGATCCCCAAGGTTTTTCGCAGCAATGTCACCGATGTGAGTGAGCAGATCTGTGCGTGCGTCTCCGGAGAGAAGATCTAGTTGCCTGCTTCGGATCCGGATCGCTTCTTCCCAATCTTCGAGCTGTTCCAACGATTGCCCCCAAGCATCCAGCACCTTCACGTTTGCGAAATCGAGATCAGCGGCTTTGGCGAAGGACGCGACAGCCTCCTGTGCCCGCCCCTCGCGCCCCAGCGAAAGACCATAGAAGAGATAAGCTTTGCCCAAGGCCTCTTCGTCCAGCTCCGATTGAAAACGTTCGAGCAGGTCCTGGTAAAGCTCAACGGCTTTCTTGGCGCTGCCGTGCTCAGCGGCAATCTGGGCAATTTGGTTCAGAACCGTGCTGTCGTCCGGTGCCATGCGTCGCAAATTATCGATAATCGGAGCGGCCTCTTCGCTCGCGTTAGTCCGACCGAGCGCGTTCACATAGCGCGTGAGGATGGTCACGGCTTCGCTTCTGGGTAGCCGATCAGCGCGGCTGGCGATGGGGCGGTAGAAATTAGTGGCTTCGAGAAAGCGCTCTGCATCGAACGCCAAATGGCCAAGCACAGCCTGACCCCGGATGTTGTCTTTCTGAAATCCGATGGCCTTGTGTGCGAGCCGTTCTGCTTCGGCCATGTTCTTGAGGTGAAAGTAGCTGAGCCAAGCCATTTCCCCGCAAATCTCGCCCTTGTCTTGGTCAAGCGCTCGGTGGTCGATTTGCCGGTTGAGCAGCGTCAACACCGCGTGGATGTCGCCACGCTTCAAGTAAGCACTCGCGAGCAAGTCGGAGGCGGGAGTAAAATCGCTGGCAGCTTCGAGTGCTTGTTCGAGATAGAGGATGTGGGCGTCCAATTCATGGCGTGTTTCCATGAGCTTGGCAGCACGTAGCAACTGCTCAGCCCGCGCTTTCGGCTCGGTTGCCTTATCAGCGAGCGCCAGCACAGCTTGTAGGGCGGCGTCGGCGTCACCCGAGGTTTCGCGTAGGCGGGCCAGTGCTTCAAGTGCTGTCTGGTTGGTCGGATCGAGCGCCAGGACCCGTTCGTAGGCCTCGCTAGCTCGCACTCCGCTGTGGAGTTCCTCATTCAGCATTCTTCCGAGGGCAAGCAGCTGCTCAATGCGGCGCCCGGAACTTGAGGTGAGGCCGATCTGGCGTTCATAAATCTCCGCGACATCCTCCCAACGCTCAAGCACGCGGTAGTGACGCCCGAGTGCGACAAAAGCCTCCTCATGCGTTTCGTCGATGGTGAGTACCTGCTCCCAAATATTGGCGGCCTCGACGTGGTTGAGGAACTCTTCGTCGTAGATGGCGGCCAGACGTTCGAGGAGGTTGATCTTTTGTCGCGGGGTCGCGGCGTTCGAAAGTTGAGTTTTCAGGTTTTCTAGCAGCTCGTGGTAGCGGCCTGCGCGGCTGAAAATCCGATCGAGCCCACGCAGGGCGTCACCGCTGCCAGCTTCGAGTTGCAGCACTTCACGAAAGCGCTCGATAGCGAGTTCGTCAGAACTTAGCTGAGCTTCATAGACCTCGCCCAGACGTAAGAGTGTGCGAAGCTTGGCCTCGGTCGGTTGACTCCGGGCCTGTTCAGTTAAGAGCTCTGCGAGGCGCCTGTAATCCTTGGAGCCCTCGGTGAGACGGATGAGTGCCGACGAGGCCACGGCATGCGCGGGATCCTCGCTCACGACTTCCTCATAGAGCGTGCGCGCGAGCGCTGTGTCGTTCAGCTGGACTTCGTGCACCTGAGCGCACTCGGCCTTGAGATTTCGCCGTTCCGAAGGTGTGGAGGCAGCATCGGCGGAACGCGAGAGCACGAGTGTGAGCTCAGGCCATTGCTTCGCGCGTCGATAGATACGAGCCATCCCCGAAAGCGCCTTCAGGCTCGCCGGATTGATAGCTACTGCGTTCTGAAAGCAGCCCAACGCGTGGTCATCAGCTTTGACCTTGTCGAGGTACCAGAAGCCGGCGCGGCTGAGGAGGAGCCCCCGAGCGTCAGCGTCAACGCTCGGTTCTGCGACTGCCGTCGCGATGGCGGATAAGCTTTCGTTGTATAGACGTGCATCATCGCCTGCGAGCTCTTCGATGTGATCCGCATAGCGTGCTTCGCTCGGTGCTTCACAAAATGCTTGAGTGTAGGCGAAAATCGCCTGCTCCACGTCGTGCAACTCGTCCCGATAGATCTGCGCCATTTCGGACAGTAGGCGCGCGCGCGCGTTCGGACTGTCGGCGTTTTCGACGCGCCCGAGGAGGCTCTCCAGCACTTCGTCGTACTTTCCCAACTTACGTTGAAGCTCAGAGAGCGCGGTCTGTGCGCCATCGTCGTGAGGATCGAGAGATAGAATTTTCTGATAGGCAGCCTCCGCACGAGCGGGCTCCTTCGCAGCGTGCTCAAAGAGCCGAGCCGCTCTGTATAAAAGGCTCTTTGCGGCCTCGCGCGGCTCCTTATCCTCGGAGCTGAGCAAGCCTTCAGCGGCTTTCGCGAAAGCTTCAGCGATGCGAGCCGCGTCCGCGCCGTCATCGAGTGTCGATTCCAGCGCCAGGGCGGCATCGCGACTCTCAGGAACTGCGATCAGAGCTTCGATCCGTTCAGCCAGTTGCTCTTCGGTGATGATGCTTCGCCGTGAGCGGGCCCGGTCCAGTTCGTCGAGGGTAGCCAGTACCTCATTCGCAGACCGCGGCCTATCTTCTGGCCGCTTCGACAACAGGCGCAAAATGACCTGATCCAACTGGCTCGCCACCGAGATCGCCTTCGCTTTGGCGCTGGGCGCAGGTGGCGCCTGCTCAAGATGGCCAAGCAGCGCTTCAAATGCGGTGGGCCCGCTGAATACGGGTTCACCCACGAGGGTTTGATAGAAGATGGCGCCGAGCGCATACACATCGCTTCGGATGTCTGAGGCAATACCACGGATTTGCTCGGGCGCAGCGGTGTTGAGCGAGTGCGAATAGCCGCGGTCTTCCGCTGTGCCGTTAACATAATGACCAAAACCGATCAGGCGATCTAGCCCGGCATCGAGCAGGAGCGCGCTTGGCGTCGGCGTATCCCCGAACAATAGGATATTCTCAGGTTTGAGATTGCCGTGGCAGATCTGACGTTCGTGCAATAAGGCCAGCGGAAAAGCGATCGCTCGAATCACTGCTAGGGCTTCGCCAAGATTCAATGGCCCTTTTGCTAGTCTTTCGGCGAGCGTTAGACCTTCCACCGCCCGCTGCACGATACAGAATCGGTCATCCAGCTTCTCAATCGCGACGATGCGAGGCAGGCCGGGTTCGTGCAAGGAGGCGATCAAACGATTGAGTGTGAGCACGCGATTGAGGCCAGCGCGATCGCGTGTCGCGGAACTGCGCAGCACCTTCACCCGGAAGCTTGAGCTTCCCTCGGTGGCTAAATACGTGTCGGCGGCGCTGCTGTGCCCAAGCTTCTTCTTCAGGACGTATCCGCCCAGTGAGCTCCCAAGCTCTGGCTCCGAGACGAGATTCGCTCGACCTTGGACAAAAGCCAAAAGCTTTGGGCTGGCTCCTGGTTTGGTGGCGAGCATCGCATCGCAAAGTGCTTCCAACGCGTCGCTGTCTGCACAGTATCGAGTGAGAGCTGCTGCGAAGGAGCCTGTCGCGGTTTCACCACCGACGATGCCGGGCGCGAGACCCATCAGGTCGCGGCTTAGGTTCAGCATTTCGTCGAGCTCAAAAAGTCGCTCAAGCTCCGCTTGAAGCGTCGAATAGGTCATTTTTTTTAGTCCCGTGTGAAGGGTGCTTGCGGTTCAACCCCTGGCGCCTCGGCCGGGGCGCGGCATCATACTCGATTGTACGCGGTTTCCAGGAAATCTTGTCGCGCGGAGCCTTTCGCGGCTTAGCAAAAATGTTGGCCCATGCTGCCCGGATTGGCTACTCGCCGAGCGTGAACAAGTGGCCGCTCAGGGAAAGATTTTTGCCATTGTTCGTGTTGGTGGCGGCGATGATTGCGGTTCCGGCAATGATACTTTCTCCCACGGGTCTCCCGCGGCTGCGGCAACTGCGCCAAGAAAAGCTGACCGCTGCCCAACAAATCTCGGGATTGGAGCGGGAAGTTGCCCAACTTCGGGAACAAGTGCGGCGCGTGAAGACTGACCCGACCGAGGTTGAGCGAGTGGCCCGTGACGAAATTGGGCTAGTGCGTCACACTGAAGTGGTCTTCCAGTTCACCCGCTGAGCGAGCTCGCGCTGGTTCCTCGGGGTGCCACCCCGGCCCCAGGTCTAGTTTCCACTCAGCGCGGCAGCGCGCGGACACGCGGCTTTTACCTTGGTAAATCCCACGGTTAGACAGCTTGGCGAGCCGCCAGTTAGCATGTTGCAGTGACCCTTTCGTTGGCCCGTCGCCTACTCCGTGGACGCGCCGTACCGTCAACCTTGGTCGAGGCTGCATTGATTCAAGCTAGCGCCAACGGCGAGAGCTTAGTGCAAGCGCTCCTAGCGCTTGAGCAGGGTGCCTATGTGGCGCAGGTTGTGGCGCAGCTGGACCTCGCGGAAGTCCCGCTCATCGCGACGGTTCGCATTGTCCCCGAGTTATTCGCATTGCTCCCGCCTGGTATGCCCGAGCGATTGTTAGCAGTTCCCGTGCGTCGAGACTTGCGCTTGGGGACCGTGGATGTGGCGGCGGTCGATCCCTACGACGCACATATCGCGCATGAGTTCGCGTTCCATCTGGGGAGTAGTGTGCGGGTCTTGCGAGCACCCTACGGGGCCGTCACCCGCGCGTTGGCAGCTATCGCTGGTACGGCGGTTGCCACATCGAAACCCGCGAGTCTTGAAGTCGTCACTGACTTCATCACCCCCGGCATGCCTCGATCGGAGGACTCTGCAAGGAAAGCGATGGGCTCTCAGCCACCCATTACAGCCCGAGGGATCCCGCCGGCCAGCCACCAGAGCGACCCCACGTTCCCCTTGGTGCGACGCTCGTTGCCTCCGCCCGCACTGCCAGCTTCACCGCCGGGACGACCGATCCAAACAGAACCCCTGGAGGCCGTTCGGAAGGCCCGCACCCCAGCCGAAGTGGTCGAAGCACTTTCTCGAGCCGCGGTGCCGCTCGGTTGCGACGTCGTCGTATTCGCCGCTAAAGGAGGCGTCTACCGTGCTCAACGGTGCAGTATCCCAAGTATCGACCCGACGTCGTTGGCGATCTCAACTCAGGAAATGAGTGTGCTGAGCGCGGCAGCCGAGCGTGGCTCCTATTTCGGTTCACTGCCGGATACTGAAGCCCACGCAGCGCTCCGTGCCGCTTTACCGGGCGCCGCCAACTCCGAAGTGTATGTGGTACCCGTCAAAGTTGGGCAACGTGCGGTACTCGTATTGCTCTTGTCACGTTTTGAGCACGCCTATGCCGTGACCCGGCGCGCAGACGCCTTGGCACAGGCGGCTTCCAGCGCGCTCACCGAATTGGTGCGCACAGGCCGGAAATGAGTGAGCGGAAGAAACCAGCTTCCGGAACGCTGACCCGCGAAGGAATTGAGGTTCAACCGCTCTACACTCGGAACGACAGCGCCGGGTTCTTGCCGGACCAAGCTTTGCCGGGAGTCTTCCCGTATGTGCGTGGCCCACATGCCACGATGTACACCGAAAAGGCATGGACTATCCGCCAATATGCAGGGTTTTCGAGCGCCGCAGAATCCAACGCCTTCTACAAAGAAGCATTGAAAGGCGGGCAGCGAGGCCTGAGCGTGGCCTTCGATCTTCCGACGCACCGTGGTTACGATAGCGACCACCCACGCGTGCTGGGCGACGTCGGCAAAGCGGGCGTCGCGGTCGATTCGGTTGAGGACATGTTGGTGCTCTTCGCTGGCATCGATCTCGGTGAGATCAGCGTCTCCATGACCATGAATGGAGCGGTACTGCCAATCTTGGCGGCCTTCATCGTGGCTGCCGAAGAGTTCGGTGTGCCAAGTGCGCGTCTCCGCGGAACGATTCAGAACGATATTCTGAAAGAGTTCATGGTTCGAAACACGTACATCTATCCGCCCGAGCCTTCACTGCGCATCGTGGCCGATATTATCGAGTACGTGAGCTTGGAGTTGCCGAACTTCAATTCGATCTCTATTTCTGGCTATCACATGCATGAAGCTGGTGCGCCGGCTGATCTGGAACTCGCCTTCACGCTGGCCGACGGACTCGAGTATGTGCGCGTGGCGCTGAGCAAAGGCCTCAGTGTCGATAGTTTTGCGCCGCAACTCTCGTTCTTTTTCGCAGTGGGGATGGATCTGTTCATGGAAGTGGCGAAGCTGCGCGCCGCGCGCAAGCTGTGGGCTACCGAGCTCAAACGTCTCTTCAATCCTCAGGAGCCACGTTCACTACTCCTCAGAACGCACTGCCAGACGTCTGGTGTGAGCCTGGCCTCCGGGGATCCGCTCAACAATATCGTGCGCACCACCATCGAGGCTCTCGGCGCGGTGCTCGGGGGGACGCAAAGCCTGCACACCAACGGTTACGATGAAGCGGTGAGTTTGCCTACCGACACGGCGGCTCGGATCGCGCGCAACACGCAGCTCATTCTGCAGCATGAAGCCGGCCTCACGCGCACGGTCGATCCGCTCGGCGGTTCTTACTACGTTGAAGCGCTCACCGAGGCCCTGCTTGGGCGGGCAAAGTCCGTGATGGAGCAAATCGAGGCCGTGGGCGGCATGCGAGCTGCGGTGGAACGCGGGCTTCCCAAGCAAATGATTGAGCGTGCAGCGACCGAACGCCAGGCAAGAATTGATCAAGGCCAAGAACTCTTGGTCGGCGTGAATTGTTACCGAGCCCCGGAGCAGGAGCCGCTCGCCGTGCGCGTTATCGACAATCATGCGTTACGTGCCGCGCAGCTTGAACGCCTCTCAAAGCTCAAGCGCGAGCGAAATGCAGCGGATGTGGTCTCGGCCCTCGCAGCCCTGACCGAAGCTGCCCGGAATTCAGCGCAGAATCTGCTTGAGCTGAGCGTTCAAGCGATGCGGGTTCGTGCTACGGTGGGTGAAGTTTCTTGGGCACTTGAGCAGGTTTTTGGGCGCTATGAGGCCCACATTCCAACGGTTAAAGGCGTGTACGGTACCCCCCTTTCGAAGGATCCTGAATGGCTCTTGCTCATAGCGCGGGTGAAGGCTTTTGCAGTGCGGCATGGGCGTCAGCCGAGAATTTTGGTGGTGAAGCTCGGTCAGGATGGTCACGATCGCGGGGCACGCCTGATCGCCGCCGGCCTGGCAGATCTGGGCTTTGATGTGGACGTGGGCCCGCTGTTCTCAACCCCCGCCGAAGCGGCCGCGCAGGCAGCGGACAATGATGTTCACGTCGTGGGCGTGTCCACGCAGGCAGGTGCGCACCTCACGCTCGTTGTGGAGCTGATGCGAGAGCTCCAGTTGCGCGGCGCTGAACATGTGGAGGTAGTCTGTGGTGGCATTATTCCGGAGCAGGATCATGCAGCGTTGATGGCTTCAGGCGTTCGGGCCATTCTGGGCCCGGGAACACGCGTGGCCGAATCGGCGAAAGTGATTCTTGACGCGCTCGAAGCTCACGTTCCCCCTGGAGTCAGTTGAAGTGGAGCCTGAGGAGGCGCTCGGCCGATCGATCGAGGCTGGGGATCGCAGGGCGCTGGCGCAGGGCGTGACCTTAGTCGAAAGCGCTAGGCCAGAAGATCGAGTGCGGGCGGCACGGCTGCTTGAAACCCTCCGGGAACGCGAACCTCCTGCGCTCAGGCTTGCGGTCACGGGGCCACCGGGCACGGGAAAAAGCACCTTGATCGACAAGCTCGGAGGCTTGCTGATCGCGGAAGGGCAGCGCATCGCCGTGCTGGCGATCGACCCCACCAGTCAGGTCACAGGCGGCAGCATTTTAGGCGACAAGACGCGAATGGCAGGGCTGCTCCGTGATGAGCGTGCCTTCATTCGACCCAGCCCGTCAGGCAACGCGGCGGGCGGTGTGGCGGA
>ENA-ORBV01000669-ORBV01000669.1-microbial-mat-metagenome-genome-assembly--contig:-NODE-669-length-77980-cov-10.487786_pt1 | contig 77980 bp, 79 predicted proteins | sample MGYA00237777_ERZ505514 | MGnify/ENA primary metagenome ERZ505514 (study PRJEB26160, sample SAMN06269048) | microbial mat metagenome | isolation source: Oligotrophic lake microbial mat | place...
TTTTCAAGCAGAAGACGGCATACGAGATTCGCCTTAGTCTCGTGGGCTCGGAGATGTGTATAAGAGACAGCCAACGAGTACCACCCCTGCCAGATCCTGGCCGATATCTTCACGTTCATCGAACACCGCGGCGCCATCAAAGGCAAGACGGTGGCCTGGATCGGCGACTCGAATAACGTCTGCAACACCTGGCTGCAGGCCGCCGAGGCGCTGGACTTCAACGTGCACGTCTCCACGCCACCGGGCTACGAAGTCGAGCCGGAGCGGGCGGGCCTTTACGGCACCGACCATTACGAGGAATTCAGCAATCCCATGGATGCCGTGAAGGGCGCCGACCTCGTCACCACCGACGTGTGGACCAGCATGGGCTTCGAGGCCGAGAACGAGGCGCGCAAGCGCGACTTCGAGGACTGGTGCATCGACGCCGAAATGATGCGCGCGGCGAACAAGAACGCGTTGTTCATGCACTGCCTGCCGGCGCACCGCGGCGAGGAAGTGACCGCCGACGTGATCGACGGGCCGCAGAGTGTGGTCTGGGACGAAGCCGAGAACCGCATGCACGCGCAGAAGGCGTTGCTAGAGTTCCTGGTCCTCGGCCGGGTGAAGACCGCCGCCGCCAAAACCGCTCCGAAGAAGAAAGCGAGCAAGAAAAAATGAACCGCCGTCTCTGGCTGGCCCTCTCCTTTGCGGCCCTCGCCGCGGGCGTGGCCGGTTGCGCCGCTCCGCCGACGCCGTCAGGCGCCGACCTGACCAAGCACGGCCGCCTGACCGGCGTCATGAGCCGCCGGCTCGCCATCAGCGAGGACGTGGCGCGCGTGAAGTGGAACACCAAGGCCCCGGTCGAGGACCTGCCGCGCGAACAGGCGGTGCTGGCGAGCGTGCGCAAGCTTGCCGTGCAGGCGAAGCTTGATCCGGACCGGCTGGCGGCGTTTTTCGCCGCGCAGATCGAGGCCAGCAAATCGGTGCAGAACGCACTCATCGCGCGCTGGACCGGGGAACGCCGGCCGCCCTTCGATAAAGTCCCCGACCTCGGCCGCGACCTCCGGCCGCAGCTCGACCGCCTGACCTTCGACCTGCTCGCCGCCTATGCCGTGGCCCAGCCCGCGCTGGTCTCGGCAAACGATCGCGAGTGGTTCGCGGCCCGCGCGCGCCACGAATTCAGGGGGTTTCCAGGGGAAGACCGCACGGCGGACGCCGCACTGGTCTGGCTCAAACAGTTTGATCAAGAACGGAAAGGCAAATGAGACAAGAGAAAGGCAAGATCAAGAAAGTCGTGCTCGCCTACTCGGGCGGGCTCGACACGTCGGTCATCCTCAAGTGGCTGCAGGACACCTACGATTGCGAAGTCGTGACCTTCACCGCCGACATTGGCCAGGGTGAAGAACTGGCGCCCGCGCGCAAGAAAGCGAAGATGTTCGGCGTGAAGCAGATCTTCATCGAGGATCTGCGCGAGGAATTCGTGCGCGACTTCGTGTTCCCGATGTTCCGCGCCAACGCCGTCTATGAAGGCGAATACCTGCTCGGCACCTCCATCGCGCGCCCGCTGATCGCCAAGCAGCTCGTCGAAATCGCCCGCAAGACGGGCGCGGACGCCGTGTCGCACGGCGCCACCGGCAAGGGCAACGACCAGGTGCGCTTCGAGCTTGGCGCCTACGCGCTGAACCCCGACATCAAGGTCATCGCGCCGTGGCGCGAATGGGACCTGCTGTCGCGCGAGAAGCTGCTCGCCTACGCCGACCAGCACGGCATCCCGGTGGACTTCAAGAAGCCGGCGAACAAAAAAGCGGGCGGCGGCGCACCCTACTCCATGGACGCCAACCTGCTGCACATCTCCTACGAGGGCGGCATCCTCGAGGACCCGGCCTACGAACCCGAGGAATCCATGTGGCGCATCACGGTGTCGCCGCAGAAGGCGCCCAACCGCCCGCAAGTCGTGGAACTGACCTACGAGCGCGGCGACATCGTGGCCGTCGACGGCCGGCGCATGACGGCGGCGAAGGTGCTGGAGAAACTCAACGCCCTCGGCGGCAAGCACGGCGTCGGCCGGCTCGACATGGTGGAAAACCGCTACGTCGGCATGAAGTCGCGCGGCTGCTACGAAACGCCCGGCGGCACGATCATGCTGCGCGCGCACCGCGCGATGGAATCCATCACGCTCGACCGGGAAGTGCTGGCGCTGAAGGACGACCTGATGCCGCGCTACGCGCGGATGATCTACAACGGCTACTGGTTCAGTCCCGAACGCAAGCTGCTGCAGTCGCTGATCGACGATTCGCAGGCGCCTGTCAACGGCAAGGTGCGCGTCAAGCTTTATAAAGGGACCGTCACGACCGTCAGCCGCACGTCGCCCAACTCGCTGTTCGACCCGGCGATCTCGACCTTCGAGGACGACCGCGGCGCCTACGACCAGCGCGATGCGGAAGGCTTCATCCGGCTGAACGCGCTGCGTCTGCGCATCGCCGCAAAGCTGGGGAAAAAGCGCTAGCGGCACATCCACGGGCGGCGCGGTAGACTGCGGCCCGGCCCCCGCCTTCAGGTTTCCACCATGCCCTCATTCGACATCATCTCCGAAGTCAACCAGGTCGAAGTGCGCAATGCCGTCGACCAGTGCAACAAGGAAGTCACCAACCGCTTCGACTTCAAAGGGTCGGACGCCCGCGTCGAGATCGGCGATGAATCCGAATCGCTCATCGTCTTTGGCGACGACAACTTCAAGATCGGTCAGGTGCGCGACGTCCTGATCGGAAAGCTCACCAAACGCAGCGTGGACATCCGCTGCTTGAAGGCCGAGGAGCCGGAGAAAATCGGCGGCGACAAGGCGAAGCAGGTCATCCTGGTACGCACGGGCGTCGAGCAGGAACTCGCCAAGCAGATCGTGAAGATGGTGAAGGACGCGAAGTTGAAGGCGCAGGCCAGCATCCAGGGCGATGTCGTGCGCATCACCAGCCCCAAGAAAGACACGCTGCAGGAAGTCATCACGCTGATGAAGCGCGGCATCACCGACTTCCCTCTTCAGTTCAAGAATTTCCGCGACTGAGGTCACCTCCGCGGTGCCCGCGGCTTCCGGACCGGCCTCGACCGCGCCCGCACTCGGCGCGAAGATTGCGTTTGCCGTGCTGCTCGCCGGCGCCTGCGCCTTCGCGATCGGGACCTTCGTGCATCGCACGGTCGCCGAACTCGACGACGCCCTGACCTGGTCCGATCACACCTACGACCTGATCACCCGCATTGAAGGCCTCGAGAACCGCCTGCTGACGGCCGAGAACGCCCAGCAGAGCTACGTGCTGACCGGCGACGCGAGCTACCTCGCGCTCGCGCGCAAGGCGCGGACCGAACTCGATACGCAGTTCGCCAGCCTGCGCGTGCTTTCCGCCGGCAACCCCGCCATGAAGGAGGCCGTGGCCACGCTTGAGCCACTGGTCGCGCGCAGGGACGCCGAACTCGAAAGCACCACCACCGCGCGGGGCCGCGGACTGGATGCCGCCGGGGCCAGCGCCCGCGCGAGCGAGGCGCGGCGCACCACGGACGACCTCCGGCAGGCGCTGGAAGGCCTCAAGCAGCAGCAGTGGGATCTGCTCGACGCGCGCCTGTCCCGCAAGCGGGCTATCGTCGACCGCAACGGACTCGCCATGGCGGCGGTCGCGGCGATCAACGCACTGTTCCTCGCGTTCATCGCCTACCTGATCACCGCGGACGTGATGGAAGGTCGCCGCTACCAGCGCTTCATCGCCGGGCTGGCCTTCCGCGACACGCTGACCGGACTGCCCAACCGCGCGGCGCTCGAGGCACGGCTGACCGCCGCGCTGAACAATGGCGCCCGGCACGAGCAGCCCGTGGCGCTCCTGCTCGCCGACCTCGACGATTTCAAGCGGTACAACGATGCGCACGGCCGCGACGCCGGCGACGCCGCCATCATCGCGATCGCAGCGCGGCTCGCCGGCATGGGCCGTGGCCCCAACCTGGTGGCGCGCATGCCGGACGACCGCTTCATGGTGCTGCTGGCCGATCTCGAAGGTCCCCAAGGAGCCGCCGCCACCGCCCGCAGGATCATTGCCGCCGTGGGCGAGCCGCTTACGTCGCTCAAGCTCGCGGGCGGCCATTCGCTCACGCTGAGCGCCAGCGTCGGCATCAGCGCTGCGCCGGCGGACGGCACGGACGTCACCGCCCTCCTCCGCCATGCCGAAACCGCGATGTTCAACGCCAAGGCCGCCGGCAAGGGCACTTACCGTTTCTACCAGTCGCCGGACCGCCCCGGCGCCACCGACAGCAGCGTCGTCAGCGTTTGAGGTTCTCGAGCCAGCGCTCGTAGACCGCTTCGGCGACGGCGTGCAGCGCGGCGACCCGCGTGTCGAGATCCCGCTGGATGTCCACCGCCGCCTGCACGCCCGGCGAGTCTTTCGCGGCCTCAATCTCGCGCCGGCCGCCGCGGCACCACACGCGGATCAGGTTTTCCGTCATTTCGATGTGGCATTGCAAGCCCAGATGCGGGCCCAGCGCGAAGGCCTGATTGGAACAGTGTGCGCTCGCCAGCACGCGTGTGGCGCCCGGCGGAATCGAGAAGGTCTCGCCGTGCCAGTGGAAGGACAGGAACTTCGGCGCGGCGTGGCCGAACCAGCGCTGCGCCTCCGGCCCCGGCTCCAGCACGCAATCGCCCCAGCCGATCTCCTTGACCCGATTCGCCGTAACCGCGCCGCCGAGCGCCTTCGCCATCAATTGCCCGCCGAGGCAGTGGCCCAGCATCGGCACTTCCGCCGTGCGCGCGGCGCGGATCAGGTCGAGCACTGGAGGGATCCACGGCAGGTCGTCGTTCACGCTCATCGGCCCGCCCATAAACGCCAGCCCGGCAAACGCGGACGGATCGGCGGGGGCCAGCTCGCCCTCGTCCAGCTTCACGACCTGCCAGGGAATCCCGCGCCGGTCGAGGACGGTGGCAAAATAGCCGGGCCCTTCGGTGCGGGCGTGCCGGAAAATGGCAACTTTTTTCATGGACTCTGTGGAATCGACCGGATGAACGGGTGGAATGACGGGAATGGTATGCGATTCGCCGCGGTATTCCTATGCGCGCTGCCCGCGCTCGCGTCCGCTGCCGAGATCCAGATCCTCGGCCTGATGACCGGCAAGGCCGTCGTCCAGATCGACGGCAGCAAACAGCGCACGCTGTCGGTGGGCGATACCACGCCCGACGGCGTCAAGCTGATCTCCGCCAACTCCCGGCAGGCCGTTTTCGAGGTCAACGGCAAGCGCCAGACCATGACCATGGGCGCGACGATGATGTTCGCCGGCGGCGGCGGCATCCCGGCAGACCGCCAGCGCGCGGTGCTGGCGGGCAACAATCAGGGCCATTTCGTGATGACCGGCGCGATCAACGGCATCGGCGTGCGCTTTCTGGTGGATACCGGCGCAACGGTAGTCGCGATGTCGATGGACGAGGCCAAACGCCTTGGCATCAACTACCAGGCCGGCCAGAAAACCATGACGATGACCGCGAACGGCGTGGTCCCGAGCTACAAAGTGAAGCTCGACAGCGTGAAGGTTGGCGAGATCGACCTGACCAACGTGGACGGCATGATCGTGCCGGCGTCGATGGGGGTGGTCCTGCTGGGGATGAGTTTCCTCAACCGCACCGAGATGAAACGCGACGGCGACCAGATGACGCTGACGCGGAAGTACTAGCAGCGGCCCGCGCGCCGCCTTACTTCACCGGTGGCTTGCCGGCGGCCATCGACAGCAGGTGCCCGAACTTCGTGCGCTTGGTTTCGAGGTAGCGCTGGTTGGCGTCGCGCGGGGGCGCCTCGATCTGCACGCGCTCGGCGACCTTCAGGCCGTAGTCTTCCAGCGCGGCGACCTTGTCCGGATTGTTGGTCATGAGCCGCACCTGGCGCACGCCAAGGTCTAGCAGGATGTGGGCGCCCGCCGTGTAGTCCCGCATGTCGGCGGCAAATCCCAGCGCATGATTGGCCTCCACCGTGTCCATGCCCTGGTCCTGCAAGGCGTAGGCGCGCACCTTGTTGAGAAGCCCGATGCCGCGCCCCTCGTCGAACATGTAGACGATCACGCCGCGGCCCGCCTGCTCCACCATCCGCATGGCGGCATCCAGTTGCTCGCCGCAGTCGCAGCGCTCGGAGCCGAACACGTCGCCGGTCAGGCACTGCGAATGCAGGCGCACCAGCACGGGCTCGTCGCCCTTCAGATCACCTTTGACCAGCGCGACGAACAGGGTGGCCTCAAGACTGTCGCTGTAGACCATCAAGCGGAAGGTGCCCGCCTTGCTGGTCGGCAGCACGGTTTCGGAACGGCGGCGGATCTGCCGCTCGTGGCGCCGGTAGACGATCAGGTCCGGAATCTTCAGGATGCGAATGCCGTGCGTGGCGGCGAAGCGCTCGAGGTCGGGCATCCGCGCCATCGTGCCGTCAGGCTGCATGATCTCGCAGATCACGCCGGCCGGTTTGAGGCCCGCGAGGCGCGCGAGGTCCACCGCCGCCTCGGTGTGGCCGGGCCGCACCAGCACGCCGCCGTCGAGCGCCCGCAGGGTCTGCAGGCGTCCGGGTCGGATCAGGTCCTGCGGCTTGGTCGTTTCCGCCAGCGCCACCGCGATGGTGCGCGCGCGGTCGTGCGCCGACATGCCGGAGCCGACGCCTTCGCGTGCGTCGATGGGCGTGGCGAAGGCGGTGCCGAACTTCGCCTGGTTGCCCTGGTCGTCGATGATGAGGGAGAGTCCCAGCTCGCGCATGCGTTCTTCGGTCAACGCGAGCGACACCAGGCCACGGCCGTGCGTCGCCATGAAGTTGATGGCCTCGGGCGTGGCGCGTTCGGCGGCGACGAACAGATCGCCTTCGTTCTCGCGTGTCTCGTCGTCGACCAGGATCACCATGCGGCCGGCGCGCACGTCGGGCAGCAGGGCTTCGATCACGGATTCGCTGGTTTTGGCCGGTCCGCTCATGCTCTGGCGATCAGGCGCATGAACTCGGCGCGTGTCTTGTCCACGTTGAATTCGCCGGTGAAGGCCGAGGTGGTCGCGGTCGAATGCTGCTTCTGGATGCCGCGCATGACCATGCACATGTGCTGGGCCTCGATCACCACCGCCACGCCCTGCGGCTGGAGCGCCTCCTCGATGCTGTCGCGGATCTGCACCGTCAGGCGCTCCTGCACCTGCAGGCGCCGCGCGAAGGCATCGACCACCCGCGGGATCTTGGACAGGCCGACGATGCGGCCGTTGGGGATGTAGGCAACGTGCGCCTTGCCGAAGAAGGGCAGCACGTGGTGCTCGCACATCGAATAAACCTCGATGTCCTTGACGATCACCATCTGCCGGTAATCCTCGTTGAACATCGCCGAGCGCAGGATCGCCGCCGGATCGAGCCGGTAGCCCTGGGTCAGGAACTGCATGGCCTTGGCGTAGCGCTCGGGCGTCTTCAGCAGGCCCTCGCGCGCGGCGTCCTCGCCGAGTTCCTCCAGGATGCCGTGGAAGTGCCCGGCGATGCGGGCCGTCACCTCCGGATCGGGCGCGACGGCAACCGACGGCGACGGCGTTTCCGCGCCATCGGTCGGTGCAACCATCCGGGGTTTGAGGCTCATGCAGGACTCCACGCGTGCTGGCGACGGGTTGCGGACAGGGCCGGCAGTATACTCCGCTGCCCCCGGTCAGCCGGCGAGGTGGGTGCGGACGCTTTTGACGATTCCGTCCTTGTCGAGCCCGCAATGCGCGAGTTGCAGCGCCGGGTCTCCCTGGTCGACAAAATGGTCGGGGAGGCCGAGTTGCAGCACCGGCACGGCAAGCCCCGCGCGCTGCAGCGACTCCAGCACCGCACTGCCGGCGCCGCCCATCACGACGTTCTCCTCGATGGTGACGAGGAGATCGTGCGAGCGCGCGAGTTCAGCCACCAGCGCATCGTCGAGCGGCTTCACGTAGCGCATGTTGGCAACCGTCGCGTCGAGCTCCTCGCCGGCGGCCAGCGCGGGCGTCAGCATTGCGCCGAATGCGAGGAGCGCCACTTTCTTCGACAGCAGCGCGAGTTTCTTGCCGTGCCGGCGGATCTCGCCGCGTCCCACCGCCAGCGCGTGCATCTCCTTTTGCAGCGCCACCCCCGGGCCGCTGCCGCGCGGATAACGCACGGCCACGGGGGTATTCATCTGGAAGGCCGTGTACAGCATCTGCCGGCACTCGTTCTCGTCGGCGGGCACCATCACGGTCAGGTTGGGCAGGCAGCGCAGGAAGGACAGGTCGAATGCGCCGTGGTGGGTGGCGCCGTCCGCGCCGACCAGCCCCGCGCGGTCAAGGGCGAAGACGACAGGCAGGTTCTGAATCAGCACATCGTGGATCAGCTGGTCATAGCCCCGCTGCAAAAACGTGGAGTAGATCGCGACCACCGGCTTCATGCCGTCGCAGGCCAGGCCCGCGGCGAAGGTGACTGCGTGCTGCTCGGCGATGCCGGCGTCGAAGTAACGCGCCGGAAAGCGCTCCGAGAACTTCACCATCCCCGAGCCTTCCCGCATGGCGGGCGTGATCGCCACCAGCCGCGGGTCGAGCTCCGCCATGTCGCACAGCCATTCGCCGAACACCTGGGTGTAGGTGAGCTTGCCGCCGCCCTTGCCGCTGACGATGCCGTCGTCGGGTTTGAATCTGGAGACCCCGTGATACAGCACGGGATCGACTTCCGCGAGCTTGTAGCCCTGCCCCTTCTTCGTCACCACGTGCAGGAACTGCGGGCCCTTGAGCGCCCGGATGTTCGTCAGCGTCGGAATCAGCGCATCCAGGTCATGGCCGTCGATCGGGCCGATGTAGTTGAAGCCGAATTCCTCGAACAGGGTGCCGGGGATGACCATGCCCTTCATGTGCTCTTCCGCGCGCCGCGCGAGGTCGCCCAGCACCTTCTCGCCGGCGCGCTTGGCGGCAGCGTAAAAACGGCCCGACATCAGCTTGGCCAGGTACTTGTTCAACGCGCCGACCGGCCTTGAAATCGACATGTCGTTGTCGTTGAGGATCACCAGAACATCCGCGCCGGTGTCCACCGCGTTGTTCAGCGCCTCGAAGGCCATGCCGCCGGTCAGTGCGCCGTCGCCGATCACCGCGACGCAATGCCGCTCGATGCCCTTAAGCTTCGCGGCCACCGCCATGCCCAGCGCGGCGCTGATCGAGGTGGACGAATGCGCGGTGCCGAAGGTGTCGTAGACGCTTTCGTCGCGGCGCGGGAAGCCGCTCAGGCCCTCCCACATGCGCAGCGTCTTCATCGCCTCGCGGCGGCCGGTCAGCACCTTGTGGCCGTAGGTCTGGTGGCCAACGTCCCACACGATGCGGTCGTGTGGCGTGTCGAACACGCGGTGCAGCGCGATCGTGAGCTCGACGGTGCCGAGGTTGGACGACAGGTGGCCGCCGGACTGGCTGACCGACTCGATCAGGAAGGCGCGCAACTCGTCCGCCAGTTGGTCGAGCAACGGGCGGTCGAGCGCGCGCAGGTCGCTCGGGTCCTTGATGCGGTCGAGGAGTTCGTAGCTCATTTTTTTGACAGACAAGAACAAGAGGGGATAGACGGGAGAGGATAGACGTAAATACAAGGTCTGGCGGTCACGATTCTTCGTCTCTCGTTTCTCGTTTCTCGTCTTTCGTCTCTCCTCGGCGCCATGGCGACCCATCCGCCTTAGGATTTCCGCGCCACGATGAAATCCGCCAGTTGCGCGAGCCGCGCCGCCCGCACGCCGAAACCGGCCAGCGACGCATGCGCGTCGGTCCGCAGTTCCTCGGCGAAGCGCCGCGCCTGCACTGCGCCCAGCACGGTCAGGTAGGTTGGCTTGCCGTGCTCCGCATCCTTGCCAGCGGTCTTGCCGAGCGCTGCCGTGGAGCCTTCGGCGTCGAGGACGTCGTCGACCACCTGAAAGGCGAGCCCCACGCATTTGGCGAAGTGGTCGAGCTTTTCAAACTCGGCGTCCGTGAGCCCGGCACCACAGCGCGCGCCCAGCACCGCCGCTGCGCGGATCAGCGCGCCGGTCTTGTGAATGTGCATGAACTCGAGCTCCGGCGCGGTCAGCGACCGGCCCACCGCGTCGAGATCGATCTGCTGCCCCCCCGCCATGCCGCGCGAGCCGGCCGCCGTTGCGAGCAGCCGCACCATCTCGCGCTGCGCGGCCGGATCGTCGGTGAGCGGGCGTTCCGCCAACACCTGAAAGGCCAGGCTCTGTAGCGCGTCGCCCACGAGGAGTGCGGTGGCCTCGTCAAATTCGACGTGCACGGTCGGCTTGCCCCGGCGCAGCACGTCGTCGTCCATGCACGGCAGATCGTCGTGCACCAGCGAATAGGCATGAATCAGTTCGACCGCGGCGGCGGCGTGATCGACGTGCGCCGGGTCCGCGCCGGCGAGCTCGCCGGCGGAGTAGGCCAGCAGGGGACGCACACGTTTGCCGCCGCCCAGAACCGCGTAGCGCATCGCCGCGTGCAGACGCGCCGGCGCAATTTCGCGTGGCGGCAGCCAGCGGGCGAGCGCGGATTCGATGCGGGCCTGGTGCTGGTGCGCCCAGTCCTGGAAATCAATCGGGGTCGTCGGCACCGGCGAAGGGCTTCAGGGTATCGCCCTCGAGCACCTTGATCTGAAGCTGGGCATCGGCAAGCTGCGCCTGGCAGTACTTCAGGAGTTCCGCACCACGGCGGTAGGCCACGAGGGACTGCTCGAGCGCGAGTTCGCCGTCTTCCATGCCGGCGACGATGGATTCCAGTTCGGAAAGCGCCCCTTCAAAGGAAGTGGGCGCAGCGCCGGGCGAGCCGGAGGCTTTGCTGGATTTTGGCATCGGGGGAGGTGCTTCGGGAGGAGTCGAAACAATAGCGTAATCAGGGCCTTGCGGTCAATGCTGGACTGCAGGGTCTGATTGCGCGCCCGGTCAGCGCCGGAGTTTGCCAACCTGCCAGCCACTGCGCGCGAGATGCTTTTCGCCCACCTCCATCGGCTCGTCCTCCAGCGGCGTCGCCATGGTGTCGTTCCAGCGATTCATGAAGCCGAACGGCGAAATGACACCGACGACCTCGACGATCTGCCCGTCGGACCAGTAGCGTTTGAGGTCCGCGAACAGGTCGTCGGTCACCGCATTGGGCTGCGCAGCCCCCGCGATCGCGACTTCGAGCGCCGCACGTTCGGCATCCGAGAACAAGGGGCTGGTGCGATACGCCCGCACGGATTCAAGTTTGCGGTCCTCGACGCCCCGGCGGTATGCGCCTGGCAGTAAAAACAGCCATGGGCACGGCTGGCGACGTGCGCCAGCATGCGCTTGAAGGAAACGGCGACCTCACCCTCGGGATCCCTACGGCGGCGGCGAGCTGGGACAGGGCCTGACTGAGCTTGGCTTGCGCTGCATGATCAGCACGCTGTTGGGGACGAAGCCCAGCGCCAGCACGCAGGTCTGGAGCGCTTCCTGCAATTCCGGCGTGGCGCCTTGCGGTAAAGGGTCCAGACGCGGGTTGGGACGGGTGGAGGGGTTCATGAAAAGCCCAGTTGCGCGTTGAAGGCGGGGTTGAAATCGCTTGGCGCCCTCATCAAATACGTGCGCGCTGCGGCCCCGCACAACCCGCACGCGCAGCCATCACCGCTCAGCACCGATCGCAAGGCAACCGTGCCCCCCCACGGCCGCTGGCTTGCTGGTGCCGTATGGCCAGCACGTAGACGACGAAGTAGCCCCCAAACAACATGCCGCCAAGGAGCCAACCCCAGTTCGCCACCAGCCAATGCCACATCGCCATCCCCTTTGTGGAAACTACCAGCGCAGCAGACGCGGGCCGAGCAGTGCGCCGGCGATCGCCGGGATCGCCATGCCAAGCACGTACCAAGCGCCGAGAAACGGCGCCGCCATCTCAGGACAGTGCGGCGCATAAACGAGAGCGCCACCGGCGCCGGCCACGAGCCCGGCGACCGCCCCGGCGAGCGCCGGTCGCGTCGGCGCCAGACCCTGCATGGCCCAGATCAAGGCAACGAACAAGGGGACCGCCAGCAGCGCGATCATGAACGGGCAGGCCGCCCAGGTCTGGCCAAAGATCAGCAGACCGTACTCAGCCGGCGCCGCGCCCGCCAAAGTCACCGCCGCGAGCAGCCATATCGCCAGCACCGGGGCGGCGAGCGCCACGGCGGTAACACCCATCCGGCCACCCGGCCGGGAAAGTCGGATCGCGGCAAAGGCTCCGCCTGCAAGCAACACCGCGGGGAACGCAAGTTTCATCCAGAACATCGGCAGCGCCACGGCTTCCGTGATATCGGGCCGCACGCCGATGAAAACCACCATCAGCGCCAGCGCAACCGGCAGGCCGCATGCCAACGCGATCGCATGGCGTCGCTCCGACGAATGTAGCGGAACGGCTTCCACACTGCTCGCCAGCATCGCAACCAGTTCGTCCGTCTTCATGGCCCACCCCGGATCATGATCGCCAGCGCCTTCAACCCGCGATGGACACCCACCTTGACCGCGGATTCGGACAGGCCGGTCGCGCGCGCGGTCTCGGCGACCGACAGTCCCTGCAGCTTCATGTGCATGATCGGGAGCCGCTGCTTGTCCGGCAGCCGCGCGAGCAGTTTGGCCAGATCGCGCCGCGCATCCGCGGCTTCGGTGTCCGAGCCCGCCAGTAGGTCAATGTCGTCGTCGAGCGGGTCGTTAAGCGCGTCGCGCCCTGCGCGCCGACGCAGCAGGTCCACCAGTTTGTAACGCGCGATCGCATGCACCCAGGCGGTCAGCGGCTGGCCGGCATCGTAGGTATGGCGCTGGTTGTGAACCGCCAACAAAGTCTCCTGCACAAGGTCCTCTACTTCGTCCGGCAGGCGGGAAAGCCGCCGCCGGAGGAAAGCGCGCAGATGCACGCTCAACTCCTGCAGAAATGCATGATAAGCCGTCGACTCGCCGGCGAGACCGCGGAGAAAACAGTCTCTGAGCCGGGCTTCGGTAACGCTCATCAAATGGTCTGCACTACAAGTTCGTTGGCGGAGATCGAATGGTTACAGCGGAGCGCGAGCAGTGATGGGAAAGCTGGCGGCGACGGGCGTCGGCTGCCGGCACTCCCACTGCGGTATCGAATTGCAAACAATGAGTTACGAAACATTGTGCCTCACCTTGTAACTATTTCCCATTCGCGGGCGAACTACCTCCAGACCGTCCTGCTCACTCGACGCTGTGCAGGGCCGGACGGCCGACCTACCCCCCCCTTCCAACAGACCTATACAGGAGTTCATTCATGAAATCGCATGCCTTTGCTGTTACCGCCGTTGCCCTTGCGGCCCTTGCCTCGGGCGCTGCAGTCGCCCAGGACAAGTCCGCCGCCATGGAAAAATGCTACGGCGTTTCGATGGCCGGAAAGAACGATTGCGCCGCCGGCCCCGGCACGACCTGCGCGGGCACCTCGAAGGTGGATTATCAGGGGAACGCCTGGAAGAACGTGCCCAAGGGCACCTGCACGACGATGAAGACGCCCAAAGGCATGGGCGCCCTCGCCGTCATCAAGTCCTGAGCCTCCGTTCGCGGTCATGATCACGCCCCTCACCGCCGGACTCGGCCTGAAACCGCAGCACTACGATGCGGCGCTCGCCTGTCCGGCGGCGGGGGTGTGGTTTGAAGTACATCCCGAAAACTACATGGTCGCCGGCGGCCCGCGCCTCGCCTGGATCGAGGCCATCCGCGCAGCGCACCCGGTGTCCCTTCATGGCGTCGCCTTGTCACTGGCCGCGGATGCTGCGCCGGATGCCGGGCACCTCTCGCGCCTTGCCGATCTGGTGGGCCGCCTGGAGCCCACACTGGTATCCGAGCATCTGGCATGGTCGTCGTGGCGCGGCGCCTACTTCCCCGATCTGCTGCCCTTCCGCCGCACCAGCGCAACGCTCGCACGCATTGCCGCCAACATCGCGCTGACCCAGGACGCCGTACGGCGACGGATCGCGATCGAGAACCCGGCCCATTACCTGCACATCGACGGTCACACCTGGAGCGAGACCGATTTTCTGGCCGAACTCTCCCGCCGTACCGGCTGCGGCCTGCTGCTCGACATCAACAATGTCTACGTCAGCGCGAACAATCTCGGATATTCCGCCGAGGACTACCTTGACGGATTCCCCACCGACTTCATCATGGAAATCCACCTCGCGGGCCACTCGACGGACGCCAACCTGGGGGCCTCCCTGCTGGTGGACTCCCACGACGCGCCGGTGGCACCGGCGGTCTGGAAGCTGTTTGAGCGGCTGATCCGCCGCAGCGGCCCGCGCCCCGCGCTGATCGAGCGCGACGACAAGCTGCCCGCGTTCACCACGCTGTTCGCCGAACGCCAGCGCGCCGAGGCGGTGCTGCGCGCGCCGATTGCCCAGGCGGCGTAATGCAACCCGTCCCCACGGACCCGCTCGCACAGTTTCAGGACGGGTTCGTGCGCTTGCTGCTCGACCCCGATGCACCACCCGATCCGGACCTGGCCGCGCTCGCGGCACAGCCCGCGTTTGCGGTGTACCGCAACACGGTGATGAAGGGCTGTATCGATGCACTGCAGGCCAATTTCCCCGCAGTAGCGCGACTGACCGGCGAGGAATGGTTCCGCGCCGCTGCCGCCATTTACGTGCGCGAGACGCCGCCTGCGCAACCGACCTTGTTGCATTACGGAAATAATTTCGCCGACTTTCTCGCGCGCTTTCCGCCGGCAGCGGAGCTGCCGTATCTCCCCGGCGTTGCGCGCCTCGACGGCTACTGGACCGAAGCACACACTGCCGCCGATGCAGCACCGCTGGACCCGGCGGTCGTGGCCGCACTGTCGCCGGAGAAACTCGCATCCATCCTCCTGCACCCGCATCCGGCCGCGCGCTGGGGATGGTTCGCCGAGGGCCCGATCTACACGATCTGGTCGCGCAACCGCGCCGGAGATAGCCCTGACGGCGCGTTCGATTGGTGTGCCGAAGGTGCGCTATTGTCGCGTCCGCGCGAGGCGGTACGGTGGCGGGCGCTCGGCCGGGCCGGTTGCGCGTTTCTCGATGCCTGTGCCGCCGGCGCAACGGCAGCCCAGGCTACAGCGGCGGCATTGCGGTCGGAACACGACGCTGATCTTGCCGGAATCATGCAGGCGCTGCTCGAAGCCGGCGCCCTAGCGGGCATCACCTCAATCTGACACCGAATCAGAATCTGCAATTTCTGGAGACATCACCATGAACGATGCGAACGCACACGACCGCACGATGCCCTTGGCCGGCCTGCTCGGGGCCTGGAACGGCATCGCCGACCGCCTGACGGCCTTGGTCAGCCATGGATTGCTCGCGCTCGCCGCGCGCGGCAGCCTGGCCGCGATATTTTTCCTGTCGGGCAGGACCAAAGTGGACGGCCTGCTCACGGTCAATGACAGCGCCTACGCACTTTTTCGCGAGGAATACAAGGTGCCGCTGGTGCCCCCCGAGTTCGCCGCGCATATGGCGACGTACGCGGAACACCTGTTCCCCATCCTGCTGGTGCTCGGCTTGTGCACCCGGCTGTCGGCGCTGGCCCTACTCGGCATGACCGCCGTCATCCAGATCTTCGTGTATCCCGATGCCTGGCCCACGCACCTGTCATGGGCCGCGCTGATGCTCTATCTGATCGGCCGCGGCGCCGGCCCCCTCTCGATCGACCGTGCGATCGGTCTGAAATAGCCACGCAGGCTGCCCGCCCGCGCGGAATCCAAGACAAAATAGACAGCCCTGACAAAAGGAACGTCGACAGATGCACGCCACGCTGCCCCGCCTCGACCGCGCGGGATTTCCCGCCATTCGCCGCCGTCGCCTCGAGACCCTGCAGGTCAACCTCGGCTACAAGTGCAACCAGTCCTGCCTGCACTGCCACGTCAACGCCGGGCCCACCCGCACCGAGGTGATGACGCGCGAGACGGTGAACGAAATCATCGCCTACGTGCAGGCCGCCGGCGTGAAAACACTGGATATGACCGGCGGCGCGCCGGAACTGAATCCCCACTTCCGCGACCTCGTCTCCACCATGACCGACCTCGGCGTGCACGTCATGGACCGCTGCAACCTGACGGTGCTGGAGGAGCCCGGGCAGGAAGACCTCGCCGGATTCCTTGCCGCGCACCGCGCCGAAGTCGTGGCGTCCCTGCCCTGCTACACCGAAGAACTGGTCGATCGCCAGCGCGGCAAGGGCGTGTATGAATCGAGCATCCGCGGCCTGCAGCACCTGAACACCCTCGGTTACGGCGCGCCGGACTCCGGCCTCACGCTCGACCTCGTCTACAACCCGCAGGGGCCGAGCCTGCCGCCCGCGCAGGGGCCGCTGGAAGCCGATTACCGCGCCCGGCTCGGCGCCGACCATGGCATCCGTTTCAACCGCCTGTACGTCCTGACCAACATGCCGATCCAGCGCTTCGGGTCCATGCTCGTGTCCAAGGGCCAGTTCGAGGAGTACATGACGCTGCTCAAGGATGCGTATCAACCCGAAAACCTGGAGTCGGTGATGTGCCGCACGCTGTTGTCGGTGGACTGGCAGGGCTACGTCTACGACTGCGATTTCAACCAGATGCTGGGCCTGCCGCTGGCGGGCCCGCGCCCGAAGACGCACCTGAAGGAACTGATCGGCCACGACCTCACGAACCACCCCATCGTCGTGCGGGACCACTGTTACGGCTGCACCGCCGGGCAGGGCTCCAGCTGCGGCGGCGCGCTCGGCGCTTGAACGACCATCCCCTTTCCTAACGGAGTTTTCCGTGAAGCTACGCACCCTGCTGGCGCTGGCCGGCGCCCTCCTCCTCACCGCCACCGCCGCTTTCGCGCAACCGGGCCCGCTGCAGTTCGGCGTGGGCCTGTTCCAGCCGGACAAGGACAAGAACGACGCGACCTACCGGCCGCTGGCCGACCATCTGGCAAAACAACTCGGCCGGAAGGTCGTGCTGCGCACCGTGGACACCTGGGAAGGTCTGGCGAAATCGCTCGCGAACGGCGAGACCGACCTCGCACTGATGGGGCCCTGGGGCTACGTGCTGGCCAACCACCAGGCCGGCGCGCAGGCCGTGTCGACGATCCTGTACGACGGCAAGCCCGAGTACTTCGCCATCATGATCACTCACCCGCAGAGTGGCATCACCCGCATCGAGGACCTCAAGGGCAAGAGCTTCGCCTTCGGCGACAAGGGCTCGACCTCCGGTTACCTGATCCCTACGCACCAGTTCCAGAAGATGGGCCTCGACCCCGAGAAATTCCTCGGCAAGGTGCTCTATACCAAGCACCAGGCCATCGAGATCCAGGTCACGCGCCGGGAACTCGACGCTGGCGCCGACTACAACCGCAATCGCGACGCGATGATCGCGGAAGGCCTGATCAAGGCCGAGGACAGCAAGATCTTCTGGACCTCGGCCCCGCTGCCCAACGATGCCTTTGCCGTCAGCGCCGCCCTGGCCAAGGACAAAGCCTTCGTCGCGCGGCTGCGCAAGGCGCTGGACGAGGTAGGGCCTGCACTCAAGGCCAACCCCGCACTGCTGCCCGCGCGCTACACCGGCTTCGTCAGCAAGGACAACGCGTACTACAAGCCGATCCGTGACGCCGGCCTCGAGTCCGGCAAGCTTGAACCGGTGAAGTAGGCGCATGTCGCGCGGATGGGCCGGGCGCCGGCTGGCCTGGTACCTCGCCGGCTACGTGGTGCTGGTCGCGCTGGTGGCCGGCCAGTTCATCGCAGCGGGCGACTTCTCGTTCGGACGCCGCCCGTGGGAGAACCTGACCAAGACCGCCGTGGAACTGTCCCGGCCGAGCTTCCTGAACCTCTGGTTCGGCAACGAACGGCTGGAGTACCGTTCCGACGACGGTCGCGTGCTGCGGGTCGAAAACCAGCGCGAGACCGAGGCGCGTTTTCTGGTGGCGCTCGCGCGGGCGATCTGGACGACGTTTGCGATCGCGACGCTGGGCTCGCTCGTCGCCGCGCTGCTGGCGGCGCCCTTCGGCGTCGTTGCCGCGAAGAACATGGCACTGCCCCCGTGGGTGGCGCGTCCCGCCCGCTTCGCACTGGACCTCGCGCGCTCCATCCATACGCTCGTGTTCGGCTTGCTGCTCGTCGGCATCGTCGGCCTCGGCCCGATGGCGGGGGTGCTCGCGATCGCCGCCCACTCCTTCGGCACCTACGGCAAGCTCTATGCCGAATCGATCGAAACTGCGGACGCCCAACTGATCCAGTCGGGCGTGGCGCTTGGCCTGTCGCCGCTGCAAACGCTGGTGTTCGGGCTCGGGCGCACGCTCCTGCCGCAATGGATCGCGGTCCACCTTTACGTCTGGGAATACAACGTCCGCGACTCCACCGTGCTGGGACTGATCGGCGCCGGGGGGCTCGGCCTCCTGCTGTCGGAGGCGATATCGCTGTTCCAGTGGGGCCGGCTGGCGACGCTCCTGATCGCCATCGTTGCGCTGGTCATGGTCTTTGATGCGGTCAGCCGTAAACTCCGGCACGATCTGATGTGAGACGCAACGATGAACCTTCCTGAACCTGCACACCCCGGCCGCAGCTGCCCGGCCGATTACCGCACGCCGCCCGGCGCGCTCGCCGCCGCTCCCGCGTTCGCCGCGGACACCCTATACGTCGTCGGCGGTCTCTACGGTAACGCGTTCGCTCTGGACGCCCTGCTCGCGCGCGCGGCCCGCGAGCCATCGCCGCCGCGCATTGTGTTCAACGGCGATTTTCACTGGTTCGACGCCGACCCCGACACGTTCTCGCGCGTGCAGGCGGACGTGCTGCGCCACACCGCGCTGCGCGGCAATGTCGAGACCGAACTGGCGCACGACGATCGCGGCGCGGGCTGCGGGTGCGGCTACCCTTCATCGGTCGGGGACGCAGAAGTGGAACGCTCCAACCGGATCATGGCGCAGCTGGCGGCGACCGCGCAGGCGCTTCCCGCCGTGCGCGCAGCACTCGCCGCCCTGCCCGCGACGCTCGTCGCGAGCGTCGGTGATTTGCGCGTGGGCATCGTGCACGGCGATGCCGACTCGCTCGCGGGCTGGCGCTATGGCCAGGAGAACCTCGCCACCACCGGCGCCCGCAACGCACTGGCTGCGGACTTCGATGCCAACACGCTGCGCGTGATTGCCTCGAGCCACACCTGCCTGCCGGTGGCGACGGCCATCGCCGCGCAAGGCGGCCGCTGCGCACTCATCAACAACGGTGCGGCCGGCATGCCCAATTTCACAGGCACGCAGTACGGGCTGATCACGCGCATCGCGTGCACGCCCGCCCCTGACGCGCTATACCGGACCGTGCTCGAGGGCGTCTCGATCGAAGCGCTGCCGCTGCACTACGATGCGGCAGCAGCCCTGCAGGCGTTCGACCGGCAATGGCCGGCCGGGTCTCCGGCAGCGGTGTCCTACCGTGCGCGCATGGTCCGCGGCCCGGCGTATGCTCCGGCGCAGGCGCTGCGCGGGCACTTCGAACCGTTGCCCATCGCAACGCCGACAGCGCGACACCCGGCCCTGGAGGGCTCTTGAACAAATCCAAACTGCTGGTGCTGGTATTGCTCGCGGCGGCCATTGCCGCGTTCTTCGGCCTTGGACTGCATCACGAACTGACTCTGGAGGGCTTCCGCAGCCGGCAGGCCGCGCTCGAAGCGACCGTTGCGGCACAGCCCCTGCTCGCTGGCGCCGTTTTCTTCGCAGTCTACGTGGCGGCGACCAGTCTGTCGGTGCCGGGCGCCTCGCTACTCACCCTGGTTGCGGGCGCGCTGTTCGGGCTCGTTTGGGGCACCGTTATCGTCTCCTTCGCCTCCACCCTCGGCGCAACGCTGGCATTTTTGACTTCGCGCTTCCTGCTGCACGACGCGGTGCAGGTGAAGTTCGGCGACCGCCTGAAGGCGATCAACGACGGTGTCGCGCGCGAAGGCGCGTTCTACCTGTTTGCCCTGCGACTGGTGCCTCTGTTTCCCTTTTTCGCGGTCAATCTCCTGATGGGACTGACTCGCATCGGGACCTGGACCTACGTCTGGGTGAGCCAGCTCGGCATGTTCGCCGGCACCGTGGTCTACGTCTACGCCGGCACGCAACTCGGCGCGTTCAAACTCTCCCCGGGCCTGTTCGCGGCGTTCGCGCTGCTCGGCGTCTTTCCGCTCGCGGCCCGGAAGTTCCTCGATGCGCTCAAGGCGCGCAAGGTCTACGCGCGCTGGCCGAAACCCGCGCGCTTCGACAGCAACGTGGTGGTGATCGGCGCGGGCTCCGCCGGGCTAGTCACCGCCTACATCGCCGCCGCCGTGAAGGCGAAGGTCACGCTCGTCGAGAAGCACAAGATGGGCGGCGACTGCCTGAACACCGGCTGCGTGCCGTCCAAGGCATTGATCCGCACCGCCAAGTTTCTCGCCCACGCCAAACGCGCGCGCGCGCTGGGCCTCAAATCCGCGACGGTCGAGTTCGATTTCGCCGACGTGATGGCGCGCGTGCAGCGGGTGGTGCGGGCGGTCGAACCGCACGACTCCGCGGCGCGCTACCGGGCGCTGGGCGTTGACTGCGTCGAGGGCAACGCCAGAATCATCTCGCCGTGGCAGGTGGATGTGCAGACGCCGCAGGGGCCGCGCACCTTCACCACGAAGAACATCGTGATTGCCGCCGGTGCGCGTCCCTTCGTTCCGCCGATTCCCGGCCTGGCGGAATGTGGCCCGCTCACCTCCGACACCGTCTGGGACCTGCGCGTGCTGCCGCAGCGGCTGGTCGTGCTGGGCGGCGGGCCGATCGGCTCTGAGCTCGCGCAGTGCTTCGCGCGGCTGGGCTCGCAGGTGACACAGGTGGAAATGGCGCCGCGCATCCTGGTCCGCGAAGACCCGGAGGTTTCGGCGCTCGTGACGCAGCGCTTCCGGGAGGATGGCGTGGACGTGCGGGTCGGGCACAAGGCCAAGCAGGTGGTGGTGGAGAACGGCGCGAAGTTCCTGGTCGTGGAACATCAGGGCCAGGACCAGCGCATCGCCTTCGACGAGATCCTGTGCGCGGTCGGTCGCGTGGCGAACACGCAGGGCTACGGCCTCGAAGAACTGGGCATCCCGACGACGAAAACGCGCACGGTCGACACCAACGACTACCTCGAAACGCTGTACCCCAACATTTACGCCTGCGGCGACGTCGCCGGGCCTTACCAGTTCACACACACCGCGGCGCACATGGCCTGGTACGCGGCGGTCAACGCGCTGTTCGGCCGCTTCCGCAGGTTCCGCGTGGACTATTCGGTGATCCCGTGGTGCACCTTCACCGACCCGGAAGTCGCGCGGGTCGGGCTGAACGAACAGGAAGCAAAGGAGAAGAACATCCCGCACGAGGTGTCCGTCTTCGGCATCGATGACCTTGACCGCGCGATCGCCGACGAAGACGCCCACGGCTTCGTCAAGGTGCTGACCCGGCCGGGCTCGGACAAGATCCTCGGCTGCACGATCGCCGGCGAACATGCGGGCGACCTGCTGGTGGAGTTTGTCGCCGCTATGCGGCACGGCTTCGGCCTGAACAAGATCCTCGGCACGATCCATATCTACCCGACGCTCGCGGAGGCGAACAAGTACGCCGCCGGGGTGTGGAAACGCAAGCAGGTGACGCGGGGGCAGACCGCCTTCTTGGCCGCGTTTCAGGCGTGGGGCCGCGACGAGGCCGGCTTCGGCGGGGTGCTCGGCGCCGTGCCGGCGCTGCTCACCGACAAGGCGCCCGCCTACCCGCCCGAGCCGACCCCTGCGCCCGGCGGCTCGACCCACTGAAGGCACGCGCATGAAGACGGTGCTCACCGCCCTGCTGCTCGCCGCCGCCTGTGCCGCAACCCCGGCGTACGCCCAGTTCGATCACTCGCATGCGGCCTGGACGACGCTGGTCAAGCGACACGTTGTTCTGGTGGACGGCGGCAAGGCGAGCCTGGTGAACTACGCCGCGTTCGCGCAGGACCGCGCCGCGCTCAAAACCTACCTCGCGACGCTTTCAGGCGTCACCGGCGCAGAGTTCACGGCCTGGAGCAAGCCGCAGCAGATGGCCTTCCTGATCAACGCCTACAACGCGTTCACCGTTGAGAAAATCCTGACCCGCTATCCGCGCCTCCAGTCGATCCGCGATTTCGGCACGGTCTTCGGTAACCCGTGGAAGGACCCGTTCATTTCACTGCTGGGCCAGCCGTCCACGCTCGACCAGATCGAGCACGAACGACTGCGCAAGCCCGGCGCTTACGACGACCCACGCGTTCATTTCGCGGTCAACTGCGCGTCGATCGGCTGCCCGATGCTGCGCGAGGAGGCCTATGTCGCGGACCGACTGGGTGCGCAGTTGGAGGAGCAGACGCGCCGTTTCCTGTCCGACCGCTCGCGCAATCGCTACAACCCCGACAGCGGCCGCCTTGAAGTATCGAAGATCTACGACTGGTTCAAGGAAGACTGGCAGTCGGGATACCGCGGCTTCGACGGCAAGACCCCGCCGATCGCCTCGCGCGAGGCCTGGTTCGCGCGCTACGCTGCGTTGCTCGCGGACATCCCGGAGGGCCGGATGGCAGTGGCGGACAGCAAGGCGCAGCTGGTCTTTCTCGAATACGACTGGACGCTGAACGACGTGAAGCGGTGATGCCGCCCACTTCGCCCGCCCTCTCCGTCATCGTCCCCGCGCTGGACGAGGCGGACGCCATCACAGCAACGCTGCTGGCGCTGGCACCGGCCCGCGCCCGCGGGGCCGAGATCATCGTCGCCGACGGCGGCAGCACCGATGCCACCGTCGCGCTCGCCACGCCACTCGCCGACCTCGTAATCACCAGCCCGCGTGGCCGTGCGCGGCAGATGAACGCCGGCGCGGCCGTGGCAAGCGGCGCCGTGCTGCTGTTCCTGCACGCGGACACCGAGGTGTCCCCTGCTTTCGATACGGCCATCCACGACGCCGTTGCCGGCGGCGCGCGCTGGGGCCGCTTCGATGTCCGCATCGCCGGGCAACATCCGATGCTGCCTGTCATCGCGGCGGGCATGAACCTGCGCTCGCGGCTGACCGGAATGGCGACGGGCGACCAGGGGCTGTTCGTGCAGCGCGCGCTGTTCGAGTCCGTGGGCGCGTATGCGAACCTGCCGCTGATGGAGGACCTCGCCCTGTCGAAGACGCTGCGCGCGCACGCCCCAGCCGCCTGCCTGCGCGAGCGCCTCGTTACGTCAGGCCGTCGTTGGGAGCAGCGCGGTGTGTGGCGCACGATCCTGCTCATGTGGCGACTGCGCTGGGCATGGTGGCGCGGGGCTGATCCCGCCGTGCTTGCGGAGCGGTATCGATGAACTGCGCGGTGATCGTGATGGCGAAAGCACCCGACCCCGGAACGGTGAAGACGCGCCTGATCCCGGCGCTCGGCGCGGAAGGGGCCGCCGCGCTCGCCGCGCGCCTCTTGAAACACGCACTCGCACAGGCGTGTGCCGCGCGCATCGGCCCCGTCATCCTGGCCGGCGCGCCCACGACCGACCATCCCTTCCTGCGCTTCTGCGCCACGCGTTACGGGGCCGCGCTGGTCGCGCAGCCCGACGGCGACCTCGGCGCGCGCATGCAGGCCCTGCTCGGCGACGCGCTAGCGGAATACCCGCACGCGCTGGTCATCGGCAGCGACTGTCCGGCGCTCACCGCGCCGCGGCTGCGTGACGCGGCGAAGTCACTCGCGGACGGCGCGGACGTGGTGCTGGCGCCAACGGAGGACGGCGGCTACGCGCTCATCGGCATGCGCCGGCCGCAAGTCTGCCTGTTCGCGGACATCGCGTGGAGCACGCCCACCGTGCTGGCACAGACCCGCGAAAGGATCGCTGCAGAGGCCCTCCGGGCGGTCGAACTGCCGGTGCTGTGGGACGTGGATCGCCCGGAGGACGTGGACCGGCTGGCACGCGAGGCGCCGGCCGGCTGGGCGGACGCCGGCTAGCCGCTCGCCGCTCCCGGAACCTCCCCGGCAGGCCCGGGTCCGACGGAAAAGGCTGCCCCGTTACCGGTCGATGAGTCAGTAGCCGCTTACCTTTGGGGCGGGGAAAGCCACCCCAACTTCAACCGCCTAAACATGACCTTACGCAAACGATTTCCCGTTGCCCGCCCTCTGCGCGTTGCCTTTTCGGGGGACCGAGAGGAGAATACGCGCCTTTCTTTTGCGCCCTTCGAGCCCCCTCTGTCCGCCATGAATGCCCTGCCTACGCGCCGTCGGCGCATGGACCAACCCGACAGTTGCAGGGGCTGATCGCCTGGCCCGCACGCGCATGTCCAACCTCGCCGCAATTCCCGCCGCCAGCAGTACCGCGCTCGCAAGCAGCGCCCCGCAGCTTCCCGTCCACTGGTACTTCGATCCGCAGATCCACGCCCTGGAACAGCGCCACCTGTTCGAACGCGGGCCCGGCTACATCGGCCACACCTTGATGGCGCCCAACGCCGGCGACTACCGCTCGCTGGAATGGAACGGCCACTCGCACGCGCTGGTGCACAACGCCAACGGCGTCGAACTTCTCTCCAACGTCTGCCGCCATCGCCAGGCGGTAATTCTGAAGGGCAGCGGTAACGCGCAGAACCTGGTGTGCCCGCTGCACCGCTGGACCTACGGCCTGGACGGCAAGCTGCTCGGTGCGCCGCACTTCGCACAGAACCCCTGCCTCGACCTCGCCCGCACGCCGCTGAAGGAATGGAACGGACTGCTGTTCGCCGGCGCACGCGACCCGGCAGCGGATTTCGCCACCTTGGGCGTGGCGAAGGACCTCGACTTCGCAGGCCACGTGCTCGATCGCGTCATGGTCGAGGAATACGCCTGCAACTGGAAGACCTTCATCGAGGTCTACCTCGAGGACTACCACGTCGAGCCCTACCACCCCGGGCTCGGCCAGTTCGTCAATGTCGCCGACCTGCGCTGGGAGTTCGGCGCCTGGTACAGCGTGCAGACCTGCGGCGTGAAGCGCGGCCTCGCCCAGCCGGGCTCAGAGGTCTACGCGAAGTGGCACGACGTGGTGTTGCGCCACAGCGAGGGCCGCCAGCCGCCGCACGGCGCGATCTGGCTCACCTATTTCCCCAACGTAATGCTCGAGTGGTACCCGCACGTGCTGGTCGTCAGCACCATCGTGCCGCGCGGGCCGGAAGCCTGCAGCAACGTGGTCGAGTTCTATTACCCCGAGGAGATCGCGCTGTTCGAGCGCGAATTCGTCGAGGCCGAGCAGGCGGCCTACCACGAGACCGCGGTCGAAGACGCGGAAATCTGCCTGCGCATGACCGAAGGGCGCCGCGCCTTGCTCAAGCAGGGCCGCAACGAGACCGGCCCCTACCAGTCGCCGCTCGAAGACGGCCTGCGCCACTTCCACGAGTTCCTGCGGCGCGAGCTCGGCCCCCACCTGTAGCGGACGGATGCACACGACGCTGGTCAGCGCCGCCGGACTCGCGACGCACGTGGGCGATCCGCAGTGGATCGTCTTCGACTGCCGGCACGATCTTGCCGACCCCGGTGCCGGGCGCCGTGCCTACGCGCAGGCGCACATCCCCGGCGCACATTTCCTGCACCTCGACGACGACCTGTCCGCCGCGAAAACGGGCACCAACGGCCGCCACCCGCTGCCCGACCCGCAGGCCTTCTGCACACGCCTCGCGGCGCTGGGCTTCTCGAACGGCATGCAGGCCGTCGCTTACGACGCGCACGGCGGCATGTTTGCCGCGCGCCTGTGGTGGATGCTGCGCTGGGTCGGCCACGACGCCGTCGCGGTGCTCGACGGCGGACTCGGTGCGTGGCAGCAGGCCGGTCATCCCGTGAGCGCTGACACCCGCGCGCCGCAGCCGGGGCGCTTCACCGGCGCGCCGCGTCCGCTGGCAGTGGATGCCGCCTTCGTCGCCGCGCATCTGGACGACGGTACGATGCGCCTCGTCGATGCCCGCGCGCCCGACCGCTTCCATGGCGAAAACGAAACGCTCGATCCGGTGGGCGGGCACATTCCCGGCGCGGTGAACCGCTTCTTCAAGGACAACCTCGCCGCTGACGGCCGCTTCAAGTCGGCGGCGGCCCTGCGTGGCGAGTTCGCCGCGCTGCTCGGCGAAACAGCGCCCGCGCAGGTCGTGCAGCAATGTGGCTCCGGCGTCACCGCCTGCCACAACCTGCTGGCGATGGAGTACGCAGGGCTCGCGGGCTCGCGCCTGTACGCAGGCTCGTGGAGCGAGTGGTGCGCCGCCCCCGCGCGGCCGGTGGCGCGCTGACGCCCGCGTGGGCGCTGCGGATCTTCTCCTCTGTCTCCACGCGGCATTCGTTGCCTTCGTGGTCGGCGGGCTGGTCCTGACCGTCGTCGGTGCGTGGCGGGACTGGCACTGGGTGAGAAACCGGCGCTTCCGCCTCAGCCATCTGGCCGCCATCGTCTTCGTTGCACTCGAAGCGCTGGCCGGCATCACCTGCCCGCTGACCGTCTGGGAGGACGCCCTGCGCGGCCACGCGCGCCCGGACGGCTTTGTCGCGGACTGGGTCTCGCGCCTGCTCTACTGGGACCTGCCGGCGTGGGTGTTCATCGCGCTGTATTGCGCGTGGGCCGCGCTGACGGTAGCGGCCTGGCGCTGGATACCGCCGCGCCCACGGCCGCTTGAATGAAAACGGGGCGCCGCAGCGCCCCGTGGGAAAAACGGAACCGGAGGCCGCTCAGGCCAGGGTGTCGCCCCAGATATTGCGCGCCCAGCCCCAGGCGTAGACGCCCTCGAGTTCGCTCGGTTTGTCCGACACGCCGCCGGAACCCGGCACCACCAGCATCGTCGCCTTGCCGGCGTCGTACTGGTGCACCGAGGCCACATGCACCACGTTCTTCGCGTCAACGAAGCTGTAGCAGGTGTTGAGGATCACGGGTACCGCATCGGCAGGCTGGCCGCGCAGCAACGCAACCACCGCCGCCGCGCACACGCGGCCGTGCTGGTTGGCCATGGTCGCGGACTTCGGCATCAGCGGCGCAGACAGGGTCGCATCGCCCAGAATGTGGATGCCGGGCACCTTGATGGACTCGTAGGTCCGCCAGTCGATCTCGCACCAGCGATTGTTGGCGGTGATCACGCCCGCGCTCGCGGCGATCGCGCCCGCACGCTGCGGTGGCACCACGTTCAGCACCGAGGCCTGCACCTTGTCGCCGATCAGGATCGCGCTGTTGGTCTTCGCGTCCACGTCCTGCAGTTCGGCGTTGGCGCGGTACTCGATCATGCCCTTGTACTGCCCGTTCCAGACGCCGAGGAACAGGCCCTTCTTCGACACGATGTCCGGGTTGCCGTCCAGCACGATGATCTTGGACTTGGGCTTGGCGCGCTTGAAGTAGTCGGCGACCTGGCACACGCGCTCGTAGGGGCCCGGCGGGCAACGGTACGGTGCGGTCGGGATGGCCAACGCGTAGACCCCGCCATCCGGCATCGCTTCCAACTGCTTGCGCAGCGCCAGCGTTTGCGGACCGGCCTTCCAGGCATGCAACACACGCTCCTGCGCGGCCGCATTGTTGAGACCGCGCAGGGTGTCGTAAGTGAAATCCACGCCGGGCGACAGGATCAGCCGGTCGTAGGCCAGGGTTGCGCCCGAGGCGAGACGAACTTCGCGCTTGGCCGCGTCGATGCCCGTCGCGCTGTCGCGCACTACTTTGATGCCACGCTTCTTGAGGCCATCGTGCGTGAACGTCAGGTCCTTCAGCTCGGCATTGCCGCCAAGCACGAGGTTGCTCATCGGGCAGGAAATGAAGGTCGCCTCGCGCTCGACCACGGTCACGTCGAAATCAGGCGCATACATCTTGACGTACTTCGCGGCCGTCGCACCGCCGTAGCCGCCGCCCACCACCACCACCTTCGGCCCACCACCACCACCACCACTGCCCGCGCAGCCGGACAGCGCCGCCAGCGCGCCCGTGGCGGACGCCCATTGCATGAACTCGCGTCGTGAAAGCGTCATGGCGGGCTCCTATTTCGCGGCGGGCGCGGCAGCGGCCGGGCCCGGATTGACGCTGGCGAAGTAACCGGCAATCAGCGCAAGCTGGGCATCGGTATAGCCCTTGGCCAGCTGATGCATGACGGTGGCCGGCCGCTTGCCGTCCCGGAACTCCCGCATCTGCTGCAACAGGTATTCCCGGTTCTGGCCCGCCAGCGCCGGCGGCACGCCGCCGACGCTGCGGCCGTCGGTGCCATGGCAGGTGAAGCAGGTCGCGGCCAAACCACGCGCGGTCTGCGGATTCTGCGCGTGCGCGATGCCGGCCGTTCCGGCCAGGGTTGTTGCGAGCGCGAGCGCCGCTGGCAAGCGGGTGCGCATCCGGGGATCAGTCATCACTGCCTCCTTGAATTTCGCCGGCGGGACTGTCCGGCGGACGATGGGTGTTGAACGGGCGATGATACGGGGCTCTGGAGGCCACCTTTGTAACCATTGATTCTAAGCTTATCCTGGCGTCGGCCAAAAGAAATCCCCCGGGACATCGCCGGGGTGACGGCGATGCAGCGGGGGATCGGCATGCGGCCGGATCCGGCGACGTCAGGTCAGGCTGGCTTCCGGCGTGGCCTCGTCGGCGAACAGCAACTGGACCTTGTCCTCGCCCTCCACATCGACCGTGACCTTGCCGCCGTTCGCCAGGCGGCCAAACAGCAGTTCGTCGGCGAGTGCCTTGCGCACGGTGTCCTGGATCAGCCGCGCCATCGGCCGCGCGCCCATCAGCGGATCGAAGCCCTTCTTCGCCAGATAATCCTTGAGCCGCTGCGTAAAGGTGATCTCCACCTTCTTCTCGGCCAGCTGCTCTTCCAGCTGCATGAGGAACTTGTCGACCACGCGCAGGATGATCTGCGGATCGAGCGCGGCAAACGAGATGATCGCATCCAGCCGGTTGCGGAACTCCGGCGTGAACTGGCGCTTGATCTCGGCCATTTCGTCGCCGGTCTGCTTGCCCTGCGTGAAGCCCATCGAATTCTTCGACAGCTCCATCGCCCCCGCGTTGGTGGTCATGATGATCACCACATTGCGGAAATCGGCCTTGCGCCCGTTGTTGTCGGTCAGCGTGCCGTGGTCCATCACCTGCAGGAGGATGTTGTAGACGTCCGGATGCGCCTTCTCGATCTCGTCGAGCAGGATCACCGAATACGGGTGCTTGGTGACCGCCTCCGTCAGCAGCCCGCCCTGGTCGAAGCCGACGTAACCGGGCGGCGCGCCGATCAGCCGGGACACCGCGTGCCGTTCCATGTATTCCGACATGTCGAAGCGGATCAGTTCCACGCCCATGACGTAGGCGAGCTGCCGCGCGACCTCGGTCTTGCCGACCCCGGTGGGGCCGGAGAACAGGAAGTTGCCGATCGGCTTGGCCGGATTGCCCAGCCCGCTGCGCGCCATCTTGATGGCCGCGGCGAGCGCGTCGATCGACCGGTCCTGGCCGAAGACCACCGCCTTCAGGTTGCGGTCGAGATTCTTCAGGGCCGAGCGGTCGTCCGACGACACGCTCTGCGCGGGCACCCGCGCGATCTTGGCGACGATCTCCTCGATCTCGGTCTTGGTGATAATTTTCTTCTGCTTCGATTTCGGGAGGATGCGCTGCGCCGCGCCCGCCTCGTCGATCACGTCGATCGCCTTGTCGGGCATGTGGCGGTCGTTGATGTAACGCGCGGCAAGTTCGGCGGCCGCGGACAGGGCCGAGGCCGCGTACTTGATGCCGTGGTGCGCTTCGAAGCGGGTTTTCAGGCCGCGCAAAATCGCCACGGTCTCTTCGACCGATGGCTCGTTGACGTCGATCTTCTGGAAGCGCCGCGACAATGCATGGTCTTTCTCGAAAATGCCGCGATACTCCTGGTAAGTCGTCGCCCCGATGCATTTAAGGGCGCCCGTCGACAGCGCCGGCTTCAGCAGGTTGGAGGCATCGAGCGTACCGCCGGACGCCGCGCCCGCGCCGATCAGCGTATGGATCTCGTCGATGAAAAGAATCGCGTTGGGATTGTCGACCAGCTGTTTCAGCACGGCTTTCAGCCGTTGCTCGAAATCGCCGCGATACTTGGTGCCCGCCAGCAGCGCGCCCATGTCGAGCGAGTAGACCTGGCACTTGGCGAGGATGTCGGGCACCTCGCCCTCGATGATGCGCCGGGCCAGCCCCTCGGCGATCGCGGTCTTGCCGACACCGGCCTCGCCCACCAGCAGCGGGTTGTTCTTGCGGCGGCGGCACAGCGTCTGCACCACGCGCTCGAGTTCGCGTTCGCGCCCGATCAGCGGATCGATCTTGCCCTGCGTGGCCATCTGGTTGAGGTTGAGCGTGTAGTTTTCCAGCGCCCCGCCCGGCGCGGCCTCCTGCTCGGACTCGGCTTCCTGCTCCGATTTGCTGGAGGAGGCCTGGGGCACCTTGCTGATGCCATGCGAGATGAAATTCACCACATCGAGGCGCGTCACCCCCTTCTGGTGCAGGAAGAACACCGCGTGGGAGTCCTTCTCGCCGAAGATGGCGACCAGCACGTTGGCCCCGGTGACTTCCTTCTTCCCGGAAGACTGGACGTGCAGGATGGCGCGCTGGATCACGCGCTGAAAACCGAGCGTCGGCTGGGTATCCGCCTCCTCGGTGGCGAGGATCGGGGTGTGTTCGGTGACGAACTCGGCGAGTTGCTTGCGCAGATCCTCGACATCGGTGCCGCAGGCGCGCAGCACTTCCGAGGCGGAGGGGTTGTCCAGCAGCGCGAGCAGCAGGTGCTCGACGGTGATGAACTCATGCCGTTTTTGCCGGGCCTCCATGAAGGCCATGTGCAGACTGACTTCGAGTTCCTGGGCGATCATTCAGTTTTTCTCCATCATGCAGCGCAAGGGATGCTGGTGCTGGCGGGCGTAGGCCGTGACCTGTTCGACTTTGGAGGCGGCGACATCACGCGGGTAGACCCCGCAGACCCCCGCGCCATCCTTGTGCACCTTGAGCATGACCTGAGTCGCCTGCTCGCGGCTCAGCGAAAAGAACTTCTGCAGAATCACCACGACGAAATCCATCGGCGTGTAGTCGTCGTTCAGCAGCACCACCTTGAAGAGGGGTGGCGGCTTGACCTTGGCCTTCTGGACCTCGAGGACGGTATCGTCGCGTTGCCGCGTAGCCACTATTGCCGCTGATGAGTCTGAGGATGATATTCGTGATTGCCGTAATCGCCGTGATTGTTGTCTGAACCACCGCCACCGCAACTGTTGCGAGGATACTGCGAAACTGTTCGGTCGTGCTGCCCTGAAAACTGTTTCCGCACCGCAACTTCCACTGCTATTTTGGGCATACCCCGGATTTTTGCAAGTGGCATCCGTCCTCCGCTCGCGGCGGCAGACACCCCCCAGCCCCAAAACCGGGAGCAAAGTCCGTGCCTTCCGCCACCCGGGCCGGTGCTTGACTTCCCGTGACGGATGCCCTAGAAAATGCGGAGTTGTTTGGCTTCAAGCTCTACGCCGTGCCGGCTTTACGCTCGATCACGCCCGTGGGCGCTTTCCTTGCCAGCCTGGGGGGGGCGTCGCGAGCGCTCGCTGGTTTTCCGGTATGCGGGTGTGCGATCTTGGAACACCAAACCGCGTCCGGAAGCGTTTTCCGGCAATTTGCATGGGGACGGCAGTATGGCAACGGGTACGGTCAAATGGTTCAACGACGCGAAAGGCTACGGTTTCGTCACTCCGGACGACGGCAGTGAAGATCTGTTTGCCCACTTTTCCGCGATACAGATGAACGGCTTCAAGACCCTCAAGGAAGGCCAGAAGGTGTCCTTCGAAGTCACGCAGGGACCGAAAGGCAAGCAGGCATCAAACATCCAGGCGGCCACTTAAAGCGCGCGCCGGACAGAATCCCAAAACAAAAGCCCGTGGGGGTCTTCCCCACGGGCTTTTTTTCGTACGGTTACCGCACCCTTGCGTGCCGGCAGTGGCCGGCCACGCGTTGCTACTTGTTACTTCGTGCCCCAGGGCTTGATCGCCGCCTTGAGCTGGAGGTAGCCGTCGATATACTTCGGCCGCTTGCCGCCGTAGATTTTGTCAAAGATCGCCAGCTGCGCATCGAGCCAGTCGGCGAGTTCCTGGTTGCCGGGATTCGCTGCCTTGTACGCTTCGTTGATCAGCACGAAGTGGATGCGCGGATCGTACGGCTGCTTCTCGCCACCGACGGTCTCGTCGCCGGCCAACAGGCGCAGCAGCATGGCATCGGCCGAACCCAGGGTCTGTTCGTAGATCGGCGCGCCTTCCACCCGGTACATGACGCTCGTCATGTCCTTGCCGTTTGTCATGGTGAAGCCCATGTCGGTCCACAGCTTCTTCATGTCCACTTTGGCGCCGGCCTTGTCGAGCACGATCTGGCCCCAGGCGCGCAGCACGTCAGGTGCGTCCGCCATCAGGTCGGTCAGCCGGTCACCGTCGAGGTCGGTCGCGTACACGATGCAGGGACGCTGCTGGATCATGTCGTGCAGCAGCAGGCCGAAATTGGTGTCGGAAATATGCTCGTAGACGTCCCCGCCCCAGTTTTCCATGCCGGCCTTGAAATCCTTCGGCAGCAGCGCCACGATGGCGTCGACGTTGGTCTTGTGTTCTTCGTAGGCATCCACCGAGTACTGGCGCTTGAGCTTGAACTTGGTGCCCTTGAGCAGCCAGCGGAATATGCCGGCGTTGACGGCGTCCTCCTTGGCCTGGGTCGGCTTGGTGGCCACGCGGCCGATCTGGCCGGTTTCGTGGACCATCTTCAGAAACAAGCGGGCGGCGTAGGCCATGCGCACGCCCGGCGTGTTCATCTCGGAGTGAATGTTGCCGGTGGCGGGGTCGACCTTGAATTTCTTGTTGTCCTGCGAATAGGGCAGGCCGGGCATGAAGCGGATGCTGGTAATGCCGCCGTAAGGACGGACGTTGCAGTAGACGCCGGCGGCGGTGCGCAGCGGCGCATTGGCGGATTTGCCCGCCACCACGACTTTTTTGCCGCCCTCGTTGACCATGAAGTCGCCGGCGGTCGACCATTTCAAGCTGGTGTTGTCCATCTTGCCGAACCACTCAAGCGACACCAGCTTCGTGTCGTGGCGGAACTGGGCCATCATCGGCACGCCGAGGAAGGGCAGGCCGAGCACGTCGAGCGCCATGATCGTGCCGTTCAGCGCGAACATGTCGGTGAATGCATGCGCCACCGGCTTGACGCCGCCGGCGTTGCTGCCGCCTTCCCAGATCACCGCGTCGGTGAAGCCGCGCGGCTGCGCTTTCGAACGCTGGTAGATACCGTCCAGGGTTTTGAACAGGTCGCCGGATTGTTCCTCTTGGGCGATTTTCAGCAGATCCAGGGCTTGCGTCATGGTGCCTTGCTCTCCTTTCGGCTCGTGGTGCCCGGATTCGGCGCTGCACCGCACGTGCAGCAGACGACGGCGTTTGCGCGGAGCCGGGCGACCGGGGTGCGCATCGAAGCGGGTGGTGAGAAATGTGCGGAGCATCCGCAGCAGGCCCGGACGCGCACGGTGAAAGCGCGAATTATAGCAAAACGCCCCCCGTTCCCCTGTCCGCTGCCCTTGCGCCGGATGATGGAGTAAGCTGATGCTGCATCGCACCAACCCGCAGTTCATATCTTGCGCGCTGCAGCATCATGAGTAGAAGCAAACGGCAGATTACAAAATGCAATTTCACAATACGAAATTGGTAGTTTATTACCAACTCCGTTCATAAAACCTCTTTCCTCCGCGAGGCCCCCATGTCCAGCCACCCCCACCTCCCCGCCGGCGTGCAGGTCCTCGGCACCATCACGGCGGATTACGCTCAGATACTGACCCCCGACGCACTTGCCTTCATGGCGAAGCTGCACCGTCAGTTCGAGCCGCGTCGTCAGGAACTGCTCGCCAAGCGCGTGGAACGCCAGACAGCGTTCGATGCCGGGCAGATGCCCGACTTCCTGCCCGAGACGAAGCAGATCCGCGCATCCGACTGGACGATCGCCGACCAGCCGCCAGACCTGCTCGACCGCCGCGTCGAGATCACCGGCCCGACCGACCGCAAGATGGTCATCAACGCCCTCAACTGCGGCGCCTCCACCTTCATGGCGGACTTCGAAGACGCGAACTGCCCGACGTGGGACAACATGGTCGACGGTCAGGTCAACCTGCGCGACGCCGTGCGCCGCAGCATCACCCTGCAACAGGGCGGCAAGCAGTACCGGCTGAATGAGAAGACCGCCGTGCTCCTCCCGCGCCCGCGCGGTTGGCATCTGGACGAGAATCACGTGCGCGTCGACGGCAAGGTCGTCGCCGGCGGCATCTTCGACTTCGCGCTGTACTTCTTCCACAACGTGAAGGAACTGCTCGCGCGCGGCAGCGGCCCCTACTTCTACCTCCCGAAAATGGAGTCGCACCTTGAGGTGCGGCTGTGGAATGACATCTTCACGCTGGCGCAGAAGGATCTCGGCGTGCCACACGGCTCGATCAAGGCAACTTGCCTGATCGAGACGGTGGTCGCCGCCTTCGAGATGGACGAGTTCCTGTGGGAGCTCCGGGACCACTCGGCGGGCCTCAACATCGGCCGCTGGGACTACATCTTTTCCTGCATCAAGAAGTTCCGCTCCAACCCGGACTTCTGCCTCGCGGACCGTTCGCAGGTGACGATGATGTCGCCCTTCATGCGCGCCTATGCCCTGTTGCTGGTCAAGACCTGCCACCGCCGCAATGCGCCCGCGATGGGCGGCATGGCCGCACAGATTCCGATCAAGAACGATCCCGCCGCCAACGAGGCCGCCATCGAGAAGGTGCGCCAGGACAAGCTGCGCGAAGTCACCGACGGCTGCGACGGCACCTGGGTCGCGCATCCGGGACTGGTGCCGGTGGCCAAGTCGGTATTCGACCAGTACATGCCGACGCCCAACCAGTACGGCAAACAGCGGCCGGACGTGAACGTGACGGCGAAGGACCTGCTGGATTTCCAGCCGGAGGCGCCCATCACCGAAGCGGGGCTGCGCAACAACATCTCCGTTGGCATCCAATATTTGGGCGCATGGCTCGCCGGCAACGGCTGCGTGCCGGTGTTCAACCTCATGGAAGACGCCGCCACCGCCGAAATCTCGCGCTCCCAGATCTGGCAGTGGATGCGCTCGCCCAAGGGCCGGCTCGACGACGGCCGGAAAGTCACCGTCGAGCTGTTCCGCCAGCTGCTGGCCGAGGAACTGCCCAAGGTCAAAACCCACCTGGGGGATGCGGCCTGGGCCGCCGGGCACTACGAGGAGGGCGCGCGGCTGTTCGACCAGATCGCGACCGGCGACTACGTGGATTTCCTGACCCTGCCCGCTTACGACTGGATCACCCGGGACATCGGCCAGGCCAGCGAAAAAGCGGCCTGACCCTCGCAGGGCTCATCCAAGCCAATTCATAAATATATGTTTTTACTGGGAATATCTTCTCCTCTCGAAAACTGCCACCGGCTGTCAACCGGCGGCACAAAGGTAGCGTTAATGGCTCTGACCGCAACATAAATCGGTCGGCCTGAAACCCACTATCTAGAGGAAAAACTATGCAAAAGCTCATCGCCGCTGTTCTCGCCGCTGCCTTCGCCCTGACCTCGGTCGCCGCGATCGCCGCCGACAAAAAAGAAGAAAAGAAAGAAGTGAAGAAGGACGAAATGAAGAAAGACGCGAAGAAGTAAGCGTCTTCTGCGTGCAGGAAAAAGGCAGGGCTAATCCCCTGTCTTTTTTACGGCTGGTGGCCGGGCACCCCCTCCCGCGAGGGGGATTCCCGGGCATGGCCGGACTAGAAAACCTCCGTAGTTGCAAAAAGTCGCTGATTTAGCTAGATTTCTTCCCGCTTTCAAAAGAAGGCATCGCGTCGGTCGGCTGTGGGAGGCCGTTGCGTTCTTGTTTTAACCAACCATAACTGAGGACTGAAATGAAAAAGCTGATCGCTGCTCTGCTGGCCGGCGTGTTCGCCGTTGCGTCCGTTGGCGTCATCGCTGCCGACAAGGACATGAAAAAAGACGAGAAAAAAGAAGCCAAGAAGTAAGCGGATTCTTTTCGTCTGAAAGGCAGGGCTTCGGCCCTGCCTTTTTTCATTTTTGAGTCCCGCTCACGCCTTCATGCCCGAACCCTGGAAACCCAATGTCACCGTCGCGGCGCTCGCCGAGCACGACGGGCGCTTCCTGATGGTGGAGGAAGAAACCGGGGGCGGACGGCTGTTCAACCAGCCCGCGGGACACCTCGACCCTGACGAATCCCTGCTGGCGGCGGTGGTTCGCGAAACGCTGGAAGAAACCGCCCACCACTTCCGCCCCACCGCGCTGGTCGGCATCTACCGCCAGCCCGCCGCCGAGGGCGTCACTTACCTGCGCTTCGCCTTCGCCGGCGACGTCACCGGCGCCGAGGCTGGCCGCGCACTGGACCATGGCATCGTGCGGGCGCTGTGGATGACGCCCGACGAGATCCACGCTTGCCGGGAGCGCCACCGCACGCCGCTCCTGCTACGTTGCCTGGACGACTATCGGGCGGGCCGGCGCTATCCGATGGATCTCCTGGTGGAACCCTTGGCATGAAACCCCGCGTGGTGGTCGGCCTGTCGGGCGGCGTGGACTCCGCGGTAGCGGCCCTGCTGCTCAAGGAGCAGGGCTATGACGTCGTCGGCCTGTTCATGAAGAACTGGGAAGACGACGACAACGACGAGTACTGCAGCTCGCGGCAGGATCTTGTCGATGCCGCCGCCGTCGCCGACTGCATCGGCATCGAGATCGAAGCGGTGAATTTCTCCGCCGAATACAAGGACCGGGTGTTCAGCGAGTTCCTGCGCGAGTACCAGGCCGGGCGCACGCCCAACCCCGACGTGCTGTGCAACGCGGAAATCAAGTTCCGCAGCTTCCTCGATCATGCGCTGGCCATGGGAGCGGAACGCATCGCCACCGGCCACTACGCCCAGGTGCGCGAGGTGGACGGACTCTTCCAGTTGCTGAAGGCGGAGGACGGCACCAAGGACCAGAGCTACTTCCTGCACCGCCTGAACCAGCAGCAGCTATCGAAAACACTGTTTCCGCTCGGCGGGCTGACGAAGCGCGAGGTGCGCGAGCGGGCCCGCGCGGCTGGTCTCGCCGTTCACGACAAGAAGGACTCCACGGGCATCTGCTTCATCGGCGAGCGGCCGTTCCGCGAATTCCTCGCCCGTTACCTGCCCGAACAGCCGGGCGAGATCGTCACGGCCGACGGCGAGACGGTCGGCCGCCATCAGGGCCTGATGTTCTACACCCTGGGCCAGCGCCAGGGGCTGGGCATTGGCGGCCGCAGGAGCGGCAGCGATCCTGCGGCGGAAGGCGAACCCTGGTACGTGGCGGAAAAGAATCTGGCCCGCAACCGCCTGGTGGTGGTGCAGGGACACGACCACCCGCGCCTGCTGTCGCACCGACTGCGCGCCGCGGACTGCTCTTGGGTGGCGGGCACGTCACCGCATGCCCACTGGGTCTTCAGCGCAAAAACCCGCTACCGCCAGAAGGATGCCGCCTGCACGCTGGCGCGGGTGGATGCCGGAACTTGCGACGTGGAGTTTGCAGAGTCCCAGTGGGCCGTGACGCCCGGGCAGTCGGTGGTGATTTACGAAAGCCGGGTGTGCCTCGGCGGCGGGATCATTCAGTAAGAAGGTATGAGGACTGAGGACTGAGGACTGAGGACTGAGGACTGAGGACTGAGGACTGAGAGGAAAAACCTTAGTCCTCAGCCCTGTTACCTCAGTCCTGTCTTCAAACCGGCGGCATCGTTTCCCGGAACGACGGGCGCTGCATGAGCTTGTCGTAGAGCTTGACCAGGTTGGCGTGGTCCGTGCGCCAGTCGACGTCCGGCAGGCGCGCATCAAGGAAACCCAGCGCGCAGCCCGCGGCGACATCCGCGAGGTTGAAAAACTCTCCGGTGCACCACGTTTTGGCACCCAGTTCCTGCGCCATGGCCTTGACCGCACGTTCGATCTTGCCGTGCTGGCGGGCAATCACGGCGGCATCCTGCTTGTCCGCCGCCCGCCGCTTCTCGTAGATGATCGCCACAATGGCATCGGTACAGCCATCGGCCAGCGCCTCCCAGCGGCGCACCTGGATGCGGCTACGGGTGTCGTCGGGAATCAGTCGCGAGACAGGGCTCGCGGAATCCAGGTACTCGACGATGACGCGCGAATCGAAGACCGTGCTGTCGTCGTCCAATACCAGCACCGGCACCTTGCCGAGCGGGTTGTAGGACGGCACGCGGGAGTCCGGCTTGCTTGGCGCCTCGTCGATGAACTCGTATTCGATTTTCTTCTCGGCAAGCACGATGCGCGCCTTGCGCCCGTACGGACTGCCCGGTGTTGCGACCAGCTTCATGTTGTTTTTGAACCACGTTTCTCGGGGGCCGGAATTATAGCAACACCTTCCCGCTTTCCCGCTTGTCTGGCCCCTGGCGCACCCTTAGAATGGCCACCTTATGAACGCCCCCACAGAATCCGCCGAAGCCGCCGAATCCGATCAGTTCATCCTCTTCACCCAGCCTGGGTGAAGCAGTTGCCTCCGGGCGAAAGAGTTTCTTTCGCGCAAGCAGATCAACTTCGTCGCTGTTGACGTCTTCAACGACCCCACGGGTCGTGACCGTCTGCTCGCGTATGGCGTGCGCAACGTGCCCGTCGTTGCCAGGGGCAAAAACTTCGTCTTCGGACAGAACCTGGAAGACGTCGCCGAGTTCGTCGGCCTCGCCGGCACCGGCCATGTTCCGCTGCCGCCGGACGAACTGATCAAGCGCTGGGTGACCGTGCTGCAGGCCGCGCAGCGCTACCTGCGCCAGATGCCCGACGAACGCATGAACGAACTCGTCATCGACAACCGTCCCCGCTCGATCCGCCTGATGGGGCACCACGTGTTCCGCATCGGCGAAGCCTTCCTCGAAACCGCTGAAAAGGGCAACGAGTACGCCGTGCAACTCGCCAACCTGCCGCCGGAAGAAGGCACGTTCACCAAGGGCGCCGAAATCGCCGATTACGGCGACACCATCATCACGCGCCTGCAAGCCTGGTGGGACCAACTTGCCGACAAATCGTGCCAGCAGCCGGTCAAGACCTTTTTCGGCGAGCAACCGATGCACATGCTGTACGAGCGCTCGACCTGGCACTCCGCGCAGCACGCACGCCAGCTCACGGCGGTGCTCGAGCGCTTCGGCATCGAACCCAACGGGCGGCTCAAGCCCGAGGATCTGGCGGGGCTGCCGCTGCCCGAAGGCCTGTGGGAATAAAGGACAGGGCCGAGAGGGAGGGGACTGAGGACTAAGGTTTTCCTCTCAGTCCTTAGTCCTTAGTCCTCGATACCAAGTCCTGTTCTATTGCGGCTTGATGCCCGCTTCCTTCACCAGTTTGCGGTACTTGGTCAGGTCGCCCTTGATGACCTGCGCGAACTGCTCCGGCGTATTGCCTACCAGTTCGTTGCCGCCCTGGGTCGCCAGCCGGTCGATCACGTCCGGCATCTTCAGCGCTTTCACGACCTCGAGGTGCAGCCGGTTGACGATCTCCTTCGGCGTGCCCGCCGGCAGCATGACGCCCTGCCATTGCGTCAGCTCGAAACCCTTCAGCCCCAGCTCGTCCATGGTCGGCACCTCCGGCAGCGAAGACGAGCGCTTGGCACCCGTCACGCCGAAGGCGCGCAGCTTGCCGGCTTTCAGCTGCGGCACTGAGGTGATCACGGTGTCGAACATGAAGCTGAGTTGACCGCCGAGCAGATCGGTCAGCGCAGCGGCGCTGCCCTTGTAGGGGACGTGAATCGACTTCGTGCCGGTCATCAGATTGAAAAGCTCTCCGGACAGGTGATTGCCGCCGCCGATCCCGGTCGAACCGTAGGTCATCTGGCCGGGCTTGGCCTTGAGCAGGGCCACGAAGTCCTTCAGCGTGGCCGCTGGAAACGAGGGCGGCACCACCAGCACATACATGTAGAGCGTGCCCTGCGTCACCGGCGCGAAACTCTTGACGGGATCGTATGGCACCTTTTCGTACAGCACCGGATTGACCGTGACCGGCCCGGCGTTGCCCATCAGCAGGGTGTAGCCGTCCGCCGGAGAATTCGCCACGAGCTCGGTGCCGATGCCGCCGTTGGCGCCGCCGCGGTTGTCCACGATGACATTCTGTCCGAGGGCCTCGGTCAGCTTCACGGCGATCGTCCGCGAGAAAATGTCCGCCGCCCCGCCCGCCACATAGGGGCAAACGAAGCGGATCGACTTGGTCGGCCACTGCTCTGCGCCATGCGCACCCGTTGCGGCCAGCGCCAGCGCCAGTCCGCCCCACCATCCCCGCGAAGGTTCCCGCAAGCTCCCGTTCATGTCGCATGCCTCCTGGCCGCAGTCGTTTGCACCGGCGGCATCATACGCCGCTGCCGCGGCAGTCAGGTCCGAGTCCGGTGACGGCACGGGAGCGTGCGCGCTACACTATGCGGCCTGACTCCTTCCCGCCGGCGTGTGCCGGCCGCCGTTGCCTCTCCCTTCCTCCATGCACCCGCGCACTCCCAGCCTGCCCTTGCCACGGTGGAGACCGCCGTGCTGAATGCCGCCCGCTCCGCGCGTCGCGCGATTCCCTCTCTTGACCGGCTGCTGCAGGACCCCGCCGTCCTGACCCTCGTCGGGGTCCACGGCCGCGCGCGCGTCAAGGCGCAACTGTCCGCGGCCCTCGACGCCTTCCGCGCCGCCGACGATCCCGCGGCGGCCTTCGATCAGCCCGCCGTCCTCCAGACCTGCGCCGCGGCGCTCGCGCGCGAAGCGGCGCCCTCGCTCAAGCCGGTATTCAATCTCACCGGCACCGTGCTGCACACCAATCTCGGCCGCGCACTGGTGCCGACATGCGCGGCGGAAGCCGCGTTCACCGCCATGACGCGCGCCGTCAACCTCGAGTTCGATCTCGACGGCGGCAAGCGCGGCGAACGCGACAGCCATGTCGAGAAGCTGCTGATGGAACTGACCGGCGCGGAAGCCGCGCTCGTCGTCAACAACGATGCCGCCGCGGTGTTTCTGGTGCTCAACACCCTGGCGCCGAAGCGCGAGGTGCTGGTCTCGCGCGGCGAACTGATCGAGATCGGCGGCGCCTTCCGCATGCCCGACATCATGGCGCGCGCCGGCTGCAAGCTGCGCGAAGTCGGCACCACCAACCGCACGCACGCGAAGGATTACGTCGAGGCGATGGGCCCGCGTACCGCCGCCATCATGAAAGTCCACGCCAGCAACTACGCGATCCAGGGCTTCACCGCCGAGGTGGCGGAACCCGAACTGGCGGCGCTCGCGCACGAACGCGGGCTGCCCTTCATCAACGACCTCGGCAGCGGCATGCTGGTCGATCTCGCGCAATGGGGACTGCCGCATGAACCGACCCCGCAGGAAGCGATCGCCGAGGGCGCGGACCTCGTCACCTTCAGCGGCGACAAGCTGCTCGGTGGGCCGCAGGCGGGCCTCATCGTCGGCCGCAAGGATCTCGTCGCCAAGCTGCGCCGCAACCCGATGAAGCGCGCGCTGCGTGTGGACAAGATGACGCTCGCCGCCCTCGAGGCCGTGCTGCGGCTCTACCGCGATCCCGACCGCCTCGTGCGCGAACTGCCGGCGCTCGCCGCCCTCACCCGCCCGCTCGTGGACATCGAAGCGGTCGCAGCCCGGCTGCGGCCCGCGGTCGCCGCAGCCTTCGGCGATGCCGCGGCCGTGACGCAGGTGGCCGTCAAAAGCCAGATCGGCAGCGGCTCGCTGCCGGTGGATCTGCTGCCATCGGCAGCGCTCTCCATCCGGCCCGCCGGCAAGCGCGCGAATCCGGAAAAGATCGCCGCGCAACTGCGCGCGCTGCCGGTGCCCGTGATCGGCCGCATCCACGACGGCGCGCTGCTGCTCGACCTGCGCTGCCTCGACGACGAGCCGGAATTCCTCGCGCAACTGCAACAACTCAAAAATTAGCCGCAGAGACACAGAGAACGCAGAGCAAAAAGCTAAAGACGTGAATTTCATCGGATATCCTCGGATTTTCTCTGCGCTCTCTGCGTCTCTGCGGCGATCTACCCTGTAACCAACCATGATCATCGCCACCGCCGGTCACATCGACCACGGCAAGACCACGCTGGTGAAAGCGCTCACCGGCGTCGACACCGACCGTCTGCCGGAAGAAAAAGCACGCGGCATTTCCATCGACCTTGGTTTCGCCTACTGGCCGCAGGCCGACGGGTCCATCGTCGGCTTCATCGACGTGCCGGGCCACGAGCGCTTCGTGCGCAACATGCTCGCCGGCGTGTGCGCGATCGACGCCGCGCTGTTGATCGTCGCCGCCGACGACGGCGTGATGCCGCAGACCGTGGAGCACCTGGCGATCCTCGACCTTCTCGGCGTCGCCCAGGGCCTCGCCGTCATCACCAAGGCCGACCGCGTGCCCGCCGAGCGCGTCGCTGCCGTCACTGCCGCGGTCGGCACGCTGCTCGCGCCCACCGCGCTCGCCGGCATTCCCGTGCTGCCCGCGTCGGCAATCTCGGGGGACGGCATGCCCGCACTCAAGGAGGCCCTGCAGGCGCTCGCCGCCGGCCATGCCCGCGCCGCCATCGAAGGCCGCCACTTCCGACTGGCGGTGGACCGCGTGTTTTCGAAAGCCGGTAGCGGCACCGTGGTCACCGGCGCGGTGGCCGCTGGCAGCATTGGCGTCGGCGAGCACGTCACGATCTCGCCCGCCGGCCTCGACGCCCGCGTGCGCAGCCTGCAGATCTCCGGCCACACGGCGGAGCGCGCCATCGCCGGCCAGCGCTGCGCCCTGAATCTCTCCGGGGTCGACGTTGGGCAACTCACGCGTGGCGACTGGCTGGTGGCGCCGGCCATGCACGTGCCCACACAGCGAATCGACGTGCAGATCCACCTGCTCGCCCACGAAGCCGCAGCGCTGAAGCACTGGACGCCGGTGCACGTGCATCTCGGCACGGCCGATGTGCCAGCCCGTGTCGCCATGCGCGCCGGGCGGCCGCTCGCCCCCGGTGCGGCCGCCGCCGCAACGCTCGTGCTTGAACGTGCCGTGTCGGCAGTGCACGGCGACCGCTTCATCCTGCGCGACCAGTCGGCCTCGCGCACACTCGGCGGTGGCAGCGTCCTCGATCCCCTGCCGCCGGGCGGCCGCCGCGCCCCGCAGCGCCGCGCGCTCGAGCAAACGGCGTTGTCCGCGGCCGATCCTGACGCGGCGTTCCGGTCCTGGCTCGCCGCCGCGACGGACGGCGTGCCGCTGTCGCGCTTTGCGCGCGCCTTCAACCTGACCGAAAGCGCGCTGGCTGCCATCGTATCGGCCAGCGCGACGGTGACGGTCGGCAAAGACACCGCCGTGGCCCTGCCCGCGGCCCGGGTGGACGTCGTCAAGGAAGCGCTGTTCGCCGCGCTGACCCGCCGCCACCGCGCCACCCCGCAAGTGCAGGGCTTCGAGCTTGCCGAACTGCAGCACGAAGTCGCCGCCGACCTCGGCGGGGAAGCCTTCGCGGCCATCGCGCGCCTGCTGGCCGAAACGAAGCGCATCGAGATCAGCGGCAACCAGGCGCGCCTGCCCGGCCACAACGCGACCGGCAACCCGCAGGACGAGGCGCTGTGGCAGAAGCTCGAGCCAGCGCTTGCCGCCGCCGGCTTCAACGTGCCGCCGGTGAAGGAGCTTGCGCCGGCGCTCGCGCTCAAGGACGCGCTGGCCAAGGACCTGCTGTTCCGCAAGATGAAAACCGGCGTGGTCATCCGGGTCGGCGCGGAGCGTTTCTACCCGCGCGCGACGATGGCCGCGGCCGCCGCCCGTGCCCAGGCCACCGCCGCCGCGCAGCCCGGCGGGCTGTTCACCGCCGCGCAGTACCGCGATGCCATCGGCACCGGCCGCACGCTGGCGATCGAGATCCTAGAAGCGCTCGACGCGCTGGCGGTCACCCAGCGCATGGGCGACGCCCGCAAGATGCGCAAGGACTACGCTGCGATCCTCGGCCCCGCCGCGGACGTGGCCGTCAAGGCGCCGCCCACCTCCCCTTCCGCGCCGGCCCGCAAGCCGGCGCCCACTGCGGCCCGTCCGCCTCACCGTCGTTAGGAAAAGCATGTCCGACCCGCAATTCGACCTGATCGTCATCGGCGAAGGCATCGCCGGCCTGACCGCCGCGCGCGTAGCCGCCCGCCAGGGCCTTTCCGTCGCCACCTTCGAGGCGAACATCTTCGGCGGCCTTGTGCTCAACGTGAACGAGCTCGACCCCGTGCCTCCGGGCGCGGGCGCCTCCGGTACCGATTACGCCTCGACGCTGATGAGCGAATGCAGCGAAGCCGGTGTGGTCAGCCACAGCGAGGCCGTCGAGGCGCTCGCTGGCGCGAACGGCGCCGTCACGCTCACCACCGCCGGCGGCACGTACAGCGCCCGTGCCGTGATCGTGGCGTCCGGCGCGAAACTCAAGCGCCTCGGCGTTCCCGGCGAAGAAGAGTACGCCTACAAGGGCGTGTCCCAATGCGCCGACTGCGACGGTCCGCTGTTCCAGGGTGCGGAAGTCGCAGTCGTCGGCGGTGGCGACTCCGCGCTACAGGAAGCTCTGGTGCTCGCGCATTACGCGGACCGTGTTCACGTGCTCATGCGGAGCGCCGCGCCACGTGCCAACGCGGGTTGGCTCGCGCGGGCGAAGGCCGAGCCGAAGATCGTCTTTCATCCGCAGACCAGCGTGTACCGCATCGAAGGCGGCCCGATGGTGGAACGTATCGTCGTGCGCGGCGCGGATGGTGTGGAGCAAACGCTCGCCTGCGCCGGCCTCTTCGCCTACATCGGGCTGGAACCCAACACGGCCTTCCTGCCCACCGATATCAAGCGCGACGGCAGTGGCCGGGTCGTCACCGATGACAAGATGGGCACCGCAGTGGCTAACGTGCTCGCCGCTGGTGCGGTGCGGTCGGGCGATGACGGGACGCTCGCGGGCGCCGCCCGCGATGCGGAGATCGCGGCCGCCAGCGCCTTCGCCAGCCTGCGAGGCTAGCCGCCGCCGTTAGCGGCGGTAGCCGCGATACCCGTAGCCGGGGCGGTAGGCGTAGCCCGGCGGGTATGCGTAGCCGTACCGAGGGGCGTAACCGTAGGCGCGGGGCCCGCCGTAGTAGCCGAAGCCGAACCAAGGCAGGGGGGCGGGCATCACGTACACGGGCGGTGCCGGTGCATAAGCGTAGGGCGGCGCATACGGGTATTCGTTCACCGCCGGGGCGTATACCACGGGGCCGGGCGGATACGCCGGCACCGCGACGCATCCGGTGAGCGCCAGCGCAGCAAGTACAACTACAACAAGGGTTTTCATTGAACCATCCTTGTCCATCAGACCGCCAAACAGCGGGCAACGGGGATTTTCAATTGTAAGCGTGTGTAACAATGCCCGGACGCGTTGTTGGAGCCTGTGCGCCCGGCCGCCGGGCCGGCGTTTTCGGGTCGCTGGTTGCCACCCGGCGCCTGGCGCTAGAATCGCCGTTCGGTTTTTCGCCCGTCTATCGTTTTAGTGACAGGCACTACGGAAGGGAATCGCTCCCGGTGGGGCGGCCGGACTTCAAACCCGGTAGGGGCCGCTTGCGGTCCTGCGTGGGTTCGACTCCCACTCTCTTCCGCCATTTTCTTCGCCCCAGCCGCATGAACACCCCCCTCGCCGACGAACTCCGCATCCTCTCGCCCACGGGCGTGTGCGGGTCGGGTTTCATCGAAAGCTCCTTCGAACGCGGGCTGGCGCTGCAACCCCACGTCATCGGCTGCGACGCCGGCTCCACGGACCCCGGCCCCGCCTACCTCGGTTCCGGCCGCACGGCCTTCCCGCGCGCGGCGATTCGGCGCGACCTGCGGTTGATGCTGCTCGGCGCGCGCCGGCTGGGCATCCCGCTCATCGTCGGCTCGGCCGGCACCGCCGGCGCCGATGGGCAGCTCCAGTTCATGCGCGAACTGGTGGAAGAGATCGCCGCCGAAGAGAAGCTGAGCTTCCGGCTGGCGCTCATCCACGCCGAACAGGACAAGGAATACCTGCGCGCGAAGTTCCGCGCCGGTCGCATCACACCGCTGCCGCCAGCCCCGCCCTTCGACGAGGGCGTGATCGACCGCAGCGAGCACATCGTCGGCATGATGGGCGCCGAGCCCTTCCAGCGCGCGCTCGAGGGCGGCGCCGAGGTGATCATTGCCGGACGCGCCAGCGATACGGCGATCTTCGCCGCGCTGCCCATCCTGCGCGGCTTTCCGGAAGGCATCGCCTGGCATGCGGCCAAGATCCTCGAATGCGGCGCCGCCGCGGTCGTCAACCGCAAGACGCCGGACTGCATGTTCGCGTGGCTGCGCAAGGATCACTTCGTGGTGGAAGCCCCGGACCCCGCGCTGCGCTGCACGCCGCAGAGCATCGCCTCGCACAGCCTGTATGAAAACGCCGATCCGTTCCGGCTCATCGAGTGCTCGGGCACGCTGGACCTGACGCAGTCGCGCTACGAAGCGCTGACCGACCGCTCGGTAAAAGTGTCCGGCAGCCGCTTCGAGCCCGCCGACCGTTACACCGTCAAGCTCGAAGGCGCCGAGAAGGCCGGTTATCAAAGCATCCTGATCGGGTCGATCCGCGACCCTTACATCATCCGCCAGATCGACGACTGGACGACCCGGCTCAAGGACAAGATCCACGCGCGGGTAGCCATGGTGTATGGGGACAAACTGCCGCGCGACCAGTACACCCTCGTCATCCGCATTTACGGCAAGAACGGCACGATGGGTCCGCTGGAGCCGGTCAAGGAAATCCGCTCCCACGAACTGTGCCTCGTCTTCGAAGCCACCGCGCCGACGCAGGAGATCGCCAGCACCCTCGCGCAGATCATCCGGCATCAGGCCCTACACCTGCCGATCCCGGAATGGAGCGGCCTCATCACCGCCCTCGCCTGCCCCTATAACCACCTGGACCGCGGCGCCGTCTACCGCTTCAACGTCAACCAGGTGGTTGCCCCGGACGACCCCTGCGAAATGTTCCCCACCGACTGGGTCGATGTCGGCGGGGCGGCACGGAAAAGAGCGGCCGCATGACCGCGCTCGCCGAACTCGCCCGCCTGATCCGCAGCAAGAACGCGGGGCCCTTCGAACTCACCTTCGACATCATGTTCGAAACCGAAGAACGCTACCTGCGCGTCAAGAAGTCCGGGGCCCTCAGCCGCGAGGTGGTTGCGGCAAAATACGGCCTTGCGCCGGCGGACGTAAAGTTTTTTTTCTGCGACAACGCGTATGCCATCAAGGCATCGATCCCGCGCCCCGCCATTCAGGGGGACGTTCTGGACAGCGATGGCCACGGCGGCCAGCAGTACGCGCCGCTGATGGACATCGAAGTGCCGTAGTCGTAGTGAGCGGTACATCAACAGTGAATCCAGGAGCACGCATGCAAGTCAGCCACCCTTCATCCACCCGCCGGGGTTTCACGCTCGCCGTGCTGGCCTGCGCCGTGACCGGCGCGGCCGGCGCCGCCCAGCCCGCCGCGACCGCAACCTATCCCGACCGCCCCATCCGCCTGATCGTGCCCTTCGCGCCGGGCGGCGGCACCGACCTCACCGCGCGCGCCATCGCGCTCAAACTCACCGAGGCCTGGGGCAAGCCGGTCGTCGTCGACAACCGCGCCGGCGCCAACGGCACCATCGCGGTGGACATCGCCACCAAGTCGCCGCCCGACGGCTACACACTGACCATGATCTCCTCCAGCCATTCGGTCAACGCGTCGCTCTACAAGGATCTGCCGTACGACCTCAGCCGCGACCTGGCGCCGATCACGCAGGCGACAACCCAGCCGTACGCCCTGGTGGTGCATCCCTCTGTGGCCGCCAAGAACGTCAAGGAACTGATCGCGCTGACCAAGTCCAAACCGGATGGCCTCACTTACGGGTCCTCAGGCCTCGGCGGCCTGAGCCATTTGTCGGGCGCCCTGTTTGCATCGCTCGCCAACATCAAGCTCATCCACGTACCGTACAAAGGCGGCAACCCCGCGCTCAACGACGTGATCGCGGGCCAGATCCAGATGCTGTTCTCGACGCTGCTGCAGGCCGATACGCAGTTGAAGGCCGGCCGCGTGCGCGCCCTCGCCGTCACCACGAAAAAACGTTCGCCCGCCGCGCCCGACCTGCCCACAATGCAGGAAGCCGGTGTGGCCGGTTACGAAGTCGCCGGCTGGTACGGCGTGCTGGCCCCGGCGAAGACGCCGCCCGCGATTATCGACAAGCTGAACGCCGAGATCGTCCGCGGACTCAAGAGCCCGGATATCCAGAACAAACTGGCCGCCGATGGCTCGGAGGCCGTGGGCAGCACCCCTGCGGAGTTCGGCGCGCACATCAAGACCGAAGTCGCCAAATGGGCCAAGATCACCAAGGAAGCCGGCATCAAGGCTGAGTAGTCACCAGGAGTTGCCCCCATGACCATCGCCCAGGAACTCGCCCGCCACATCGCCGCCTTCGATTACGACGGACTGCCCCCGGAAGCCGTGCACTGGGCGCGCGTCGGCATCCTCGATACCGTGGGCGTCACGCTCGCGGGCAGCGGTGAACCGGCCGCGCGTCTCGCCGCCGACGTCGTTGCCACCGCCGCGGGTCCCAGCCTCATCTTCGGCACCGCGCGCCGCACGTCCATGCTCGATGCAGCCCTCGTCAACGGCGCCGCCTCCCACGCGCTCGACTTCGACGACTGCAACAACACCATCGGCGGCCACCCGTCGGTGCCGATCCTGCCCGCGCTGTTCGCGCTGGCCGATGCCCGCGGCGCCAGCGGCCAGGCCTTCATCGCTGCCTATGTCGTCGGCTTCGAGACCGAAACGCGCATCGCGCGCGGCGTGCACTTTCACCATTACGAAAAAGGCTGGCACCCGACCGCCACGCTGGGCGTGTTTGGCGCCGCCGCCGCGTGTTCGCGCCTGCTGGGTCTCGACGCGGAACGCACCGCCATCGCGCTCGCCATCGCCGCCTCCTTCGCCTCGGGCATCAAGGCCAACTTCGGCACCATGGTCAAACCGCTGCACGTCGGTCACAGCACCCGCAATGGCCTGCTCGCGGCCCTGCTCGCCGAAAACGGTTACACGGCGAACGCCGGCGCCTTCGAGCACCCGCAGGGCTTCCTGGAGCTGTTCAACGGCGCAGGAAACTACGACGCGGCGAAGATCACCGAACGCTGGGCCGATCCGCTCGACATCATCCGGCCCGGCATCGCGATCAAGCAATACCCCTGCTGCGGCAGCACGCATCCGGCACTCGATGCCATGCTCGAACTGCGGCGCAAGCACGGCCTCAAGGCCGCCGACGTGGCGAAGATCGAGGCCTGGATCCACGCCCGCCGCCTCGCCCACACCAATCGCCCGAACCCCAACAGCGACCTCGACGCCAAGTTCAGCCTCCAGCACTGCCTGGTGCGCGCGCTGCTCGACGGCAAGGTGGAGATCGGCCAGTTCGAGCACGCCGCCTACCGGGCGGCCGAAGTGCAGGCGCTGCTGCCGAAAGTGCAGGTCGCGCCCTACGACGCCAGCCAGTTCGACATGACGAACCACTTCGCCGGCGAAGTCCGCGTGACCCTCACCGACGGCCGCGTGCTGACGGAAAAAGTCGATCAGCCGCTCGGCCGCACTTCCGGCAACCCGCTGCCCGCGGAACGCCTGAAGGACAAGTTCGACAACTGCGCCTTGCGGGTGCTGCCGCCGCCCGTGGTCGCCAATCTCTACACGCTGATCCAGGGCCTGGAACGCCTGGCCGACGTGCGCGAACTGACCACGGCGATGGCCCCCGGCCCGATACCGGCCCAGGCCGCCCGCGCCTGAACTTTATTTCGCAACCCCCTATCGTGCTCTACGTAACCTAGTTGGTTCGCACGATCCCTCACCCCCAACCCTCCCAAAGGGCGAGGGGAGCATTCAGTGAAACCGGACTATCGCCCGCTTTCGCATTTTCAGATGGAAGGAATCGCAGCAAATGAAAGAATACGATGTTGTTGTCGTCGGCAAAGGCAACGCCGCTCTGTGCGCCGCGCTAGCCGCCCGTGACGTGGGCGGCAGCGTGGCGGTACTGGAGGCGGCCTCCGAGGAGGAACACGGCGGCAACAGCCGCTTTGCGGGCGGCGTCATGCGCTTCGCCTACCGTTCCGTCGAGGACCTGCGCCGCGTCACCGACATCAGCGACGAAGAGGTCGCCAACAGCGATTTCGGCACCAACACGCGCGAAAACTTTCTCGACGTCCTGTACAACCTGACGAGCTTCCGCACCGATCCCGACCTCTCCGAGACCCTCGTCGACCAGAGCCTCGACGTCATGGCGTGGCTGCGCGCCAAGGGCGCCCGTTTCATCCTCAACCACGGCCGGCAGTCGGGCATGATCAACGGCAAGCGCGTGTACTTCGGCAACATGCCGATCGAGGTCAACGGTGGCGGCGCGGGCCTGGTGCAGTATCTCGACGCCTCCGCAAAGAAGGCCGGCATCGACGTGTTCTACGACACCCGCGCCACCTCGCTCGTGTACGACGGTGCGCGTGTGTCGGGCATCAACGCCGAACAGAATGGCCAGCCGATCGTGTTCCGCGCGCGGTCCGTGGTGCTCGCCTGCGGCGGCTTCGAGGCCAACCCCGAGATGCGCACGCGCTACCTCGGCCCCGGCTGGGAGCTTGCCAAGGTGCGCGGCAGCCGCTTCAACATGGGCGACGGACTCAAGATGGCGCTCGACATCGGGGCGGCGCCCTACGGCAACTGGTCGGGCTGCCACGCCACCGGCTGGGACCGCTACGCGCCGGAGTTCGGCGACGTCAGCGTCGGCGACCAGTTCCAGAAGCACAGCTACCTCTTCGGCCTGCTCATCAACGCCGACGGCAAGCGTTTCGTGGACGAGGGCCTCGACTTCCACTCCTTCACCTACGCCAAGTATGGCGGCGAGGTGCTGAAGCAGCCCGGGCAGTTCGCCTGGCAGGTGTTCGACTCGAAGGTGAAGAACCTGCTGCGCTCGGAGTACCGCATCAAGTTCGTGACCAAGGTATCGGCGAACACGCTGGAGGAACTCGCGACGCAGCTCGAAGGTGTGAATCCGGAAGGCTTCCTCAAGACGGTGCGCGAGTACAACGCGGCCGTGAAGAAGGACGTGCCCTTCAACCATACCGTCAAGGACGGCAAGGGCACCGTCGGCATCGAGCCGCCGAAGTCCAACTGGGCGCAGGTGCTCGACGCGCCGCCCTACGACGCCTACGCGACCACCTGCGGGATCACGTTCACCTTCGGCGGACTGCGCGTGGACACGGGCACCTGCCAGGTGCTGAACGTCCACCTGAAGCCGATCCAGGGGCTCTACACCTGCGGCGAAATGCTGGGCGGGCTGTTCTACTTCAACTACCCGAGCGGCACCGGGCTGGTCTCCGGCGCCGTGTTCGGCCGCAAGGCGGGCACCTCCGCCGGCCTCGCCGCCAAGGGTTGACCGGACGTCCGCTGCGGTCGGCGGATCATGCCGCCCGCGGCGGCCCGCCCTTCGATCGCCGCCAACCTCACCCTTTGCGCAGGTCCCGCTCCGGAGCACCCGATGTCCCACGAAGCCACCACCGACAATCCCTACACGCGCGGCATCGCGCAATTCGTTTCCGGCCTGACCTACGACAAGGTCCCGCCGGAGGTCCTCTCCCGCCTCAAGCTCCTGATGCTGGATTCCCTCGGCTGCGCGCTCTATGGCGCCGACCTGCCGTGGACCCGCATGCTCCAGAACACGCTGTCCACGGTGGACACCACGCGGGCCTGCGCCGTATGGGGCACGGACAAAAAACTGTCCGCCCCGCACGCCGCGCTGGTCAACGGCACGCAGGTGCAGGGCTTCGAACTGGACGACGTGCACCGCGCAGGCGTGCTGCACGTCGGCGCGGTGGTGCTGCCGGCGCTCATCCCGCTCACCGAAATGAAAGCCGGCATGAGCGGCAAGGAATTCCTCGCCGCCGCCGTGGCCGGTTATGAAATCGGCCCGCGCGTCGGCCTGTGCATGGGTCCGGCGCATATCGCGTCCGGCTGGCACTCCGGCGCGACGCTGGGCGTCTTCTCCGCCGCCGCCGGCGCCGCCCGCGGCCTGAAGCTCGACACCGACAAAACCGTGCATGCCCTCGGCATCGCCGGCACCCAGGCCGCCGGTCTCATGGCGGCCCAGTACGGCGCCATGGTGAAACGCATGCATGCCGGCCGCTCGTCGCAGAGCGGCCTCTACGGCGCGCTGTTCGCCGAGGCCGGCTTCACCGGCATCGTCAACGTGCTGGAGTCCGAATACGGCGGCTTCTGCACCACGCTGTCGCAGTCGCAGGACAAGTTCGACCTCAAGGAACTCACCGCCGGCTTCGGCAGCGTCTGGCAGATCATGGGCGTCGCGCTCAAGTTCTACTCCTGCGTGGGCAGCAACCACACCACGCTCGATGCCATCCGCGAAATGCAGGCGGAGCGCCCGTTCGGCGCCGATGATGTGAAGAAGATCGTCGTTCACGGCTCGCAAGTGACGATGGACCACGTGGGCTGGAAGTACGTGCCGCAGGGCCTGACCTCGGCGCAGCTCAACCTCCCCTATTGCGTCGCCACGTTTCTCCTGGAAGGCGACTGCTTCGTGGATCAGTTCACCGAGGACAAGGTTGCCGATCCGGTGCGCATGAAGCACGCGGAGAAGGTGCAGGTGGCGCACGATGCCGCCATCACCGCGCTGGGGGCCAAGTTCCGCCACAAGGTCCGCGTCGAGTTCTTCCTCAACGACGGCACGCGCATGGAACGCACCGTCGAATCCGGCCGCGGCAGCGAGCACAAGTTCGCCTCCGAGGCTGACGTCGTCGCCAAGTTCGAGAAGCTCGCGGCCAAGGCCCTGCCCAAGTCGCAGGCGGCCGAACTGTGCGAGGCGATGCTGACTCTCGAAAAACTGCCGGACGCCGCGCGGATCGCGCAGTTGTTGGCGAGGAGGTAAACATGTTCTCCCGCGCACTGATGGCCCTCCTGCCGGTGCTGCCGATGACGGCGGCCGCCGCGGAGCCGTCGTTCCCGACGCGCCCCGTGCGGCTGATCGTGCCGCTCGCGCCGGGCGGCGGCATGGACATCACCGCGCGCGGCGTCGCGCTGAAGATGAACGACGTGCTGGGCCAGAACATGGTGGTGGACAACCGCCCGGACGGCGGCGGCAGCATCGGGGCGGAGCTCACGAGGGGCGCGCCGCCCGACGGCTACACCCTGCTGATGGCGAGCGCCACGCTCCTCACCCACAAGTTGCTGTCCGCGGCCCTGTACGATCCCGTACGCGATTTCGCGGCGGTCTCGCAGGTGAGCGGCCAGCCCTACGTGCTCGTGATCAACCCCGCGGTGCCGGCGCGGACGACGGCGGAGTTCATTGCCCATGCCAAGGCCAATCCCGGCAAGCTCAACTTCTCGTCTTCCGGGACCGGCAGCCTGATCCACCTGACGGGCGAACTGTTCAACAGCAAGGCGGGCGTGAAGCTCGTGCACATTCCGTACAAGGGGATCGCCGCCTCCTATCCCGACCTGTTCTCCGGGCAGATCCAGCTCACCTTCGCGAGCATCATCTCGGCCACCCCGCACGTGAAGAACGGCAAGCTGCGCGCACTCGGCGTCACCAGCCGCGCGCGCGCGAAAAGCATGCCGGAACTGCCGACCTTCGCGGAGTCCGGTGTGACCGGCTTCGACGTTTCGAACTGGTACGGCATCGTGGCCCCGGCGGGCACCCCGCGCGCGGTCATCGAGCGCGTCGCCAGCGCCACGGCGGCGGTGCTGGCCCAGCCGGAAGTCATCGCGCGCATGGCCGGCGACGGCTCCGAACCCATCGGCAGCACGCCGGCCGATTTCACCGCCCTCATCAAGACCGACTACGCCCGGTGGAGCGCGGTCATCAAGCAGGCGGGCATCAAGGGCGAATAGCCGCGCGCCGACCGAGGAGTCATCGACATGATCAACCCCCTGACCCGACGCGCGGCGCTGCTGCTGGCGCCCGTCGCCCTGCTGACCGCAGCGCCCGGCTCGGCGCAGCCCCCCGCGCCCCGCGCAGGGCCAGGTTATCCCGAGCGCCCGATCCGCTTCATCGTGCCGTTTGCTCCCGGTGGCGCCACCGACATCGTGGCGCGCGGTCTCGGCCAGAAATGGGGCGAGGTCTTCGGCCAGCAGGTGGTGATCGACAACCGCGCCGGCGCCGGCCAGATCCTCGGCACCGAACTCGGCGCGCGTGCGGCGCCCGACGGCTACACGCTGCTGCTGATCAGCATCACCCACGCGATCAACCCCGCGCTGGTGCCGAAGCTGCCGTACGACTCGCTGCGCGATTTCACGCCGATCTCGCTGGCCGCGCTGTCGCCGCAGATTTTCGTCGCCCATCCCGGCGTCCCGGCGAAGAACGTGCCCGAGTTCATCGCGCTCGCGAAAGCCAAAGCGGGGCAACTGAACTATGCCTCCTCCGGCAATGGCTCCGGCGGGCACCTGGCTTCGGAGTTGTTCAAGTTCATGACCGGCGCCCCCATGACGCACATCCCGTACAAAGGCGCTGCCCCCGCCCTCATCGACGTCGTCGCGGGCCAGGCGCAGGTGATGTTCACCAGCCCGCTCGCGGCCCTGCCGCAGGTAAAGGCCGGCCGTCTGCGCGCGCTGGGCATGGCGGGCGCCAAACGCTCCCCCGCCGCGCCGGACATTCCCACCGTCGCCGAGCAGGGCGTGCCGGGCTACGAGGCGAACCTGTGGTACGGCGTGACCGGCCCGGCAGGCCTGCCCAAATCCATCGTGGCGACACTGCACGCGGAAACGGTCAAGGCGCTGGCGCAGCCCGACTTTCGCGAACGGCTGCTCAGCCAGACCGTGGAGCCGCTGGGCACCACGCCGGAACAACTGCGCGCCTTCGTAGTGTCGGAAACCGCGAAATGGGGCAAGCTCGTGCGCACCGCCAACATCAAGACCGAGTAAAGGCGGCGCGGGACCGCAGCGCTATACTAGAAAGTGATTGACATTAGTATAGCCATTGCTATACTAATTTTTAATAAAAACTAGTATAGCCTCATGCCGTCCCCCGCCCTACAGTACACCGAGCTCTCGACCACCGCGCAGACGGCCTACGCGCAACTGCTGGAAGCCGCCCTTACGACCGAACACCTGCGTGGCGTGGCGGATTTATCGGGCTCATTCGCGGCAAAAAGCGTGCGCGGGGCGAAGTACTGGTATTTCCAGTTCACGGAACCTTCGGGCAAGCTGCGCCAGATTTTCGTGGGGCCCGACACCGCCGCCGTCCGGGCGCTCATGTCACGGAAAACACAGCCCGCGGCGACCGCCGGACTGGGCCCGCTCGCCCGCGCCTGCGCGGCATTGGGTTGCGCGGAAGTGTTGCCCCGGCATGTGCGCGTGCTGAATCGTCTCGCCGAATATGGATTTTTCCGGGCTGGTGGCGTGCTCATCGGCACGCATGCGTTTCTCGCGTTCGGCAACATGCTGGGCGTGAAGTGGGGCGATGCCTCCCGCACGCAGGACATCGACTTCGCGCATGCGGGCAAGCGGCTGTCCATCGCGCTGCCCGGAGACGTTAAGGTCAACATGCACGATGCCATCACGTCACTGGAAATGGGGTTATTGCCGGTCGCCAGCCTCAGCGCCAAGGCCGGCGCCACGTATCTCAACCCGCGGGAACCCGAGTTTCGGCTCGATTTCCTGACCCCGCTCCACCGGGCCGGCGAAAAGCCGTACGAGCATCCGCAGCTGGGCGTTACCCTGCAGCCGCTCAAGTTTATGGAGTTCTCTCTGGAACAGGTGCAACAGGCGGTGCTGTTCTCGGGCGAGCGCTGTGTGGTGGTTAACGTGCCGCAGCCCGCCCGTTACGCGCTGCACAAGCTGCTGGTTTACGGCGAGCGGGAAGGCTCATTCGCCACGAAAGCCGGGAAAGACCTGCGCCAGGTCGGCTTGTTGCTGGCCTATCTCAAGGAACATCGGCCCGCGGAAACCCTCAGGGCGTGGGCCGGCCTGATTTCACGCGGTCCGGGCTGGATCAAACGGGCACGGCTCGGATTGACGGCCCTCGACAAACTGACCCCGTATCTCCGGGTCAAAACCTGGCTGAAATTCAAATAGGTGGTGCGTATGACCCTGATCCTTCGTTTCCTGCTCTGCACCGCACTTTCCGTCGCCGCATTCGCGCAGGCCCAACCCTACCCCGCCAAGCCGATCCGCCTGATCGTGCCCTTCCCGCCCGGCGGCGGCAACGACACCATCGCGCGCGCCGTCGGCCAGGAACTCGCGAAGGCGCTGGGCCAGCAGATCGTGATCGACAACCGCGCCGGGGCGGGCGGCACCATCGGCGCCGACCTCGCCGCGCACGCGCCGCCCGACGGTTACACGCTGTTCCTCGCCGGCGTGGCGAGCCACGGCATCAACCCGGTGCTCAATCCCAAACTGCCCTACGACCCGCTGAAGGATTTCGCGCCGGTCAGCCTGCTCGCCTCCGCGCCGCTGATCGTGGTGGTCCATCCCTCGCTGCCGGTGAGGACGCTGAAGGACCTGATCGCGCTGGCCAAGGCCAAGCCGGACGCGCTCAACTTCGCCTCCAACGGCAACGGCGGCTCGTCGCACATGGCCGGCGAGATGTTCAAGGCGATGACCGGCGTGAAGATCGTGCACGTGCCGTACCGGGGGCTGTCGCCCGCGCTCACGGACCTGCTGTCAGGCCAGGTACAGATCATGTTCTCCAGCGCGGTGGCGATGCTGCCGCAGGTGAAGGCCGGCAAGCTGCGCGGCCTCGCCACCACCGGTGCCAAGCGCCCGTCCGCGATCCCCGATCTGCCGACGGTAGCGGAGGCCGGCGTGCCGGGTTACGAAACCGGGTCCTGGTACGGCATCGTCGCCCCCGCGAACACCCCGCCGGAGATCGTCAACCGGCTGAGCGCCGAGTTGCAGAAAATCGTGCGCCAGCCGGCAATGCAAGACCGCTTCAACGCGGACGCGGCCAGTCCGATTGGCAGCACGCCGCAGGAATTCGCGGCGCATATCCAGCGCGAGCTTGCACGCTGGGCCAAAGTGGTAAAGGCGACAGGACCGATCGCTCAGGACTGACGCCGTTTACGCCTCCGGCGTACCCGTATCCAGCAGTCCGCGGCTCAGTTCCTGCCTGGCCGCGGCGGCCAGCGCCTCGTACTTGGTGCGGAACGCATCGAGGTTGTCTTCCTCCAGCTCCTCCAGATCGAGCAGCGCGTTGTGCGCGCCCTGCGTGGCGCGGATGAGCTCATCGAGCTTCAACTGGATCGCCTGCGTGTCGCGGTTCTGCGTGTTCTGGATCAGAAACACCATCAGGAACGTGATGATCGTGGTGCCAGTGTTGATCACCAGTTGCCAGGTGTCGCTAAAACCGAACAGTGGTCCGGTGATAAGCCACACGACGATGATGCCGACGGCAAGCGAGAACACCCTTGGCCGGCCGCAGAAATGGGAGGCCGCTTTGGCGAAGCGGGTGTACCAGGCGGCGTTGGGCATACAGCACCTCTCTTTTCAGCGTGAACTGGTTGGCTGCGACGGCCCCATTGTGCGCCCCGTCAGACCGCCCGCGAGCCGGCGTTCAAGAAAACGCAGGCTCACACTGCAGGCCACCACCATCGCGACCAGCAACACCGCCGCCGACAATGGACGATGGCTGTAGCCGAAAATAAACAGCGGCGCATACAGCACCGCTGCGAAGGCCAGCGGAAACAGCCTCGCGGCGCGCTGGTTAAGCCAGCGCAGACGCGGCGTCAGCGCGTAGGCAAGCAGCAGCGCGAAGCCAGGGCCGACGACGAACAGCCACGCGCCAACAGTCATCCAGATCAGGCCCGACAGGAAAACGCCCGTGAACGTGAGCAGCGCCGCTTCGAACGAAGCATAGGACGTATTGCGCTCGAACATCGACGCCACGGCGCCCAGCAGGCTGATCGTGAGGATCCCGACCACGGCGCCGTACAGCGTCGCCCCTATCGACAGCAATACCTTCCGGCCCATCAGCCCTGTCCCCGGTGGTGCATGGGCGCAGGATACGCGGCCTCAGGGTTTCGGCGGCACGTCGGGATCGCGGATGACTTCGCCCTCGATGACGCGGCCGCCCGGCGGCAGGTCGTCCATCGGGCCCGCTTGCTGTCCCGCCATCTGCGCCTCCATCTGCTCGCGCAGATGCCGGCGCAAGGCCCGCGTTTTCCACCAGACGTAGGCCCAGACCCCCAGGCCGATGATGATGAGGGCGCCGAACAGCGCCAGCGAGAACATGAAACCCGCGACGAGCAACGCGGCGCCGACCACGAAGCCGACGATGCGGCCCAGCAGGCTGTTGGCGGGACCGGTCAGGCGTGGCTGACCGTGAGGGGATGATTCTTCTGGGGGCATGTTATCGAGCATTTCCCGGCTTGGTGAAAGTTCCATGCCCCCATCCCGACCTTCCCCCGTAAACGGGGACAGGAGAACGAAAACGGCTCCCTCCCTTGCGCGCAAGCGCGGGGGAGGGCTGGGGAGGGGGCGAGTAGTAGTCGCGCGAATTCAAGGACGTAGTGTCACGCAATGTTCTAATCCCCAATAGGCTGCCGCTGATGCGAAGCGGAGCCTAACGCACCCAGCGGCACATGCGGGCGCCGGGCGGAATTTCAAGCTTAGCCGGCCGCGCGCCGCACGTCCCCGCCGTTGATGAGGAAGACTTCACCGGTAATCCAGCGGGTGTGCGGACCGCACAGGTAACGCACCATCTCCGCGACCTCCTCGGGCTTGCCCGCGCGACCGACCGGGATCGCGGCCATGCGCTTCTCCCAGCGGCCCGGCTCGCGCAGCATGTCGATACGCGCGGTGTCGAGCAGCCCCGGCGCAATCACGTTCGCCGTGATGCCTTGCGGCCCCAGCTCCGCCGCCAGCGAGGAGTTCAACGCGTGGATGCCGGCCTTGGACGCGGCATAGGCCGAGAAGGTCGCCGGCGCCTTGACCGCGGCACCGGATGAAATACTGATGATGCTGCCGCCCGGCCCCTGCTTCAGCATCTGGGCGGAAACAAATTTGCAGCACAGCATGGTGCCGGTGAGGTTCACGTCCACGATCTGGCGCCAGGTGGCTTCATCCAGCTCCTGCAGCGGCACGCGGTCGTTGCCGCGCGACACCGCGGCGTTGTTGACCAGGATGTCGATGCGGCCGAACTTGGCCATGGTTTCCGCGACCAGCCTTTGCACGTCGGCGGATGAACTCACATCCATGTCCACCGCCAGCCCACGCGCACCCAGCGCTTCGATCTCCTTCACGACGTCAGCCGCGCCGCGCCAGACGCCGTCCTGCTCGTCGTGCGGCAAATCGCTCTTGGGCTTGGATGGCCGGCCGGTCACGACCACGTCAGCACCCGCGCCAGCGAGGCAGAGCGCGATCGAACGACCCAGGCCGCGCTTGCGCGTGGCGCCGGTGACGATGGCGACTTTGCCGGTGAGTTCTTTGGTGGTCATTTTGTAGCGTCCTTTTTAGAGCACGAGATCCTGCGCCGTCTCCAGCTTCTCCAACTTGCCCCATAGCGCGTCCGCGCCACCGCCCGTCAGCAACATGAACTTCTCCTTCAACCCCGCCCGCGGCAGCGGATCGGCGGGCATGCCGCGGTAAGTCGTCGCTTCGCGCGTGAAGCTGCGGCCATCTTTCAGCTTCACTTCGATGCGCGTGGCCCAGGTGGACGCCAGCACGGGCCTGGCGACGCTCATGCTGACTGCCTGGCAGGCGGCACGGATCGCCGGGTCGGCCACCGCAGCTTCCGTCCATGACGCGGGATCGATCGGGTCGCGGAACAGCGCCAGCGCCGTGCAGAACGGCACCGAGTACTGCGCCTGCAGGATGTCGCGCGGCGCCGGAATGTTGTGGTGGGAGAGCAGCTTCTCGCCGCCGGCGATGGCGATCGCCGCTACGTCCGCGCCCTGGAAGCCGTGTTCCGCCATGAGGTCGCGCACCGACTGCACCGGCGTGTGCGCGGTGATGTGGCAGGGGTAGCGCTTGAGGCAGAGGGTCTCCGTCTCCCAGCGCTCATTCAGCGCCTCGGTCAGGCGCGCGGGATTCGCTTCGCGGCAGTAGGTCGAAAGAAAACCGAACTTGCCTTCCAGCACGGTCTCCGGCCCGGCCATGCCCGACTGCGCGAGCCGCGCCGCGAAGACGCCGGCCTCCGACGCGCGGCCCATGTGCAGGCGCTTCACCGCCGCGCCGGTCTCGGACTTGGTGAAAGCCAGCAGCCCGCCGGCGAGCGAGCCGGCGATGCCCAGGGCATTTGCCATCTGCTGCGCGTCGAGCTTCAGCAGCTTGCCGGCCACCACCGCGGCACCGAAGGGGCCGGTGAGACCCGGCGCATGAAAGCCCAGCACCTCGCTCGAATGCCGCGACGCGATGCCGATGCGGAACATCACCTCGCAGCCGGCGACGAAGGCTGTCAGCAAAGCCTTGCCGTCGGCGCCTTCTTCCTGCGCGGTCGCCAGCCCGGGCGGGAGCAAGGTGGCGCCGGGATGCACGCCGGCGCCCGGGAAGCGCAGGCTGTCCTGCTCGAACGCGTGCGAGAGCGATCCGTTGGCGAGCGCGGCGGCGGGCGCATGCACCTTCAGATCAGGGCGGCCGAACACCGTGCAGCGCCCGCCTTGGCCATACCGTTCGGCGTAGCCGATGACGGACTGGCTCCACGGGAAGCGCGCGCCGTAGGTGGCGACGGCGGCGGTGTCGAGGATGCAGTCCTTGGCGCGCTCGATCACGCTCGCCGGGATGCGGTCGAAGCGCAGGCTCGCCGCGAAGGCGCCCAGCGTCTGCGCGGCGGCGGCCGTCCGCTCGGTGACATCCATCAATCGACCTTGGCGCCCGACGCCTTCGCAATCGGCCCCCATTTCTCGTACTCGGCCTTGAGGAAGGCCGCGAATTGCGCCGGGGTACCCGGCATCGGGTCCGCACCGCGCGCGATGAGCTTCTGCCGCATGTCGGGGTCGTTCAGGGTCCGGTTGAACGCCTCGTTGAGCTTCGCGATCACCTCGGGCGGCGTCTTCGCGGCGACCTGAATGCCGTACCAGTTCACCGCCTCCACTTTCGGCAGTCCCTGTTCCGTCATCGTCGCCACGTCCGGAAACAGCGGCGAGCGTTTGGGCGCCGCGAGCCCTAGCGCTTTCAGGCGACCGCTCTGCACATGCGGCTGCACCACCGGCAGGTCGGCGATCACGCCCATCACCTGGCCACCCATCGCATTCGCCACCGCCGGCGCCGCGCCATTAAACGGCACGTGCAGGAGGTTCACCTTCGCTTCCATCTTCAGCAGTTCGAGCGCGAGGTGCGGCAGGCCGCCGCTGCCGGTGGACGCAATGTTGATTTCGCCCGGCTTCGCACGCGCGAGGGCGACCAGGTCCTTCACGTTCTTCGCCGGCAACGAGGGATGCACCACCAGTAGCTCCGGGGTGCTGGTCACCAGCACGACGGGCGCCAGATCCCGTTGCGCGTCGTACGGCATCTTGGGGTAGAGGTGCGGGCTGATCGTCGCGGTGCCGGTGCTGATCAGGATCATCGTGTAGCCGTCGGGCGCGGACTTCGCGACCGCGTCCGCGCCGATGATGCCGTTGGCGCCGCCACGGTTGTCCACCACGACCTGCTGGCCTAAGGTTTCAGACAGCTTGGGGCTCATCATGCGCGCCACGATGTCGATCGGCCCGCCGGCCGGGAAGCCGACGATCATGCGGACGGGTTTGGCGGGATAGGTTTGTGCGGACACCGAAAACGTCACGCCGGTTGCAGCGACGGCCAGCAGGGCCCGCTGGGCAACGAGGGCCCGGGTCGATTTTTTCATGGTGGAACTCCTCCGGAGGGCACTGCGAGTCCGCATTGTGCGGCGGGCTGCCCGCCAACTCAACATCGCCGCGCACGCCGCGGGCCACGGCGCACCAAGCCTGGGCACGCAGCCTATAATTCCCGATCCATCCGCCTCCGGCTGTCCGCTGGCACAGCGCTTGCGTCACGGAGACCAGTCTCGGCCACCCGCCGGGGCGCCCTTCCGAGGAGCCCGTCCATGATTCGCTCAGCATTCGCCTTGATCGCCGGTCTCGCTGCCGCCGCCGTGCACGCCCAGAGCCCCTACCCGGCCAAGACCGTGCGCGTCGTCGTGCCCTTTCCGCCGGTCGGCGCCGCCGATCTGACCGCCCGCACCATCAACCAGAAACTGTCCGAGGCTTGGGGCCAGCAGGTCATCGTGGAAAATCGTCCCGGCGCCGGCGGCAACATCGGCGCGGAATACGTCGCAAAAGCCACGCCTGACGGCTATCTACTGCTGATGGCCCCGGTCACGACCTACTCGGTCGGCATGGCCGCCTACACCACGCTCAACTGGAACCTGGAAAAGGATCTCGTGCCGGTCGCCATGGGCGCGAACATTCCGCACATCCTCGTCGCGCATCCGGCCCTGCCGGTGAAAACCGTCAGGGACGTGATCGCGCTCGGCAAGGCGCGCCCGGGCGAGCTCAACTTCGCCTCGCAGGGCCAGGGCACGCTGTCGCACCTGGAGCAGGAAATGCTGATGCAGATGGGCGGCTTCAAGGCCAACCACATCCCCTACAAAGGCAGCGCCCCCGGCCTGCTCGACCTCATCCCCGGCAACGTGCAGCTCTTCTTCGACAGCATCCCGTCGTCGGCCCCGTACGTGAAATCCGGCAAGCTCAAAGGCATCGGCGTGGCCTCTTCCAAACGCTCGCCCGCCCTGCCCGACACCCCGGCACTCAATGAATCGCTGCCGGGCTTTGAGGCCGACAGCTGGTTCGGCTACATGGCGCCCGCCGGCACGCCGCGCGAGGTCATCGTCAAGTTCAACGCCGAAGTGCAGAAAGCCATCGCCGGCAACGACATCAAGGAACGGCTGCTCGCGCAGGGCGCGATCGCGCAAAGCGGTACACCCGAGCAGATGGCGCAGCAGGTCAAGTCGGACGTCGCCAAGTGGGGCAAGGTCGTGCGCACCGCCGGCGTCAAGATCGAAAACTGAACACCCCGCTAGCTGCCGACCTCCACCGCTTTCCAATCCCCAATCCCTAATCACGAATCCCGAAAATATGCGCGAAGATGCACGCAACGCCGCCAGCGCGGTGAACCAGGACCGCCTGTGGCAGCGCCACGCCGACATGGCGAAGATCGGCGCCATCCCCGGCAATGGCGTCAACCGCGCCGCGCTGTCGAAAGAAGACATCCGCGCGCGGCAATTGCTGCTGTCGTGGGCGAAGCAGCGCGGCTACGGTGTCGCCGCCGACGGCATCGGCAACCTCTTCATCCGCCGCGCCGGCATGGACGCGGACGCGGCGCCGGTGATGACGGGCAGCCATCTCGACAGCCAGCCCAAGGGCGGCCGCTTCGACGGCGCCTACGGCGTGCTGGCCGGCTTCGAAGCGCTGGAAGCGCTGGACGAGGCCGGCGTGAAAACGCGCCGCCCCATCGAAGTCGTGGCGTGGACCAACGAGGAAGGCGGCCGCTTCCAGCCCTGCACCATGGGCTCGATGATCTATGCGGGCGTGACCAGGCTGGAAGACGTGCTGGAGGTCACCGACAACGACGGCGTGCGGCTCAAGGACGCCCTGAAGGAAACGCTGGCCGCCACGCCGGGCCTCGCAGCGCGCGCGTTCGGCATCGCCCCCGCCGCCTACATTGAGGCGCACATCGAACAGGGACCTCTGCTCGAAAACGCAGGCAAGCAGGTCGGCGTCGTCACCGGCATCCAGGGCCTGCGCTGGTTCAACGTCGAGATCTTCGGCCGCAGCGACCATGCGGGCACCACGCCGGTCTCGCTGCGCAAGGATGCGTTGAAGGAAGCCATCGAATGTATCAACGCCATCACTGAACTCGCGCAGGACCCCACCGACGTGACCCGCCTCACCGTCGGCCGCCTGCAGGTCACCCCCAACTCGCCCAACTCGGTCGCCAGCCACGTGCTGTTCTCGGTGGACCTGCGCCACCCCGACCTCGCGCGCGTGGAAGCGCTCGGCAACGCCGTGGAGCCGCTGATCAGGAAAACGCTCAAGACCTGCACCTACCAGATCACACCGACGCTGCGCTCCGACCCCCGCGTATTCAACAAAGACATCGTGAATGCCGTCGAGCAGTCCGCGCAAACACTCGGCTTCACGAACCTGCGCCTGCCCTCCGGCGCGAGCCACGATGCCAACTACGCGGCGGAACTGTGCCCGGCCGGCATGATCTTCGTGCCCTGCGAAAAAGGCGTGTCGCACAACGAGGCGGAGAACGCGACCCCGGAAGATCTCGCAGCGGGCGCGCGGGTGCTGGCGGCGACGCTGGTCGAGCTGGCCAACCGTTAAAAAAACTCTTGGGCGCCAAGGGCGCCAAGAAAGCGAGAGCGATAGACGAAAGAAGATAGAAGTGGGTAAACGGTCCGGCTGATCCGACTTTTCGCCTTTCTTTTCTCGTCTCTCGTTTTTCCTTTTTCTTAATTCTTTGGCGTCCCTGGCGTCTCTGCGGCTCACTCAGCTTGAATCCTGAAACGCTCTCCATCGGCATCGACATCGGCGGCACCTTCACCGACGTCGTCTGCCGCCTGCCCGACGGCACGCTGAAGAGCTTCAAGCTGCCCTCCACCCGCGCCAACCCGGCGCAGGCGGTGCGCGACGCCGTCGCCTTCATGGTTCGCGAGTGGAAGATCGCGCCCGCCGACATCGGCCGCTTCGTACACGGCACCACCGTCGCGACGAACGCCGTGCTCGAGCGCAAGGGCGCGAAGGTCGGCCTCATCACTACCGAAGGCTTCCGCGACGTGCTGGAGATCGGCCGCGGCAACCGGCAGGAGATCTACGCCGCGGTCGTGCCCCCGCAGACGCCCGTGTTCCTCGCCCCGCGCGAATTCCGGCGCGGGGTGCCGGAGCGGCTGACGGTGGACGGCGCGGTGCTGACGCCGCTGGACGAAGCCGCCCTCGCGCAAGCTGTGAAGGAACTGCTCGCGGAAGGCGCGGAAGCGCTGGCGGTCTGCTTCCTGTTTTCCTACCTCAACCCCGCGCACGAACAGCGCGCCAGGGCGATCATCCACAAGATCGCGCCCGGCCTGCTGGTGTCGCTGTCCTCGGACGTGGATCCGGCCTTCCGCGAATACGAGCGCACCACCGTCACCGCCTTCGACGCCTACGTGAAGCCGGTGCTGGACCGCTACCTGACCGGCATGGAGCAAAACCTCGCGGCCGACGGTGTGGCAGCACCCCTGCAGATCATGCAGTCGCGCGGCGGCGTGTGCTCGGCGGCGGTCGCCCGCGAACGGCCGGTGCGCCTGTTCCTGTCCGGCCCCGCTGCCGGCGCCATCGGCGGCGCGCTGATCGGCGCGCGCACGGGCGAGCCCAACCTCATCACGGTGGACATCGGCGGCACCAGTTGCGACATCGCGCTGATCACCGGCGGCACGCCGCTAATCCGCGCCGACGGCATCATCGACCGCTATCCCGTGCGCGTGCCGATGGTGGACGTGAATGCGATCGGCGCGGGCGGCGGCTCGATCGCGTGGCTGGATGGCTCCGGCCTGCTGCGCGTCGGCCCGCACTCAGCCGGCTCCGAGCCCGGCCCCGCCTGCTACGGCCGCGGCGCCACCGATCCGACGGTCACCGATGCTTCCGTGGTGCTGGGGTATCTGAATCCCGCGTTCTTCGCGGGCGGCGCGCTGAAACTCGATCCGCAGAAAGCCTTCGACGCCATCCGCACCAGGATCGCGGAGCCGATGAAGATGAGCGTGGAGGAAGCGGCGCTGGGCATCCACCGCGTCGTCAACGCGCAGATGGCCGAAGGCATCCGCCTCACGTCCATCAACCGCGGCGTGGACCCGCGCGAATACGCGCTGGTGGGCCTCGGCGGCGCGGGCCCGCTGCACGCGGCGGCGCTGGCGCAGGAGCTCTACATCTCGCGCGTGCTGATTCCCAGCCGGCCCGGCGTGCTGTCCGCCATCGGCCTGCTCGCCGCGCCCATCGAGCACGAGGCCTTCCTCGCCTACCCGCAACGCTTCGAGGAGGTCAAACCCGCCGCCATCCTTGCGCAACTGCGGGCGCTGGATGCGCGCTGCACCGAACTGATGACGCTCGACCGGGTCGCACCGGACGCCGTGCGGATCGCCTACTCCGCCGACGTCTGCTTCGTCGGCCAGTCGTATTACCTGGAAGTGCCAGTGGACCCGACGCAGCCGGACACCATGCTCGCCACCCTCTACGACGGCTTCCTGGCCGCGCACGAACGCATCTACGGCCACGCGACGCGCGCGCCGGCGCGTATCGTCAACCTGCGCTCGGTGCACCGCGCCGGCGGCGGCCTGACCATCAACGAACCCCCGCCGCCCGCGGGCAGCACCGCCACCCCCAAGGCCACGCGCAAGGTACTGCTAGCGGAAGACCGCACGCCGGTCACCGCCAGCGTGTACGACCGCGATGCGCTGCCGGTAGGCGTCGCGATCCCCGGCCCGGCGATCATCGAACAGACCGACACCACGACGCTGGTGCCCGCCGGCTGGACGGCGAAACGACTGGCGAGCGGTGATATGCTGATGACGGTCGATGTTTAGTCTTTCGTCATTCCCGCGCAGGCGGGAATCCATGGAGAACCGGGCATACGATGATCGTCGACGCCCTTGTGGTCATGCTTGCCAACATTGTTACGGTTACTCCGGACGGCACCTTGATCGACTGACTCGATCGATAGAGGGTACCCCCCAAGTCCCGGCGTTTCCTCTCACGACTGATCCATTTCTCACTGGATTCCCGCCTTCGCGGAAATGACGGCAAACACATGAACCATCCCGCCCCGCCATCCAGCCTCGCCCTCGACCCCGTCCTCATCGAGGTGATGCGCTACAAGCTCGAAAGCATCACCGAGGAGATGCAGTCGAGCCTGATCCGCGGCTCCTTCTCGCCCATCGTCAAGGAAGCGAACGACGCCTCCTGTTGCCTGTTCACCCCGGACGGCACCACCATCGCGCAGGCGCGCGCGAACCCGAGCCACCTTGGCTCGCTGATCTACTCCGTGGCAGCAATCCTCAAGCACTACCCGGTCACCGACATGCGGGACGGGGACATCTACCTCTTCAACGATCCCTATCTCGGCGGCACGCATATCCCCGACATCGCGGTGGTCATTCCGGTGATCGGCGACGGCAAGGTCGTAGCGCTCACCGCCAGCATCGCGCACCACATCGACCTCGGCGGCACGATCCCCGGCTCGTCGGCCGCGAACGCCACCGACATCTTCCATGAAGGCCTGCGCATCCCGCCAATCCGGCTGGCACGCGAAGGCGTGATCGACGACGGCCTGCTGCGGCTGATCCGCCAGAACACCCGCATGGCGGACAGCGTGACCGGCGACCTCAACGCCCAGATCGCCGCCGGCAAGATCGCCGCGCGCCGCATCGGGGAACTGGGCGCGCGCTATGGCCACGCGCTGGTGAGCCGCCTGTGCAACGAGCTGATCGACCGCTCCGAGCGCATGACGCGCGATGCATTGCGCCGCCTGCCGCAAGGCACCTTCACCTACACGGACATGCTGGACAATGACGGCGTGGATCTCGACCAGCGCGTCATCATCAAGGTTGCCGTCACCATCAAGGACGGCGAGGTCGAGTTCGATTTCGCCGGCACCAGCGCGCAGGTGAAAGGCCCGATCAACATCGTGCCCTCGGGCGTGTATTCCTCCGCCTGCTACGGCGTGCGCGCCATCACCGATCCGAGCATCCCCACCAACGGCGGCTGCTTCCGCCCGGTGAAGATCAAGCTGCCGGAAGGCTCGCTGGTCAATCCGCGCGATGGGGCCCCGGTCAACGGCCGCACGCATCCGATGAAACGCATCGCCTCCTGCATCGTCGGTGCGCTGGCGCAGGCCCTGCCGGAGCGTTTCTCCGCACCCGCCGCCGCCTCGCTGCTGGTGCTGACCTTCGGCGGGCACTGGCCGAACGGCCGCGCCTTCGTCGTCACCGACCTCATCAACGGCGCGAGCGGCGCCGCGGCGGGCCAGGACGGTGTGGACTGCATCGCCACCGACATGACCAATGGCATGGCGATGACCGAGGAAGCGCTGGAACTGGAGGCACCCATCCGGCTGCTGCGCAGCGAACTGCGCGCGGACAACGGCGGCGCGGGTGAATTCCGCGGTGGCGTCGGCATCCTGCGCGAATACGAAATCCTGCACGGCCCGGTGAAGTTCTCGCACCGCGGCGAGCGGCACTACTCGCAGGCGCAGGGCCTGCTGGGCGGCGGGCCCGGCGGCAAAGCCTATTCCGAGATCCGCCGCGCGAACGGCACGGTCGAGGAAATCCGTTCCAAGATCGTCACCACGTTGAATAAAGGCGACCGCGTGCTGATCCAGACGCCGGGGGGCGGCGGGTATGGCGCGCCCGCAGCGCGCGATCCCGCCCGCGTCACCGCCGACATCGCCAGCGGCAAACTGTCCTCTCCCGCCGCGCGCGCACATTACGGGCGCGCCGCGTAGCTCGGGCCGGCCCTGCGGCGGGCGCACCGCCGCCGCGTGATAAAATCCTTTCCTTTACACGGTCGTCCGCATGGCGCTCTCCGCTCTCACCGCGCTCTCCCCTCTCGACGGCCGTTACGCATCCAAGGTCGATGCGCTGCGCCCCCACTTCAGCGAACTCGGGCTGATCCGCAACCGCATCAAGGTCGAGGTCGAATGGCTGAAGGCGCTCGCCGCCGAATCCGCCATCAAGGAAGTGCCGGCCTTTTCCGCGGCCACCATCAAGGCGCTGGACGCCGTCGCGAGTGGCTTCTCGGAAGCCGACGGCAATGCCGTGAAGACGATCGAGGCGCGCACTAACCACGACGTCAAGGCCATCGAGTACTTCCTGAAGGACAAGCTCGGCGCCAACGCCGAAGTCGCGAAGGTGGCCGGGTTTATCCACTTCGCGTGCACCTCGGAAGACATCAATAACCTGTGCCACGCGCTGATGCTGAAGGCCGCGCGCGACACGGTGATGCTGCCCGCGCTCGACGGCATCATCGCCACCCTTGCCGACCTCGCGCACGCGCATGCCGACAAGTCCATGCTGTCGCACACACACGGGCAGCCGGCGAGCCCGACCACACTGGGCAAGGAGATCGCCAACGTCGTGCACCGCCTGCGCCGCGCCCGCGCGCGCATCGCCGCCGTCGCGCTGTCCGGCAAGGCCAACGGCGCCGTGGGCAACTACAACGCTCATCTGGCGGCCTACCCGGACGTCGACTGGGAAGGCTTTGCCCGCCGCTTCGTGGAAGGCCTGGGGCTGGAGTTCAACCCATACACCATCCAGATCGAGCCGCACGACGCCATGGCGGAGCTGTTCGACGCCTACGCGCGCGCCAACACCATCCTGCTCGACCTCGACCGCGACCTCTGGGGCTACATCTCGCTGGGTTATTTCACGCAGAAGACCAAGGCGGGCGAGATCGGCTCCTCGACCATGCCGCACAAGGTCAACCCGATCGACTTCGAGAATTCGGAGGGCAACCTCGGCCTCGCCAACGCGCTGCTGCGCCACCTGTCGGAAAAGTTGCCGGTCTCGCGCTGGCAGCGCGACCTCACCGATTCCACCGTCCTGCGCAACATGGGCGTGGCGCTGGGCCACACGCTGCTCGCCTACGACTCCCTCGCCAAGGGGCTTGGCAAGCTGGAAGCCAACCCGGCGCGGCTGGCGGGCGACCTGGAAGCGAACTGGGACGTGCTGGCCGAGCCGATCCAGACCGTCATGCGCCGCTACGGCGTCGCGGGCGCCTACGAGCAGTTGAAGGAACTGACGCGCGGCAAGGGTGGCATCACTAGGGAAGCGCTCGCGGCCTTCATCCAGGGCCTGGCGCTGCCGGACGCGGAGAAGAAGCGCCTGCTGGCGCTGACGCCCGCCACCTACATCGGCAAGGCGGCGGAGCTCGCGCGGAAGATATAAGGACGCTCCGTCCGGCGCGAACGGGGTTACCGGTAGACGTCTTTGCGGTGCCCGACCTTGAAGATCGTCACCGCATGGAGACGGTCATCGATCAGGTAGATGATGCGGTACTGTCCCTGTCGGACGCGATATCGGTCCGCTTAACCTGCCAGCTGCTCTGCCCAGGGTGCCCGGGGATCCGCTACGAGCGCCTGGATGCGCTGCACGACGCGCTGGCGGTCGGCTTTGGTGCCCAGCGCCTCGATTTCCCTGATGGCCGAGGCCTTGATCGAAAGCCTATAGCCGGCCACGCCGCTTCAGGCCCTGGACGAACGTATCGAAAGACACGCTCTTCTCGTTCGTTCTTTCGGTGAAGGACGCAAGATCTTCCGCATCCTCGGCGAGAATCGCCTTGACCGCATCATTGACCATGTCGGAAATCGACCGGTCCGAGGCAGCGACCCTGAGACGAAGCGCGCGATGAACGTCGGCCTCGAAATAGACGGTGGCGCGTTTCTGGGTAGCCATGAACCACAATCTGACGCTATAACGTCATGACGTCAAGGCGTTGCCGCGCGCGGGAAACGGCGGCGGTGCCCTCAGTTCCTCAGCCTGGAGCTTCCGCTTCCACCAGTTGCGCGAACGCTGCTACTGCGAACACCATCTTCATGTTGCGTCCCCGCCAAACTTTCCGTTGATTGCCGCCAGCGAACTTCGTCAGGCGCTCCTGGTTTTACGGTGCCGCAGCCACTCCACCACCAGCGGCAGGCAGGACAGCACGATGATGCCAATGATCACCAGCGTCAGGTTCTGCTTGACCCAGGGCATGTTGCCGAAAAGGTAACCGGCAAGCCCGAGCGATCCGACCCACAGCACCGCCCCGCCGACATTGAAGGCGAGGAAGTGCGGGTAGTGCATGGTGCCGATGCCGGCGACGAAGGGCGCGTAGGTGCGGATGATGGGCACGAAGCGCGCGATGACAATGGCCTTGCCGCCGTGTTTTACGTAGAAGGCGTGCGCGCGATCGAGATGCTGGTGGTTGAGCCAGCGGGACTCCGTGGAGCGGAAGATTCGCGGGCCGACGTAGCGGCCGAACGAATAGTTCACGGAATCGCCGATCACCGCGGCGGCAATCAGCACCGCCGCCGTCACGCCCGGATCGAGGATCCCGGCGGCGGCCAGCGCGCCGCACACGAACATCAGCGAATCGCCGGGAAGGAAAGGCAGGAAGACGAGGCCCGTCTCGCAGAACACGATCGCGAACAGGATCGCGTAAACCCACACCCCGTAGTGTTCGACCACCCACGCGAGGTGGCGGTCGAGGTGCAACGCGATATCGAAGGCCTGCTGCAGAAGCTCCAAACCCGCCGCCCCGGGGTCAGACGACCGCTTCTTCGCGGCGCTTTTCGGCCTGCGCGAGGTCGTCGCGGGTGACGCCCAGCCACATGACGATGGGGCTCGCCACCAGCACCGAGGAGTAGATGCCGAAGCAGATGCCGATGGTCAGCGCGAGTGCGAAGTAGTGCAGCGCCTCGCCGCCAAAGATCAGCATCGAGGTCACCATGAGCTGGGTGGAGCCGTGGGTGATGATGGTGCGCGACATGGTAACGGTGATCGCGTTGTCGATCACCTGCGTCACCGGCGCGTGCCGGAACTTGCGGTTGCGGAAATTCTCGCGGATCCGGTCGAATACCACCACCGATTCGTTGACCGAGTAGCCGAGGATGGCCAGCACCGCCGCCAGCACCGGCAGGGAAAACTCCCAGCCGAAGAGCGAGAAACAGCCGAGGATGATGATCACGTCGTGCAGATTGGCGACGATGGCGGCGAGGCCGAACTTCCACTCAAAGCGGAACCACAGGTAGATGACGATGCCGAGCGACACGAAGAGCAGCGCGAGCGCGCCGCTTTCAAACAGCTCCTTGCCGACTTGCGGACCGACGAATTCGGTGCGTCGGAGTTCGACCTTCGGCTCCGCCCTGCGCAGATCCTCCATCACCTGCTCGGACAGCCTGGCGCTGGTGACGCCCGCCTTGACCGGGAGCCGGATCAGCACGTCCCTGGAGGACCCGAAGTTCTGCACCGAGGCCTCGGTGAAGCCAAGCTGCGCTACACCGGCGCGGATCTTGTCGAGGTCGGGCGCCTCCGGATACGACACTTCCATCACCGTACCGCCGGTAAAGTCCACGCCGAAGTTGAGGCCCTTGACCGCCAGCGCGCCGACCGCGACCAGGAACGTGACCACCGAGATCACGTTGAAGATCAGCGCGTACTTCATGAACGGGATGTCGCGCTTGATGCGGAAGAATTCCATCTGGTCTCTGCCTATTCGGTAGTGGACGGCATTAGATTGCCGTCGAAATCACTTTTCCCCGTCCTTCGGGTCTTTTTTTTTGTCAGTCGGCCGCCAGATCTGGCCGATGGAAAGGGCGGTCAGCTTGCGGCGGTTGCCGTACCAGAGGTTGGCCTGCGCGCGCGCGACGACCACCGCGCTGTACATGGAGGTCAGGATGCCCAGGCACAGCACCACGGCGAAGCCCTTGACCGGTCCTGAACCGAAGGCGAACAACGCAAGGCCGGCGATCAGCGTCGTCGCGTTGGAGTCGATGATCGTGCCCCAGGCGCGGTCGAAGCCCGCGTTGATGGCTGCCTGCGGCGTGACGCCGTTGCGCAGTTCCTCGCGGATCCGCTCGTTGATCAGCACGTTGGCGTCGATCGCCATGCCGATGGTGAGCGCGATGCCGGCCATGCCGGGCAGCGTCAGCGTGGCCTGCAGCATGGACAGCAGCGCGATCAGGAACAGCAAATTGGCCGCCAGCGCAACAACCGAAAACACGCCGAACAGCGCGTAATACCCAATCATGAACACCGAAATGGCGGCAAAGCCAATCCACGTGGAATGGAAGCCGACGGCGATGTTTTCCTTGCCGAGGCTGGGGCCGACCGTGCGCTCCTCGACGATCTCCATGGGGGCCGCGAGCGAACCGGCGCGCAGCAGCAGCGCGAGATCGCTGGCCTCCTTGGTCGTGAAACGGCCGCTGATCTGGAAACGCCCGCCCAGTTCGGCCTGGAAGACCGGCGCGGTGATGACTTCGGGCTTGCCCTTTTCGATCAGCAGCACCGCCATGCGCCGACCGACGGAGCCCGTCGAGGCCTCCTTCATCTGGCGCGCACCCTGCCCGTCGAGTTCGATGTTGACGATCGGCCGCTGGTCCTGCGAATCGAAGGACGGCGAAGCGTTGGTCAGGCGCTCGCCGGTGATGATCGGCTGCTTGGCCAGCAGCAGCGATTCCTTGACGCGGCCGTCCGTGCTGAAGTGCAGCTCGGTGCCGAAGGGCGGCACACCGCCGCGCGCCTGTTCGATTTTGTCTGGCGCGTAGTCGCGGCCGTTGGGCTCGCTCGCCTGCGCCTCGACCATGCGGAACTCAAGAGTCGCGGTGCGGCCCAGGATGTCCTTGGCGCGCGCGGTATCCTGCACGCCCGGGAGCTGCACGACGATGCGGTCCACGCCCTGCTGCTGGATGATGGGCTCGGCCACGCCCAGCTCGTTGACGCGGTTGCGCAGCGTGGTGATGTTCTGCTCGACCGCCGACTTCTGCGTGGTGGTGACCGCCTCCGGCGTGAGCGTTGCGGAGATGCGGAACTCGCCGCCCGCCTCGCTGGTGCGCAGCAAGAGATCCGGCGAAATTTTGCGGATCTCGGACTCCGCCTGCTCCCGCGCCGCGGCGTCGCGCAGACGGACAACAATCGTCTCGCCCTCGCGCACGATGGCGGCGCCGGAAATCTTGGCGTCGCGCAGGGCCGTGCGGATGTAGGCGAGCTGCCCGTCGAGGCGCTTGGCGATGGCCGTCTTGAGGTCCACCTGCAGCAGAAAGTGGATGCCGCCGCGCAGGTCCAGCCCCAGGTACATGGGGAGGGCGCCGATGCGTGTCAGCCACTGCGGGGAATTCGACACCAGGTTCAGCGCAACGATGTAAGAGGGATTGGCCGGATCCGGATTGAAGACGGCATTCAGCGCGTCCTTGGCCTTCAGCTGGGAATCCGTGTCGTTCAGCCGCACGCGGATCGACTGCGGGTCGGTGCTGATGCCGTCCATCGCAAGACCTGCGGCCTTGAGGGTCTGCTCGATGGTCTGGAGCTGGCTCGGCCCCATCTGGATCGTCGCCCGCAGCGGCGACACCTGGACCGCCGGCGCCTCGCCGAAGAAATTGGGCAGCGTGTAGAGGAAGCCCGCGACCAGGGTGGCGGCCACGAACAGGTACTTCCAGAGCGCGTATCGATTCATTGCTTGGCCGTAAGGCGTGAGGCTTGAGACGTAAGGCGTGACACGGGTGCGTGCGAGGGGCAGGGGTTGGCGCGGTAGCGCCTCACGCCGGTCGCCTCACTCCTCACGAACTTTTGAGCGTGCCCTTGGGCAATACGATCTGCACCGCCGGACGCTGCACCTGGATTTCGACGCTGGGGGCGATCTGCAGCGTCACCGCGGTGTCGTCGATCTTCGTGATGCGGCCCATCAGGCCGCCGGCGGCGACGACTTCGTCGCCCTTCTGCAGCTGCTCGATCATCGCCTTGTGTTCCTTGGCGCGCTTCATCTGCGGCCGGATCATGATGAACCACAGCACAACGAACATCAGGATGATGGGCACCATGCCGAGCAAACCACCGTCGGCGCCGCCCGTTACGGACTGGGCCCAAGCTTCGGAAATCATTTCATCGCTCCTCGTCGGGCCATGGACAGGAAGGGGGCCCGGAAAAAGGGGGCGATTCTAGCATGCGTCCGGCGGGCTGTCCCTGCGCATGTCCCTGAATTCGGTAATGAAATCAGGCAGGCTGCCTGCGGCGATCGCGTCGCGTAGGCCGCGCATGAGTTCCAGGTAATAGTAAAGATTATGAAGCGTGTTCAGACGGGCCCCGAGAATCTCGTTGGCGCGCTGCAGGTGGTGCAGGTAGGCGCGCGAGAAATGGCGGCAGGTGTAGCAGCCGCAGGCCGGATCGACCGGGCCGGTGTCGTCGCGGTAACGGCTGTTGCGCAGCTTGACCGTGCCGAAGCGCGTGTAGAGCCAGCCGTTGCGCGCGTTCCGCGTGGGCAGCACGCAATCGAACATGTCCACGCCGGCAGCCACCGCATCGACGAGGTCCTCCGGCGTGCCGACGCCCATCAGGTAGCGCGGGCGGTCCGCCGGCAACTGCGGCGCCGTGTGGCGCAGGATGCGCAGCATGTGGTCCTTGGGCTCGCCGACCGACAGACCGCCGATCGCGTAGCCGTCGAAACCGATCTTCTCCAGCCCGGCCAGCGAGGCGTCGCGCAGGCGCTCGTGCATCCCGCCCTGCACGATCCCGAACAGCGCGTTGGCGTGCGCGCCGGGCGCCGCATCCCAGGCCCGCCGGCTGCGTTCCGCCCAGCGCAGGCTCAGTTCCATCGACGCGCGCGCCGTCGGCTCGTCCGCCGGATAGGGCGTGCATTCGTCGAAGATCATGGCGATGTCGGAATCCAGCACGCGCTGGATGCGGATGGATTCCTCCGGCGTGAGAAACAGCTTGTCGCCGTTGACCGGCGACTGAAAAGCCACGCCCTCCTCGCTGATCTTGCGGAGCGGTCCCAGGCTGAACACCTGGTAGCCGCCCGAGTCGGTGAGGATGGGCGCATTCCAGCCCATGAAGCGGTGCAGACCGGCGTGCTTGCCGATCACGTCCAGCCCTGGCCGCAGCCACAGGTGAAAGGTGTTGCCAAGCACGATCTGCGCGCCGAGATCGGTGAGCTCGGCCGGGCTCATCGCCTTGACCGTGCCGTAAGTGCCGACGGGCATGAACACCGGCGTCTCGATCGCGCCGTGCGGCAGTTCGAGGCGGCCCGCGCGCGCGGCGCCGTCGGTGGCGTGCACTTCGAACTTCATGGCGCGGGCGGCATCAGCGCCTGGCAGGCCTGCCGCATGGCGGCGGGCATCGCGACCGGCCGGCCGGTTTTGCGTTCGCAGGCAACGTGCACGAAGAAACCCTGCGCCGCGGCCCTGGGCGCTTCGTCGGCAAAAATACCGATCTCAAAGCGCACGCTGCTGGTGCCGAGGTGCGCGGCGCGCAGCCCGCAATGGATGACCGACGGGTAACTCACCGGGCTGAAGTAGCGGCAACCGGTTTCCGCAACGAAATACACAACCTCGCCCAGCTCCAGGTCGAGCGCTTTCGTGGCGAGCAGGTACTGGTTTACCGCGGTGTCGAACCACGAGTAGTACGCGACGTTGTTGACGTGCGCGTACATGTCGTTGTCCATCCAGCGCGTCGTCACGGTGACGAAGTGCGCGTAGCGGTCGCGGGTGTCGGGGGGAGTCTTGGGCATGGTGAATCGGCAATGGGCAATGGGAAATGGTGAATGGGAATGGGTTCCGATTGCCTATTCCCGATTCCCCATTTCCCCTTCCGCACGTTCGATCAGCATCGCATCGCCGTAGCTGAAGAAACGGTAGGACTGCTCCACGGCGTGGCGGTACGCGCGGCGCACATTATCCGCGCCGCCGAAGGCCGAAACCAGCATCAGGAGCGTCGAGCGCGGCAGATGGAAGTTGGTCACCAGCCGGTCGACGACACGGAAACGGTAGCCAGGCACGATGAACAGATTGGTATCGCCGTAGCCCGCGGTCAGTTCGCCGCCGGCCGCCGCCGCTTCCAGCGCGCGCAGCGACGTGGTGCCGACAGCGATGACGCGGCCGCCCTGCGCGCGCGCGGTGCGGATCGCGGCGACGGTCTCCGCCGTCACCCGGTACCACTCGCTGTGCATAACGTGGCGGGCGACCTCGTCCTCGCGCACCGGCTGGAAAGTGCCGGCGCCGACATGCAGCGTCAGCCAGGTGAGCGACGCGCCCTTCGCGTGCAGGCGGTCGAGCAGAGCTTCATCGAAATGCAGGCCCGCGGTCGGCGCGGCGACGGCGCCGGGCTCGCGCGCGTAGACGGTCTGGTAACGGTCGTCGTCTTCGGCAGCCGGCTGGTGGGCGATGTACGGCGGCAGCGGAGTCGCGCCGTGCGCTTCGAGCAGCGCCAAGACGTCGTCGCAGAACTCGAACTTGAGACGGTAAAACGGGCCTTCGCGGCCCTCCACCTGCGCGACCACCCCCTCCGCGAGGAACAGTCGGTGGCCGGCGCGCGGCGATTTGCTGGCCCGCACCTGTGCGAGCACCCTTCCTGCGCCCAGCACGCGCTCGACCAGCACTTCGAGCCGGCCGCCGCTTTCCTTGTGACCGAGCAGGCGCGCCTTGATCACGCGCGTGTCGTTGAACACCAGCACGTCGTGCGGCCCGACCAGCGCCTCCAGTTCGCGGAACGTGCGGTCCGCAAACGCGCCGGTGCGCCCGTCGAGGTGCAGCAGGCGGCTCGCCCCGCGGTCGGCGAGCGGGTGCTGCGCGATCAGCGCGTCGGGCAGTTCGTAGTCGAAATCGGAGAGACGCATGGCCGCGGGAGTTGGAACGCGGCGCGAGGATAGCAAATCAACTGCGTCGCTGCGCTAGCGCGGAACCTCGGTCAGCCGCGCCAGGCGAGCGAGCGGGCGGCCCTGCTCGTCCAGCAGCAGCAGCTTGCTGCCTTCGCGGCGGTAGCCGCGGGTCTGTTCCAGGGCCAGGAAGAAGCGCTGCTCCTGCTCCATCACCGCCGGCGGGCAGGCGCGGCGCGTGGCGGCCGCCTGCCCGAAACGCAGGCTCGCGCCGTCCAGTTCGGCGGCCGCCGAATAACGGTTGCAGCCCGAAGAGCCCACGGCCATCGAGTTGCGTTCGAAGGTCAGTGTTGTCAGCACGCGGTCAAGGACACCACGCCCGCCGAGGTCTTCCGCCAGCCACGAAGTGCCGGACAGCGGCGGTGCGGGCGGCGTGCTGCTGCAGCCTGCCGCGAGCAACAGGGCGGCAGCGACCAGGATGCGGATCACGCGATGCGGTGACATGGCCCGAGTATCGCCCCGCGTCGGAGTCTGGACAAGGCACGTCGCGTCCGCACGCTGCCGTATAATCCGGTGTTGCCGCTGCCGGGATGGCGGAACTGGTAGACGCAGCGGACTCAAAATCCGCCGGGCTAACACTCGTGGGGGTTCGAGTCCCCCTCCCGGCACCAGAGATATAGTCCAGCAGTGTCCAATGGCGTCCGGCCATACCCCATGAAACCCTTGTCCCACTTGGGTTTGCGGTCTACAGCCTGTCCATAGTCATCCAAAACGCGCTCCCAAAAGCCAGGGCATGTGGGGACATTTTTGGGGGCATAAATTTGCGATTGGGGGGCATTTTTCATGTTGACCAATCACTAGTGTCCGGATGTTAATCGAACAAATTCAGTTGATTAGTTGAAAAGGCCAGATCGTCAGCCATGCTGTTTTTG
>ENA-ORBV01000672-ORBV01000672.1-microbial-mat-metagenome-genome-assembly--contig:-NODE-672-length-77917-cov-20.348009_pt1 | contig 77917 bp, 68 predicted proteins | sample MGYA00237777_ERZ505514 | MGnify/ENA primary metagenome ERZ505514 (study PRJEB26160, sample SAMN06269048) | microbial mat metagenome | isolation source: Oligotrophic lake microbial mat | place...
TCTCCGCTCGGGGCTGCGCCCCTTCGCTGCGAAGCGGCAAGCGTGGGATCATGCAACTGATGGAATTCAACCGACTCTCATAGCGGCTGGTCCGGAAGTTGGGGGCAGGTCACACCCGTCGACCGCGACGGCGAGCCCTTCGTCAATCGCCGTCGCTGCGCCGTCTGCGGAACCGCCGAGTGGTCCGCTTTCGCCGAGCGATCTCATAGGGCGCTGGCAACTCGACGTCGATGGATTTCTGGTCGGCAGTCAATGGGCGCTCGACCTCCGCGCGGACGGCGTCTGAGTCGCCGTCGCGATGATGACACATTCAGGTCCGTGGACTTTTGAGACCGCGACGCAGACGCTCAGTTTCCGATGGTTCAACGACACCATCGCGGTCCGATGCGTCGGGCGCGACGCGAACGTGATCGTCGGATTCTCTGGTAAGCGAGCAGCGCGACTGGTGCCTGCAACCTAGTGTCTTTGACTTCCAGAACGACCACCAGAAGGACTTCCTTGCGGTCAGGCCGAGTTCACGCGAGGATTGTGACAAGCTCGTGGTGTGGCGTCTGACCGGGCTCTGCAAGTGACGCCGTGCATCGACGGAGATTGCTCTATGTACGTCCCCGCAGATTCGCGATTGGATCACATCCGCTGTAGACGGGGCACGCGGCGCGTCGCGAGCCTAGCGTGCTGCGCGCTCGTTGCCGCATCGCTTGCGGCGCTCTTCGCGCCGCGGGCAGCTCCAGTCTCTATCGAGAGTGGTCCCCTCGAGGTTGCCCTCGCTCCGTCAGACACAGTCGCGGGGTACATCGCACTGCTTCTCATCAACGGAGCGCCGTTCTTCGGCAAAAAACCTTGGGTCAGCGAAGCGGATACCAAGGCGACGATGCTCTCAATTCTCTGGGTGCTAGACAATCGGCTCGAGAGCATTCCACCTGGTTACACGCAGCAGTAGATCGCATCGGAGAAGTGCGCGGACATCATCGCGGTGATTACAGCAGATGGCGAGAAGGGCCAGTGCGAAGGTTTCTATCGTGACGCGTTCGGAAAGTTCGTCGCGGTTCCGCGCGTCCATGAGCAGGTGAACTACCTCATCCAGTGCGCCAATCGTGGCACACCCGTTTGCTTTGCTCGCCTTCTGGTGCACGGGCAAGCGTTAGCCGATGCGTATGTACAACGCAGCATGGACGGCGCTGATCGGTTCGCGCAATTGAACAGCGTCGGAAAGACCGCTGTCACTGGCCGCGCGTATTCATGGATGACCGATCGCGATTGCTACAACCCCGGCGGCAACTTCGTCCGCATTCCGGACAGCGGACAAGGTGCCAGTGGCGGTAACCGATTCTTTACGTTGACGAAATAACCATGAAGCGAACCCAGAGCGTCACCGTGGCAGCCATCGCAATTCTCGCAAGACTAACGACTCTTTCGAGCGTGGGTGCCGCGGTGCCCGAAGTCGTTGATGCACTTCCGGAACTCACCTCGGAGCCGTGGCTGTACGAGGTCGTGCGCCATCTCTACCGCTGGTACATCGACAAGCGCGACGTCGATGCCATCGTCAACAGCGGCACCGTGACATTCTGGGTCCGCGAGCTCACACCCGCGCTCGACGAAGGCGACCCCAGCCGCTTCGGCGAAGTGATTCTGCCGCAGCTCGCGCTCGCCGTGAAGGTGAAGCTGGCTGACTACACGATTCCCGAACTCAAAGTCACGGTGAAGAGCGATCGGTCCAAGATCACGAGCGTCGGCCGCATCGCCGTGCCCGATCAGATTCCCGATGGATACACCGCGATCTCGGCCGTCTACACGGAGATGCGCGACGAACTCTCCAAGACGCGAGGTCTCGCGTCGTTCCCCGAGGGCCCGTTGCTTAAGCGCATGCGCGCCGCAGCACGGACGAAAATTCTGCGGGAAGCCGAACACTCCGGCGTGCCGATACCTCCGGGCCAACAACTCGTCTATCTCGCGCCGCTCTCGCCGATTGCTAACGAAGCGTGGGTATTTCGGGAGACGGGCCGAACGCTCATTCGTTTCGCTTCGGACATCGATCTCGCCGACCCCGCAGTGTGGGACCACCAAGATTTGCTCGTTCATGTGTAGCCGCTCGACCGAAAAGTCGTCGTCGCACCCGATGAAGTGGCTGGCAGCAACGCTTTCATGACACGCGACCAAGCTGGTCGCGGGCTCTTCAACTGCATCGTGCTCGGGAAGAAGTTAGAACTGACGCCGCCCGAACCGGCGGCAACAGCGGTGCCGCCGCGGTAAGCAGTTTGCCACGCACTCTCACCACTCACGCTCACACTGCGCACAGACGATGCTTCAGTCCATTCACTTTCACCAAATAGGCAAGGCGAGCGTTCGCCGCGTGCTGCTGCGGAAAGCGTTCAGTCTCGGCGACGCCTAACACTTCTGCGGAATCACGAACACGCGCCCCAGCCGCCGAGCACGATTGCTAGGTCGGACGCGTCGACGGTGCCGTCGCCAGAGACGTCAGCGCTGTCGTCCGCCGTCCCCCACGCACCGAGCAACACCGCGATATCGCTTGCATCAACGGTTCCCGAACCGTCGACGTCAGCGGCGCAGGGCGGGCACGCGACGACGGATCCCTGAACGCCAGGATAGTTGCGCGGTGTGTTGACCGTCACACTGAGATTCCGATTGAGCGAGCTCACGCAATCGGTCGGTAGTTGCCGCGCGCCGATGACCCAAGTGTCGTAGACGTGGTAAGTCAGCGTGTCGCCGGCGGTGCCGAAGAAGTTGCTGGGGAGGATGAAGTCCGGCGTCGGAGCTCCCGGAAGCGCAGCGAACGCAGGTGTCGCAAGCAAGAGATATTTGAATCCGGTCTGGCCCTGCAGATTGACGGGGAACGTGAACTGCTTGCCCGTCGCGGCGCTCTTGATCTTCTTGCCTTGCAGGAAGATCTCTTGGTTCGCGTTCGTTGCGACGTGCAACTCAATGAATTGCACAGTGCCATCTGGGTTGCTGAAAACCTCATTGAATGCCCAGAGGTGCGATCCGGCGTAGCTCGCCGAAGCGAGTGCGAGCGCAGCAGTCAATGCGAAGAACGTCGCGGGCGGGTTTCGTGTCATCGTGATCCTCCAGAGCACATGCAGTTTGATAAGCGAGAGCGAGCCCGGCGTGGCGCGGCGCGGCGTGGCGTGGCGCGACATCGTCGCAGGCCGATGGCTTAGTGGGAAATCGGTGTCGGCGCACCGGTCGCCCGTCCGTCGCGGTAAGCGATGCCGCAGTCAGGGCATCGCCGGTCATACACCATCGCGCAAGCGCAGAGTTCGCAACGAGCGGACTCAGCCACTGCGAGCCGCAGCGTACCGAGCGAGCGGCTCGCTTCCTCAAACAGTTTCGGATCTGTGAAGAAAACGTTGCCGACGACTCCGCCTTCACAGGTCGTGCACCAGCGCGGCTCGGCCGAGTTCGATGCAGCCGCCGCAAGTCGGCACGAGCTGCACAACGCCAGCTCGTCAGTGACGCGTTGACCTTTCGCCAAGAGCCACGTCAGACGCGTCATGTACGCGAGCCCTCGCTGCCAACCAATGTGTGACGCGTCGCAGTAACCGTCGCTTACGATCGCGTCGCGACACGTCGGGCACGTCACCGACTCGTGGCCGATGTCGTGGCCGTGCGGATCGAGGGTTTCAAAGAGTTGCGCCGAACGAACGCGGACTCCGGCCACCCATCCTGCTGCGTGAAACTCGCACCAGCCGTCGACGAGCTTCGCCGCAGGGCAGGTACACATGGCCGGATCGCCCATCCCCGGATGCTGCGAGGGTTCCCCAGACGAGGTCGCATGTCCCTGACTTCGATGCAGATGAACTCGAGCCGAAAAATCGTCGTCGACGCTGGTTGACGCTGGTACGCGAGCCGCGAGCGCTCGGACGCTTCGGGCCTCAGTCGGTGCCGCCCGTTGTCGCGTGGGCTCGTCCGCACCACAGCCAACGACCATGCCGACGACCAAGCCAAACACGACGCAGCGCATGCGGCAAAGTGTCGCACATCGGCTTTGCCCGATCCGCAGAAATGTCCGACGCCCCGATCGCTGCAACTTCCTCTACTCTATTTTCCCCAGCCCTACGCCCAACGCCTCCCCACACCGGCTTCCTCATGGCCCGACTCTCGGAACACGACGGCAAGCGTCTTCTCGCCCTCCATGGGGTGGCGGTCCCGCGCGGACTGGTCGCGCGGACGGCAGACGAGGCTGAGCGCGCGGCTAGCACGATCGGCTGTCCCGTTGTCGTGAAGATCCAAGCGTGGACGACCGGGCGCGCCGCCATCGGCGGTGTCGCGTTCGCGAACTCCCCTGCCGAAGCTGCGACGCATGCGAGGCGAATGCTCACGCTAGTGGTTGGTCAGTTTCCCGTCGAATCAATCTTGATCGAAGAGAAGATAGAAATCGCGCGCGAACTCTTCGTCTCTCTTGCAATCGACGACCGCGATCGTGCGCCCGTCCTCTTGTTCTCGCCTGTCGGTGGCTCGGGTGTCGAGGAGCGCGCCGCGTCAACGTCCCGAATTGCTTGCAACGTCTTGACCGGCCCAGACGAAGTTGCACTCGCAGCCGCAGTAGAGGCGGCGGGTGGCGCGTCTCTTCCAGCGATCATGTCCGCGATCCGCGCGATCTTCACGGTCGCCAAATCGGCCGAAGCACGAAGCGTCGAGATCAATCCACTGGTCGTGACCCGCGACGGGCGCGTCGTCGCAGCCGATTGCCGCGTCACGATTGACGACTACGCAGTGTTTAGGCATCCCGAACTCGGCATCGAGATCGCGCGCGAGTTCGATCATCCACCGACCGCGCTCGAGCGTGTGGCCTACGCCGTCGAGCAGGCCGACCACCGCGGAACGTTCTACTTCGCGCAACTCGCGACGACGGCACCTGCTGGCTCGCGTGGTCTCGTTGGCTTCCACGGCGCGGGCGGTGGCGGATCGATGATGGCGATGGACGCAATCACCTCGGAAGGCTTCACCGTCGCCGACTTCACCGACACGTCGGGCAACCCGTCGAGCGCGAAGGTCTACCGCGCCGCCCGAATCATCTTGAGTCAACCAGGGCTCGTCGGATACTTCGGTTCTGGTTCCGGCGTCGCGAGTCAAGAGCAATTCTGGTCGGCATACGGACTCGCGAAAGCGTTCTGGGAGCTCGAGCTCGACATCCCCGCAGTCATTCGACTGGGCGGCAACACGGAGGATCGCGCGGTGGACATTCTCGCGTCGGCACGCCGCGATCTGCGGGCTCCGGTCGAGGGCTATTGCAAGACCGACTCGCCCGCGTTGATCGCGCGCCGCTTCGCCGAACTCGTCGCAGCCGCTGGCGGTCGCACCTGGGCACCTCGGTCGCGACGCGTGCCGCCGTACGTCGGCGCCGCCTCGTCGTTGTCAATGCCCATCAAAGGCGGCTGCGTCTGGATCGATGCCGCCCGCTGGTCCGACGTTCGCCCGATTGTCGTTGCCAATTCCACTGGACTCGTGCGCGACGACAACGGCAAGCCAGCGTTCACGTTGCCCGCCGCCGAACTCGCTCACAAAGACAGCGAGTTCATCGCTTGCGAAGTCGAATGCCGACGTGCGGGCGACGGCGCGCTCTTCGTCGATCTCGACATCCCTGGACTCGCAGCGATCTCGTCAGCGAAGGAGGTGCGCTAGCCCATGGCGATCCTCGTCGACGAAACGAAACGGGTCATCGTGCAAGGCATCACCGGCCGCGAAGGCATGGCGCGCACGCGCCTGATGCTCGACTACGGCACCTGCGTCGTCGGTGGTTGCACGCCGGGCAAGGGTGGAACGCAGGTGCTCGGACTGCCAGTGTTCGACACAGCCCGGGCCGCAACCGCCGCGCTCGGCGTGATCGACATCTCGGTTCTCTTCGTGCCAGCACCAATGGTCAAGCATGCAGCAATTGAAGCGATCGAAGCTGGCGTCAAGTTCGTCGTACTCGTCGCGGATCGCGTGCCGGTGTGGGACGCCATGGAGATCGCCGCCTGCGCTCGCTCGAACAGGGCAGAGTTCCTTGGTCCGAACACCTTGGGCATCATCAGTCCGGGCAAAGCAGTCGTCGGCATGATCGGTGGTCGCGCTGAGTCGGCCCGTGCATGGTTCAAACCGGGACGCCCCGGTGGAGTCGGCGTCATCTCGCGATCGGGCGGCATGGCGTCGAGTACTGGCTACTACCTTGGGCAGGCGGGCGTGCGTCTGAGCACGATCGTGCACATCGGTGGTGATGCGGTGTTAGGTCTGCGCATCCCCGACATTGCGCTTCGTTTCGAAGCAGACACCGCGACCGACGCAATCGTCGTATTCGGTGAGATCGGTTCGTCGCAGGAAGAAGAGCTGGCAGACCTCATCACGACGGGTCGCGTCAAGAAGCCCGTCATCGCGTACGTCGGCGGTAAAGCCGCAAAGGAAGGCACTCGCTTTAGCCACGCGGGAGCGATCATTGAGGGGAACCGAGGGACGCATGCGGGCAAGGTCGCAGCGCTGCGCGGGGCCGGTGCGACCGTCGTCGACTCGTTTGGCGACCTTCCAGCCGCGACCGTCGATGTGCTGCGCCACGTCGCGGATAACACCTCGTTGATGACCGAAGCCGAGAAGATCGCTGTCTGGACCAGCGCTGTCACGAAGATTGTTCCGAATCGCGTCGCCGTGCGCGGTTACGACATCGCGGAACTCATGGGGCGCCTCAGCTTCGGAGCAGCGGTGCACCTCATCTTGAAGGGCGAACTGCCCGACGAGCGCACTGGTCGATTGATGGATGCAATTCTCGTCTCCAGCATCGACCACGGATGCACGCCCCCGAGCACGCTCGCCGCCCGCACCGTGGCGAGTACCGGGGCGTCGCTGTCGTCGTCGGTCGCTGCGGGCATCTCGTCGATCAATCGCCATCACGGCGGCGCCATCGAAGATTGCGCACGTCTGCTCGCGACGCTCATCGAAAACTCGCAGCGCGACCACGTGACTCACGATGCGGCGGCCACCGCTCTCGTCGCGGAGGTGAAATCGACTGGGTCACGGATATCGGGCTTCGGTCACCGAATTCACACGAAGGATCCGCGAACTCCCCGCCTGCTTGAGCTTGCCCGTGAGGCTGGACTCGACGGCGATCGCGCTCCGCACATCGCTGCTGCGCTGGCAGTGCAGCGAGCCTTCGTCGCAACCGGCAAGCCGCTTCCCATCAACGTCGACGGCGCCATCGGTGCGATCTTGGCCGACCTCGGTCTCGACCCGCGCCTCTTCAACGGCATCTTCATGATCGCGCGAACACCCGGTCTGGTCGCACATGTCGTCGAAGAGCAGACTCGCGAACGTCCCATGCGCCGCATCGATCCCGAGCGCCACGCCTACGACGGCCCGCTTGACCGCCACTTGGACCGCCACCTTCCGCCGAGAAAACCACAGTGACTTATTCGCTTGCTCAGATTGCCGAATTGTTTCCCGACATCATGCATATCAAGGATACTTCGCTCCGCGAGCGCGTCGCCGCCATCTGGAGTGAGGCGCTCACCACCGGTTGCGGCGGCAAGGGCTGGACCTTCGCTGAGATTCGCGCGATTCCCTTCACGTTGCTCGCTGGCAAGATCGACTTGCGGTTCGTCGAGCACCTGAACTCGTGCTGCAAGCAATGCATCGCGATCACCAAGGTGTTGCGCGAAGTCTTCGGTGATCGTGTGCCGGTGAACCTTGACTATCTCATCGCTGGTTCGCTGCTCGCCGACGTCGGAAAGATGCTTGAGTTCGACAAGGACGCGAGCGGCGGTGTGATCAAAGGGCGTTACGGCGACCTCTTGCGACACCCGTTCAGTGGCGTCGCACTCGCCTTCAAGCACGGCGTGCCACCCGAAGTCATGCACATCGTTGCGACGCACAGTCACGAAGGTGACAAGACCGAGCGCACGATCGAGAGCTGGATCTTCCATCACGCTGACTTCATTGACTTCGACATCGCGAAGGTGCTAGGAAAGACGAAGGCGTAAGGCGATCAATCGAGACACCGCAATCATGAACCTCACCCTCGTTGAAAAAATTGCGAATCGGCACGCTGAAGGTCTTCGGACCGGCGACGTCGTGCGCTCGGGCGACTTCGTGTCGATTCGCCCCAAGCACGTGATGACGCACGACAACACCGGGGCTGTCATTCCAAAGTTTCGCGAGATCTTCAAGGCGGTCGGCACTGCCCCACGCGTCTTCGATGCCCATCAACCCGTGTTCGCCATCGACCACGACATTCAGAATCTCACCTCGGAGAATTTAGGCAAGTACGCGAAGATTGAGCAGTTTGCCCGCGAACATGGCGTCGATTTCTTCCCCGCAGGCACGGGCATCGCTCACCAGATCATGGTGGAGCAAGGCTACGTCGTGCCCGGTTCGATGGTCGTTGGCAGCGACTCCCACTCGAACCTGTATGGTGCTATCGCGTGTCTTGGCACGCCGGTGGTGCGCACCGACGCTGCGAGCATTTGGGCCACCGGCGCGACGTGGTGGCAAGTACCCGCGGTCGCGCGCGTCACACTGCGCGGCCGCCTGCGCCCAGGCGTGACGGGGAAAGACGTGATCGTCGCCCTGTGCGGAGTCTTCTCGCACGACGAGGTGTTGAATCACGCGGTGGAGTTTCGTGAGCCACCCAAGGATTTATCGCGGAGCGGCGGCGAGGGTGGCATCACTGCAATGACGATGGATCAGCGCATGTCGATTTCGAACATGACAACTGAATGGGGCGCGCTTGCTGGGTTATTCCCGTTCGATGAGACCCTTCGTGCGTACCTCGACAGCCGCGCCGATGTGTTCGCGTCGGGATCGCGGCCCGGTACGGTGCGCGATGGTTCGCGCGGCGGCTACACCCGAGCTGATGTCGCGCGCTGGTGGGCCGACCGCGCGTCATCGACTGCGGATCCCGACGCGAGCTACGCCACGGAACTCGAACTCGATCTCTCGACCATCGTGCCGCACGTCTCCGGGCCAAACGACGTCAAGACGATGCACTCACTTCCCGCGATCGAGGCGCGGCGCGTCAAGATCAACAAGGCGTGGCTCATGAGTTGCGTCAACGCTCGCTACGAGGATCTCGCCGAAGCCGCCACCATCGTGCGCGGGAAGCGGGTCGCCGAAGGGGTTGAGTTCTATCTCGCCGCCGCGAGCGCCGAGGTACAAGCGAGGGCGATGCGCGACGGACATTGGCAGGCGCTTCTCGACGCTGGCGCGATCGAACTGCCGCCGGGTTGCGGCACCTGCATCGGCCTCGGTCGCGGCACGATCAAGGCCGGCGAGACCGGTATCTCCGCGACGAACCGCAACTTTGAAGGTCGTATGGGTGACCGCGCTGGACAGGTCTATCTCGGTTCGCCCGCGGTCGTCGCCGCAAGCGCGCTCGCGGGATACATCGCATCGCCGACGCGATTTGCGGACGAGAAGCCAAGATCCTCACTCTCCGTGCGGCCGGTCACCATGACAGCACCATCGAGCGTGGAAGTCATTGACGGCTTCCCAGCACTCGTGCGTGGACGGCTCCTCTTCCTCGACAAAGACAATCTGAATACCGACGGCATCTACGCGGGCAAGCACACCTACAACGACGCGATCACGCCGACAGAAATGGCTGGTTACGTTTTCGAAAACTACGACCCGGCGTTCAAGAGCGTCGCGAACTCAGGCGACATCATTGTCGGGGGACTGAACTTTGGCACTGGCTCGTCGCGCGAGCAGGCTGCGACGGCGCTCAAGTATCTCGGAATCCCCTGCGTCATCGCTGCAAGCTTCAGCGAAACCTACAAGCGCAATGCGTTCAACAACGGCTTCGTCGTCTTCGAGTGCCCGGAACTCGTGAAGGCGCTGCGAGCGTCACAGAGCGGCGGAAAAACGACGCTCGCTGGCGACATCGCGATCGACTATCGCCGGTCGACGCTCACCGCGCTCGGTCGAACTTTTGTGTTTCCGGCGCTCAGCCCTGTCGCTCAGCGACTCGTCGTGGCAGGCGGCGCGGAATCGCTGGTGGCTGCGAGAATCAGTCAAGGCGCTCACGCCAAGCCTGCGTAGATCCATTCGAGAAGAACCCAAACAACCGGGATCGACTTCAGTATAAGACCTTTCCCAAGGACCGCATCGAAATGACTAAGTACTCAATCGCTTGGATGCCCGGAGACGGCATCGGCAACGACGTGATGGACGCGACCCGAATTGTGCTTGACACGATGAAACTCGATGCCGAGTACGTGCCCTGCGACATCGGCTGGGAGTTCTGGTGCAAGGAAGGCAACGCGCTGCCCGATCGCACGGTGAAGGCGCTTCACGGGACGACGTGCGGACTGTTCGGCGCTATTACAAGCAAGCCTCAGGACGACGCGAAAGAAGAACTCGCGCCGGAACTCAAGAGCAAGGGGCTCGTGTACTTCAGCCCGATCGTGAAGCTGCGGCAGATGTTCAATCTGCACACCAACATGCGGCCATGTAAGAGCTATCCCGGCAACCCACTGAATTATCGCGGCACCGCGCTCGCGAATCCGTCGAGTGGCGAATTGCTCATCGATCAAGTCATCTTCCGCGAGAACACGGAAGGCATGTACGGCGGCGTCGAGTTCTACCCGCTTCCCGAGAGCGTCTACACCGCGCTCTGCGCAAATCCAAAGATGAAGCCCTGGAAGGACAAGGGTCTCGAAAACGTTGCGCTTTCGACGCGCATCATGAGTAAGCAGGGTTGCGCCAGCATCTGTCGACACGCATTCGAATACGCGAAGAAGACTGGCCGTAAGCGCGTCACGCTTATCGAAAAGCCTAACGTGTTACGCGAAACCGGCGGATTGATGATGCGCATCTTCCGTGCGATGTCGGCCGAGTACCCAGGCATTTGGGCCGACGACGCCAACATCGATGCGATCTGCATGTGGATGTTCAAGAACCCGCAGGATTACTCGGTGCTCGTCGCCGAGAACATGTTCGGAGACATCGTGAGCGACCTCTGCGCCGGACTCGTCGGCGGCCTCGGCTTCGCGCCGAGCGCGAATCTCGGTGACAAATACGCTGTCTTCGAGCCGACGCATGGCAGTGCGCCGAAGTACGCCGGCCAGTACAAGGTCAATCCGATTGCGATGCTCTTGACCGCGCGGATGATGCTCGATTGGCTCGGCGAGACAGATCGCGCAGCGCGGCTTGAAGCAGCGATTGCTCGCGTGATCAAGGAAGGCAAGGTCCGCACCTTCGACCTCGGCGGCACTGCATCGACACTTGACGTTGCGAAGGCGGTTGCCGCGTACGCGGCTGGTTGATGTACTACCTTCTCGAGTTTTCCTATGTCCCACGCTCCCACAACTCCCGGCAAGGTCTGGCTCTCGCACACGCTCTCGGATTGGGCGTGCGCGCTGCGGTACGAACACCTCAGCGCTGACGCCATCCGCGCCGCCAAGCTCTTCTGGTTCGACTCGATCGGTTGCGGCCTCGGCGGCAGCGAACAAGAGGACGCACATATCTTGCTGGCGCACCAACGTGATATGCAGAGTGTGCCGACTGGAACGGGCTCGGGTCCGTGCACGTGCTTCGTCTCTGGGCTGCGTACTAATCCAGTCGACGCCGCATTCCTGAACTCGCACATGGTGCGAGCGATGGACTACAACGACATCTACTGGAAGGCCGATCCGTGCCATCCATCGGACATCATTTGCGGTCCACTTGCACTATGCGAAGCGCGCGGCGCATCGGGTAAAGATCTCATCTTGGCGACCGTTATTGCGTATGAGATTGAGCAGCGACTTTGCGAGTTCGGCGTGCCCGGTGTGCGCGAGTACGGATGGCACCACGCGACACTCACTGCGTTTGCGGCGCCGATCGCAGCCGGACGCGTGATCGGCCTCAGCGTCGATCAAATGGTGCAAGCAATTGGCATCTCTGCGGCGCGCACGTTTTCGCCCGGCGCCGTGACCGCTGGCAAACTCACGAACATGAAGAACACGGTCGATCCGTGGGCCACGCGCATGGGGGTTGAGTCGGCGCTACTCGCAGCGCGCGGCTACACCGGCCCGGAGCACATGTTCGACGGCAAGGAGGGCCTTTTCGCAGTGTTCGGGCACGTGCAATACAAGGGCTCGCCTGCGAAGTTCGACACTGCGATGCTGCTCGACAAGTTACCCCGCGCGAACACTGATCGCTACCGCATCAACGAGTGCGGCATGAAGAGTTTCCCCGTCGAAGCGCTCAGTCACGCCCCGCTCACGGCCATGCTCAAATGCGTTCAAGAGAACAGCATCAGCGCCAGCAGCGTGACCGAGATCAAGGTCGAGGTCATCGCTCGAGCCGCCGACATCTTGGGCGATCCAGCGAAGTACCGACCTAACTCGAAAGAGACCGCTGATCACTCACTGCCCTATTGCATGGCGGCTGGCCTCGTCGACGGTATGGTGACACCGCTTCAATTCCGTGAAGAGCGGGTGCTCGACAAGGCGCTCATTCCGGTCATGGACAAAGTGAAGGTCGTCGCCAACGACGAGTTCGAAGCGCTCTTCCCTAAGTTCCAACCGAGTCGCGTGACGATTACGACAACCGGCGGTAAGAGCTTCACCAAGCGCGTCGACGTTCCAAAGGGCGACCCGCGCGATCCGATGACTGAGGCCGAGATCGGCGTCAAATTCCACGCGCTCGGCGACGGCGTCATCGGTCGCGACCGGTGTACGAAACTTGCGGAGGCGATTCTGAAACTCGACGAGTGCAAGGATGTTCGGACGTTGCTGCCGTTGACGCTGGCCGGGTGAACGAGAACAAAGGGACGACATGAGAACAGTTGAATTCTTGCCGCTCAGACGGGCGGTTCCACAGATCGGTTTGGGTTGCGGCGCACTGGTCGGCCGCGAGAGCCAGCGTCGGTCATCGCGCGTCATAGAGGCGGCTCTCGACCTCGGCATCCGGTACTTCGATGTCGCGCCGAGCTATGGGATGGGGACGGCGGAAGAGTTGCTCGGCGACGTGCTTGGAACAGTCCCCGACGTGATCATCACGACAAAGATTGGTCCCCCGCGGCCAGCGTATTCTGCCCGCGCTGACCGAATCCGCCGCCTACGGAAACCGATCCTCGATCGGACTCCGTTTCTGAAAGCGATTGCCCTGCGCGCGTTAGGGCGCGATGGGACCAAGAAGGTTGAAGATCGGATGCAGCGCACGCGCTATGACTTCTCCGAGTCGGCGCTTCGGAGCTCGCTTGAAGGAAGCCTGAAGCGTCTGAAGCGCGACCGGGTCGACGGCTTCTTGCTGCACGAGCCGCACCCGGCCGACCTGTGCCCTGAGATCGAATTGCGCATGCAGCGATTCGTCGACGAGAACCTCATTCGAGCATTTGGGGCTGGCGTCTACTTGCGCGAGGACGCGTGGTCCAAGTTCGGCTCGATCTGGCAGTGCGGATGGTTGGGTGCGGACGCTGCGACCCGCGGCGACAGTGTCGCGCGCATCTTCCATGGCATTGTCAAGCAGGCCGAGAAGACCTGGTCGGGGGCCACCGTCGTCCCGCCGAGCCAGCTCCTGCGGAACGCAGCTGCCGCCGCGCCGAAGAGTCTGCTCATAGTTTCTGCGTCGACGCCGCGCCGATTGCGTGATCTACTTCGCGACGTCTGAGCGATGTAAAAGACGGCTCCCCGCGGATCGCGTCCAGTTCTTGCGGATGTGAAACTCGTTCCACTCCACAAACTAAACACTGGAGAAAAGGCATGCACTAACATGCTCGGTGTGAACCGCACTCTCCGCGCCGTCATCGCTTGCACCCTAGCAGTTCTCGTAGTCGGCTTGGTGACGTGCTCTGAAGCACCGTCGGCGCACTCCGACGATCGCCGCGTCGTCCTCGTCATGATCGATGGCCTGCGCTGGCAAGAGGTTTTCCGCGGCGCGACCGACGAGCACTTCTCGAAGGAGAGCGGACTGATTGACGATGCGACCGTGATTCGCGCTCGATTCGGGCAGGACACTCCGTCGGCGCGTCGGGCCGCGCTCATGCCGTTCTTCTGGTCGACGGTCGCGCGCGAAGGCGCTCTTTGGGGCAATCGCGATCTCGCATCGCACGGCGAAGCAGACAATGGCGTCTACGTGTCGTATCCCGGCTATAGCAACACGATTTGCGGATTCGCCGATCCAACGATCGATAGCAACAAGAAGATAGTCAACCCGAACACCAGCGTGTTCGAGTGGCTGAACTCGCTCGATGAGTTCAAAGGTCGCGTGTGCGCGTTCGGTTGCTGGGACGTGTTCCCATTCATCTTCGCCGTGCCACGATCAGGGGTGCCGGTTGACGACAGCATCGGGCCATTCAATCCGGTCGGACGTGAACTCACGCCGACAATGGCACTCGTGAATCGACTCCGCGCTGAGGTGCCTAAACGTTGGCCGGGCGGACATTTTGACGCGATGATCTTTCCGCTTGCTCTTGAGTGGATGCGGGTCGCCGATCCGCGCGTGATGTTCATCGGATTCGGTGAAACCGATGAGTGGGCGCACGAAGGCAGATACGCCGACTATCTCGACGCTGCGCATCGATGCGACGGATTTCTAGCCGAGCTCTGGACCACGCTCCAATCGCTGCCGGCGTATCGCGGTAAGACGACGCTGATCATTACAACCGACCACGGCCGCGGCGACGGACGACGCGAACCGCGCGATTGGAACAATCACGGTCCGAAGTGGCCAGGCTCTGACGAGATGTGGTGCGCGGTTATCGGGCCGAACACGAAGCCGGGCGGCGAACTCTCCGGGGTCAACTTCGTGCAGGGCTCCATGGCGGCCACGCTCGCGGCAGCGGTCGGGCGCGACTGGCCAACTGTCGAGCCCCGCGCGAAGCCCGCGCTTCAGGGGGCAATCACACCGTCGACGAGCGAGGCCGCGCGATGATGCTGTCCACCACCATCGCAGCGGCCATGCTTCTGCGCGGCGCACTCCTCTCCGACGCACCACATTTTGTTGAGTCGTCGACTGCGCTCGGACTCGATGTCGCATCGACGGGACGTGTCTGTGTTGCCGACTTGAACGGCGACGATCGACCCGATGTGATCGCGAGCCGCGCAAAGGTGTTCCTCAATCAACGCGACGTGAGCTCCCCTCTCGCGTTCCGATTCCAATCGATCGACGCCAGGCTCCTACCTCCAGGCGACGATGGCGTCTCTATTTTCGTCGACATGGATGGCGACCGGGTGCCCGACGCAGTGTCGTTTCGATCGCTCGATATCAAGAAGGTCAAAGAGCGAGCGGACAAGAACGACACGTCGCCGCACGCGTGGTGGCAACGCGGCCGAGGCGATGGCACCTTCGATCCACCGATCACGATCGACGCGACGACACCGAAGACCGCGTGCGCCATTGCGGCCGGAGATGTCGATCGCGATGGCCGAACCGATCTACTCATCGGTAACTGGTACTCGCGGTACGGCGAGAGCAACGAGGCCTACACCGCCGACCTCCTGCTGAACAAGCGCGGCGACGATGGCGCCCCGCGCTTCGAGCGATCACGATTGCCCGAGGACAGCGCGATTTTCGAAGACGATCACGACATTGCCGGTCGACCGATCTACGGTGCCTTGATCACGGAGTTGTTACCGCGCGAAGTGAGCGTGCCGCCACAACTCGTCGAACTAGCGTACGGCCGCCGCTGGAATCGTTTCTATGCGCGGGGCTTGGACGGCGTTTGGAGCGATGTCGCGCCCGAGCTCGGCTTCGATGGTGACGCCGATCGCAGTAGTCCCTACCCGGTGATCCCTGGCAGTACAACAGTTCGCACGAACGAGAAGCCCTTCCGCTCCAACGGCAACACGTTCGACGCCGCAGTAGGCGACGTGAACAACGATGGTCGCTTTGATCTGTTTATCGCAGAGATAACACACTTCTGGGCAGGCGCTTCGTCGGATCGCTCGCGCTTCTTGATCGCTGAATCGACGAGCGGCGCGCAGCGCACGCGCTTCACTTCGCCCGCCTCATATTGCGTAGATCGCTTTGACGCGAGCGCTGGCCTGGAGAATCGCTGGAACCAAGGCGATCTCTTTGCTGAGCTTGTCGACACCGACCACGACGGACGTCTCGATCTCTTTCTGGCGAGCGGCGACTATCCCGATCCCCCGCCCTTCGACGAGCGTTTGCGGCTCTTCCATCAGCGTTCCGCGCCGAGCGACGACGGCCGTCTCTTCGTCGACGCCACGCTCGCGGCTGGCATCGATCATGTCGGTTGCGGGCAGATCGCACTCGCTGACTTCGATTGCGACGGACGCATGGACATCGTTGCGGGACAATCGTTCAACCGATTCACACCGGAGATGATCGCCGCCGCCGGTGGCGCTCCCAAGGTGCGACTGTGGCTCAACCGCACGGGCGGCGCAACTGGGCCGCCGTCGATCGAGCTGCTGCTACGGGGCGATCCCGCGCACGGCATCGCCGCGCAGCCGTTCGGTGCCATCGTGCACGTAAAGGACGGCGACCGCACACTCATCCGTCAACTCATGGGACCGGGTGGACACGCGGGGAAAGAAAGCGAGGCGATCGTGCACGCGCCCGTCGTCGGAGGCGCGAAGTGTCGCGTGGATATCACGTGGCCCTGCACGCCGCCGAGAACGACAAGTCACGAACTCGCGCCGGGAAGGCACGTCATCGACGCGCGTGAGCGAAGCCCTTGAGAAGGGGGCGAAATCCGACATGGTCCGCGCATCGTTGAGAATTCTTCAACTTCCTTCTTGCAGATGAGTCTCGTGGCACCGACGATGAAGTTGTTAGCTCGTTTCACGTTGCTCTCGCATTTCTCACGCTGATCGGCTGGCGCGTTTCGCTTCTTGCCCCAAGAGGGCTGGCCCAGTTGGGCTGAAAGAAATCATGAGTCGACTACGACGAGACCTCGCGCTCGTTGCTGTTCTTACGGTCTCCCACTCTGCGCTTCCGCTCGCCCACGCGACCGATTCGTCGTGGCTCGCGCGCATGGAGGCCAGCTTCGGCGATCCGCGGCGCTGATCGGCGGGCGTGCCGAGCAACGGGAGCAATGTCACCTTCGGAGTCGCTGGGGGAGAGCGACCGTTTGTGGAGACGATGGACGTGCCGCGATTCTTCTATTCACTTCAGGCACCGAATCAGTCGCCGACGATTGACCTGAATCAGCTCGTAGGAGAATCCGCCTCCGGTTGGCTCGCAACAGATCTTCGTTCGCGATCTCGTGACGAATGATCTGACGCCGGTGACCCGACTTGCGGACGGCACATGGTCCGTCGGTGTCTCGCGCGGTGTCGCGATCAGCGCGAACGGTCGATACGTGAGCTTCGCAGCCACCGCGACGAACCTCGTCGCACCACCACTTGAGACTGACTCGCGCCAGTTGTGGCGCTTCGATCGTGCGACCGGCGCGATCGAGCTGGCGTCGATCGGAGCGACTGGGCTGCTCGAAGGCTTGATGGGGCGCTGGACGTCGCTCTCCGCCGACGGCAGATGGCTTGTGTTCGTGACAGACGCGCCGAACCTCGTCGCCTTTAACACGAACGGTCTCCACGACGTCCTGGTGCGAACGTACGGATCGAGCGTCAGCGGCGACGTGAACTCCGACGGCGTGACCGACGCGACGGATCTCGCAGCACTCATCGGGGCCTGGGGCACGATCGACCAAGCTGCCGATCTCGACGGCGACGGCACCGTGGGGCCACTCGATCTGGGCATCTTGCTCGGCGGCTGGACCGGATCATGACGGCAACATGCGCGTGAGGACGTCGAGCGTAGCTTCCTCGGGCGACTGCGACACATCGACAGTCAGCAACGCCTCTGCTCCTACATCGTCAAGCGGCTCACGCTCAGCTCGCTTCAGTTCATAGATCTGCCATGTCGCGTCGGAGACTTCAGCGCGATCGCTGGCGCGACCGGTCAGGCGGTGCCGGATCATCGACGCGTCGGCGGTTGTCTCTACGACGACGACGCGGATGTGTTGTGCGTGACCGAGCGACGTAAATAGTTCGCGCTGCCAGCGGAAAAGGTTTGCGGCGTCGATCACGACGGACTGTCGCTGTGCAAGACGCTCGCTCGCTGCGACGACTGCGGCTGCGTAGGTCCGTCGCGTGTGTTCGTCTCGGTATAACGACGCGTCGCCGCGTTCTGTCGGGTCGAGGCCGGTGAGTCGCTTGCGAATCTCGTCGGTTCGCACAATCTCGGCGCGAAGCGGCTTCGCGATCGAGCGGGCGATCGTGCTTTTCCCCGTCGCCGGAAGACCCGTCATGATCACGAGCGCTGGCTCGACCGCATAACCCGCAGCCAGCGTCGCGTAGTCGCGCACCATCACTCGTATCGGTGCCCGTTCGACCTCGGGCAGCGTCGGATCGGCGAGTCGGATCGAATCGACCATCGCGCGGATGATCGCGTAGTGCATGCGGAAGAATCGTTCGACGTGACGCACGCCGTGATCGCCGCTCGCTGCCTCATAGCGCGCGATGAAGTGCTCGGCAAGATCACGGCGCCCGCGCGCGTCGAAATCCATAGCGAGAAATCCAACGTCACTCGCGACGTCGGAACACCGGTACGCAGCCGAGAACTCGAGGCAGTCGTACGCGACGATCCGGTCATCGACGACACAGAGATTCCGCGCGTGCAAGTCACCGTGGCCTTCGCGCACTCGACCGTGCGAGCAACGAGCTTCGAGTGTCTCAGCAATACGCGAAAGCCACGCGAGCGTCGCGCAACGAAGTCGGCGCGTGAACTCCGCGTCGAGCGGCGCATGCAGCGCGAGGCGTTCCAGATTGTCGCGGACGCGGCGTTCAACTCGGTGAATCGCACCGTGTTCGTCGACACCAAGACCGGTTGCAGCGCCCGCGTGGAATGCAGCCAAGTCTTCGGCGAACCGCTCGACAAGCTCGACGCGCGGTCCGCCCGACGCGAGCACGCGGTCGAGCATTCCGTCGGCCGGTAAACGACGCATCTCGACCGCCCAGTCGATAACCGTCGCGCCGGACGAGGCTGTTCGCACCAGCCGAGTGCCCGCGTCATCCGTAACGATCGGCCACACGCCGAGGTACATGTCGGGCACCATGCGCCGGTTCAGGCGCACTTCGTTCTCGCAGTCGCGGTGCCGTGCCTCAACGGACGTGAAGTCGAGGAATCCAAGGTTCACCCGCTTCTTCAGCTTCCACGCTCGCTCCGCAGTGAGGAGGACGATCGATGCATGGGTTTCGATGCATGCCTCGACTGGGCCGCTGCCTTCAGGTAGCGCCCCCGGTCGTCGTAACTCCTCGGTGAGGCTCGCTTCGATCATTCTTTCCGGCAGAGTAGCGGCGAGTCGGGTTTCAAAACACAACTCGGTGATGATAGTTGTCGGGCGGTCCGGTACATTGGAGCAGAGCTGGTGCTCCGTGTGTCTTGGTGCCGCTCCGAAGACTGAGATACCCTGCGATCCGACAACCAATGAACTCATCACCGACAATGACAGCCACCTCAGCGCCTCAGCTTGATCGCACTGGTCCAGTCGTTGACTCTATCCTCGAGACGTGCTTTCAAACGCCAGTCGTGCGCCTCGGAAGCATCCGACCCGAAGGCGGCGGATCGATCATGCTCAAGCTCGAGTTTTTCAACCCGATGTCGAGCGTGAAGGACCGCATTGCGAGCGCGATGATCAACGATGCGGAAGCCCGTGGCGTACTCAAGAAAGAAACGCCGATCATCGAACCGACCAGCGGGAATACCGGCATCGCGCTCGCGTTCGTGTGCGCTGCCCGCGGCTACGACCTAACACTCGTGATGCCGGAGTCGATGAGCTTCGAGCGGCGCAAGGTGCTCCGTGCCCTCGGCGCCAAACTCATTCTCACCGCCGCTGCCGACGGCATGCGTGGTGCCATCACGAGAGCCAGCGCGGTCGCGGCAGCGACGCCGGACTCGTGGATGCCGCAACAGTTTGATAATCCGGCCAATCCGGCGATTCACGAGGCGACCACTGGTCCTGAGATCTGGAAGGCGACGAACGGCAAGATCGACGCGATCGTGGCTGGCGTCGGCACCGGCGGAACCATCACTGGAGTGACGCGCTTCATGCGACGGCATCGCAAGGATTTCAAGGCAATCGCCGTCGAACCGAGTGATTCGCCCGTACTTTCCGGCGGCAAGCCCGGTCCGCACAAGATTCAGGGCATCGGCGCGGGGTTTATTCCGAAGAATTGCGACACGACGTTGATCGATGGCGTCGAATGCGTCACGAACGAAGATGCCTATCTTTGGGCGCGACGTCTCGCGCGTGAAGAGGGCATCTTCGGTGGCGTGTCCACCGGCGCCAACGTTTGTGCAGCGTTACGAGTCGCAGCGCGACCAGAGTTTCGCGGCAAGGAAATCCTCACGATCGCATGTAGCTTCGGCGAACGGTATCTATCAACACCGTTGTGGGAATCCGAAGAGATACCCGTCATCTGACCAGTGGGGCGACCGGACCCGTTTGGCGCGCCGATTGTTTTGACGCGCCAGATTGGGACGTCCCGCCGCGCACGCTCGCGTGAGTTCGTGTCCGTCAGAGAGTCTCGTGGTGGGGAGCGGGGCGGGAGACCATGACTGGCCTCTCACCCTTTTCTTGAGAAACAACCGGACGCCGCGGGTGCGGTCGAAGTCAAGTTTAAACGTGGAACTACTCGCATGCGTCACTCCCTTGTCTTCACGGTTCTAGCAGTCCGTGACGAAAGTCATTCGGGCTACGAACGAGAATGTTAGCCCCCAATATTGGGTGGCTCCGGCGTCGCCGCGACTTGCCGTATCTTGCGGATAAAGCTGTGTCGCGGACCCCACTCTACAGTTGGGCATCTGAACCAACATCCTCGTTCTCGCGACCGAAGCACTTTCGCCACGGACTGCTAGCGCTCTGTCTCCTTGCCGCGCCGACCACGCTGGCGCGCTCGCAGGCAACGGTCGGTGTCGACGATCGCGTCGAGCTGCTCACGATCGTTGCACGGCTCGCGGGCAGTCCCGAGTTCGCGATGGACAACTCGCGTTCGCCGTATGCCGACCGCGTCATGGCTCACTTTGGTGCTTCGGTCAACCATCCGGCGATCCAGGCGTTTGCCGCCCTCCGGAGCGAGCACGGGGTGAGTTTCGACGCTGTACCCAGTCTCGCGCTCCACCTCGATGGAGTACCTTCGCGCGTCGGGCGCATTCCGTTTGATCAGCGCCCGAAGAGATTGGACGAGCGCTGGGCGCTCGAGCCGACGCGTGATTTGCTCATGAAACTCAGGGATTTCGCGTCGGTCACGAAAGCGGCCGAGTTTTTTGCGGGCGAGCGCGAGTTCTACGCCAAGGTCGACGTGCGACTCGGCGCATTCGTCGCGGGGGCCAACTCCGTGCCCTGGTTTGATACGTTCCTCGGCGCGAAGGCGACTGCGACATATGGAGTCATTCCCGGACTTCTCTGCGGTAGTGGAAACTTCGGTGTCGGCGTCGTGTTCAACGACGGTGCCCCAGAAGAGCTTCGACCAGTGCTCGGCTGCTGGTCGTGGGACGCAGAAGGCCTTCCAGTCTTTGATCGCGACACCTACCTCCCCACATACGTGCACGAGCTGTGTCACTCGTACACGAATCCGATCGTCGATCGCCACCTTGCCGAACTCGAGCCCGCAGCGAATCGCATGTACCCAGCGATCGACCGTGTCATGCGGCGCATGGCGTACACGACGGGGGAGATCGTGCTCGACGAGTCGCTCGTTCGCGCGTGCATCATTCGCTATCTCGCAGATGTGGAAGGCTCGCCAGCGGCCACTCGCGAGGCCGAGGCCGAGGCCCAAGTGCATGCGGGTTTCACATGGGTCCCCGATCTCGCGACGCTGTTCGAGCGGTACGCAAAGGACCGCCGCAGCTATCCAGATCTCGCCGCGTTCGTTCCTGAGATCGCTCGTTTCTTCGAGGCACGAGCGAACGCGCTGGTAGACGCCGCAAAGAGCCGCGACGGCGCTCGCCCCGCGACTCGTGTCCATGACGCCACAGAGCGGAGCACAAGACGTCGACCCAGCGCTCGACACGCTCACGCTCACCTTTGACCGACCGATGAAGCCCGGAGCGTGGTCGTTCGTAGGTGCCAAGCCCGTCGAGGTCAGTTTCAGCGTCAAAGGCTTCTGAAACACGTTCGAGCACCACAACTTCGCCGCCAATCTCCGACGAATTCGACACCGCGCGGCATCGTTGCGGTAGCCTGCGTGCAGCCTTGCTCACCTTCTCCGGAGCGCCCCTCATGCCATCGATTCGACCAAGCCTCATCGCTGCAATTCTGCTCTTCGCCGCCCCCACCACCCTCGTTGCCGCGCCGCCAACCGAGACCGAAGCGCAGCAGAAGGTGCAAGAGTTCTACAAGGGCTACGACGCTTTCAAGATGGACGGTCAGCCGACGCCGGAGCAGATCAAGGCCATGCAACTGGCGATGGGCGAGCGCGCGGAGAAGTTGCTCGAAGGGATCGAAGTCGCTGAGCTTTCCGACGACGGTCGCAAGGGCCTCCAGCCGCTCCTCTCCGCGTCACCAAAGCACCGCGCGATGGTGGACCAGATGCTCGCGACGAAAGCCGCATCGAAAGACGCCGCGGGATTTACCGCTGCGTGCGAGCGGATCAACTATGTCCTCTCTGATGGTGCCGGACCTTCGCCCGCGATGACTGAGCGCGTCCTTGCGGCAATTGATCACCCCGCTGCTGTTGATGCTGCGAAGTCAGGCCAGCTCGGTGAGTTGATGTGGTACGTCGGACAAGTTCCGAAAGAGCAGATGGGCGCGCGAGGCCAGCGACTTGCCGACATGGCGACCGCGCTCGTGACATCAGACGCCCCCGATGCAGCCATGATGGCACCGTCGTTCTATGCCTCGCTCTCGACCGCAATTCCGCGCGACACATTTGAGCCATCCCGTGTCATCGCCGTCGATGCGCTGAAGAAGAGACTTGCCACTGAGACAGACGAGAAAAAGAAGAAATCGCTCACGCGCGGCGTCAAGGTGCTTGAAGGCGCGGCAATGCGCGGCGAACTCGTCGATCACCCAGTGCCTAACATGACGTTCCTCAAAGTGTTCGGTGCTGACTCAAGCGGCGCGCAAGTAGACGCGGCACCGTGGAAGTCGCTGGCCGACCTCAAGGGCAAGGTCGTCGTCCTCGACTTCTGGGCGACGTGGTGCGGGCCATGCGTTGGCAGCTTCCCGAAGGTGAAGGAACTGCGCAGCCAGTATCCCGCGAGCGACCTCGAAATCGTCGGCGTCACCAGCCTTCAGGGTTTCGTCGTCTCGCCCGACCATGAGAAGATTGACTGCAAGGGGGACGCAGCGAAGGAACAGGCCGAACTCGCGAAGTTCCTGAACGCAATGGGCGTGACATGGACGGTCGGATTGTCCGAGCAAGACGTCTTCAATCCCGACTTCGGCATTCAGGGCATTCCACATATTGCGATCATTGATCAGAACGGCGTGGTGCGAAAGACCGGACTGCATCCGATGAATCACGACGAGATCGTGAAGACGATCGACGAACTGCTCAAGAAGACGCCGAGCGAGACCAAGAAGACGACATCTACGCAGACGACGAGGTAAGTCGTGATGCGGTTCTCGCGACGTGCTTCCTTCGGATCATTGTGAGGCAGATGCGCGAGTGCAGTCGCGCCCTCGATCAACGTCGTTCCGCCTGGCGCCACTGGTCTTGTCATTCTTTAGCTTCGGTCTCACAACCGACCGCGCACCAGCGAATCGCACGGCGACGCTCAAACTCTTCCGTTCAGCGATGGCGACGTGAATAGCCCCGATCTCTCGATCCTGCTTGGCGCGTGGGGCAAGTGCAGCAGTTGCCTTTCGGACCTCAGCAACGACGGCGTCGTTGGAAGCGCTGCTCTCGCGATGTTGCTGGGGGCGTGGAACTGAGCGATTTCGCGCTCCTCGTAGCACTCTCACATCGGCTCTACCGCGCCGTCCACGCTCCAAGCACCGCGCCAAGATCAAATGGCCCGACCACGCCGTCGCCGTCAACATCCGCGCGACGAACTGAGTATTCGGTAACTGGTCCCATTGATTGAGTACGTACTGCAAGTCGTGCATGTCGACTTTGCAGTCGACGGTGACGTCTTCGGGGTCGGTAATGGGACTCATGATGCCGATGGACGGTACGTTGAAAGCACTCGTCGCCACCACGAGCATGCGTCCGTCGTCGAGTATGCGCATCGGACCATTGTTCGTCATTCCGGGAGGAACCGCGGCAAGCGCTGCGACGTCGTGCATCGTTCCGGACTGCCAGAGAAATCCCATGGCTCCGTAGTTCGGTGGACTCGAGTACGAACATGCGCCGACCACTTGATCAAGATCGTTCATATCACTCACGTAACACGTCGTCATCCCCGGCCAGACACCGAGATCGGTCATCGCGCCGTCGACCCAAAGAAACGTGTGGTAAATTTGCGGTGGTACTTTCGCTATGAGAACCGCGTGTCCAAGTCGATTCAGCGCTCGGAAGTTGGGCTGACTAAAGCCAGTGGGTGCCTCGACGGACGTGATTCCGCGCGGATCGGCGAGGTACGCGCCGCCGACTGTCCATTTCGCGTCGACCCAGCTCCCACCGAACCGTCCGTCGCTCGTGAGATCGTTGACCGTCACATGAAGACCTGCGATCCCCGGCGGCTGCGGCAGAAAGCGGCCATCCTTCCACTGGAACGGCAGAAGTTCGGGAACACCCGTGTTTGTGTATCCACCCACAACGCCGGTGTTCGTCATCGCTTTGATCTCGTATCCGTGAATCGGCGTTGGCGGTGGAACTAGCATTGCCTCGCCGGAAGGCGACCAAACGATAATCTGTTCGTATGTATCTCCTATGCCGCTGAGTTTCCCGTGGCCAGCAACCATACCGAAATCGTTGATGCGGTCTGCTCGCCATTCGTAGATGCCGGGCGGCGCTGCCAACATGACGAATCCGTTCAGCCCATCCCACCGATACGCTGGGTTCGAACTGAACGCAGAGGGTTTAAATGCACCGACCACGACTTCGGAACTGTTCATGTCCGTGATCGACATGGTCGACCACGCCGCGGGCTGCGAGACGAGGGTAATGTCGTACGAGCATTGCGCAAACGAGTCGGCCGCGAAGCTGAGACTAACGGCCACGATGCCGCCCAGCAAATCGCGCGCAGAGTTGCTTTTAGGATGTCTCATGACCCCCCCAACATGCTGAGCACTTCAAGTCGACCTTCCGGCGTGAGCGTCCCGAGCCATTCTGCCAGTTCACTGGTCGAACTGAATTCAAAGAGCCAAGCAAGGTCAGTCGGCGTGAGCGCCGCTTCTATTGCTTCTTCGGATTCTTCGCCACCGCTCTCCATCATGTTTCCTGGCGGCTAAGGCGGCCAAGGGTCACAGAGGTTGCCCATTGGCGGCAAACAACAGGGCTTGTCGCCGTCGTGGTCAACTTCCTCGGTGTCGAGCGGCAAGTTTGCTGTGACGGGTTCACCTCGATCTCTGATCGGCGAGCATGGATGCACGCGATACGTTCGATTGAGAATCGCCGAGTCATTCGCGTGGTCGAAGTACGGATCTTGGACGTCGAAGATCTCAGGGTCGTACGTGTGCGACGAGTCGAACGTGATCGGGAATGCGCAGTGGCTGAACGGTCGCGATGTCGACGTCGCCAGTGAACTGGCTGGACTGCTCTGAGGCTGCTGGTCCGTTGAGCGCGATGATGGAACTGTCAAGAATGATGCTTGAAGTCCGCGTGAGGTTGCACCAGTAGATCCCTGCTCCGGAAAAACCAGCCGAGTTGTTGGCCGTCGTGCAGTGGACGAACTTCGCGCTCGCCCGCGCCGCCGCTGGCGGCACCGTGTTGGTGCCCGCGGTCACGTACACGCCGCCTCCATACGGAGCTGCAAGATTCGCGCGGAGTGTGCAATTCCAGATGTGCACCGTCGGGAGTGCCTCGGTCGTCGACGCCGCGGAATCACTCGCGGCGAGCGAAACCACGAGCGAGAGAGCGAGAGAGCGTCGTCATGATCTGAGAGCTCCATTGGCTGAACTACGCCCGTTGTCTCGACCATCGACCCGAACCCGTTATGAAATCCTCAAGTTCGTCCCATGTTCATACAGAATCGATGGCGGTCGAGTGCACCGCGTCATCCAATTCTGTAGGTTCGAAAAGCGATCCACAAGTGCTCGACGCGCTCGAAGCCGGAGGGTGAGCGGACTTGTCGTGACGCTGTGGCGACCTCCCGCCCTCGATCCGTACAGCTCTCGAAGTCTTTCTCGCTGCGCGGTCTCGTGCGAGTGCGCGGCGGATCTATTTGAATGTCGTCGATTTCTCACTTCGCGCCGCGAACGGGCACACTCGACCCGCACGAATCGCGCTGCTATCGCCGCTTTCCTTCAGGCTTACGACGGCGGCCCGATGGTCGGTTCGCCTTGGTTCCAATCACAATGCCAGCCTCGTAAGCGACGTCGTTGAAAGGCACGACTCACACGTGTTCCGCAACGTCATACGCATGCGGAACCGGCGCGACGATGGTGACGCCGTCGAGCTTGAGATCCTCCATGGCGATGGCGATCGACTTGGTCATGCCAGGCGCGTCGGCTCGCTTGACCTCAACACCATATCGCTTGCCTTCGTTGAAAAGAAGAAGATCCACAGAGCGACGGATCAGACGGGCAGGCAAGCCAAGCGATGCCGAAATGCTCGCTGCATTCAGCGTCTGACCGTTCAAGATCGAAGTAGTTCGCGCTCGTCCTCGAGAGAAGCGTGCGCGCCAAGGTTGTCTTGCCGCACTAGCGGGGCCCCACCAGCGCCACGACGGGAAACCAATTCAGCGAGCGGGATACCTCGGCGGCGAGTTCAGACCTCGGCAGCTTGCACTCAGACCACCATAAAAAACGTATCGCTTCCATTCTTTTTTCATGGAAGCCACGAACGTCCAGAGGCGGACCTTCACCTCGTCGTCGGACGATGCCTTCGCTTTCGGTAGCAATCCAAGTCACCGGCGGCCCTTGCCCAGAGAGGCGAACTCGCTCACCGCTCGGCGTGCCCGTGATCCTCCGTCAGCGCGTAGAACCCCTGCCCTTCGTTCCGCAGCTTGCCCGCGCTCGTGAGTGCTTCCCACACTTCGAGCGGATACTCGCGCGGCGGAATAATCGCGTCGATCTCGTTCTTCTTGCCGCCGGTCATAGGGCGCGGGCTGAGTTTCGATTCGGCATCGAGCCGCGTGAACTTGAGTCGGTTGCGGAACGCGCGGAGTGCGAGCCGCTGGGTATCCGGGTCGACGAGTGCCGACGGCGCTACCGGCGCAGCGCTGACCGCGGCAACTTCCTCGCCGCGCAATTGGCGGACAACGGTCTGAAGGCCCGCAATGTCGCGACCAGCAACAAGTCGCCCGATCGCGCTGGGGTCAACCTTTGCCTTCAGCAGCAGCTTGTGCATCGCCCCCCAGTGCGGGCCGGCGGTTGCTGCATCGATCTGAGCGAGTGCACTCGTCTTCGAAGCGAGTTCATCAAGGATGGCTTGCGGCGTGGCGCGCTGCGGGGCTCCGCGCGCGGATGGATCGGAAGCGTTCGACATGTGCGTAGGCTACTTGCCGACGTCATCACGATTGACCTCGCGCACTTGAATCGCCACACTTCGTGCTCGTGAGCTCCCGTACCGTCATCGGTCTCATCGCTGGCCAGGGCACGTTGCCAATCCTTTGCGCTCAGGGCATGCGCGCCGCCGGCCACCGCGTCGCCTGTATCGGGCTCCGTGACCAGTTTGACCCCGCGCTTCGTCCGCTCTGCGACGACTTCGCCGAAACGGGTTTTCTTCGACTCGGTCGTTGGATCCGACTCGCCCGCCGCATGGGCATCACCGACGCGGTCATGGTCGGTCGCGTCAGCAAAGCGACGATGCACGATCCCCTGCGCGTCTTCCGCCATCTGCCCGACTGGCGGGCGGCGCGACTTTGGTATCGTCGACTCAGGCACGATCGACGCTCGAGCGCCGCACTCGCCGCCCTCGCGGAAGAACTCCTCGCCAACGGGATTCGCCTCATCGACTCGACGACGTTCATCCCCGAACATCTCGCTGGCACCGGCGTTCTTGGCCGCAAGCAACCGAACGCGCTCCAAGAGTCGGATGTCGCGTTCGGGTGGCCACTGCTAGCCCGGGTGCTCGACATTGACGTCGGTCAAGCGATCGCCGTGCGCGAACGCGACATCATTGCTGTCGAGGCCGTCGAAGGCACCGACGCCATGATCGATCGAGCGGGGCAGCTCTGCCGCGCGAAGGGCTGGACGCTTCTGAAAAGTGCGCGACCAAACCACGACATGCGCGCCGACGTTCCCACGATCGGCGTTCCCACGATCGAGCGCGTCGCGAAAGCTGGCGGCGGCTGCATCGCGATCGGTACCGGCCGTGTCATTCTGCTCGACAAGCCCGCTGTCCTTGCGGCAGCTGACCGACTCGGCATTGCGATCGTCGGACTTGCTTCTGAAGCAGCCGTGGCTTCCGCGTGAAGAAGCCTCGTCCAGCGCCGGACGGGCATGAACGGCGATTCGTCTCCCGCGCGGGCGCAAAACTCGAGCACGCGCTGGTTGAGTTTGCCCTCGACGTGACGCGCCTTCGCTGCGCCGACCTCGGTTGCAACGTCGGCGGATTCGTTGACTGCCTGTTGCAGCGCGGCGCCGCGAGCGTCATCGCCGTCGACACCGGATACGGCACGCTCGCATGGACGTTGCGGAATGATGCGCGAGTGCAGGTTCGCGAGCGCACGAACGCGCTGCACGCCGACCCTCCCGACGAGCGCGTCGATCTCATCTCGATCGATCTTGCGTGGACGCCGCAGCGCCTTGCAATTCCCGCAGCCCTCCGTTGGCTCACACCCGAGGGCCGCGTCGTCACCCTGCTCAAGCCGCATTACGAGCTCACTGACGACGAGAAACCATGGCTCGATCGAGGCTTTTTACCGCAGGAAAAGGCTCCGATCGTGCTTCATCGCGTCCTCGCTGCGATGCCCGACTACGGAGCGGAAGTGCTCGCTTGGACGAAGTCGCCACTCGTTGGCGGAAAGTCAAGTCGCGCGGCTGGCGTGCCGGGGAACATCGAGTACCTCGTACTGTTGCGCGCGATGGCGGTCGTGAAGGCGAACGCGTGAACTGGTAGAATCTCGGTCTTCACTATGGCCGAACACGACGCGGGAAAATCTGGTTCTGACGGCGCTCCGGCGAACGGTTCTCAGCCTGCTGGAGACGGCCCTGCGCCAGTGGGCGGCGCCTCGTACGACCGCGTGTTCTCGATCGACATCGAGCGCGAGCTGCACGATTCGTACTTGACGTACGCGATGAGCACGATCATGGATCGTGCCCTCCCTGACGTGCGCGACGGGCTCAAGCCAAGCCAGCGCCGCATTCTTGTCGCGATGCACGATTTGCGACTTTCGCCGGGCAAGAAGCAGATCAAGTGCGCGAAAATCTGCGGCGACACTTCAGGTAACTACCACCCGCACGGCGAATCGGTGATCTATCCGACGCTCGTGAACATGGGGCAAGACTGGAAGACGCGCGTCTTGCTCATCGACAAGCAGGGCAACTTCGGTTCGATCGAAGGCGATCCGCCCGCCGCGATGCGATACACCGAAGCGCGCATGACCGGCGCGACGGTCGCGATGCTCGAGGACATCGACAAGGAAACCGTAGACTTCCGCTCGAATTACGACGACCGGCTCATGGAGCCGACGGTTCTTCCCGGCAAGTTCCCCAATCTGCTCGTCAATGGCTCGTCCGGCATCGCGGTCGGCATGGCGAGTTCGATGCCTCCGCACAACCTTCGCGAAATCTGCCGCGCGATCGTCGCGACCATCGACGATCCAGCGATTCCCATAGAGAAGCTCATCGAGCTCGTACCTGGTCCCGATTTCCCGACCGGCGGAACCATTTGCGGCCGCCGAGGCGTGGTCGAGGCGTACGCGACTGGCCGCGGTCGCATCGTCGTGCGCGGCAAGGTGCACCACGAGAAGATCGGCGAAAAGACGAGCGACAAGTCCGGCGAAAAATCCGGCGGCCGCGACGTCATCGTCATTGACGAAGTGCCGTATCAGGTCGTTCAAAGTTCACTGATTGAGAAGATCGTCGAAGCGAGCAAGAGCGGGCGCATCGAAGACATCTCCGATGTGCAGAATCACTCCGGTCGCGATGCCCGCACGCGTATTCGCGTCGTGCTGAAGCGCGGTGCCGACCCCGCAGTCGTCGAGAAGCAGCTCTACGAGTTCACCCCGCTGCAATCGTCGTTCTCGATTATTAACATCGCGCTGGTCAACGGCCAGCCCAAGACGCTCACGCTTCGGCAGCTGATCCAGTGCTTCGTCGATCACCGTAAAGAGGTCGTACGGCGCCGCACGCAGTTCCTGCTTCGTCACGCGAAGCAGCAAGCGCACAAGCTCGAAGGCTTGATCTACGCCGTCTGCGACATCGATGAAGTCATTCGAATTATCCGCTCGGCGCGCACGCGCGAAGAAGCGATCTTGCGACTTCAGACACGCTCGTTCCGCATCGCCGCCGACCATCCGCGTGCGGCGGTGGTACCGCAACGGCTGCTCCAACGTGCCAGCGCCGACGGCGCTGGCGTCATGCTCACGCGGGTTCAAGCCGAGGCCATCGGTGCACTTCGCCTGATTCAACTGGTCGGACTCGAGATCGAACGGCTCGCGTCGGAACTCGAAGTGCTTCTCGACGAAATCGACGGTTACGAGCTCATTCTCGCCGACGAGCGGCTCATTCTCGACATCATCAAAGAAGACTGTCTCGAGATCGCTGAGCGCTTCGGCGACGATCGCAAGACGACGATCGAAGAGAGCGAAGTTGACGACTTCCAGCTTGAGGAGTTGATCCAAGAGCACCAAGTCGTCGTGACCATTTCGCATCAAGGCTACGTCAAGCGGCTGCCGGTCGACACCTATCGATCGCAAGGTCGAGGTGGAACGGGCGTACGACATCAGAAGAGTGGATCCGAGGCAGCAGACGACGATTTCGTCGAGCAGCTCTTCGTGAGTTCGACGCACGACGTGCTGCTCTGCTTCACCAACACTGGCCGCGTCTTCCGCATGAAGGTCTGGCAGGTGCCCGAACTTTCCCGCACCAGTCGCGGACGCGCGATCGTGAATCTGCTCGAGCTGAAGGAAGGCGAGAAGATCCGCGCGTTCCTAACGATCACCGACTTTGAGAAGAGCGAGGACTATCTCTTCTTCGCAACGACCGAAGGCAAGGTGAAGCGCACGAGCCTCAAGGACTATCGCAACGTCAACCGCACCGGAATCATCGCGATCAATCTCAACGAGGGCGATCAACTCGTCGGGGTGCTGCAAACGAGCGGCGAAGATCACATCCTGCTCGCGTCAGCGTCGGGCAAGGCAATTCGATTTGAAGAAAACGACGCCCGCGTGATGGGCCGAGCCGCCGCAGGCGTCAAGGGCATCGAGTTGTCCGAGGGCGACAAGGTCGTCGGGCTTGTGCGATGTGTCGAGGGCGCCGACCTGCTCACGGTGACGCGCAACGGCTACGGTAAACGCACCCCGCTCGCGGAGTATCTCGTGCAGTGCGAAGACGGCACGACGCGCCCGCAGAGCCGCGGCGGTCTCGGACGCATCGACATTCAGACGACCGAGCGCAACGGCCCAGTGGTCGACGTGCGCGTTGTCAACGACCGCGATAGTCTGATGTTTATCTCGGCCGGTGGCATGCTCGTGCGGGTTCCAGCGTCGGAGATATCGACCATTGGCCGCAACACGCAGGGCGTCCGCGTCGTGCGACTTCGCGAAGACGACTCGCTCATCGCCGCTGCGACTGTGGCAGACGGCGAGACGGCTGAATCGACCGCCGCTACTGCGCCGCCTGCGACAACGGACGCGCCGCCGACACCCAGCGAGTGACCCTCGAGACGGTGCCCCGCCTCGGAACAGCTCTCGCCACCCGACGCCCGCTCGTCAGGTACGCTATTCGCATGGCCGTGCAACGCTGGTCGGACGAGATCGCCATCGTTGAGTTCGCCGATGAACCGCAGTTCTCGGAGGACATCGCACTCTTCGCGCGCATGCTGGACGACGAGCAAGGGCTTGAGCCCTCGGCCGTCTTCGACATGACGCGCGTCAGCTACCTCAACTCGTCGAACGTCGCGCAGCTGCTGAAGCTTCGTCGACGACTCGGAGGTGCGGGACGCTCACTCCGGCTCTGCGGCGTGGCGGACCCGGTCTGGGGACTGCTGATGCTGTCAGGCCTCGACAAACTTTTCCACTGCGCGCCCGACGTTGCGACTGCCCTTGCCTCGTTGCAACTCGAGAATTGACGTGAAGCGCCTTCGACGATCAGGCCACGAAGTTCGGCTTGAGATGACGCCGATGATCGACGTCGTCTTCAACTTACTCGTCTTTTTTATCTATGCGCTCGTTCTCATGGTGCGCGTTGATCTCCTGCCGATGGAGCTCCGCACGTTCAGTGCTGGCAAGGAAGCGAAACCAGCCCCCGCGATGACCATCTCGGTCGATCTCGACGGCGCGATCTATCTCGATCGCGTCCGCATCGCCGAAGAAGACATCGTGCCCAAGCTCGAAGCAGCCAAGGCCAAGGAGCCGCGGACGGTCGTGTACATCGCGCTGAGCGACGGTGCAGGCACGGTTGACCGTGCGCCGCTCTTGCAGGATCTGTGGGATCGCCTGCGCGGACTCGACATGCCCGTGAGTCTCGTCGGCAAGCCGAGCGAACGCGCCAGATCGCCAGCCAGTTCGCCCGCCCGACCTAGAGCGGCATCACCTCTTGATGGGGTGCAACCATGACCGCGGCACCGACGCAAGAACTCGATCGCCGAGACGTCGAGGCACCAGTCGGACGTCCGGGAACGCTCGCGATCGCCATTGTCGTATCGCTCTTCATCCACGCGTTCCTCTTCGTGCCCATGTTCACCGAGGCCATGAGGGGCAGGTCTCTCGCGATGGCACCGCGTGAGGATTTCAATCCCGAGGCGCTTCGCGATCGTGAGAACGAGCGCAAGCGCACTCCGGAAGAGGAGCGCATCGAGAAGGAAGAGGAGATTCGGCTCGGCATCGCTAAGAGCGCGAATGCCACCGTCAACTGGATTGGCTACGAGGACTATCAGGAGCACCTCGCGCAGCTCGCCGAGATCGAGCAGGCGGCGCTTCGCGTGAACATTGCCGGTGACGAGGGAGTGGCGACGGCTCCTACGAGTGGCCCTCCTGGTCCAGATGCCACTGCGGTCGCGAGTGCCCCTGCCCCGGCAGTAGAGGCCACCCCCGAAACTGCGACACCCGACACTCCCGCCGCAGCCAAGCCCGAGAACGAAACGACCAAGTCGCCGCCAGCCCCAGCCGAACCCGCGACAGCGCCCCCACCACCAGCAACTGAGCCGGTCGATCATCCAGCGCCGACACCGGAGTCGCCGCCGACGCCGGAGCCCGCGCCCGTGCCAGAGCCACGCTCCGATCCTGTCCCGACACCTGAACCTGTGCCGACTCCCGCACCGATGCCGGAGCCATCGACGATTCCTGATCCAAGCGCACCGCAGCCGCCGAGCGACCCCGAGCCGGATCCCATTCCCGTCGCCACGCCAAGCGCGGTACCGCCGCCGACCGCCCCGGCACCTGAGCCCGCGCCAGACCCGGCCCCCGCGTCAGCACCAGAACCGCAACCGGAGCCGCAAACCGGACCGGAACTCCCGCCCGAGCCAACTGCGAAACCAACCCCAAATCAGGACCCGAGCGAGGAGCCTTCTGAGGAGCCCTCCGAAGCGCCCGCCGCTGAGCCATCGAACCAGCCCATCCGCCCTCCGAGTTCCCCATCGCCTCCGCCGGCGGCAGCTTCACCAGCAGGAACGAGCGCTCCCGATCCGGTCGGCACCGGCGACATCTCGGACAGCGAGAGCGACCCGACATCGCTTCAAAGCGTTCCGGCGAGTCAGTGGAAGAACGGCCGGCCCATCGCGGCTCAAGGTCTCGCGATCAAGACGCGCAAACCGCGTTTCACGACGCTGACGATGGTCACGGCGAACCCGCGTAATCCCATCGTCGAAATTCGCTTCGAAAAGGACGGGAAGCCTTCGAAGATCACGTTCCTGCGCTCGAGCGGACATCAAGACATCGACGGTCCGATCCTAGACGCGATCACCGGCTGGCGCGCCAGCGGCAAGGCGCTGGAAAAGTTGAAGGCAGGCGACTCGGTCGCGATCAAACTAAGGTTAGTTCTGGTCGGTTGACATCGGTCCACCGCATCAACCCCAAGAGCCGAGCAGGATCGCAAGATCGTCAGATCCAGTCGTGCCGTTGCCGTTGATGTCGGCGTTCGGTGTACCCCATGCGGCGAGCAACATGGCTAGATCGGCCGCATTGACGACACCGTTCGTATCGAGATCGCTTGGAAGATTTGAGAGTGGCGTTGTCGAGAGGCGGAGCGTCCAGTCGAGCGTCTTCTCGACAAACGTCTGCGCGCCGCTGATCGTGACTCCGAACGAGACTGTGAGGCGATACGTCCCTGGGCTGAGCGTGCCCGCGCCGATGGAGCCCGTCACGGCGGTGAAGCCCACCGACTGTTGGCCCATGTTCGAGATCTTGAAGAACGCTGTCTGCGGAACCGTGAAAATCAGCGGGTCGGATGTGAAGCGCGCGTCGGCGAACGAGACGTTCACCGTCGCGAAGCCACCGTACCCCGCAGGCTGCGAGGCTTCAGCTTGGCCGTCGAGCGTGATGAATGTTTCGGCACCGCCCTCGATGATCGCTCCATCGAGCGAAATGACCCCTGTGACGAGACCACTCCCCGTGCTCCCGCCGCCGGTGACTGTCGTCGCGGTGACGGTTCCCGGCGCCGTGACGCTGCTATCTCCCGCAGGCGAACTCGCGCTTCCGTTCACGAGTACGGAGCCATCAACGAACACGACGCCCGGAACCGCGTCGGCGAACACTGCTCGCTGGCAGACCAATGTCGAGACAATCAAACATGTAACCGCAGGCAAGTGGCGCATAGCTTCTCCTCTGGATGACCCTCGACGAAAGATACACGACTCCGTCGAGCGCACGAACTCATAGCGCACAACACGGACGCACGTGACGCACCAAGTTGCCCATTTTCCCAGTCGTCCCCATATCGATCGCCCCATGCTTCAGGCTGACTGCATGGCTCCGCGCTACTGGTACCGTTGTTCGAGCGCGTTATGGATCAAGAAACCGCTGAGTACATCGTTAGGACCGCCGAACACCTCGCCTCACTCTTTGGCGAGACTGGACCCACCTCGATCAAGAAGGAGATTCCCTTTGTTCACCCCTACTACGCCGCGATGATCGCGGCGTCACCGTTCGCAGTGCTCGCGACCAGCGGGCCGGGTGGACTCGATGCGTCGCCTCGGGGCGACCCACCCGGATTTGTGGTGGCGGAAGACGAAACCACACTGCTCATGCCGGAGCGCCGCGGCAACAATCGGGCCGACAGTTTGCGCAACATCGTGAGCGATCCGAGAGTAGCGCTCTTGTTCTTCATTCCGGGTGTTGGCGAAACTCTTCGCGTGAATGGCCGCGCGAGCATCTCGATCGCACCCGCGGTGCTCGATCGATTTGTGGTGCAAGGTAAAGCGCCAACCTGCGTACTCATCGTGAAGGTCGAGACGGTTTTCTTCCAGTGCGCGCGCGCGATCCAGCGCTCGCGCCTCTGGCAACCAGCCTCACCGGACGCGCGGAAGGGACTGCCCACGCCGGGCGCGATTCTCGCCGCGCTCAGCGACGCCGAAATCGACGGCGAGAAGTACGACCGCGAGTTGCCGGATCGACAGCGTGCGACGCTGTATTGATGAGTCAGACCGAAGCGGCACTCTCGGCGATCCGCGCTACCTCAACCGCTCGCGCCACATCTCAATCCGGCCGTGATCCGACAAGTCGTAACTCAGCGGCGTGATCGTGACGCAGTGCTCAGCGAGTGCTTCGACGTCCGTGCCGGGGCGGGCGTAAACAAACTCCATACCGTTTCCGCACGGCCAGTAGTACACCTGTCCGGCGGGGCCGACGCGGCGCTCGTAGCCATCGACGCCCGCAGCGGTATTCATGGCGACCACCTTCATCGCAGGCATTCCAGCGTTCGCTGATTCGATCCGCGGCACGTTGATGTTGATCACGCTGTGCGCGTCGATCTCGTGCTCTAACACTCGATCGATCGCCGCCCGAGCGATTTCGGCGGCGCGCTCGAGGTGCGTTGCCGCGGCGCGACCGTAGTGCAGGCTGACTGCGATTGCGGGGACACCAAGAAACGCGCTCTCGACTGCGGCGGCGACCGTGCCGGAGTAAATCACATTGATGCCCACGTTCGCGCCATCGTTCATTCCACTGATCACGAGATCGGGCCGCGCCCCCTTGCCAAAGCGCTCCGGCCAGATCGCCCGCGTCGCGACCTTCACGCAATCGGCGGGCGAGCCCTCAACGGCAATACCCGTCATGCGATCGTTCACCCGCAGCTCGCGCGTCATGAGCGGGGCGTGAAAGGTCATCTTGTGACTCATCGCGCTTTGCGCCGTCGCTGGGGCGACCACAGTGATCTCGCCGAGACCGTCGAGTGCCTGATGAAGCGCCTGAATGCCAAGGGCCGTGATGCCGTCGTCGTTCGTGAGAAGTATGCGCATGGTGAGAGAAAGGCCGATACGTATTTGAACTAATCCCGCGGAACCAGCACGTACTCGCGGCCGCCCCAGCGTACGGGCCGGCCAGCGCGGAGATCGCCCGCTCCGTCCCAGAGCGCCTTCGCGACGATCGCGCTGCCGAGCGGGAAGAAGATCGCACCGCGCCGCGGCAGTCGACTGGTGCCGAAAATAATGTTGAGCGCGACCGCTTGGGCCGCGAGCCCGACAAGGATTGCAACGAGCGCGGTCATCCATACCGGTCCGCCGACGAACGCTGCGACGAGGACCGACGCCAACTGCGCGATGGGTGACACGACGCCCAGCGCGAACGTGCGCACCGCATTGGTGCGAAGCCGGCCAACCTTGCGATGACATGCTTCGATGAAGATGCGCTTCCAACCGGTGCGCATTGCGTCGAGCGATGAGTACATGTGCACGACGAGCATGTCGTCGGCGAGCGCAATACCAACTCGCGCGCCACTCGCGTCCACCAAGCGGGCAAACGCGATGTCTTCCAGCAAGTCATCCTTCGTCGCGGCGTGCCCACCGATGGCTTCGTAGACGCGTCGATCAAACAGGAGGAACTGCCCATTGGCGAACGGACGTCGCCGCTCGGCGCGGTTCACCTTGTCGATCGGATACATCTGGAGCAGCGTCATGGCCGCGACCGGCTGCACCACTCGCTCGTACCACGCTTCCGCCACCAGCGACGGCAACAGCGACAACAGCCCACGACTTTCCGCGATCGCGAGCCCCATCGCCGCGCGAATGAGCGCTGGCGCAAACTCGACATCGGCGTCGGTGAAGAGGAGATATCGACCACTAGCCTGTTCGGCGCCGACGCGAGCAGCGTTGCACTTTCCCGCCCAGTCTGGCGGACACGCGCGGTTTTCGATGATCCGAAGCCGCGCGTCACGCTCTGCGAACGGTCGCAACAACTCCAGCGTCCGATCCGTGCAACGATCGAGGACGACGACGATCTCAAGCGCCGGGTAGTCGCTCGCGAGCAGACTTGCCGCGCAGCTCTCTATGACACGCTCTTCGTTGTGCGCTGGCACGATCACCGAAACCGTTGGCCAGCCGCCCGGCGGCACCGGCGACGCCAGACCGCCACGCACGCGAGGAAGGCGCGGCAGTAGCAACGCCAAGCGCACGACAACAAGCGTCCAGTACGCCGCGACCGCACCGCTGATGGCGACCAGAAACCATGCCAGCCACTCCATCAAACGGAGTCTAGCAGTCCACGGTACGGTGAACCGATGCTCGTTCTGACGACTGCTGCCTCGCGCGAACTGGATCGCGCGGCCCAAGAGCGCTTCGGCATTCCTGGCATTGTCCTCATGGAGAATGCGGCGATCGGCATGGCGGCGATTGCTCGCAAAATGCTCATCCGGAACCACGCCGCGCGCGTGACGATCGTCTGCGGGCCGGGCAACAACGGCGGCGACGGTTACGCGATCGCCCGACACTTGGCGAACGCCGGATCAGCGATCACGATCGTCGCGGTCGGCTCTCCGCAGCCGGGTACGGATGCCGCGACCAACGCCGCGATCGCAGAGCGGATGGGGCTCGAAATCCAGCAGTTCCAGCCACGCGGTCACCATGTAGCAGGTCCGCCGATCGCCGACCGAAGCGATCTCATCATCGACGCCCTCTTCGGCAGCGGGCTCGATCGGCCGGTCGTCGGGCTGGCTCTCGGAGCGATCAGCGCGATGAACGCGAGCGGCGTGCCGGTCCTCGCGGTCGACTTGCCATCCGGGCTCGACGGAGACCTCGGCCTCCCGCTGGGCGAATCGGTCCGAGCGACCGTCACCGCCGTCACGGTCGCGCCGCGTCCGGCGTGCTTCATCGACGCGGCCCGAATCTACCTCGGCGACTGGAAGGTCGTCGATATCGGTGCACCCGTAGCGCTCGTGCGCGAATTTTCAACGACGACGTAACGCCTCCCGTCGTCGGCACGATCCTCTACCATCCACCCCCCTTCGCGCATGTACCAAACGCTCCTCGTCGTTCGCTATCTCACGTCGCGCATCATTCCGCTCATCGCGGTCGCTGCGGTCGCGCTGTGCGTCACGCTCGTCATAGTCGTGGTGAGCGTGATGACCGGCTTCCTCGACATGCTGCGGAACTCCGGTCGCACACTCGTCGGCGACGTCATCGTCTCGCTTGAGATCATCGGCATCCCGTACTACGACGAGCTCATAGCCGACATCGAGAAGTTGCCTGGGACCACAGCCGCCGCGCCAGTCGTTGAGACGTTCGGACTCTTGCGCATGCCGTACGGCGTCGGCGGCGGCAGCCGAATCGAGATGCTGCAAGTGTGGGGCATCGATCCGGCGCGATTGCAACGCGTTGTCGACTTCAAGCACACCGTGTATTGGAAGGCACCCGACGACGCGCTCGGCAAGACACTCAGGGATGACGACCCCCGTCTCAACCCCGCCTATGACGCGCTTGATTCGGCGATGAACATGCGAACCCCGTCCGGGCAATCGGGCATCGTCACGGGCATGGAGATTTCGCCGTTCAACCACCGCCAGACGGACGGCTCGTACCGCGTTGGAACTGCATCGAACGGGCCGTGGGACATGAAGCACTGGATGCCTTCGCTCACTGCGACCCTCACCCTCGTACCCGTCACGGAAGGCGGTTCGATACAGAAGGGTGAACGCAAGCGGACCTTCGCGATCGTGAACGAGTTCCAGACCGGCGTCTTCCAGTTCGATAGCAATCGTGTGCTCGCACCGCTTGCCGACGTGCAAGAACTCCTCGGACTTGCTCCCTCCGAGCAGACCGATCCCGATCCCAGGCACGTCGACGCCGACGGGAACCCGCGCGTCCTCGGAACCGCACCCGGCCGCGCCACAACGATCTTGGTGCGCGCGAAGCCAGGCGTCGATCCGCGAGAGTTGCGCGAGGCGGTTCAGGCGGCTTGTGCCGACTTCCTCGACCGTAAGCGTGCCGATCCCGAAGTGCAGGCCCTCCGCGTCTCCGTCCCCCGTTACGTCGATGTGAAAACGTGGGAGGAGCGCTTGAAGAACTTGATCGGTCCCGTGGAGAAAGAGCGGTCGCTGATGCGCGCGCTCTTCTCACTCATCTACCTCGTCTGCGCTGGACTCGTTCTCGCAATCTTCTGGGCGATCGTCGGCGAGAAAACGCGCGACATCGGCATCTTGCGTTCGGTCGGCGCCAGCCGCGTCGGCATCCTCTCGATCTTTCTCACCTACGGACTCGTCATCGGCGTCGTGGGATCGATCGTTGGATTCGGACTCGCATGGCTTGTCGTCGATCACATCAACGAAATTCACACCGCGATGGGCAAGCCACCGCCTGCGATCACGTGGTTTGCCGCGTTCGGGCTGGCGACCGGTTCGCTCGCTGCGGCCATCTTGAGCGCGACGCGCGGCTCGGTGCTGTACAGCCTGCTCTGGACGATCGCGACGGTTCTGCTCGCAGGTCTCGGCGCGCTGTTCCTCTTCCTGCGCGATCAGGGCGGATTCACGATCTGGGATCCACGCGTCTACTACTTCAGCACGATCCCGAATCAAATCGACCTCGGTAACGCGCTGCTCACGATGGCGTTTGCGACGCTCTTCAGCGTGATCGGAGCCGCAGTTCCGGCTGCCAAGGCTGCCGACACCGACCCCGTGCGCAGCCTTCGATACGAATAACACCTTTCGCTGATCTCGACTTCACCGCCATGCCGCTCCTCGAAGGCAACAATCTCTGCAAGACCTACCGCATGGGACGCGTCGACGTTCCGGTCCTGCGGAATGCGTCGATCTCGGTGAACGCAGGCGAGTGGGTCGCCGTCTTGGGCTCTTCGGGCTCGGGCAAGAGTACGCTGCTACATCTCCTAGGCGGCCTTGACCGTCCCGACGCCGACAGCGGCACATTGATGTTCGACGGCGAACTCGTCAGCGGTCTTGGTGCTGGCGCTCTCAATCGCTATCGCAACCGAAAAGTCGGATTCGTCTTCCAGTTCTATCACCTGCTCCCAGAGCTCGCGGTCCTCGACAACGCGATGCTGCCCGCGATGATCGGTCGGTCACCGTTCTCGCTCTTCACGCGTGGATCAAAGCGAAAGCGCGCTCTCGAATTGCTTGACGCGTTCGGTCTGTCGCATAGACTCACGCACCGGCCGAACGAACTCTCCGGCGGTGAGCGCCAACGTGTCGCGATCGCTCGCGCACTCGTGAACGATCCCGAGGTGCTACTCGCCGACGAACCCACCGGCAACCTCGACGCGAAAACCGGCGGCGAGATCCTCGACGTCGTGCGCGCCCTGCACGTGAAGGGCCTGACGATCGTGATGGTGACGCACGACCCTGCCATCGCGGCGCAAGCCGACCGGCGCGTCGCGCTCGTCGACGGCGCGATCGCAGACCAGCCGGGGCAGTCGCGGCGCTAACAGCACCGCGTTAGTCATTCGTGCGGTAATACCGGCGCGCTGCGTCGAGCAGCAGGTTGGGCTTTGCGCCGAAGTCGGACTCGAGCGCTTCGCGCCAAGGCTTTCCGCGTTTGACTGCCCCTAAGAATCGCTGGAACCGCTGCGGTTCACGTTCGATCATGTAGCCCACCATCAAGAACCCAACCGGTCGCCCGACGTTGCGCGGTCCGGGCCACGAACCCGCCTCGTACGTGAGATCGAACACCTTTTCTATCGAGCCACCCTCGCGGAAGAACGCGAGCCCGGGTTTCCGAAGGAGTTCGTCGAGTTGCTTCCCTTTCGGATAACTCGCCACCAACCAGTCGGCGAGACCTTCGTTCGCCCACGGCGGCAGCCGCGTTGCGCTCACATGCCTGTGCAGCACCGCGAGCGCGACACCGCGGAAGATCGCGATGGTTGTGGATGTGACGTCGGCTTGACCCTTCGCGACGACGAACGCTTTCGGCCCGTCGTAGTGCGCGAAGCCAGCGTCGGTCTCGCTCGTTTTCTGGCGAAAACCCGAGGCTTCGATCAACCGAAATCGATCGTCGCCATCAGCCACAATAACGACAAGTTTTCCCCAGAAGGGAAGCTCTTCTTTGCCGACTCCGAGCTTCCCGAGGCACGAAGCGACAAACTCGTCGATGAGCACTGCCCGATTCGAAGCGTCTTCAGCGCCGAGATCGGAGTAGACGACCGCGTGCTTTCCTTCGATCGCTGTGCACTCGCGGCCTGCCGCCGCGAGCTTTGCCGTTGCGTCCTTCCGCATGACGTCGACGTGAGCGGCGCGATCGGCATCGGGTGGCGGCCAAAGATCAGGTGAGAACACGTCCGATTCGGGTGACGTGGAACGGAGTTTCTCTCGCGCCGCACTCGCGGCCTTCTCAACCCGCGCCGTCTTCTTCTCAGCGCCCGCTACCTTCGTGAGCTCCAACTCGTCCGCACCAGCTCCGGTCGCCTTCGCGTCGCGCAGCGCCCGAGCGGCGAGTTCCGGCTCGTCGATACTCCAAGCCCACGTCGCCAGTTCCAAGAGCCTCGTTCGTCTCGTCGGTGACGGTTGTGACGATTCCGACGGGTCTCGGGGCGGCGGGGTCGCTTCGCGCTCGTCGATCAACCGCCGCCGAATGCGATACGCCTCGAGCGGCTTCAAGTCCGCCCACGCGAACCGCCCGATCGGCCCGTCGAATCCGTCGTCGTCCCAGCGGGCGATCGCGCCCCCCACGACTCGCCCGTCCGCCAGCATGGCCCGGGTCGGCTGCGGCTTCTCGAGGACGACCGTGTCAGCGCCAAAGACCGCCGCAGCCGCAGCGAAGAGCACCGCGACGACGACCGCCAGCTTGGCAGCGCGGCCAGCTGAGGAGCACGCCTCGCAACGCGGAAAGACTGATTGCATGGACAAGTCGAGGTGTCCGTCTGGATGGATCGCACGCGTCGCGCGGAACAGCAAGGCCCCCACGCGCGAAGAGTACGTGGAAACTCGAGCCGCGATGTCCGCTTTTGGTGTCCTTGCAACAAGAAGCGACCGACAAGAAACGACGGTGCCGACCGTGGTACGTGCGTTGCCCCGCATCGGCCGGTCCAGTGTGAAGAGCAGCCACGGCATGAGGTACCATTACCGGACTCCTGCGCGGCGCCGACGTCGGACGCGTCGGCCTCGAAGAAGTTAAAGCTCGGGAACAGAACGGAGAAAGCCATGTTCGAACGCCTGACTGATCGTGCTCGCAAGGTGATGGCGCTAGCCAACCAAGAGGCTCAGCGGTTCAACCATGAGTACATCGGGACGGAGCACATCCTGCTCGGTCTCGTCAAGGAGGGCTCGGGCGTCGGCGCGAACGTGCTGAAAAATCTCGACATCGATCTGCGCAAGGTGCGGCTCGAGGTCGAGAAGCTCGTCAAGAGCGGCCCCGAGATGGTGACGATGGGCAAGCTCCCGCAAACGCCGCGGGCGAAGAAGGTCATCGAGTACGCGATCGAAGAGGCCCGCAACCTGAACCACAATTACGTGGGCACCGAGCACCTACTGCTCGGCCTTCTGCGCGAGCACGATGGCGTTGCTGCACAGGTGCTCATGAATCTCGGATTGAAACTCGAAGAAGTGCGCGAGGAAGTGCTCAATCTCTTGGGCGCTGGCGTGCAGAACGAGCAGGAAGAAACTCCAACCGAGCCGCAGGAACCAACCCAGCCGCCGGAACCGGGCAGCGGCGCAGCGCGGCGCGCTGGCAAGAGCAAGACTCCGGCGCTCGACAGCTTCGGCCGCGATCTCACTGAGCTTGCGAAGGCGAACGAACTCGATCCGGTCATCGGGCGTCAAGACGAGATCGAGCGGCTGGTGCAGGTGCTCTGTCGCCGCACGAAGAATAACCCTGTGCTGCTCGGCGAGGCGGGCGTCGGCAAGACCGCCATCGTCGAGGGCTTGGCTCAGCGCATCATCTCGCAGGAAGTGCCGGACCTCTTGTTCGACAAGCGGCTCGTCGTCCTCGACCTCGCGATGATGGTCGCGGGCACAAAGTACCGCGGACAGTTTGAAGAGCGCATCAAGGCGGTGATGAATGAAGTGCGCCGCGCGAAGAACGTCATCTTGTTCATCGACGAGTTGCACACGCTCGTCGGCGCGGGTGGCGCGGAAGGCGCGATTGACGCGTCGAACGTGCTCAAGCCATCGCTCGCCCGTGGCGAAATTCAGTGCATCGGCGCGACGACGTACGACGAGTATCGCAAGTACATCGAGAAGGACGCGGCCCTCGAACGGCGCTTCCAGTCGATCGCTGTCGAACCGCCGAACGCCGAGCAGACGTACGAAATTCTCAAGGGTCTCCGCGAACGCTACGCAACCCACCACCGCGTCAAGATCACCGACGCCGCGCTGCGCATGGCGGTCGAACTCTCGGGTCGGTACATCCCCGGGCGCGTTCAGCCAGACAAGTCGATCGACGTGATCGACGAAGCTGGTGCCCGACTGCGCCTCAAGAGCATGACGAAGCCGCCAGACCTCGCTGACCTTGAGGAGAAGATCGAGCGCTTGGCGATCGAAAAAGACGACGCGGTCAAGAACGCCGACTACGAGCGCGCTGCGGAACTTCGCGATCAGGCAGAGAAGATGCGCAAGGAGAAGGAGCGCGTGCAAGTTGCATGGCGCGAGCGCATGAATGAGATCCACGCGACCGTCGACGAAGAAGTCATCGCCGAGGTCGTCAGCAAGATGACGGGCGTGCCGCTACGCCGTCTCGAGAAGGCCGAATCGCAGCGACTCTTACAACTCGAAACTGAGTTGCACAGGACGGTTGTGAGTCAGGATGAAGCCGTCAAGGCAGTCTCCCGGGCGATCCGCAAGGCGCGTTCTGGCCTCAAGGACCCGAAGCGCCCGATGGGCTCATTCATCTTCGTCGGACCCTCGGGCGTTGGAAAGACGCTCCTGGCGAAGGCCCTCGCCGAATTCATGTTCGGCGACGCCGACGCACTCATGTATCTCGACATGAGCGAGTACATGGAGAAGCACAACGTGAGCCGCTTGATCGGCGCGCCTCCAGGCTACGTCGGTTACGAAGAAGGCGGGCAGCTCACGGAACGCATCCGGCGACGCCCGTACGCCGTGCTACTTCTCGACGAAGTTGAGAAGGCCCACCCAGATGTCTTCAACATGCTGCTCCAGATCATGGAGGAAGGCCGCCTCACTGACTCGTTCGGACGTCACGTCGACTTCAAGAACGTGATTCTGATCATGACTTCCAACCTCGGTGCCGACGTCATCAAGGGCGGCGAGCAGTTCGGCTTCACGAAGCGAGCTGCGGTCCAAGACTATGAGCGGATGAAGAAGTCGCTCATGGGCGAGGTCGAGAAGTTCTTCCGACCCGAGTTCATCAACCGTCTCGATGAGGTCATCGTGTTCCGGCCGCTCGTCAAGGATGACCTCAACGTGATCATCGAGTTCGAGCTCGGCAAGCTACGGAAGCGGCTCGGGGAGAAGGGCATGAAGCTCACGCTTGACGCTGGCGCGAAGGACTTCCTCATCGACCGTGGATACAACCCCGACTTCGGCGCACGTCCGCTGCGCCGCTCGCTCGGCCAGTTCGTCGAAGACCCGCTCGCCGAGCACCTGCTCTCAGACGACTTCCAGTCTGGCGACGAAATCATGGCGACGCGGAAGGAAGGCCAAGACTTCCTCACCTTCACGGTGAATCGACCTGAGAGCCCAGGCGACACCCCGGCGCCGCAACCAGCGACGACTGCGTAATCACCGGCCACCATCATGCATCTCACGAAGCCCGCAGCCGCCTGCGGGCTTTTTCGTCTATCAACGTCGCACAAGCGATTGGCTCAGCGGACCCATAAGAGTCGACAACCGCCGTCCTCGTAGATCACTTCGACCGTCGTGAACTTGAACTGTGAAGCAACCCGCGGTGTGAAGCCGACGCGAAACGTGTTGTTCCCCGTCTTTCGCAGGAGCACATCCGGTCCAAGGAAACCAAACCCCATTCGGTTGAGCGTCTCCATCATCGGGCGCCGATACCTGGCGCACCACTTCGCAAACGCCTTCTTTCCGCTGCTCGTCCCAGCGTTACTTTGGATCGCTGCACTCGCCTGCCCTTGCCCGCTCCCCTGAGCGCTCGAAAATCCCGAACTCGCGAACGCTTCGCGCGTCGAGCGAGCGAGCATCTGATCGTAGAACTCGCCGTAGCGCTCCTCGCGCAGCGCCTGCATGAAGTTCCCGATCACATGCTCGGGAATGAACGCGCGCATCTTGACGCTACCGTCATCGCGTTCCTCCCACGTCGGCGTCGGCTCTACCTTGTCCGCAACGCCGTCGCCGTCGAGATCTATCTCGCGCTTGGCTTCGGCAGCCTGCGCCGCGAGTGCCTCTTGAGCGCTCGGAAGTGGGTCTGTTGAGAACTTCACGATCGTCCCATCGGGCGCAATCCACTCGTCTTTGAGTTCTTCCTCTGACGCCTGATAGTAAAACTGCGGGCGCTGGTGATATTCAATGCGATATGGCGTGCAGGCCGAGACGACAGAGAGTCCGAACGCGGCACAAAGAAGCGTGAACAGGGACAGTGGCAATCGAGGCGGCAGCCAGCGAGCGATCGTTGCGCAGAAGAACAGTGCGCGTTCATACCCGCGAGCGGCCTCCCTTCTTACCTTCCTGTGTGCCACTCGGTGACCTCCGTGTTCGACCAAACTCCTGCAACCGTTCGAGCGCCTCACACCCGCTGCGCCGCTGGCAGCGCGACCATTGTGGGCTCGTCGCGCCCGATGCGCCACGACGCGTGCACCGCGAGCGATGGATCGGTCTCAGGGTAGTCGACGCGGCAATGGGTACCTCGGCTCTCGCGGCGCCAGCGGGCTGCTGTCGCCATGAGGCTTCCGACCGTCAACAGATTTTGAACCTCCCAACCGGCGATGTCGTCAAAGATCTTGTCCAGCGAATACCGGCTCCAGAACTCGATCATGTCGAGCGCGTCGCCTAACCGTCCACCTTGCCGCTCGATTCCGACATTTCGCCACATCGCGCTGCGGAGGCTCGATCGCACGTCGACGAGATCGAGCTCTCCTCGCTCACTCGGCCGAATATCGCTAACAACTTGGAGCGGTCCACGGGTGGCGTCGGCCCGTTCCGCGACGGCGCGTCCGACGCGACCCCCAAACACAAGACCTTCGAGCAGGCTGTTACTCGCGAGGCGATTCGCGCCGTGCAGACCGTTGCACGCGACCTCTCCGACGGCATAGAGACCCGGCACCGACGTCCGCCCGTGCTGGTCGACCCACACGCCGCCAATCGTGTAGTGCGCCGCTGGATGCACCGGAATGAGATCGCTCACCGGATCGAGGTCGTAGGTTTTGAGCAGTGCCGCGAGTCCGGGAAACCGTTCGATGAACGCTGGTCCGCCCAGATGCCGCACGTCGAGAAACACGTTGGAGTCGTGCGACTCTGCCAGATGATCCATGATCGCGCGACTCACAATGTCGCGCGGCGCGAGCTCGGCAAGTTCATGCTGTCCGACCATGAAGCGGTTTCCGCGCCGATCGACGAGGTAACCGCCTTCGCCGCGAATCGCTTCGGAGAGTAGGGCGCGACTCGCGCCCGCGATGTACAACGTCGTCGGGTGGAACTGCATGAACTCAAGGTCGGCGATCGCTGCTCCAGCGCGCCACGCCATCGCCAGCCCATCGCCAGTCGCAACCTTGGGATTCGTCGTTTCGCGATAGACCTGTCCAGCGCCGCCTGACGCAAGCACCGTCGCCTTCGCCCAGATGATTTGCAGCCCATAGCGTGGATGGTGTGTGATCGCGCCGAGGACTGGCGAGCCAGGGCCGCCCGCCGTGATGAGGTCGAGCGCGAAGCAGCGGTCGAAGAGTCGAATCGACCCGCGCGACTCGGCGATCGAACGCGTCTTCGCAATCAGCGTACGGACTAACTCTCGCCCAGTAGCGTCGCCGTCCGCGTGCACGATGCGATTGCGATGATGACCGCCTTCACGCCCAAGACTCAGCCCTCCGCGAGCGTCGCGATCAAGGCGCATGCCCCACTCGAGCAACTGTTCGATCTCACCCGGGCCTTCGCCGACCACGGTGCGCACGGTCTCCTCGACGCAGAGTCCAACCCCCGCAACCAGCGTGTCTTCGATGTGCAGCACGTTCGAGTCGTCGTCTGCAAGCACCGCCGCGATGCCGCCCTGCGCCCACGCGGTATTTGAAAAATCAAGCGCGTCCTTGGCGACAATGATGACGTCGCCCATGCCATTCCCGCCGCTCCCCCCACCCGTGGAAGTCGCAGCGATCGCAGTGCGCAGGCCCGCCACACCGCTTCCGATCACAAGCGTGTCGGTGACGATGTGTGGCAGCAAGAGACTGCGAAATGGAATGAGATAGCGACGCGTGTCGAGAGGTTCAGTCATGTGCAACATCAACCTGCGTCATCTCTTGGTATCGGAGCCCGACGCAGGACGTCCAGTTCTAGTCTGCTCCGGCGGCTTCGGAGGATCGTTCGGCAATCCCCACTCGGCGACGAAGAGCTGCGAGCTCTTGTCGTCGCTGCGTTGACCGGTCCACATCATCCACTTGCCGTCGTGCGTGAACACGGGCAACACGTCGGCACCATCGGCCTGCGTCACACGTCTCAAATTCGTGCCGTAGCGCGACTGCCGTACACCGTCGCGCAGAAGCGACGTCGCATCGACCGCAAAAATCTCATAGTTTCGATGACTGACGGCCGAACTCGCGAACACGAGGAACTTGCCACTCGGGTGAAAGTACGGACACCAGTTCACGTTGCCATCGCGCGTCACTTGGTGCTCTTCGGCGATTCCGGTGATGTGTCCTTGCGCGTCAAACACGAGGTCGGCGACGAAGACTTGGAGCATATTGTCGCCGTTCCGATCGGAGCGATAGACAATGCGCTTTCCGTCGGGCGAGAAGAACGGACCGCCGTCATAACCCGGCGCACTCACTAGCACGAGCTTGTCATCATTTTGGCGATTGAGCACAACAATGTCGCCCTGATTCTGCGCGAGATCGCAGTACAGCAGGTACTTTCCGTCGGGCGAGATCGAGCCCTCCGCAACGTACGCCTTGCCGTCACCGACCACTGGAATCAGCGATGCCGCAGAGCCATCGGCGGTCTTGAGATCGGCCATGACGATGCGCATCTCCGGCGGGAACATCCAGCGGTAGCGACCGGTTCCGCGCTGGTAGCCAGGTGGTTCGCTCGCTGTTGGCGGTCCGACCGTCGACGCGAAATAGATCGTGTTGGCATCGGTCGGATCGAACCAGCCGCAGGTGTTTGCGCTTCCCTTCGGGCTGAGGCGCGTGATCCCCGAGAGCCCGACGATCTTGCCATCCTTGCGCACGACATCCGCGATATACATCGCGTAATACTCTTCCGGCGTCGCGCCATCGGCGGGCTTCTCGACCGCTTGGAAGACGATGCGCGAATCGTTAGGCGAGAAATACGCCTCACCAGCCTTCGCGAATTGCTCGGGGAAGGTGAGTTGAACGTGGCTCGTCAGCGCTCCCTGCTCGGCGACCCGCCAGTCGGTGCTCGCGTCACCGCTCTGCGCAGGAAAAGGGGCGACCGAAGTAGCCTTCACCGGTTCTTGGGTGCCGGGAGCCTGAATCAGAATGGCGGCGAGGCAGAACATCGTCATGGGCATTGATTGACTCGTGGGGCGAAGGAGGCTCTGGCAGTGTAGAGGGTCCGTGTTGGCGGTCCCCGGCGATCGTTGGCCTTTCCGTCCGCGATCGCGTCCCGATAGTCCGCCGCCCCAGCGGTATCCTTTCCAGCGACACGCCGCATGCAACCCGAGTCTACAGAACCGAAGCGAGGCGACGGACCGCTCGACGGAGCGCAGATCGATGAGACCGCGCGACATCTCGAGAAGACGGCTCGGGCCGTGATATGGCGACGTGGCATACCTCCGCGGGCCGACATCCAACCTGAGAGTGTCGCCTACAGCGTGATCGCAGGAGCGCTTCAAAAGCCTCCGACCGCGAATGACCGCGAGCATCTGCTCGCAATCCTGAGCGCTGCAATCGAACACAAGATCATCGATCGCCTGCGCCGAGGTGGACGCGGCGGACCGGAGCGAAGTAGCGCGGATCTCGGCTCGCCAGAGCTTCCGGAAACCGCCACGACCGACGTTCGACCCGATGAAGCCGCACTGCGCGAAGAAGATGCCGCGGGCATCGACCGATTTCAAGCGATCGGATCGAGCACTATTGATTCGAAACGCACTATTGATTCGAAACGCACTTGGGAAGTGCTTGAGCTTCACCTCCTTCGCGGGCGATCGCTTGGCGAAGCAGCGGCTGCGGTCGGACTCACGCGTGACGCCGCGAAGATGCGCTACCACGCCGCGAAAAAGCAGTTGTTAGTCGCGCTCCTCACGCCGGTCTTTTCCGCACTACCGAAAGACGCCGCGGCGCTCGGCCACGCTGTTCTCCTCCGTCGTCTCCCGTTGGCGACCGCCGCCGCCACGCTTGGCTTCACCGAGGCCAGCGCACGTGAATGTGTCGATGAGACCATCGTTCCGGCGCTGATTGCCGTCTACGGCCGACCCGGTGCGGCGGTGATCGCTGCGCTGACCAAGCTTCGCAGCTCCTAATCTTCCGTTTTTTCTGCCAATCGTCCTTACCGCGCTCGCTGCTCGCTCGGGGTAGTTGCGAGGTCGTTCCGTCACGCATGGTGCTGGTGGAACACACGGCCTCAGCGTTTCACCACCCGTCACTGCGACAAGAAAGGCCAGCCATGCTGCACTTCAAGACTACTCTCGTTGCCCTCACGCTCGCCGCCACCATCAGCCTGCCAACCGCGATCGCCGCCAGCGGCGGAAATCAGAGCTCAATCGTGAGCATCGGCTTCCAGAAGAAGCCCAAGGCGAAGCTTGAACCAACGAACACCGAGGTCATCGTCGTGACGACGATTGACAAGCCCGACGCACCAAGCGTGACTCCTCCGGACACAAACGATGGCGAGGGCGGCATCGCGGAAGCTGCGGCGGCACTGCCCTTCCCATTCGACTTCGTGGTGCTCTCAGGACTCCAGCAGCAGGCCGAACAGGCTCGTCTGTACATCGCTGGTCTGGGCGGCCGCTACAACCGCGCGGCGTACAACGCGGCACTCCTGTTCCTCATGCATTACGAGGCGCTGGTGAACTACTTGGCCCTCGTCGACATTGACGTGCCATGGGCTGGCACGAATGACGACGCCACCGGTAGCGGTGTCCTGAAGAGTGGCGATACCGGACTCGACTCTTCCGACGCTCTACCTGCCGCGGCTGACTGAGCACGCAGTGCACCACGTCTCAACTCTCCCCGCCGCTCCCGCGGTCGCCTCGTCCCCGGCACGGGCGCGGCCGCGGGAGCTGCACTGCGCGAGTACGCTTGCAACGAGATGTCCGCACCCAAATCAACTGGATCTGATGCAGCGGGACCCCATTCTTCGGGCCCGGGTTCCTCGGGACTGGCCTCGTCGGTCCCCACGATCCTCTTCAGCGACCGCTGGATCGTGGTCGCGGAAAAACCGTGCGGACTCCTTTCTGTTCCGGGCATCGGGCCGGAGAAGGCCGACTGTCTCGTGGCCCGGCTTCAGGCGAACTTCTCCGGCGCACGCATCGTCCATCGCCTCGATCGCGACACCTCTGGTGTCATGGTGCTCGCCCGCGACGCTGACGTGCACCGCGAGCTTTCGCGGCAGTTTGAACAGCGCGAAATCGAGAAAACTTACGAAGCAATCGTGTTCGGTCACACGACCGAGATCGCCGGCATCATCGACTTGCCCATTCGGAAGCAGGCCATGGGGTCGGCGATTCAGATCATCGACCGCGTTCTCGGGAAGCCGTCGACCACGCGCTGGCGCACGCTCGATCGGATCGAATCGCCGCCGCGAACTCGCGTTGAGCTGCGCCCGCTCACCGGACGCAGCCATCAGCTCCGAGTGCATCTCCAAGCGATTGGACATCCCATCGTCGGCGACGAGCTCTACGCGCCGCGCGACGTGTTTGAACTTGCGTCACGACTCTGCCTGCATTCGACAAAACTGGCGTTCACGCATCCGGTGACAAAGCTCCGCCGCGAGTTCTACTCGACGTGTCCGTTCTAAGGTCCCAAGCAGTGCAACGTGTGCGTCGCGGCGGCGCGATCGCGATACCGAGCGAAGAAACCGAACGCCGCTAACGCGGGGCAACATCGCAGTGGCCGATCATGCACGAGATCACCTCGACCGCGCAAACCAATTCGCAAGTAGCGTCGCCAAGTCTGTTGCGTTGACGACACCGTCGGCGGTGAGGTCGATCGGATCGGCCGCATCGATTGGTCCCCAGTGCTGAAGCAGCACCGCGACATCCGCGGCGTCGACGAAACCATCGAGCGTGAGATCGCTTCGCTCGCCTGAAGCGATGGTGATGAAGCTGTTGGTTGCGACAGCTCGCCGCAGCGTGGCGGTTCCATCCGGCCAGTCGACGCGAACGTCGACGATCAGCGCACTTGCAACGCCGAAGTGGACGCGCCCGTCGTCTTGGCTTTGATAGTTTGTTCCACCGTCGACCACGCGGAGCCACGAAGACGTTGGAGTCGTCGCACGAACCCGCGCGCCGATGCCATTGGGCGCGGCACCGCGCGCGCCTTGCGTATCAAGCGTGACTGTCAGCCATCGCGCCGCTTGCGCAACGCCGAGGTCGTTCCGGTAGAGCGTCATCTTGTCGTAGTTCGCGAAGATCAAGACGTCGCGATCGCCGTCGTTGTCGAAATCAGCCGTGAGCAGACCGCGACCATTGAGCGTGTGCCAGAGTCCGCAGGTTGCCGCGATGTCGACGAACGTTCCATCGCCCTGATTCATCCAGACGCGCGAGGGCTCATCCTCGTACGGCGAATCGGGAAGCCAACCGTTCGTCTCGATCAAGTCCAGACGCCCATCATGATTCAGGTCGACCGCAGTTGTCCCCCAGCCCCAGCCTCCATCGACGACTCCTGCGGCAGCGCCGCCTTCAACGTACTGGTGCGGACCAACGTTCTTGTAAAACTTGTTGCCGGTACCCGGAATGCCCGGCCCCGGTGGACCGAAGATGCTCGTCACGTACCAGTCGAGCGCGCCGTCGTTGTCGAAATCAGCGACGGTCTGCCCCATGCCGTTGCCTTCAAGTCCGGTACCGCTCGCCGCTGTGATGTTGGTGAATGTGCTGTTGCGATTGTTCTTGAAATAGCGCGATGTTCCAAAGTCAGCGGCGAGCAGCAACTCAGTCCATCCGTCGCCATCCATATCAATGAATCGCGGCGAGTAGCCGCGCACTCCCACCAGCGACGGCCCAAGTCCCGCTGCGGCGGTCACGTTGGTAAACGTCCCGTTCCCGTTGTTGCGGTACAGCCGGTTCCCTGAACTATTCTGGCGCCACCCCGCAATGAAGAGGTCCAGATCACCGTCGCGGTCATAGTCGCCCCACGCCGCGCCGGTTCCGTCGCAGCCGATCGGGCTGCCGACATTGACACCGGCCTGAGCTGCGACTTCTACAAAAGATCCGTTGCCCGTGTTGTGATACAGCCGGTGCTTGCCGAGCGCGGGCGCTTCGCCGTCGAATCCACAACTGGTCACGAAAATGTCGACCCAACCGTCGTTGTCGTAGTCACCGGCGGCGGCGGCAAGTCCCATGTGCTGGATCGCGACGCCCCACTCGTTCGCGCGATCGGTGAAGTGGCCGGTGCCGTCGTTGATGTAGAGCACGTCGGGCTGCGCGCCGCCCACCACGACAAAGATGTCTTGGTCGCCGTCGCGATCGAAGTCCGCCACCACGCCGCCGGAACAAAACAGACTCAGAATTGTCGATCCGCTCGCCATTGCGGCGGAAGGCGAGTGTGCCGCCAGCGTGCCTGCTTCCAACGAAATGTCGGTGAACGTCGGAAGAGCCTGCGGTTCCGCGCTAGCGCGCGACGACCACATCATGCATTGCACGGCTATCGCCATCGCCATAAAAGCTGCGACGCGCGACGAATACCCGGACACGCGATCGCGTAGATCGCCTCGCCGAGCGGGTTTCCCACAGGATCTCCGACAGACCTTCCAACAGGCTCGAAGCAGCATGCACGTCTCCTAACAAACCCCAGGAGCGCCCACACATGGCGATCGCTTCAATCGCCCGGGGGCCCATGGAGTCTACTACTGACCGCGCCAGATGCACGAACGAAGTTCGAGACCACCGAGTTTCGTCGACGCAAGTCGCCGTCGAGGCCTCAGCTCCACGAGAGACCTCGCGCCGCGTGAGGGAACTTATGGCGTCCCTCCGGACTCGGAGCGGCCCGCCCGCCCCTCCTTCACCTTTTTGGAGCCTCCATGCAACTGAATCCCGCGACGTTTTACGCCGAGTGGCCCAGCACCATGAACACGATGAAGGGCCGCGCGCCCGACATCGGTAAGGCGTTCGGTCCGTTCTTCAAAGAGCTCATGAAGGACGGCGCGCTGCCCGTGAAGTACAAGGAACTCATCGCGCTCGCCATCGGTGTCGCCACGCACTGCGAACCCTGCATCTACGCACACGTCGAAAAAGCGCTGAAAAACGGCGCGACGAGCGCAGAAATCATGGAGGCCGCAGGCGTCGCCGTGATGATGGGTGGCGGACCCGCCTACACGCACGCGCCTCTCGTCGCGGCTGCGCTCAATCACTTTGAGTCGGCGCAGCCCGCAGGATCGCAGCGGCCCCTATAGCGTTAACCCGCAACGTGCCGGCGCTGCGGAACGAATTCGTCGTGCGCCACTAACCCGGCCAACATGGTCGATGCCGCTTCGACCGCGATCGCCGCGGTGCGGCCTTCGACGTCCTTCGTGGGATTCACTTCAACGACTTCGAGTTCTACCAGTCCGCCGTGGTCGGCGACCATGGCCAGTGCGACGCGAATCTCGTCGAGTGTGAGTCCATCGTCAACGAGGCAGTCGACACCGGGCGCGATACTCGGATCGAGCGAATCTAGATCAAAACTCATCGAGAAGCGACCATCACGGCCCGAGGCGCGCACGAGCGCTTCGGCCATCACGGCGTCGATCCCTCGACGTCGAATCTCGGTGCTTGAAAACACGCGTATGCCGAGCCGGTCGAGGTGCGCCTGCTCACCCGGATCGATATCGCGCTGTGCGACGCATACGACTCGGCTCGGATCGCGCATGCCGTCGCGCCCGATACACGCGGTGAAGGCGGGCACCGGTATGCCCATCAACGCGGCGAGCGGCATGCCGTGCAGGTTGCCGCTCGGTGTTGATTGCATGCAGTTGCAGTCGGCGTGGGCGTCAAACCAGATGAGCCCAGGCGCTTCGACGCCGAGCGCCCGGTGCGCGTTCGCAACACCAGCCTGCGAACCTGCTCCAAGCGAATGCTCACCGCCAAGCACCAGCGGAAAACCACCATCCAGAATCGCGGAACGCACTACATCGCGAAGTTCGATGCAGAAGTCGGACACCGCCGAGGTCAACGCATCGCCGGGATTGCGTCCAAGCTCGCGCACTTCGGCGCGAACGGTTACGTCACCCCGATCGTCGACGACGAGTCCCCGCGAACGGAGTCGGCGAACCAGTCCTGCCGCGCGGATGGCGTCCGGCCCCCCGCCCGTGCCAATGCAGCGACCACCAAGTCCGCTGGGCACTCCGATGATGACGACGGGACGCGATGCTCTGCCGATTCGCTTGACGTTTTCGCGGTGCACGTGATCTCTCCCCGGAAGGCGACGCAGGCTGGCGGTCTCACTCTATCTCTACGCCCCCGCGCCCCGTCCGGCGTGTGTATCGACCTCCGGTGAAGACCGATCAAAGAACCTACGTTCTCTCAGTGAGTACTCTCGTCAGGGCGAACCGAACCGTCGAACCAGATCACAAATCGCACCGGCTTGGGTTTCTCCGAGCCCTTCTCCGACGGCTTATCGGGGCTGCCCGCGACGCTCAAGACGACGGTCGCGAGGCGCAGAGCCTTCGGATCTTGGCCGGGCCGCGCCTTCTCGTCGGAGAACTCGAGCGTGATGACTGAGCCAGCCGGTGCCTCGAGGAGGCCCTTGTCGCGGGCACGCTTGGTGAGGTCGCCCGCAATCTCAAGCGGAGTCGGCCACCGATCGTCGGGGATGTTCTTCCACGTCTCTAAGAACACCGGCGCCAGCGAGTTCGCGATCTTCTCGCACTGATCGCGACACTCCTCGTCGCGTGCTCGCTGCATCGGGTTCCGTTCCTTCGACGCGTTCGTGAGCGCGAAGGTCTCGGCCGCGATCGACTGCGGGAAACGATTATTGCTGCGGTCGATGTCTGCGGTCTCGCGCCGTGGATCGAGTTCAATCGACGCGATTGCCTTCGCGGTGACGAACAGCTTGCTGGTCACGACCGAATTCTGCTTCCAGATCTCGGCGGGTAGCCGTACGAAATCTTTTGAGCCGTCCTCGAAGGTGATCTCGAGTGGGAGGAACGTGACGAGTCCTCCAAGATTCCGGAATCGCGCGACGGTGAAGTGCAGCGTGGTCTTCGTCGCGTCCCGTTCCACCGGCTCAAGATCGTTCAGGAATCGTTCGCAACTGCGCCGATCCTCAGCCGTCACGTCGAGTTCGTCGAAGCTCGTATAGAAATCTTTCAACTCGGGAAACCGTCCGACGCGCTTGTCGAGCGGCTTGTTCCGCTCGGCGGCGAGCGTCGCGCCGCGATCCTCTTCACGCTTCGCCTTCTCACGCGCTTTGTCAGCCTCAACGTCGAGCCCCTTCGGCGACCACGTAACGACGCGCTCGACGTCGACATCAACGTGATCTGTCGAGTAGAACCACCCGCGCCAGAACCAATCGAGATCCATGCCGCTGGCATCTTCCATCGTGCGGAAGAAGTCCGCCGGTTCGGGACGATGAAACGCCCAGCGCCGGCAATACTCACGGAATGCAAAGTCAAAGAGATCACGACCGAGCACACTCTCGCGCAGCACGTTGAGTGCCGTCGCAGGTTTCGCGTATTGACTCGGACCGAACTGCAACACGCTCTCACTATTCGTCATAACCGGCGTCTGGGCTCGGCTTTTCATGTGATCGATGAGCTTGAACGGTTCGCCGCGACCGCTCGGATACTTCTCTTCCCATTCCTGCTCAGCGAGGTATTGGCAGAAGGTATTGAGGCCCTCATCCATCCAGGTCCACTGCCGCTCGTCAGAGTTGATGATCATCGGAAACCAGTTGTGCCCGACTTCGTGAATGACGACCGACACGAGGCCGTACTTCGCGCCCTTTGACCAGGTGCCATCCTTCTCCGGTCGCGGGCCGTTGAAGGAAATCATCGGGTACTCCATTCCCCCAACTGGGCCGTTCACGCTGATCGCAACCGGGTAGGGATATGGATACGCATGCCTAGAATAACTCTCGATGGTGTGCGCTACGGCCTGCGTCGAGTACACGCTCCACAGGCTGGCCGCGAGGCTCGGATAGAAGCTCATCGCCATGGCGACGTTCGTCGAACCCGGCACTTTGACGCCCCACGCGTCCCACACGAACGTCGGGCTCGCGGCCCACGCGAAATCGCGCACGTTTGTCGCGTGGAACTTCCACGTCTTCCGACCCGACGCTGTCTTTGACTCATTCGCTTTCGCTTCGTCGGGCGTAATCACGAAAGTGGGCTTCTCCGCCGATCGCGCAGCCGCAAAGCGCTCGCGCTGTGCTGTCGTCAACACTTCGTTGCCATTCAACAACTCACCGGTCGCGGCAACGACGAACGTGTCGGGGACATCGATCTCAACGTCGTAGTCGCCAAACTCCAGCGCAAACTCGCTCGAGCCGAGGAACTGCTTATGTTGCCAGCCGTTCTCATCGGTGTAAGGTGCCATGCGCGGGAACCACTGCGCCATGTCGTAAATCGGCAGCTTCGATTCAGGTAACAACTCGTAGCACGAGCGCCCGCCCCACACTTCGTTCGAGATGATGGGGAACGCGTAGTCGATCTCGAACTCGATGCTCGCGCCGGGCTTCAGCGCGACCGGAAGATCGATGCGCATCATCGTGTCGACGATCGTGTGCGCAAGAGGAGCGCCGTCGGCACTTTTCACCGAGCGGATGTCGTAACCGCTCTTCATCCCACTGGCCGTCTCGCCAGAGGTCGGATCGCCCCACGCGTGTTGCAGCACAATTCCACGGAGCCACTTCACTGACTGTCCCGCCGCCATGTCAGGTGCGGCAACGCTGCGATCGCCAAGCGATTCACGACGAAAACGGTTCTGGTCAAGCTGAAGCCACAAGTACCGCAACTCGTCGGGACTGTGGTTCTCGTAGCGGATGCGCTCCCATCCCACGATCGTGTGCTTCTCCGCGTCAAGCGTGGCCTTGATGACGTGGCTCGCCTTCTGTTGCCAGTACTTCGGACCTGGCGCACCCGAGGCAGTGCGTTGCTCGTTCGGCGTCGGGAGGATCTCGTCGAGCTGCCTGAAGGAATCGGTCCGCTTCTGCTTGTCGACGTGGATCCAAGGACCGTCGTCGAGCAGTCGCGGGTCGTCGATGTACGGAGGATGCGCAAACGCGGCCGAGGTCACCAGAAGCGAAAACGCGGCGAGGGCAAGCATTGCCGCAGTCTACGGAGTCAGCGAGGAAGGGATCGCGGCGCGAGGAGGTCCAGCAGGCCGCCGAGATCCACCGCGCTCACACCTCGACAAAGTGCCGTCGTCATCTGCGGAGCGCCACCGTGAACAACGAAAAGTCGCACCGGGCGGGCCCCCAATCCGGCGGCGAGCTTCAGCATCGAGTCAGCCATGCTCGGTTGAACCGTACGCCCGCACTTCGCTTTTACGAGTACGAGCCCTTCGCTCCCGTGCGTTCGCGTCGGGAGCTCCGGGACGACAAAGTCAACTTCGAGACCTTGGTGATCGCGAAACCAATAGATCTCGCGCCGACGACCTGCGTTCAACTGCTGTTTCGTGATTTCCGAGGCGACGAAGCCTTCGAAGAGGGGACCGTGAAACGGCGAACGGCGCAGCGCGGGTTCGGTCTCGATGCCGAGCAGATGACATGCAAGGCCCGAGTCTATGAAGTGCATTTTCGGGCTCTTCACGATGCGCTTCCCGGCCGAGTCGAAGTACGGCGGGATCAGCGCGATAATCGAGGTCGTCTCAAACACACTCAACGATTGCGAGATCGTGGGTATCGAAACGCCAAGCGGCGCCGCGAGGTCTGTGCGGTTGAACATCTGCCCGCAGCGCGTCGCGAGAACGGCGATGAACCGTCGGAACGTGCTGAGATCGCGCACCGCCGTGACTGCACGCACATCGCGCTCAAGATAGGTTTGGACATACGACGAGAACTATCGGCCGCTATCGCGCAGAGCGGCGCGCGACCGCAGAACCGACTCTGGATATCCCCCGCTGAGGAGTGCTACTTTCGGTGACTCCCGCGTAGAGAGCGGTAGGAGATGAAACACCGCAGCGCGGCCCGCCATCGACTCGGTGACACCTTGCATTAGCGGCGCGTCTTGCGAGCCAGTGATGATCCCCAGTGATGATCCCCAGAGATGATCCCCAGAGATGATCCCCAGAGATGATCCATTGCCCCTTGCGGCGCGGCGCGGCGCGGCGTCAATGCGAGTACGGATTCAACTGAAGCGCTCGGGCGCATTCTGAATCTCGTCGAGGATCACCGGCGGCTTGACTTCGTCAACGAATGCACGCGGATCAGCGCGCACTCGAGCGAGGACGTCGGGATCCTCAAGCAGGCGGTACGTCGCACCTGGGAAAATCTCCCGCAGCAGGGTCGTCTTCCCTGAGCGTCGTGGCCCGGTAACGACAACGCCGGGGAACGCTCGGGAGGCGAGCAGGATCTCAGAAGCAAGATGTCGGGCGACGTTGGGGATTTGAGAATTCTAAAGTAGCACTTTAGAAGACTCAAGCCGCTCGCTCCGTACTCGTTGCACATTCACTCCATTCGTCCCAACGCCATCACCGCGCGACGAGCGCCGCTTCCGCGCGATGACGCGTTCCATCTGACGCGCCAATCTCAATCCCCTGCGCTCGGCAATATCGCCCGATCGCCATGATCGGAAAGTACAGCCGGTAAAGGTGATACCGCAGATAGAAGACCTTAGGGAAGCCGGTGCCTGTGAATTCGGCCTCGACCCATGAGCCAGCGGGGTCTCGATCGGGATTCTTCTTCGGATCGAGCGCGTCAGCCGCAGCCAGTTGCGTCGCACAAAGCCACGCGATCGCGCGGCGCAGGTCGGCGTCGTCAGCACCGTAAATCTCCTGCAAGATCATCGCAGCCCACGCGGTCTGACTCGCCGTTGAAATACCTTGACCCTTGAGTCGCGGATCCTCGTAGGAATTCGCGCTCTCACCGAAACTGCCGTCAGCTTTTTGCACGCTCTTGATCCAGCGACCAGCGCGCTGAATCCAGTCTTGTCGCTTGTCTTCGCCGCAGCGAATCGGACCGATGACTGCTTGCCACGTTCCGTAAATGTAATTAACGCCCCAGCGACCGAACCAGCAGCCCTCGGGCTCTTGCCGCGCTCGAATGAACGCGATCGCCTTCTGAACATTTGTTTGATCGTTTCGGATGCCGCTCCATGACAAGCATTCAAGCACGCGCCCAGTGATGTCAGGGCACGACGGATCTTGGATCGCGTTGTGGTCTGCGAAGGGCACGTATTCCAGAATGCGTCGATCCTCGCTGCGATCGAACGCGGCCCAACCACCGTCGCGATTCTGCATCGCGAAAATCCAACGAACGCCGCGGGCCGCAGCGTCGTCGTTGTCGCTCCCGCCAATGCGACGAAGGCTCATCGCGACCATCGCGGTGTCATCAACGTCGGGATAGAACGCGTTCTCGTATTCGAAGAACCATGCGCCGCCCGGTGCCTGTTGCGCGGGTGCCAGCGTGCTGAGGTCGCGGGTTGGCACGTTGTTCTTCCAATCGCCAACAAAGCGGCACTCCTTCCCCCGCAGCCACTCGGCGGCGCGCTCCGACTCGGGTGACCGCTCCAGCCCACAGTCAGCAAGTGCGTAGAGCGCGATGCCTGTGTCCCAGACCGGGGAAAAACACGGTTGCATATGCATCGTGCCGTCGGGACCCCACGCCGAACCTTCAACGAAAAACGCGTCAAGCTCGCGTTCCGCCCGCTCGACGATCGGATTGGAACGCTCGTAGCCGAGCGCATCGAGCGCCACCTGGATGTAGACCATTGGCGGAAAGATCGCGCCCAGACCATCGGTCGCCGCAGGTCCGGCATGTCCGGCTCGCGCCAGAATCCATTCAAGCGCCCTCTGAATCGCATCGTCGCGCCACGGTGTGCCTCCGTGAGCGTGCAAGAACTTGAGGAAGCGATCGGCGGTGCCAAAGAATCCCTTCCAGAATCGCGGCACGTCGTCACGCAGTTTGAGACGGTGTCGCGCGAGATGATCGACAAACAACTCGTTGATGCCCGCTGCGTCAGAGAGTTCGCGTGTCTTCCGCAACGTGGTCACGAGCGCAAGTGGCAGGATCATTGTCCGCGACCACGCGCTCATCTTGTCCATGTGGAAGTAGAACCATTTCGGCAAATAGATGAGTTCGGGCGGAATCGCGGGCACGGCGTCCCAGGAAATCTGCCCGAGCGACGCGAGATAGAAGTTCGTGAACGAGTTGCAGCGCTCGGCGCCGCCCGTCGCGCGAACAAGCTCGCGCGTGCGCGTCATCTCGGGCGATCGCGGGTCGTCGCCCGCGAGTTTTAAGCAGAAATATGCCTTCACCGTCGCCGAGAGATCCACGCCTGAGCCGGGATACTGTCCCCACCCCCCGTCCGCGCGACGCTGCCTCCGCAATTTTTCCGTGAGTTGCACGAGAATCGCCCGGCCGTCTCGACCGTCGGCGAGCGGCTGCGTTTCCTGCGCGAGCATCCACTTCATGAGGATGTACTCGCTCTGCAAAATCGAATCGCCTTCGAGTTCGGCGCACCAGTGCCCGTCGGCGCGCTGCAGCGATCGCAGCGCGTCGAGACCTCGCGACAACGAAGACGCGAACTGCTCGGATTGAGCGACGGATATCGACGTCACGCGAACTCCCGTATCGCAACTGGTCGTCGCTCCCGCGCCGAGCGAATAGCTGCCTCAAGGACACACTGCGTTCGATAGGCGTCTTCGAAATCAGGGAGCGGGACCACCGGCTTCTTTCCTGCAAGCGCGAGCACAATATCTGCGGCCATGCTCGTGAAGCCGTGCTCGTAGCCGATCAGATGCGCGGCCGGCCAATAGGCGCTCGCGTATGGGTGGTCGGCCCCCGAAGTACACATGATTCGGCTCCAACCACGCACTCCACTTTCGAGCGTGTCGTCCCACCATTGCAACTCATTCATGCGCTCGAAGTCGAACTTGATCGAACCCTTCTCGCCATTGATCTCAATCGAATTCCGATTCTGATTGCCAGTCGCAAGCCGCGATGCTTCAAAGCTCGCGACGGCGCCCGAGTCGAGGCGGGCGAGGAAGAGTACGCAATCGTCGACAGTGGACTTGCCCTTCTTCGCCGTGCGGCTTGCTTGACTCGCGCGGTCTGCGCCGCGCACCGCTCCGGTCAGCACCGCCCGCTCTCGGATAAACGTCTCCTCAATGGATCCCACAACCTCCGTCACTTCGCTGCCCGAAATGAAACGCGCCATGTCGACGATGTGGGCGTTCAGATCGCCGTGCGCGCCTGAGCCCGCCTGATCCGCTTGAAATCTCCACAAGAGCGGCGTCGACGCCTTGCCCCAATCTTGGAGATACACGGCACGAACGTGATAGATCCGCCCGAGCTTTCCCCGCGCGACCAGTTGCTGCGCGAACGCGACCGCGGGACAGCGGCGATAGTTGAACCAGCAGAACGTCTGCACGCCGGCCTTCGCCGCTTTCTTCGCCGCGACGACCATCGCCTTCGCATCGGCAAGCGTGCCTGCGAGCGGCTTCTCGCACGCAACGTGCTTGCCCGCTTCGAGTGCCGCGATCGACATCTCCGCGTGCAGATGATTCGGCGTCAAGACATCGACGAGATCAGTCGCGGGATCTTCCGCAACGCAGCGCCATTCGGCACTTGACTGCGCGACACCCCAGCGGGCAGCGAATGCCTTCGTAGCAGCCGCATCACGTCCAGCCACCGAGCGCAGCACGACCGCGCGCGGCAGGTCGAAGAAACAGCCCGCTTGCCGCCACGCGTTCGCGTGGGCGCGACCCATGAACTTCGTGCCGATGAGGCCGACGTTCAAGCCAGAGGCTTGTCCGTGACTGAGCACATCGCCGCCGCGCGAATCGACATTCTTCGGGCCGACTGCATCAATGCGCCCTGCTTCTCGTTGCGGCTGTCGTTGCTTTCGAACCGGTTTCGCTGCCACTGAATCCTCGTCAATCCGCCACGATCCAGCCACATCGGGAGTCGACGCCATCGCAGGCGGGGCTCACGCGGCTCGGGATTCGCGGCGCGACGAGTATGCTACCGCCCCGCTCTCCCGACACTTCGCCGAAGGACTCCCCATGAACGACTCCCCCGATTCGTCCATCGATCTCGTCGCCCGCATCGAACGACTTGAGCGCGAACTCGCCTCGCGGGAGGCGGTTCTTTGCGGCCGGGCCAGCGGCTTCCAGCCACTGCGACGATCGAGAATCGGGCTGCTTGCCGCCTTCGGTGGGGGCGTCGCGGTGACGGTCGGCACGCTCTTAGCTGCAGCTGCACCCGGGCCAGCGAGCGATGTGGTTCGCGCGCGACGCGTTGAAATCGTTAACGGCGCGGGCAAGGTCGTGGCACTCTTGTCAGCGGGCGCGACCGGCGGACAGTTTGACCTGTGGAACGCGGAAGGCGTGAACGCGGCGCGCATCGCGTCGACAGAGAAGGGCGGCGATCTCTCGATTTGGAACGGACGCGGCACGCCCGCAATTGGCGTTTTTTCCGGCGAATCGGGCGGCCGCTTCGAGGCGTATGACGGCGCCGGGAAGACAAACGCGCGACTCGCGTCGACTGCCGATGGTGGCGCGCTCGACATGTTCGGGCGATCGGGCAAGTCGTCGGTGACAGCCCGCGCGACGGACGCAGGGGGAAGCCTCGCTGCCTGCGACCTGCTTGGCCGACCAGTCGCTGAGCTCACCGCGACGACTGAAGGCGGATCACTCGCACTCTCTGAACGCGACGGAACGCGCGTCGCCTCACTCGCCACCGGTCCTCGTGGCGGCGAACTGCGACTCACCGACAGCGCCGGCGCGATTGCACTCTCAGCGGGTGCCGATGCGGGTGGAGGCTCGATCACCACGTACGCGGGCGACAAGAAGCCAACAGTGACCATCGGGCCTGGCGCCTCGGGCGGCGGAAACCTTTCGGTGCGAAATGCAGCGGGCAAGTCGATCGTCGAAGCAACTGCGGGCGACGACAGCGCCGGACGTCTCGTCACCTGCGCCTCCGACGGTCAACCGTCAGTCGTCGCACAGGGCTCGCCCACCGGCGGGCTCTTAGGACTGTTGCTCGGCGGAAAGAAAATACTTCTGCTGGAAGCGAACATCGGCGGAGGCCGTCTTGAGATCGCCGACGCCAACGGAGTGTCTGCTGCCGCAATCGGAGTCGACCCGACAACGAAGGCGGGCGTTCTGAGCCTTCGCACCGGCAAAGGACAGGAGTCGGTCCGCATCGGCGCTGACGAGAATGGCTTGGGCACCCTGACTGTTTACAATCGGGCTGGCACCGAGCGCAAGAGTTTCTCCGCAAAGTGAGTCGCACCAAGCGCGATGCAGCGCGCGACGACCGCTTCGCCGAGATGACGACGCTCGTTGCGGAGGCCCGCCGCATGCGTCAATCTTCGTTCGCCGTTTCGCTCTCGCTACGAACTATTACAAGCGTGATACTTACGCCACTCTTCCTGATGACGCTCGTCGCGGCGACAGCGCCGCCAGCGAAACCAGCGAAACCAGCGAAACCAGCACGTCCCGCCGCGCCAACGTCGGGCGTGCGCACCGGGAGCGAATTTCCGGCGGAGTGGTTCTGGGATATCGGCGGCGCGCTCAGCCGCTTCGCGCCGCTCCTCGGCAAGGCCCCGCCGCCGCTGACGGTGAAGGACTGGATCGGGACACCGACCAAGCCAGCAGATCATGTCGGCAAAGTCGTCGTCGTCGACTTCTGGGCCACGTGGTGCGGACCGTGCATGAAGGCACTTCCTGAGATGAACGCGCTCGCCAAGGAGCATCCGAACGATGTCGTTGTCATCGGCGTGCATGACGCGGCGCGCGGGAGCGACAAGATGGCATCGGTCGCGAAGAGTAAAGACATCGTGTACGCGATGGCGATCGACGACGGCGGAAAGAGTGCGTCCGCTTGGAAAGTGAGCTACTGGCCGACGATTGGTGTGATCGACCGCGCCGGAAACTTGCGGGCGCTTGGTGTCATTCCCGAGCACGTCAAGGCGGTTGTCGAGAAGCTGCTCAAAGAGGCCGCGCCAGCCCCGAAGCCCGCGACAAACCCCGCGACAAACCCCGCGACAAACCCAGTGCCAAGCCCAGTGCCAAGCCCAGCAACTGGTTCGAGTGACAAGCCATCGTCGACGCCGAGCGGCAAGCCAGCGGTACCGCCAGCGACCGCGCCGAAGACCCCGGCGAAGTCGGCCCTGGCGAGCCCCCCGCCTTCAGTCCCGACCGCCCCGCCGCCACAAGCCAACCCAACCAAACCCGCCGCGCCGCCTGCTATCGCGCCAGCGTCAAAGACCTTCACCGAAGGCGACCCCGCCCGGGTTAAGGCGCTCGAACCTCTGGTCGGCAAAGCGCCACCTGCGATCGAGAGCCCCGAGTGGGCAAACACAATGGCCCTCAAGCTCGACGAACTCAAGGGCAAGGTCGTACTCCTCGACTTCTGGGCCACGTGGTGCGGCCCATGTATTCAGAGCATCCCGCACAACAACGAACTCTTCGAAAAGTACAAGGACAAAGTCGTCGTCATCGGCGTCTGCCATCCGCGCGGCGGCGATCAGATGTCGAAGGTCGTGACCGACAAAGGGATCAAGTATCCCGTGTGCCGCCTGACCGACGACTCGGTCCTAAAGGCGTACATGGTTGATAGTTTTCCCGACTACTACCTCATCGATAAAAAGGGAGACCTGCGCATCGTTGACTGCGCCAACGGGCGCGTTGATGAGGCGATTGAGATGCTGGTGAAGGAGTAGGAGTGCTGCCCCGCTCAAGTGGCCGTCGAACAACAAACTAGTCAAGTGGAGTCGCAGACTCCAGCAGCCTACCCAATTGAACTAGCGGGACGTCGGCCAGCCGCTGCGAAACTCGAAAACGCTTGCCTTTCAATTGAAGCGCAGTCGAGCCTACAACATACCGAAGGCCCACCGTTTCGTCGAAGATAGTCCAACCGTCGCCGAACGTCACTGGCGCGACGTCTGCCAGCGCAATTTCTTCGAAGGCCAATCGCTCGAAGAGCCCGACCGTTGTTCGCGCCGCGTTAGTCACTTGGCGAACGACGCGCTGCGGTCGGGATCTTCCAGCGAAATCTCCCCAGCTCTCGACCCGGAATCGCAATGTGTGGGATGGCTGTCCCTCCGCACTTCTCGCGAGCACCGTCGTTTATTCAATCAACCTTGGCGTAGTCGGCGCGATGTCGAGTGTCATACTCCGAACAACTTCACCCTCTTTGCGCTCCCAACCTCGAACTCGCGCCTGCTCGGCCGCAGCGGCATCCTCCGTCGGGAGGACGAAGGAATACGTCACCTCGGTCCCATTCTGGTCCTTACGGAGTAGCTGACACGACTCGATCGCTGCGGGCCAATTGTCTGCTGTAGCGTTGTCCGGAATCATCTCCTGCTGCGCAAGCAGGAGCAACGCTCCGTCAAATGGGTCGGATGCGACACGGTCAAAGTATGCGGTACGAACTCGCGAGTTCGCGCGAAAGAACCCCTTCGGTGTGGCGACGGTGGAGACCTCGCTTCCCACTGCGGTCATTGCCCATGACGGGCTCACACTGTTGAGTAATAAGTAGGTTCCAAGATCTTGCGCTGGTGACCGCCTATCGACTTTTTCAGGTGCTTTTGCAATCCACGCAGTCCACCGAATCTCCGACCGATATGGCTGCGACGGTCCAAGGGCGCGGCGAAGCCGCTCCGCGAACTCACTTCGATCCAAGTCGCGCTGAAGGTCGAGACTTGGAGGAGCCTTGATCTCCGGTCTTGGTACCTCGATAGAAGTGCCTCGGTGCTCTAAACACAGCAGGGCAGAAACGAGAAGAAATTCCCGTAGCATAGGAGACCCTCGGCGACAGCTCGCTCCAATTAGCCCGGGCCTAATAGGCAGGTCAGACGGTGACAGCTCGCCCCATTCAGCGACGCACCGCTGCATCGCCCCAGCGCATCCACGGTGCCACATGACTTCTCCGCGCCGCAAGTCGACGCACCCTCGGTATAGGTCGTCCGAAAACAAACCTCGTTGAACTTGTGGTTGCAATCCTGCTGGCTCTGCGGCTGCGTGCAGTAGCCACAGGACTCAGAGCTGCCCGGACAGACGTCATTGTTGAGCAGATAATGGCTAAGGTCCGGACATGGGCTAATCGGAAGACACTCAGAGTCGTCAAACAATTCTTCAATCTGTGTAGCAATTGCTGATGCAGCCACGAACGAGGCTGCCGCCACGCCGAGTAACGCTCCTAACCTACCTAACCAGACGTTATTGAGTCGCATAGATCCTCCTTCAAAACAATGATTCCTAGGAAGTCGCCTACCAAGCAACTTCCTTCATTCCGAAATGTCCAGATTTCGTTGAGGTGCCGAAGCCGCCCGCAGCACAGCTGCACGTTGCATGAACGCGATTGCGCTGGTCGGCTTAGTCTTGGCTATCTCAGCTAGTTGATCTCGAAGTATCTTCGATGAAACGCCGCGCGCCCTTGCCTCGACCCAGCTTGTTTCTAGCGCGAAGGCAGCAGTTTCGAGTTCCACCAGCGCCTGCGGCGGCGCGGCGTCCCCAGCATGCACGATTTGGGATTGCGCCCACCAATGGGCGTAGTCCTCTACCAGATCCTTCCACATGAGGGTGCGTTTCGCTTGAAGTTCACTCCATGCAATCGGCAGGGATTCGCGATCCGACTTCGACCCATAAATCTCTAGGAGGGAGCGGGCTGATTCGGACGGAAGTGTAGAGGGCACGACCGAGGGGTACGCCTCGCGCAGATACTGCATTTCCCAAGCACGCACCGCAGACTGGTCAGCACCCGCGCTCACTGCAAGCCTCGAGATGTCGCGCGAATACGAATCGTTCTCGCGTGCGAGTAGACGGCGGTGCGTGGATGCTCGAAGCTTCGCCGCGCGAACATCACGGACCAGCGCCGAAGTGGGTTCGGCGGCGAGCAAGATCGAATCGCAGAAGTCTTGACGCCAGCACTGCTCCGAAACAGATCCAGCAGCTCGAAGGTATTGCGACTTACGATCCAGCCACAGGTTTGCCGTTCCCGGGTCTGAGCGAACCTGCTCACCGAGAACGCGAAGTAGGCCTCCTTCCGACATCGCGCCGTCGACGATCGCCTCCACGTCCGTTCCAGAACCGTCGGGTTCTGGCCGACGCGACGCGCCAACCCTCGCCCAATTGGCGACCAAGACGAGGAAGAGCCTACTTCGGGTGAGGGCCGGATCGATACGCTCGCCTCCGGCCTGCGCGACAAACTCCCCCGTAGCACCGATCGCGCTGCTCCCGGCGTCTCGATATGCGAGTACCGCTTCGCGAACTTCTGCGGGGGTCACTTTCGCCTGACCGAGTCCCGCCAGAGACTTCTCGGCTTGGAGCAGAGCTGGGCCTACCGCTTCAGCGTAATCTCGGAAGATCCCATCCGCTAACTCGCTATTTCTGCCAGCTAACAATCGATCGATGGAACCGCGGTCAAGCAGCGTGCGCTTCAGATCGCGAAGCGCCGCAGCGCACTGAATTTCGATCGCATTTCTATCTTCGATTGGCGGAGCAAAAGAGAGCGCCCATGGCGAAGTCACGCCAATCGCGGCCGCTGCCACCATATTTTTGAAGCCATCAGGAACCATTGGCTTTCTCCTCGCGAGGTCGCAGAATCACCACAATCTCGCCGATATCTTTGAGCGCAACCGCAAGGAGTTCGCTCGATGCGGAATCTATAGGAATCGCCAGTTCGCCTATCCACATTTTAAACGTTCCATCCAGTGTCGAATTCGGACCGCCTAGCTGGCTCCACCCGCTGAATGTCTGTTCGGCAACATTTGGGGAACACGTGATCTGGGCGGACAGTGTTTCCTCGCGATCGGTCACCGCCAAGAGCTCTCATCGCCGATGACGATCTTCGAGGCGGGGAGGGCTGAGCAGCGCGAGCGAGCACCCCGCTGTTATCTGTGCCAGAAGCCCTACTTCCAGCAACCGACCGTCCGTGAGCGAGATCCAAGCCCGTTCATACTTCGCTCCGAGTTTCTTCGGTCGAAGCGATAGCTTGACGAGCGTGGACTGCCCCGGCCGGACCTCGCGTTCGATTGGAGAGATCCCGACACACCCACAGGAGCGCCCGACATCTTCAATAAGCAGCGGGACACCCGACCGATTCTCAATCTCAACTGTAGCGTCGAGCGCTTGGTTCGGAGCATTCAGGCGATGCTCGCCAAATGCAATGGTTGCGGCGAATGCGGCGCCGGAATCAGCTTGGGGGGGGGAGGGAGAGGGCCAACGATGAACTTGACGTCCCGAGCCCCAACGGTGACCTCAACGGATGTTGTGCGCGCATCGCGCCGGTCGCCTTGCGCCCTGTGCGCTGCCCTGAAAACGATCGCTGAAGACGCATATACCAGTGAGCAGACGGCCAGCGAGACGAGAAACAACGGTTGGCGGCGAACCCACATCGAAGTCACTGTCGCCGGCGGCGACGGTGGTGTCAATTGGATTATTGGGGATTCTAAAGTTTTGGGTCTTCATCCTTTTGTGTGGTTGCGAGGATAAGGAAGACTAGTTTTCGGGCGGCTCCGCTCGGGGTCTGGCGCGCTCGTTGCGTCTGTTGGGTGTTCCACCGCCCGCGGTCGCCTTCACATCGCCGTACATCCTTCCGGCGGCGATGTGAAGGCGGCGGCAGGCTTGGTTTCACTCCAGAGCGGGTTATTCCCGCTACGCGGGATTCATCTCGACTTCGCCCGGGGACGCGGCTGTGCGCGCGATCGGAGCGGACACCGACGTCAAGCCGCCCCGAGCGGAGCAAGCCGGTCTCTGGTCCTCGCCGCGCGCGACCGAAGATCCCTGCGTCGCTACCCACACGAACGCCCGAAGCGCCAAAGTTTTCGGGCTTGATTTACTCGCCCGAGCAAGCAGGATTCTATCTCGCCTCTAGAAGTCGCAAGCAAAGCTGGAGAGCAACGTCTTGAACGCGCGTTCTTCTCGCTCATTTCACGCTGGCGTGAACGTCATCCCGCTCTCGACATACATATTCACCGTCTGACCGACCACGAAGTCGCTCGCCAACTGTCCTTCCGCGACCACGATCCACGCGGGCACTGCCATATCAATGAGCAGTCGGTTCGCCGCCGCGTCGACCGTGACGACGACGCCTTGCACGATGCGCGGGTGGCCGTCGACTGGTTCGATGAATTGGCCGCCTGCGCTCGCAGGGTGAATGCGCATCGCCTTACCGCGAATCGTGCCAGTGATGCGTTTGCCGACGACCGTCGTCACGCGGCCAGCGAGCTTGAAGTGCAGGCGGTACGCCGTGCTCGGAATTGAGAGAACGATGAGTTCGTCGGTGCCAGATGGCGTGACGGATTCCAAGACCGCGCGGCAGATGTCGGGGGCGGAGGCGACGTTCATGGGCGGGATGATACGGACTCGCGAGCCGGCGACAGATACGCCAAGAAGTTCGCCAACAGCTTCGGGCCGTCGATCGTCAGGAAGCTTTCGGGATGGAACTGCACACCTTCGAGCGGCGCTCGCTCATTGCCAGCGGCGTTCCAGCGCAATCCCATGATCTCGCCGCGCTCGGTCCACGCGCTGACCGTGAAATCCTTCGACACCGTCGAAGGTTCGACGACGAGCGAGTGGTACCGCGTCGCAACAAACGGATTCGGTAACCCGGAGAAGACGCCTATGCCGTCGTGCAGAATCGGTGAGGTTTTTCCGTGCACCGGCCTGTCGTTCCGTCGCACAGTCATTCCGTGCATGTCGCCGATGGTCTGATGACCAAGACACACACCGAGAATGGGAATCTTGCCCTTGAAGTGCGCGATGAGCGGCGCGCAGATGCCCGACTCTTTCGGGGTACATGGACCCGGCGAAATCACGAGTGCCTGCGGCGCGAGTTTCTCCGCTTGGGCGACATCGATCTCGTCGTTGCGAACGACCTTCACGTCGAGCGCGCGATCGATCTCGCCAAAGCGCTGCACAAGGTTGAACGTGAACGAGTCGTAGTTATCGATGAGAAGGAGCACAGGACGAGGAGCGTAGCAGCGTCACGCCGCCGTCCCCGCCACTCCGTCGCGCGTCACGACAAACAGATTGTTCGTGATCGGATACGGCAAACGGCGGTAGTCAGCGTCAATTCTCGATCTGAGGCGATCGACAAAATCGCCGGGGTCGCACGTCATCGCGAGGAACGTGTCGCGCGCTGGCGTGGCGACGTAGAAGTCACCCTTGAGTTCCGGCGCGAGCTTTTCGTAGAGACGGTTCAACAGCAGTCGCGCTGCGTCGTAACCGTCTTGGCGCGACACGATCGCTGCGCGACCGCCGTCCTTCGAATCAATGATCTGAATCGAAAGATCTGGCGCATAGCGACCGAGATTCTCCCGCGCGATAGATTCTAAATCCTCTGATTGAACCCCCCACCGGATCATCTGCTCCGTCGTGATAGACACCGTCATCTGTGGAAGATCGATCACAAACACGACAACGGTGTCGTTGACAAACGGCACATGCGCTACTTGCTCGCGCTCGAGATGTTTGAAGATCGACTCCGGCTGAATGCGCGGCATGATGCGCGGTCGCGCGATCGCGAACGGCAGCGGCGAGCCTGAGACCGTGTCCCCTTCGATCAGCTTTTCCAGATAGGTCTCGACGATTTGCACGCCGTTGTCTGGATCACGCAAGACCATGCGATACAAGTTGTCGAGTCCGAGGTGGCGCCCATCGATGACGATGTCCATGGGTCCAGCGAGCTGCACCGCTCGCTCGGGGAAATGCCGCTTCAGAATCGTGACGACCTGTTCACCGAACGCTTCCGGTTCGTGCGGCATCGCTGACATGGTCTCGCCTCCTCCGTGCTGCTCGCGGCCGTAGCCTTGGCCGAGAGAAGATCCGCACGTTTCGGCGCGCGGATCCGCAGCAGGCTTGCAAATGAGAGATCGCCCCGCAACGATCGTCGCCATCCGTGACGACAGTCGTGGTCTGTTTCGGCTCGTCTCGCCCCGGCCTTTGAGACAAGCCCGCATCTCTTGCCTGTTAGACTCCGTTTGCAACGATGACGATCACTCTGCGACCGCACCGTTCCCCTGATCCGCGCGACGCGATCGCGCAGCGCCTCGACGCGTGGTTCTCGGCCCCTGCCGACCAACTCCTCGTCATCGCCGGGCCGTGCGCTCTGGAATCGGATGCGATCAACCGTCAAATCGGCGAAACCGTCCGCGACGCGTGCGTCGACCTCGGTATCCCCTACGTCTTCAAGGCGAGCTTCGACAAGGCGAATCGCTCCAGCATTCGTTCGGCGCGCGGACCCGGTGCCGATGCGGGACTAGACCGGCTGCGCCGACTGCGCGAGACCCTGGGCGTGCCGGTGACTACTGATATCCACGCCCCCGAGCAGGCCGCGCCGGCCGCTGCGGCGGTCGACATCCTTCAGATTCCGGCGTTCCTCTGCCGCCAGACAGATCTCCTCGTCGCCGCTGCCACCACCGGGGTCGCGGTCAACGTCAAGAAGGGGCAATTCATGGCCCCGGATGAGATGAGGAACGTCGTGACGAAGCTCACGGACGCGGCCCCCGCCGGTGATGCGGCCCGCATCATGCTCACCGAGCGCGGCACCTTCTTCGGCTACCACCGCCTCGTCAACGATTTCATCGGAATTGCTGACCTTTTGGCTCTCGGGCGGCCAGTCTGCTTCGATGCAACTCATTCGACGCAGCTCCCGGGCGGGGACAAGACCTCAACGGGCGGGAGACCCGAGCGTGCCCCATCGCTTGCCCGCGCCGCGATCGCCACCGGCGTTCACGCACTCTTCTTGGAATGCCACCCCGAGCCCGCTCGCGCGACCTCGGACGCAAGCACCATGCAGCCACTCGAAACGGTCCCGGCACTCCTGCGTTGTCTCGTGGCGATGCGTCGGACGCTCGCAGAGCACGGGGTCACCGCCGGTCGCTAGCGGCAAAACTACTCGACCGAAACTGGAGACTTTCTAGGACGATTCCCGATCGTCACCGCTACGCTGCCCGTGGCAACTGCGGTCCTGTGTGCGTCAGTCCGTCTGCCCTCTCGATTTCCTTTTTCTTGGGGATCCTCTGTGCCGAGCGACCGCTGCGATCACTGCGACAAGCCTGCCGTCGTGCATGAGCTCGTCATCAAGAACGGCACCACGCTTGAGGTCCACCTCTGCGAGGAGCACGCTTCGGCGCAGGGGTACGTACTCCCGTCCCATCAACCAGTGCACCAGTTGCTCACGCAGTTCGCCGTCGGCGCGCCAGCCAAGTCAGCGGCGGCCAAGCAGAAAGTGGTCAAGGCTTGCACGACGTGCGGACGCACGCTGGCTCAGATCCGAGAGACTGGGCTCCTCGGTTGCGCTGACTGCTATCGAACCTTTGAAGACGGTCTTCAGTCTCTCATAGAGCGGGCGCAGGCCGGGGCGAATTTCCACATTGGCCGTACCCCCCGCGGTGAGCGCGACGCAGCAGCGCGACACGAGTTGCGTACCCGCCTCGTTCGCGAGCTCGATGAAGCAGTGTCAGCTGAACAGTACGAACGAGCGGCAAAGCTACGCGATCGCATTCATCAGATGAAGGACGCTGGCGACTGCGAAGTGTGAAGTCTGAACTGTGAAGGCTTGAGCCGGGCCTACGTGAGCCGGGCCTAGCCGATCGGGTGAGCAACGTTCCCTTCAATACTCGCGATGCGGATTAACGAAACGAGCGTGTGGCAGAATGGGACCGGTCCCGACGGCGACGTTGTCGTTTCAAGTCGAGTGCGCCTCGCTCGCAATCTTGCCGGATTCCCCTTCGTCAATCGGGCGAGCGCTCCGCAGCGTCACGAAGTCGTCCGCATGGTGCAGGGCGCGCGGTGGCCCGATGACTTGGCTCAATCACTCGTCTGGGTGAATGTGCAGCAAGCGACAGCGATCGACCGGAACATCTTGGTCGAGCGCCACCTCATCTCGAAGCAATTTGCCGATGGCGATCTACCGAGGGCGGTCGCGATCTCGCCCGACGAGACACTCTCGGTGATGGTCAACGAGGAAGACCACCTTCGGATTCAGGTGCTTCGCGCTGGCGCCCGCCTCGGCGACTGCTTCGACGCCATCGAGGTACTCGACCGCTCGCTTGAGCAATCGCTCGACTTCGCTTTCACCTCGCGATGGGGATTCCTTACCGCGTGTCCGACCAACGTGGGCTGCGGCATTCGGCTCTCGGTGATGCTGCACTTGCCTGGGCTCAAGCTCACGAATGAGATCGAGAAGGTGCGCCGGGCTGCGAAGGACATGCACTTGGCAGTGCGTGGGTTCTACGGCGAGGGATCGGAAGTCATCGGTGACTTCTATCAAGTGTCGAACCAAATCACCTTGGGGCGGAGCGAACAAGATCTCTTTGACCACTTCGCTCAGTTCGTCGTGACCAGCCTTGTCGATTACGAACGCACAGCCCGAGGCGTCTTGGTACGTCAGAGTGGAACCCTTGTCGACGACCGCGTCCACCGGGCGCTCGGCATTCTTCGCTCCGCGCGGCTTCTCACAGCGGACGAGGCGATGAAGCTCTTGAGCCGCGTGCGACTGGGTGTCTGCCTCGGGCGCGTCAACGACGTAGACCTCGCGACAGTGCACCGCCTGTTTCTCCAGGTCCAGCCAGCCCACTTAAAGGTGCTGACGCAGACCGAAGAACAAGACGCAGAACTTCGCGAAACGCGAGCAACGCTCGTGCGCCGAGCGCTGGGCGGACGCTAACTCTTCCATACCGCGCCACTGAACCCTAGGCTCCGCCGTAGCCAGCGTCGGCGAACGCTGCGGCATCGAAGTCTTTCGCGGTGATCCCCTTCGCGTCGTGCGTCGACAGCGTCAGCGTCACCTTGTTGTAGCGAATCAAGATGTCGGGATGGTGCTGCGTGCGCTCGGCTTCCGCAGCGATCTTCTCGACGAACGCAATCGAGTGGAGGAAGTCAGCGAACGCAAAGGTCCGCTGGATGGCGTCACCGGTCTGCGACCATTCGGAGCGCGATGCGAGGCGAACATCGACCTGATCCTGCGTGAGAGCTCGAGGAGTCTTGGACATAGGCAATCACCGGTGTTTCTGCACGCCCACGGGGACGACACGCCCGTGGGGCACCCGAACCGTGTGCACTATACCGTTTGCTTCGCGATGAACATCCGCCGCACGCGACTCGCGCCCTCACCGACCGGCGCGCTGCACCTCGGTAACGCTCGCACATTCGCGTTGACCTGGGCACTCGCCCGTAACGAGGGCTGGGAAGTGCTCCTGCGCATTGAGGACCTCGACTTTGAACGCGTCAAGCCCGGCGCGATGGAAGAGACGCTGGAAATCCTCGCGTGGCTCGGCCTCGATCACGACGGCGAACTCGCCGTGCAGCGCGACGATCTTGAACCCTTTCACGTCGCCATGCAGCAACTCGCAGTTGCCGGTCACATCTTCCGCTGCGAACGGTCGCGGAAAGACGTGCGGCTTGCCACGAGTGCCCCTCACGCGGAAGACGGCGAAATCCGCTTCGAGCCATCGCTGCGGCCCAACCCTAGTTCACGAACGGCTTCCTTCACCGACGATCACGCAAACCATCGGCTGATCGTGGATCCCGGTAGCGAAGTCATCGTCGACGAACTCTCGGGCAAACACGCATTCGATCCCGGTCGCGAAGTCGGGGACTTTCTCGTGTGGATGAAGCTCGGCGTACCGAGCTATCAACTCGCTGTCGTCGTCGACGACGCACGGTACGGAATCAGCGACGTCGTGCGCGGCGATGATCTCCTTCCGAGCGCCGCGCGACAACAGATCCTTTATCGACTGCTCGGCGCCTCCGCACCGCGCTGGTGGCATCTGCCGCTCGTCTACGGCGACGACGGAGAGCGCCTCGCGAAGCGACACGACCACACGAGCCTCGCCCAGTTGCGTGCCGCTGGCGTGCGTCGCGAGCGGGTGCTCGGCCTCTTGGCTGAACGAAGTGGGCTTCTAGCCGTTCCAACAGAACTCTCGCTCGAAGACTTCCGCACGCTCGTCACCGTCGATACGCTGCGGGCAATGACCACGCGTGAACTGGCTTCCGTCGAAGCCCAGTCGCGCATTCGGAAGGACGATTTGCAATGGCTTTACGACCGCTCGGACTAACTGCGCTCGCATGCGCGATCTCGGCGACGGCTCTTGTCGCGACTGCCTGCGATCCAAGCCAAGTGGGTGCGGTCGAGAAGGTCACCATCGGTGGTACCGAGTTCACCTTGAAGACCGCCCTCGACGACGCTTCGCGCGCGAAAGGCCTCGGTAGCGTGAGCGAACTACCTGAGAACGGCGGCATGATCTTCGTGTTTCCGGACTCCGAGCCGCGTGGCTTCTGGATGAAGGACTGCCTGATGGACATTGACATCGCCTACATCAGCCCGCTCGGGATCGTGACGGCGGTTCACACAATGGCAAAGCAGCCACTGAAAGGCGAGAACGAGTCGCTCTCGGCGTACCACCAGCGGCTGAAGACATATCCGAGCGGTTCTCCGGCGCAGATCGCGATTGAGCTTCGCCCCGGCACATTCGACAAACTCGGCATCAAGCGCGGATCAAAGATCACGCTCGACTTACCGCGGTTGAAGGCCGCCGCGAAGTAAGACCTCGTACTGAATGCCGTCCCGCACTGAGCCGATGAGTCGCGGTGTCCGCGCTCAAAACGGTCATGATCGTCGGGAGGAACGGCGCGGCGGTGGCCGACGCGCTCGCGAGCGCTCGTTGGCCTGACGGCGGTCCCGCCACGACGCTCGTCGTTCACGAACGACCTAGTTCCGTGTTCGCTTCAGCGCTTGCGAATCCGTCGCTCTTCCTCATCATTGACGACGATCAGTGTGACACCGACGCGCTTCGCGCGCTTCTCGAGTACGCGAAGGTAGAAGGTGTTCCGGTGCTGCTCCTCGCGCCCGACGAGCGTTCCGCGCCAAGCGCTCGCAGTGTGTCGGACGCCCCTACCGCGCTGCGCTTCTCGTGCGACACCACACCAGGAGCGCTCGCTGCTGCAATCGCTGGCCTCCTCGTCCGGAACGATGAACTCGATCAACTGAGTGCGGAACTCGCACTCAGCGCCCGCGTCGCCGATGGCGTGCGCAGCGAGATCACCCGAATCGACGAAGAACTCCAGATGGCGGCAGTGCTGCAGCAGGAGTTCTTGCCGCGGCTTCCACCGCCCATTGAAGGCGTCGAGTTCGCAGCCCTGTGGCGTCCTGCGGGCAGTGTGTCTGGCGACGTTTACGACATCATTCGCCTTGACGAGCGCCACATTGGCGTGTTTCTGGCCGACGCAGTTGGTCACGGCGTTGCAGCGGCGCTGATGGCGATGCAGCTCTGCCGCGCGCTCGAGACCTGCGACAACCACGACCGATTTCGTCGCATCGTTCCCCCTGCGGAAGCGCTCAGCAGGCTGAACGCGCTGATGGCCGACCGACAGGGTCGCGTCGGCCGTTACGCAAGCGCGACCTACGCGGTTATCGACTGCCGGGACCGCATCGCGCGATTGGCGACTGCTGGCGGTCCAGCCCCGATCGTTGTGTCGCATTCGTCGGGTCTGCGCGCCCTTTCCGCGAGCGGCCCGCTTCTAGGCATGACGCCCGATCAAGAGTTCGAGGAGTTAGTCATCGAACTCGCCGACGAAGATCAACTCCTCATATACTCCGACGGCTTCGAGCAGGCGTTCCGCGACGACGATGGCGTGCTCCTGTTTCCCGAGATGTTGCCCCGGTATCTGAGCGAGATCGCGCGGATCTGCGAGTCGAGCGACTGCGCCGCTGCGCTCGCAGCGCTCGCGAATAAGCTCGACATCGAGCAAGGGTCGTTGCACCCCGCCGACGATTGCACGCTGCTTCTTATGCGCGCGCGAGCGAAGGCCTGCGCGCGGGCGGCGTAGGGGCGGGCGTAATGTCGTTCACTCTCTCTACGAGCGTTTCGCAGGGCGAGCCTGAATTTGCCGAAGTTTTTGAATTGCAAGATTCAAGATCGCTATCGAGGGGCACGCTCGGTGTCGGGTTTAGTTTGAAGAAGCTGAAGTCGCCAGGGAGGGTCGCATGATTCAAACTACTCGGCAGAAGACGCTGCGCCGCAGCCGAGCGACGTCGCTTGGTTGTTTGGATTCGCGTCGCTCGATGAATTCGCGCT